>Ga0302046_10003716_pt1 | contig 13718 bp, 11 predicted proteins | sample RVTome_11_FD_200261 | JGI IMG/M metagenome (GOLD analysis project Ga0302046, IMG submission 200261) | Soil microbial communities from uranium-contaminated site in the Upper Colorado River Basin, Wyoming, United States - RVT147D111 (version 2) ...
GGAGTACGGAACCAGGTTCATCCCCCAACAGCACCGCGAATCGGGCGCGAGGAATAGGACGGCGCGGGGCGGTGCTGTTGGGGGATGAACCTGGTTCCGTACTCCCCCTACTCGGAGGCGGCCGCTTCGACCGTTTCCTCCGCCGTCACCTCCACCTCGCTCTCCTTCGGCGTGAAGGTGAGCTCCTCGGCCTTCTTCGGATCGCCGGTGGCGGAGATCAGGATCGTTCGCTCGGCGCCATCGCCCATGCGGAGCACTTCCTCCGCCAGCGGATCCTCGATGAACCGCTCGATGGCACGGCGCAGCGGACGCGCGCCGTAATCGGGGTTGAAACCGTGGCTGATCAGGAAGGTCAGTGCGGTCTCGTCGAGTACCAGGTGCAAGCCGCGGCTCGAGGCCCGGGAGAGGACCTCCTCGAGCTGGATGTGGACGATCTTCTGCAGATCCTCCTCGCTCAGCGGGTTGAAGACGATCTGCTCGTCGACGCGGTTGAGGAACTCGGGGCGGAACTGGCGCTGCACTTCCGCCAGGACGTCGGCTCTGATCTTCTTCGCCTTGTCCTCCTGCGTGGCGAGGCTCTCGGTCTTGCCGAACCCGAGCCCGCCGCCGGCGGTCATCAGGTGCGAACCGAGGTTGCTCGTCATGATCAAGATGGCGTTGCGGAAGTCGACGTGCCGGCCGAAGGAGTCGGTCAGGCGGCCCTCCTCCATGATCTGGAGCAGCATGTTGAAGACGTCGGGGTGCGCCTTCTCGATCTCGTCCAGGAGGACCACCGAGTACGGGCGTCGCCGGACCTTCTCGGTCAGCTGGCCGCCCTCCTCGTAGCCGACGTAACCCGGGGGCGCGCCGACCAGACGGGAAGCGTTGTGCTTCTCCATGTACTCGCTCATGTCGATGCTGATGACCGCGTCCTGGTCGCCGAACATGAACTTGGCGAGCTGCTTGCACAGGTAGGTCTTCCCGACCCCGCTCGGCCCGAGGAAGATGAAGGAGCCCATCGGGCGACGCGGGTCCTTGAGGCCGGAGCGCGAGCGGCGCACCGAGCGTGCGATCGCCTTGATCGCCTCGTCCTGGTGGATCACCACGGCGCTCAGCTCCTTCTCCATCTGGAGCAGGCGCTCGGCTTCGGCGCGCTCGAGGCGCGTGAGCGGGACGCCGGTCATCTTCGACACGGTCTCGCGGATGTCGTCGACGTCGACGGTGCCCGAGGACTCCTGCTCGGCCTGCTGGGCGCGCCACTCCTTCTGCTGCTCCTCGCGAGCCTTGCGGAGCTGGTAGGCCTGATCGCGCAGCGAGGCCGCCTTCTCGAACTCCTGGTTGTGGACGGCTTCCTCCTTCGCGCGATCGAGCTTGTCGATCTTCTCGTTGACGTCCTTCAGGTCCGGCGGCGCGACCATGTTCTTCAGGCGCACGCGCGCTCCCGCTTCGTCCATGACGTCGATCGCCTTGTCCGGGAGGAATCGGTTCGTCACGTAGCGCACGGAGAGGTCGACCGCCTCGGACAGGGCCTCGTTGGTGAAGGTCACGCGGTGGTGGGCTTCGTAGCGATCGCGCAGACCGAGCAGGATGGCGACCGCCTGTTCGGGGGTCGGGGGCTCGACGTTGACGGACTGGAAGCGTCGCTCGAGCGCGCCGTCCTTCTCGATGTGCTTGCGGTACTCGTCCAGCGTCGTGGCGCCGATGCACTGGATCTCGCCGCGCGAGAGCGCCGGCTTGAGCACGTTGGAGGCGTCGATCGCGCCCTCGGCGCCGCCCGCGCCGACCAGCGTGTGAAGCTCGTCGATGAACAGGACCACGTCTCGCACGCGACGGACCTCGGTCATCACGGCCTTGATGCGCTCCTCGAACTGACCGCGGTACTTCGTCCCCGCCACCATCAGCGCCAGGTCGAGTACCACGATGCGCTTGTCGCGCAGGAGGTCGGGGACCTCGTTGAGGACGATCTGCTGCGCCAACCCCTCGACGATGGCGGTCTTGCCGACGCCCGGTTCGCCCAGGAGGACGGGGTTGTTCTTGGTGCGCCGCGACAGGATCTGGATCACGCGCTCGATCTCGTTGTCGCGTCCGATGACGTTGTCGAGCTTGCCTTCGCGCGCAAGCTCGGTCAGGTCGCGCCCGAACGCGTCCAGGGCGGGCGTCTTGCTCTTGCCAGCGCCTCCGCCGATGGGGGTCTCGCCCGGCTCCTCCTCTTCCTCCTCGCCCGGCTCGGCGCCCAGGAACTCGAGCACCTCCTCGCGCACGTCCTCGAGCTTCACGCCCAGGTTGGTCAGCACCTTGGCGGCGATGCCCTCGTTCTCCTTGATCAGGCCGAGCAGGAGGTGCTCGGTCCCGATGTAGTTGTGCCCGAGGTTCCCGGCCTCCTCCATCGAGAGCTCCAGCACCTTCTTCGCGCGCGGCGTGAACGGGAGCTGGCCCATGGTGACCATGGACTGACCGGTCTTGACGAGCTTCTCGACCTCGGTCCGGATCTTCGCCAGGTCGATCTGCATGTTGCGGAGGACGTTCGCAGCGACTCCGCTGCCCTCCTGCACCAGCCCGAGCAGGACGTGCTCGGTCCCCAGGTACTCGTGGTTGAACCGTTGGGCCTCCTGACGGGCCAGGTTCATCACCTTCTTGGCGCGGTCGGTGAAGCGATCAAACATGGTGAGTGTTGTCCAGGTGGGGAAGCCCGGCTGGTACGGGCTCGATCGGGGGGAACGAGGCGTTCAAGGGTCCATCGACCCGTCGGGGCCCCGAGGTTGATCGATCCCGCACGGGGTCCGGCGCCGGGCGCTGGGGCGCTTCGGGCTGCCGTTGCACGAAGGCCGGATTATGAACCGCGTGGCAAGCTTTTCCTAGCCCGAGCGGATCGCGCGCTACTCGGGCGGAGCCTCGAGTTGCTGGATCTGGTCGCGGAGCTTCGCAGCGCTCTCGTAGGCCTCGTCCCGCACGGCCTTCTCGAGCTGCGCTCGGAGCTGGCTCAGGTGTTCGGTCTGCGCGGGCTCCTGTCCCCCACGCGACGGCGTTCGCCCCACGTGTCGTGCAGAGTTGTGGATCCGCAGGAGCAGGGACTGGATCTGCTCCTTGAAGACCTCGTAGTCGCGCGGGCACCCGAAGCGGCCCTTGCTCCTGAACTCGACGAAGGTCATGCCGCACTCGGGACAGCTCAGCGCGCTCTCCTCTCGCACGCGCCGGGCCGACTCCTTGAGCATGTTGAGCATCGCCAGGCTCTTGCTCTCCGCCTCGACGCCGGAGTAGGGGACCTTGCTGCGAGTCGCGCACTGGTCGCAGATGTGCTTCTGCTCGAGGGTGGGCTCGGCGTCGATCGGAGATCCGGGCTCCGAGACGGGGAAGAAGACGATCTCGGTCACGTGGACCGTGGCCGCGCTCTTCTTGCAGATCTGGCAGAGGTGCATGTACTCGGGACGAGTTTCGATCGTCCGTCGCCTCCACCTATAGCCGAGCTGCCTCTCCCCGTCGAGGGTCCCGCCCAGGGGTCTTCTGCGTGTCAGCTCGGGTTCGTCGTCGGTGGCGCGGGGTCGCGGAAGGCGCCGCGCGCGTGTTCCACCAGAGCCGTGGTGATCTTCTGGCGCGCGAGGAGCGCGCGCAGCTCCTCCGAGCCCGCCTCGACCAGGCGCGCCAGGACCGAGCCCGTTCCGCCGCCCGAGGGCAGGGCGACGAGGTGCTCCCGGAGCTCCTCGTCGACGGGCAGCGGCCGGACCGGCGGCTCGTTCTCGTCGGCGTCGCGACCCGCGAGTACCAGGCTAGCCCGGTTCGCCGACAGACCGCTGCGCTCGACCAGCTCGGGAGAGACCTCGAGGCTTCCGACGACCACGTGAGCGGGAGAGATCGAGCGTCGCTCGAGCCGGTCCGCCACCCGTCCGGCCGCGCTCAAGCCGCGCCGGGCGGCCTGTGTGAAGCGCTTCAGGACCGGCCCGCTCGCGGGAACGGGATCCTCGGCGCGCTCGAGTCCCAGGCACGGATCCTCTTCGGTCCAGCCCGCTTCGCCCAGGGAGCGGCCGAGCTCGGCGTCCAGCTCTCCGATCGCCGCCAGGAAGAGGTGCTCGGGCCCCACGCCGGAGTGCCCGCGCTGCGCCGCCGCAGCTCGGGCCGCCTCGAGGACGCGCACGCCCAGGTGCGAGAAGGGGATGCAGCGGTCCGAGGACACGACCATGATCCCCGGTGCCAGCGCGATCGCCTCGACCGCGATCGTCTCCGGATCCGCGAAGGCGTGCAGCACGGTGCGCGTCGCCGCGCACTCCTCGTCCTCTAGCAACGAGGCCAACAGGTGCTCGACGGTCAGCGACTCGGCGTGGTAGCGCGCGGCGAAGCCGGCGGCGCGCTCCAGCGCGAAGGTCAGGAACGGGTCGAGCCGCGCCAGTTCGCCCCCGAGGAGCGCGTCCTCCGCGAGCCAGGTCATGCCGCCGGCCCACGCTCGGCGCGCAATGCGGCCCGGAAGGCCTCCGCGCGCGCACGGAAGTTCGGATAGGCGTCGAAGCTCGCGCAGGCCGGCGAGAACAGGATCTCCGCACCGTGGGGGGCGCCGCGCAGCGCCTCCCGCAACGCCTCCTCGACCGTCCCCACCAGGACGGCCTCGACGCCGGCCGGCTCGAGCAACCGGACGAGTTCCGGGCCCGCCTCGCCGAAGCACACCACGCGCGCGCAGCGCTGCGCACAGAGCGCGACCAACTCGTCCCAGGGCAGGTTCTTCTTCTTGCCGCCGACGATCAGGTGGACGCCGGCGGAGAGCGAGAGGAGCCCGGACACCGTCGAGTCCGGCGTGGTCGACACGCCGTTGTCGACCACGTGCCGGCCGGCGCAGGTCCCGAGGGACTCCATACGATGTGCGAGCCCGCCGATGCTCGGCAGAGCCGTCGCGAGCTCCTCGGGCTCCGCGCCCAAGAGGCGCGCCAAGCCCAGGGCGGAGAGCGCGTTCTCGACCTGGAAGCCCCCGGGGACTCGCAGAGCCGACACCGGCGCGAGCCGCTCCCCGTGAAGGCGGAAGGCTCCCCCGGCGACGTGCAGGTCCGCGTCGCGATCCTGGGCGGCGCGCGTCAGCACGCGTCCGCGCGCCGGACGCCAGCCGCGGGTCGCGTCGTCGCGGTGCGGGAGCACGGCGACGCCGTCGTCCGCGAGGAGATCGAGGATCCGCCGCTTCGCGGCGGCGTAGGCCGCGACGCTCCCGTGACGCTCGAGGTGGTCGGCGAGCACGTTCGTGACGCACACCCCCTCGACGGCCGCTACGCGTTCGGGATCGGGCAGCGCCTCGAGCTGGTAGCTCGACAGCTCCAACACCACCACGTCCTCGGGCCCGATCTGCTCCAGCGTGTCGAAGAGCGACCCGCCGATGTTCCCGCCCAGGTGGACGCGCCGCCCGCAGCCCTCGACCAGGCGCGCCAGGATGTGGCAGGTCGAGCTCTTCCCCTGGGTGCCGGTGACGCACACGACGCGCGCCCGCACCTCTTCGAGGAACAGCTCCATCTCGCTCGTGACGCGGGCGCCGCTCTCGCGCGCCGCCGAGAGCAGCGGATGGTCGGGCCGCACTGCCGGGTTCGCGACGACCAGATCGGCACGCAGGAAGTCCGCCCGGTCGTGCCGGCCCAGCACCGTGCGCAGCTCCAGCCCGGCGAGTCCCCGCAGCGACTCCGACAGCCCCTCGGCCATACGCAGGTCGGTCACCGTCACGTCGTGGCCCCTGCGCACCAAGTGGCGCGTGACGCCGAGCCCGCCGCCGAAGCTGCCGAGCCCCATCACGACCGCTCGCGTCACGGACCGCCCTCGCCCGTCTCCTGGTCGCTGGTGGCCTGGGCGGGCTCGGGCGCGGGCAAGTCTCCGGGCCCCTCGGGCCCGGCGTGCCGCAGCGCGCTCGAGCGTTCGATCACGGAGCGCAGCGTCGGCACGCCGATCAGGTCGGCGCCCTCCACCAGGCTCACGTGGTACGCGCGCCGGTCCTTCCACCCGATGGGGAAGAGCACCTCGCTGAAGAGGTCGAAGGGGAAACGCGCGTACCACTTCGGCTCGAGCTGCACGGGCTCTGAGTGCGTGAGGTAGCCCTCGTGGTACAGCGTGACCCGCCGGACGCCGTAGTGATGGAAGGGGATCCGCATGGGCGTCGCTCCGACGGTCTCGCCGTCGATGCGGATCGTCGCTCCGGGCGGCTCCGACGTGATCTTCAGCGTGCGCTGGGCGGCGCAGCCGACGAGCAGCGGCAACGCGAGAGCGAGGGCTCGGAGTCGGCGTGGAGGGAGCGACACGGTGTGCGCGGATCGGGGTGGCGGAGAGGGCGGGATTCGAACCCGCGGTCCCCAGAAAGGAGACACCAGATTAGCAATCTAGCGCATTCGGCCGCTCTGCCACCTCTCCGCACGAGCGCGATCCGAGCCCGGGATCGCGGGGGCGGGATCCTAGCCAGGGGCTCGGCGGGCGGCAAGGAATGCGGTGGGGAAGGGGCGTTCCCCCGCTCCCGACGCGGGCTATAACGCGACGCATGTCCGCGTTCGTCGCGTTGCTCCTCGCGCTCGCCCCGATCTCCGCACAAGAGGTCCGTGCGCCGGGCGACGTGGACGCGGGCGCGGATCCCGTGCTGCGCGAGACGCTGCGCCTGGTGGATCCGTTGCGGGCGGGTTGGGAGAGCGAAGCGCGCGTCGAGCAGGCGTCGCGCGTCCTCGCGCGGCTCGCCACCGCGCTCGCGGACGGCGTGACCGAGGACCTGCCGTTGGCACCGGAGTTCCGCTGCACCGACCTCGTACCCGTCGAGCCCGGCGATGTGCGCGAGATCTTTCGCGCGGCGGGGACGGTCGTGCATCGCAGCGCCGATGCGTTCGGCGGCGAGCACACGGGTACCCAGGGCCTGGTCATCGCCCTGAACCGCTTCCGCGAGCGCCAGGGCCTTCCGCGGTCGGTCGAGATCAAGATCGTCGGCTACGTGGAACTCGACGGGGGCTTCCGCACGACGGCGCGCTTCCACGCCGGCGACGACGGGACCGGCTCCTGGCGAGGGAGGAGCGACGCGAGCGCGACCTGGACCCTCGACTGGCGGGTGACCGAGGCCGGCCTCGAGCTCCTGCGGCTGGTCGCCGCCTCGCAGGAGGACGTGCGCTCGACCGGGCCGCTGCTGCGCGCGCTCGAGCTCCCGATCGCGCACGGCGACTCGCCCGCGTCGGGGCCGGACTGGACGACGGGGATGAACGAGCTGCGGCGCGGGCTGGACTGGCGCCTGGGCCAGCTCCTCCTCGGCGCGGCGGCGGGCATCGCCGTCGGCGACGTCGACGGCGACGGGCTCGAGGACCTCTACCTGTGTCAGCCCGGCGGGCTCCCGAACCGGCTTCTCGTGCGCGGGCCGGGCTCCCTCGGGTTCGTCGACGTCTCGGGCCGCTCGGGCGCCGACTTCCTCGACTTCTCGCGCAGCGCGCTGCTGGTCGACCTCGACGGCGACGGCGACGTCGACCTCGCCGTGACGGCCTCGACGGACCTCTTGGTCCTCGAGAACGACGGGAAGGGCGTCTTCACCCAGCGCCTCGCGATTCCCGCGCCCGACGCGACCTCGCTGGCGGCGGCGGACGTCGACCTCGACGGCGACCTCGACCTCTACGTGTGCTCCTATGTCTCGCCCTACGACGGGGGCGTCGGGGGTGCCGGGGGTGCCGGGGGCAGCTTCCCGCTGCCCTACCACGACGCGAACAACGGCGCGCCGAACCTCTTGCTCGAGAACCGCTCGAAGAGCGGCGAGCTGCGCTTCGTCGACGCCACGCGCGGGCGCGGCCTCGACCGGAACAACCGCCGCTTCAGCTTCGCCGCCTCCTTCGAGGACTACGACCAGGACGGCGACCCCGACCTCTACGTCGCGAACGACTTCGGGCGCAACAACCTGTACCGCAACGACGGCGGCTCGTTCGTCGACGTCGCGGCGGAGGCGGGCGTCGAGGACCTGTCCGCCGGCATGGGCGTCGCCTGGGACGACGTCGACGGAGACGGGGACTTCGACCTGTACGTCAGCAACATGTACTCCTCGGCGGGCAACCGCGTCGCTTACCAGCGGCGCTTCCGCGCGGGCGGGGATGCGGACGACCTGGCGGCCTACCGCCGCCACGCGCGCGGGAACACGCTGTTCGAGAACGTGGGGGACGGCACGTTCCGCGACGTGAGCGAGGAAGCGGGCGTCACGATGGCGCGCTGGGCCTGGGGCGCGCGCTTCGTCGACCTGAACACCGACGGCCGGCTCGACATCGCCTCGCCCAACGGGTTCCTGACCGCCGGCGCGAAGCCCGACCTCTGAAGCTTCTTCTGGCGACAGGTCGTGTCGCAGTCTCCGTCGGCCGCCCCGGGCGACGAAGCGTCGAGCGCGGCGATCCCCTACCTCCTCGGCTGGACCGCGATCAACAAGCTCATGCGCCGCGGCCACTCCTGGAGCGGCAACGAGCGCAACAGCGCCTTCCTGAACCTGGGCGACGGGACCTTCGCCGACGTCACGCACGTCTCGGGCTTCGGGCTCCTGCGCGACGGACGCGCGCTCGCGACGTTGGACTGGGACCTCGATGGAGACGTGGACCTCGTGGCGACGAACCGAGACGCCCCGCGCGCGATGCTCTTCGACAATCTGAGTCGGGACGGGCTGCCCTTCCCGAGCTGGAAGTCCGGCGTCGTCGCGCTGCGACTCGCCGGAACGACCTGCAATCGACAGGCGATCGGCGCGCGCGTCGAGGTCTTCGTGGCGGGGCGCGAGCGACCCATCGTCCGCGCCGTTCGCGCCGGCGAGGGCTACCTGGCGCAGTCCTCGACCTGGCTGCACTTCGTCGTGGGCGCGGGGACGATCGAGCGCATCGTCGTCCACTGGCCTGGTGCGGCGGCGGAGGAGATCGCCGGCGTGTCCGAAGCCGGCGCCTACCGCGTGTTGCAGGGCAGCGGTAGCGCGGAGGCCTTCCTCCCCGGCCGCGATCGCATCGAGACCGCCTCGGAACTCGTGACGCGCGCACCAATCGGGGACTCGGGCCGCGTCGTGCTCGCCACCTCGGTCCCGCTCCCGAAGCTCGTCCTGCGGCCGACGGAGGGCGAGTCGATCGAGCTCTTCGGCGTCCGTCCGGGCGGGACCGGCACGGGCACCGGACGGCCGGTGCTGATCGACCTGTGGTCCGCGACCTGTGCGCCGTGCCTGAAGGAGCTAACGAGCTTCGCCGCGCGTGCGGAAGACCTGGAACGTGCCGACGTCGCCTTCCTGGCCCTCTCGGTCGACGAGGACGCTGAGGCCGCGGCGAGCGCGATGGAGCGCATCGGCTGGCCCTTCGCCTGGGCCTTCGCGCCGCCCGAAACCATCGACGCGCTCGACGCGCTGCACGGGACGCTGCTCGACACCCAGGAGCGCCTCCCGCTGCCGGCGAGCTTCCTCGTGGATCCGGGCGGCGAGTTGCGCGCGATCTACTTGGGCCCGCTCGAGCCCGACGCTCTACTGCGCGACTTGCGCCTGGTCGACCTGGACGCCGCCGGTCAGCTCGCCGCGTCCACGCCGTTTCGCGGGCGCTGGCACTCGCCTCCGCGGCGCGTGCTGGCGCTCTTCCGCGACCGCTTCCGGGCGCGCGGGCTCGAGGAAGCAGCGCGGGAGTACGAGCGCGGCGACATCCAGGTCGTGCAGAAGACGCGCGCCCAGCTCCTGCACGAGTTCGGACGCGACCACGCGCGCAAGGGGGACTTCCGGGCGGCGATCGACTCGATGCGCCAGGCGGTCCGCGAGGACCCCGACTTCTTCCAGGCGCAGTTCGACCTCGGCCTGCTGCTGCACCGGAACCAGGAGCCGCACGAGGCGATCGGCGCCTACCTGCGCGCGCGCGAGCTGGACCCGAAGCACGAGGATACGCACTTCAACCTGGCACTGGCGTACCTGGAGACGCGCCAGTTCCGCTCCGCGCGCGGAGAGTTGGCCGCGCTGGAGGAACTCGGGAGCGCACTGGCGAAGACGCTGGCGGAAGTGATCGAGCAGGTCGAGGGCGGGAGGTAGGGCTCTTCTGCGTGCGCTGAGAGCGTGTGAATCTATTGCCTTGGGCCGCTGCGGGAGCGGAGCGGGACGAGAGACGGCCTCGGACTTGCGCCGCGGGTTGGGTTGCGGCGGTCCTCCACGGTTCGATTGAGCGCCCAGCGAGGCCCGGTCGATCTGTGCCCGATCAACCGGATCCGATCGCCGTCCAGCGCAGCAGGTTGTAGGCGAGGCCCGCCCAGAGCGCGACGCTCAGCACCTTGTCGCGGCCGCGGACGAGGAAGCGATCGAGCCCGCGGTGACATCGCAGGTCGCCGTTGACCGTCTCGACCGTCGCCGCGCGTTGCTTGTAGATCTCCTTGGCCTCGTCGGTGCCCATTCGAGCTCGCCACTGGGCGACCTCTGGAGCGTCGCGCGGCAGGGGCTGGTGAGGATCCCGCCCGCTGCGCGGGGTCATGGGTGGCGCGTACACCGCTACGCCGCTCCCTCCAGCGGTCTCGATGTCCTTCAAGTGGACGAAGCCGCCGTCGACGAGCATCTCTTCCGGTAGTCGACCCGTACGTCGCTCGATCTGTTCCAGCATTGGCGACATCTGCCCCAGGTCCGATCCCTGGCTCGTGACGTCCACGCCGACGATCACGCGGCTCTCCGTGTCGACCGCGAGTTGGACGTTGAAGGCCGGACGCCATCCGCCGTCACCCATCTTCATCACCCGCGCCTCAGGATCGGTCGTCGAGACTCGAGCCTCGTCCTTCTTCTTCTCCGGCTTCGCGGCCCGAGCCTCGGGGAGCTTCTTTAGCGCGCGCTCGACACGCTTCAGCCGCTCGCGAGCTGCGCGCTCCCGGGCGGCTTCCCGCCGGCGCTCCGAGGGGGGCGAGTCTTTGGCCTGGCACTCGTCCCTCAGCTCCTCCACGCGTTGGCGAGCCTCGCTCAGGCACTTCTCCAGGCTGCGCTGGCGCCGAAACGATGCCGCTCCAGCGCTCGCGCGGACGCGGGTCCCGTCCTGCGCGACTCGGCGAAGATTCACCACGCCCTCGCTCATCAAGAGCCCCAGCACCTGCGTCATGAGTTCCTCCAGCTCCTGTCCGCGACCCACGCGGAAGTCGCTGAGCGTGTGGTGGTTGACTGCCACCCCGCCGCAGATCCAGCGGTAGGCATCGTGCTCGCGGCACAGCCGCTCCAGCGCACGCGCGCTACCCACTCCCTCCGCGGTCGCGTAGATCCACAGCGTTACGAGGATCTGCGGATCCGTCGCCGGCCGGCCCGGAGCCGACCCTCGCGCCTCGATGCGCTCGTAGAAGCCCGAGAGGTCCAGGCGCTCGACCAGCTCCCAGATGTCCCGCGCCCGGTGATCCGGCGGCAAGAGCTCGTCCAGCACCTCCGGCCGCATGGTCGCCTGACGCCGGTTCGCCTTCACCACGCGCGCTGCCCCGCTACGGTCCACTCGCCTGGCCGACCCGTCCTTGCACACGGCCTCACCGAAAAGATCGTGCTCGCTCATGACTATGAGATCGGGAGCGGACGCCCGGCTCCGCTCCGCCAGAGCGGGATTTCTTCACAGCCTCTGAGCGCAGCTCCCCCGCGAACTACGCCTCCGTCGGTCCCTCGTCCTTCGTGCTCGCTCGCTCGAGAACCGATTCCGCTACGCGGATCCGGCAGCGGGCGCGCAGGGCCAGCGCGATCGCGTCGCTCGGGCGCGCGTCGACGACCGCCACGGCGTTGCCCTTCTCGTCGTGCAGCACGATGTGCGCGTAGAACGTGTTCTGGCGCAGGTCGACGATGTCGACGGACTTCATCGACGCGCCCAGCGCTTTGATCGTGGAGTAGGCGAGCTGGTGCGTCAGCGGCCGCTGGGGCTCGATGCCGTGCACGACGCGGTGGATCTCGTGCGCCTCCTGGTTGCCGATCACGATCGGGAACCCGCGCGGCTTGTCGTTCCCGCCCGTCTCGCGCAGGTAGATGTACTGACGGTCCGAGCGGTCGCGGATGACGATGCGCCCCAGCGCCACGTCGACCATGGGTTCCTCGCTGCTCATCGACGCTTCCTTCTAGTGCGATTCGCGGGCGCTGTCCACTTCCCCGCTTCGAGGCGGCCGGACGCGCTTCCTCCCGCGCTTGCGCTCCTCGAGCACGATCCCCTCGAGCGGTCCCTCCTCCTCCGCCAGGATCCAGGCGCTCTGTGTCTCGTCGCGGAAGCCGCAGGCAGTGCAGCGGACGCCGACGGCGTCGTCCGGGTCGAGGCGGACGAGCGCGTCCTGGCGGCAGGCTGGACAGCTCCGGTCGGCGCGTGCCGGCCACAGGACCGAGATCGCGATCCACGCGACCATGACGATCCCGCCCAGGCCGAGCACGAGCTCCGGAAGCCCGCTCGGAGGATCGAGCGCGACGAGGAGACCGGCGACGACGGCCGCCAGCATCCACAGCGGCGCCGTCCACAGCGCGAGCCGCCGCCACGAGGATCCACGTGTGCTCATGCGCGCGAGCCTACCGCGCCGCTGGGCTAGAATCGGCGCGGCGCGATCCGATTCCGCTGCGCCGCGCATGGACACCGCCTCGAACGGCACTCCCGACAACCCCGTCGTCGTCCGCGTCCGCCGCGCCGGCGAGGTGGAGTCCGTGCACCGCGGCGCCTGGTGCCTGGTCGACGGAGCAGGCACGGTGCTCGACGGGGCGGGTCGCTGGGACCACCCGGTCTGGGTGCGCAGCTCGATCAAGTCGATCCAGGCCCTGCCGCTGGTCGAGACCGGCGCCGCGGACCGCTTCGGGTTCTCCGGCGCGGAGCTGGCGCTCGCGCTGGCTTCGCACAGCGGCGAGCCGTGTCACACCGAGACCGTCTGCGCCACGCTCGCGCGCCTGGGCCTCTCGGTGGACGACCTGCGCTGCGGCGCGCATCCTCCGAACGACTCGGGCGCCCGCTTCGCGCTGCGCAGCGGCGGCGGCCGGCCGAACGCGCTGCACAACAACTGCTCGGGCAAGCACGCCGGCTTCCTCGCCCTCGCGCTGCACCTGGGCGTCGCGACCGACCGCTACCTCGATCCGGACAGCGAGGGGCAGCGTCTCGCGCGCTCCGCGCTGGCGGAGCTGACGGACACGCCGGTCGAGGCGCTCGCGCCCGGCGTCGACGGATGCAGCGCGCCGACCTACCGCGTCCCACTGCGTGGCCTCGCCACGGCCTTCGCGCGCATCACGACGCCGAACCGGCTGGAAGCGAAGCGTGCCGCGTGCTTCGAGCGGCTCACCGCGGCCGCGCGAGCGAACCCGGTGCTGGTCGGCGGCTCGCGCGAGCGCATCGACACCGATCTCCTGCGCGCGACGGGCGGCCGCCTCTTCCCCAAGATCGGTGCGGAGGCGGTGCACGCGATCGGCGTGTGCGAGAGGGACCGCGGACTGGCGGTCAAGGTCGACGACGGCGGCGCGCGCGGGCTGCACGCGCTCGTGATCGGCCTGCTCGAGCGGCTCGGGCTGCTCGAGAGCGATGCCGAGCGCGGGGCGCTCGCGCACTGGCGCGACCCCGTGCTCAGGAACCACGCCGGCTTGGAGGTCGGACGCGTCGAGGCGGTGCTCGCCTGACCGCCATGGGAATCCGCCTGCCGCCGCCGCTCGAACCGGACGCGCACAAGGGGAGCGCGGGACGTGTCCTGGCGATCGCCGGGAGCCGTCTCATGCCCGGCGCGGCCGTCCTGGTGGCGCGCGCGGCGCAGCGCGCGGGGGCGGGGCTCGTGCGCATGGCCTGTCTCGACGCCGAGTTGCTGCACGTGATCCCCGCGGTCGCGCC
>Ga0302046_10003717_pt1 | contig 13713 bp, 14 predicted proteins | sample RVTome_11_FD_200261 | JGI IMG/M metagenome (GOLD analysis project Ga0302046, IMG submission 200261) | Soil microbial communities from uranium-contaminated site in the Upper Colorado River Basin, Wyoming, United States - RVT147D111 (version 2) ...
GACGTGGCGACCGTCTGCGCCGCCCGGGCGGCGCTGTACGACATGCTGTTCGACGCCTCCGCCGAACAGCGCGCCGAGGCGATCAAGGCGATCGGTGCGATCGGGGGCAAGGAGTTCGACGGGCGCCTGCTGCAGGCGCTGTACGACCGCGACTCTCTGGTCGGCCGCGAGGCGATCGCCGCCGTGCGCCGCGTGGTGAGTCGCGAGGGGTTCAGCCCGCTCTACGTCCCGCGCCTGGTGTCGCTGTTGGCGAACCGGCGATTGAAGCACGATGCGGCGCAGGCGCTGGTCGCCTGCGGCGAGGCGGTCGTCCCGATCCTGGTCCACTTCATGAACGATCCGCAGGAGGCGGTCTGGGTGCGCCGGGCGTTGCCGAAAACACTCGCCCGTATCCCCGGGCCGAAGACCCTGGCGGCGCTGCTCGAGGCCTTGCGCACGGGGGACGACGCTCCGCTCCGCTCGCAGGTGGTCGAGGCGCTGGCGCTGCGCCGCGACGAGATCGTGCGGGGAGGTGCTTCACCCCGCATCGAGGCCGCGATCGCCGCCGAGTCGCGCCGCTGTCTCACCCGCCTCACCGACCTCGCCGCCCTCGGCAGCGAGCGCGCCGCCCTGCGCGGCAGCCGGGCATTCCGCTTCGCGGGCCCGATCGTGCAGACCGATCACCGCGAGCTCGACCTGCTGACCCAGATGATCGCCGAGCGGATCGAAGAGCGCCTGAAGACGCTGTTCGGCCTGCTGGCGCTGCTCCATCCCCCGCGCGAGATCTGGGCGGCCTATCGCTCCCTGCTGAGCGGACGGCGCGAGCTGCGCGCCGGCGCGCTGGAGTACCTCGACCGGACACTCGCCGGAGAGGTGCGCCGCAACCTGTTCGCCGTCATCGACGATTCTCCGGTCGAGGAGAAGCTGAGTCTGGCGGCCCGCCGGTTCGGCATCCCGGCGGTCAGCCGCAGCGAAGCGGTCGCCCGCTTCCTCGGCGATGGCGGCGCCGGGGACGCCGAGGGGTCGGCGCTGGCGGTGGCCGGTCTCTACACCGTGTACACTGAGCGCATGCAGGAGCTCTATCCCCGCATCGTGCAGATGTTGCGCGAGACGCGTGATCCGCTGGTACGCGAGACGGCGCTATGGGTTGCCCTGCAGCTGCAGCTCTCTGCCGAGTCCTCGTCGTGAGCGAGCTGACCAGGATCCAGATCGTCGTCGCGCTGCAGAGCAGCGACCTGTTCGCGTTCTGCAGGGCCGAGGAGATCCTGCGCATCGCCGGCATCGCGAGCGAGCGATTCTACGCGGCGGGAGCGAAGATCTACGAGCAGGGCGGGCCGGCGGACATGCTCTACTCGGTGGTGCACGGCGAGATCAGGCTGCAGGGCGGAGACGGCCAGCCCCGGACCGTCGGACCGCTGCAGAGCTTCGGATCGCGCGACATCCTGTGCGGCCGGCTGCGCGCCCGCGAGGCGATCGCCGTCAAGGGGAGCCTGCTGCTGGCGATCGAGGCGGAAAACCTCTTCGATCTGCTCGCCAACAATATCGACATCATCAAGGGGCTGTTCCGCAGCCTGCTGCAGGACGGAGCATCGTCGAGCGCCTCCACGCGGACAGGCTCCTAGAACGACACGACCGCGCTGGCCACCTCCTCGTGCGTGTCATAGAGCAGCCGGATCGGGGTCTGCACGTGGCTCGGGATCGGGCTCCTTTTCGGAATCACCACCTTGATGCTCGCCTGGTGCTCGGCGGCACGCTTGCGGTAGATCGCCAGCGCCCCGATGCCGGCGCTGTCGATGGCGCCGGTCTTGGTAAAATCGAACACGATCCGCTTGTGCCCTTCGGTCAGCGTCGCCATGACCACCTTGTCGAGCGTGGTCAGCGAATCGCCGAGTAACAACCGGCCCTCGAGAACGAGCGTGCGGACCGTCCCTTCGTCACTGACCTTGACCTTGAACATCGTGCCCCTCCCTCTTCAGGATCACCAGGGTGACATCGTCGGTGTGCCGCCGGCCGCCCGAGTGGCCGTCGACTGCCGACAGGATCTTTTCCAGGACATCGCGCGGCGCGCGACTCTCGATCCCCCTCGCCAGCGCCTCCAGGCGCCGCTCGCCGAACGGCTGTTTGTCCGCATCTTCCTGCTCGGTCACCCCGTCGCTGTAGCAGATGATCAGATCATCCGGTTCGAACCGAATGGTTTCCGAGCTGTAGGCATGATCCTCGAACATCCCGACGAACAGGTGGTTGAGCTTCAACCGTTCGACCTCCCCGCTGCGCCGCACGCAGAGCGGCGCGGGGTGTCCGGCATTGACGTAGGTGAAGGTGTGCCGCCCGGGGTCGAGGATCCCGTAGAAGAACGTGACGTAGCGGTTTTCCGGCAGGCAGCGGCAGAGGATCCGGTTCAGCCGGCCGATCATCTCTTCGGGCGGCAGCCGCAGCTCGCTCAGGGCGCGCTGCGCCGCCTGGAAGTGGCTCATCACCAGCGCCGCCGGCAGGCCTTTGCCGGCCACATCGCCGACACCGATGCCGAACCGGCCGTCGCCCAGTGCGTGATAGTCGTACAGGTCGCCGCCGACCTCGAAGCAGGGGATGCTGTCGCCGTCGAGCAGGTAGCCGGGTATGGTGGGACTGCGCCGGGGCAGCAGTCCCCGCTGGATCGCCGCCGCCTCCCGCAGAATGCGGTACATCCCCTGCGCTTCGAGCGCCATGCTGAACAGCTCGGCGTTGTCGATCTTCAGCGCCGCGATGTTGGCCAGGAAGGTCAGCACCTGCAGATCGCGCCGCGTAAAGCGGCGCGCGAAGCCGCGGTTGTCGACGTAGACGACGCCGATCACCTCGCGGTTGTTCCACAGAGGCACGCACATCACCGAGCATATGTTCCCCTCGTCAATGCTGGTCGCCCCGGGGAAAATCTCGTGAGGGTCCTTCGCCAGGAGAACCGCCCGGCGCCGCGTGAAGGCATGGTAGGCGATGGTGCGGCTGAAGCTGACCGGCCGGCCGACCTCTCCGGATGCGCCGCGCTCGACTACGGGAACCAGCTCGTCGCCGCACCACCGAAGCAGCACCCCCCGCTCGTAGCAGACCGCGTCGCGCGCGAGATCCATCACCGCCTCGAGGATCCGGTTGAGCGGATGATGAAAGGCGAGCTGCTGATCGGCGGCGAAGATGATGCGGCGCATCTGCTCGGGCGAGGCGAGAGGCGTGCCGATCACCTCGCCGAGAGCGTCGAGCCGTCCCGCGGCCCCTTCTCCGCCGCTCCCCTCCCGGCCGGTAACAGCGACCTGGTCGACCGCGATGCTGTCGGAGATCGGGAAGGGAAGATCATCCGTTCCCGGGGTGATCGTCCCGGGACGTGTCGTGGCGGAGCCGGGTGTCGCATGGTCCTCAAGTCCGCCGGCGACGCCGGAGGGGCCGGTCTCGGTGTCGTTGAAGACCAGCAGCGTTGAACCGATCCGGATCAGGTCGCCGGGGCGGAGCGGAACCGCCTCGATCACCTGGCTGCCATTCAGGTAGGTGCCGTTCCTGCTGTGCGCGTCGATGAGAAAGTAACCCTCGGGACGGGAAATGATCTCGGCATGGTTGCGGGAGGCCGCCTGATCGTGCAGCACCAGGTCATTGGACGAAGAGCGGCCCAGACGAAGAGCATCCCCCGTGAAGGGGTGCCGGTAGCTGGTGCCTTCCGGTGTGGTGACCGAGAGGTATCTCATCGCGCCTCCTCCCGGGAAGAAGCACCCGTCTGTTTCGGAATGACTTGCGGAGATCGTACAGCGCGCCGCCGCGGCCGTCAACCGGAGCCGGCCGGGAACCGTGTCCCGGCGCGGCGGACCGCAGGTCTCCGTCTCCATCTGATCAACGAACATTTCCGCCCGTGGCGAACCGGCGTATCATGGATGACAGAGTCTGCCGGCCCTGCGGATGCCGGGGCGGAACGCTCCCCGCGGGGAGGTGGTTCCGATTTCCCGCAGGAGAGAGCGATGAACGACCTGCCCGAAACGTGCTGCGAATTCGATCCGAAGGACCTCATTCTGCACCTCGACATGGAGCTGCCGGCCGAGACCGGCGCGATCAGCCCGCTGGTCGAGAAGGTGATGGGGATGGTCACGCGCATGGGGTGCGCCGCCGGCAAGGAATTCGAGGTGGAGACGGCGATCCGCGAGGCGCTGGCCAACGCCATCGTGCACGGCTGCAGCGAGGACGCCCGCAAGATGGTCCAGTTCTGCGTCGCCTGCGATCAGACCCGCGGCATGCTGATTGTGGTCCGCGATCCAGGCCCCGGGTTCGATCCGGCGAAGCTCCCCAGCCCGCTCACCGGCAAGTCCCTGTTCCGCTCGCACGGGCGCGGCATCTACCTGATCAACCAGCTGATGGACGAGGTGCACCTGGAACGCGGCGGCACTGAGATCCACATGCGGGTGTCGTAGGAGCACGTCCCCCGGGCCGGCCGTCAGGGGCGCTTCGCATCGGTCGACTGCCGCCTACTCCGGCCGGACCTTCAACGCAGGCGCCGCATCGTCATCGTCATCGGCGGCGAACACCTCGCGGTCGAACCGCCCCTCACTCTTCGCCACCACCAGGGTGACGGCGGCGTCTCCGGTGACGTTGATGGTGGTCCGCATCATATCGAGCAGCCGGTCGACCCCGATGATCAGGGCGATCCCCTCGACCGGCAGGTTGACCTGGCGCAGCACCATCGCCAGCGTGATCAGCCCGGCCGACGGCACGGCGGCGGTCCCGATCGAGGCGAGAGTGGCGGTGAGAATGACCATCAGGTAATCGGCGAACGACAGGTCGATGCCGTACGCCTGGGCGATGAAGCCGGTGGCGACCCCCTGCATGATCGCCGTTCCGTCCATATTGATGGTTGCGCCGAGCGGGATGGTGAAGGCGGCGACCGAATTGTGCACCCCCATGCGCTCCTCCACCGCCCGCAGCGTCACCGGGATGGTGGCGCCCGACGAGGCGGTGCTGAAGGCGAAGGCGAACACCGCCCGCATCTTGCGGAAGAAGCGCACCGGGCTGAGCCCGGCGCCGAAGCGGACGATCGCCGGGTAGGTCAGGCAGGCATGCAGCAGGTAGCCGAGGACGACCACCGCGAAGTACTTCGCCAGCGGCCTGATGGCGCCGAATCCTTCGCTGGCGAAGACTTTTGCCAGCAGGGCGAACACGCCGACCGGCGCGACCTCCATCAGAAACAGGACCATCTTCATGACGACCTCGTTCAGGCTTCTGAACAGGTCGAGGACCGGCTGCCCCGCCCGGCCGGCGAGGGTGATGCCGAGGCCGACCATGCCGGCGAAAACGATGATCGGCAACATGTTCCCTTCCGCCATCTCCTTGACCGGGTTGGTCGGGAAGATATCGATGATCACGTCGACCAGCGGCTGGGGCGGCTGCGGCTGGAAGGAGGCGTCGGTCGTCAGCTCGAAGCCCGCGCCGGGCCTGATCAGAATGGCGCAGGTCAGGGCGATCATGATGGCGATCGCCGTCGTCAGCAGGTAGAGGCCGAGCGTCTTGCCGCCGATCGCGCCGAGCTTGCGGATATCCTCCAGCGCCGCGGTGCCGCACACCAGCGACACGAAGACGACCGGCACGACGATCGCTTTCAGCAGATTGATGAATATCCTGCCGACGCCGTGGAACAGGCCGTTGACCAGCCAGCTGTCGACAAATCCGCCCGGCTCGTAGCCGATCCAGTTCATCACGCCGCCGATGGCGAGGCCGGAGGCCATCCCGATCACGATGCGGACGGTGAGGCTGAGCTTCTTCCGGCGGGCGGGGCGATCGTCGTCGGCCGTCATTGGAGCGTCATCAGCCAGACATCGTCGTCCTGGACGAGGCGGCTGATGATCAGGATGCGGCCGTCGCGGGAGAGGCGCGGATGGTAGATGGCGTCGGGCAGGAGGGAAAGGACCCTGCGGTGCTCTCCCGACTCGCGGTCGACGACGAACATTTCACCCTTGTGCACGAATAGCATGCGGCGGCTATCGGGCAACCACTGCGGGTATTCGCCGAAATCTGTCAGCCGCTCATAGGTTCCGGTCTCCATCGCATAGACGATGACTCCTCCACCGCCCGCCTCGGTCGCGCGCGCGTTGCCGGCCAGCCACCTCCCGTCGGGCGACCAGGAGCAAACCTCGAAGCCGAACTTCCCTCCATCGTACGGAGGAAGGTCCTCCGGGGCTTGCTCCGCATAGGGGAGGTGAGGGTCGATGATCCGGCCCTGCAGGGTCTCGACGTCGCCGTCGGTGATGCTCACGGCCACCGCCATGCGGGTGCCGTCCGGGGACCAGGTCGGCATCTCGGTGAAAGTCCCCGGCGTATCGGTTATCTGCCGCAGGCCGCTGCCGTCGGGACGGATCCCCCAGATCTCGTAACTGCCGGAGCGATCGGAGTAAAAAGCGATCTCGCTTCCGTCGGGCGACCAGGCCGCGCCGCGGTCTCTCCCCGGATCATCGGTCAGCTGGCGGCGGTCGCTGCCGTCCCGATTGACGAGATAGAGATCCGCCTGCGAACCGCTCCGCGAGGCGACGATCGATTCGCCGTCCGGCGACAGGCTCGGCCAAGAGAACAACTGCGCCCCGCGGGTAGCGGGAACCGGATCTCCGGCCGGCTCGCCGACGATCGGATCGAACGCCATCGTCTGCAGATTCTGCGAGCTCTGCAGCGAAACGTACGCCATGGTTCTGCCGTCCGCCGCCACGGTCAGAAAAACGTTGTCGCCGGATCCGGTGATCACCGCCTCGGGCGGGCCGAGTGTGCGCCCGGTTTCCTCGTCGATCGGCACCCGCCAGATGTTCATGCTGCCGTTGCGATCGCTTCCGTAATAGAGGTATCCGCCCTCGGGCGACCATACCGGGTTCCAGTCGGTGTGCTCGTCATCGGTGACCGGCACCGCCTCTCCCCCCGCGGCCGGAATCGTCCAGATATCGCGAACGCCGCTCCCTCCGCGCAGCCCCCAGAAGGCGATGCGCGACCCGTGCGGAGACATGACCGGCTGCACCGCGTCGCCGTCGTACGGGATGGAGCGGACCTCGCCGCTGTCGAACTCGACGGCGCGCAGCTCGCCGCGGCCGGCGCGGCCGTACGGCACCCTGAACCCCTGCGTCGAGTAGAGGACCTCGGAACCGTCCGGCGTCCACGAGGGGTTGAAGCCGTGATCGGCGAGGCGGCGCACCGACTCGCCGGTCGTTCCCATGACGTACAGACCGCCGCCGTCGCGGCTGGAGGTGAAGGCGATGCGCGTACCGTCGGGCGAGAACGCCGGCCAGGCGTTGTCGGAGTTCGATCCTGCCGTCAGGTTGAACCGCTTCTCGCCGCCGACCACCTGGAAGAAGATGTCGAAGAAGGCGCCGGAGAGGCTGGCGAAGACGAGCATCCTACCGTCGGGAGAGAGGCTTGGTTGGGTCTCCGCGCCCGGCATGTCGGTGAGCTGCGAGAATTTCGCCTGCAGCGGCGGGCCACCCGGCCCGGCCGCGCCGTCCTCCCTGCTGTCGAACAGCACCGTCGCGACGAGCGTCGCGATGACAACGATGGCCGCGCCGATCGACAGCGCCATGGCGAGCGACCATCCGCGGCGGCGCCCCGGGCCGGCGGCGCCCGTGCCAGCCGCCGGCGCTGCGGCCGGACCGATCTCCCCGGAATCGATCTCCTCCTTCAGCTCGAGGAGATCGTTGTACAGCTCCCGCCCGTTGCCATAGCGGCGCTCGGGATCCTTGGCGAGGCAGCGCCGCACGATGCGACCGAGGTGGCGCGGCAGATTGCCGTTCAGCTCGGTGACCGGCGCCGGCGTGTCGCGCAGGATCGAGGAGATGGTCGACATGCGGGTGTCCCCCTTGAACGGCCGCTCGCCGGTCGCCATCTCGTAGAGGATGATGCCCAGCGAAAAGACGTCGGACCGCGGGTCGACCGGTCTTCCCTCCGCCTGCTCCGGCGACATGTAGGCGGCGGTGCCGACGATCTTCCCCTCCTCCGTCTGCACCTCGCGGGTCACCAGCTCGCTCGCCGTTCCCTGCGCCGCCGAATCCTCGAGCAGCTTGGCCAGTCCGAAATCGAGGATCTTCAGGCGCCCGTCGGCGCCGAGCATGATGTTGTCGGGCTTCAGGTCGCGGTGGGTGATCCCCTGGCGGTGCGCCGCCGCCATCGCCTCGGCCAGCTCCAGGGCGAGCCGCAGCAGCCGGGTCAGGTCGATTCCCCCCCGGCGGATCATCTGCGCCAGCGTCTCCCCTTCGACCAGTTCCATGGTGAGGAAATGAACCCCGCCGGACTCTTCGATCGAGTGAATGGTGACGATGTTCGGATGGTTGAGCGCTGCGACCGCCTTCGCCTCCCGCTCGAAGCGGCCGCGCCGGCCGGCGTCGGCCGCGAGGCCGGCAGGCAGGATCTTGAGGGCCACCCGCCGGCCCAGCCTCGTATCCTCGGCGATGTAGACCTCGCCCATGCCGCCGCGGCCGAGGGTGCCGGCGATGCGGTAGTGGGAGAGTGTCTGGCCGGACTGCAGCTGCATTGGGAACCCCCCGGTGGCAATGGCCTCCCATCATAACGCGGGTTGGCGGTGGCCGGGACAACCCTGCCGTGCAGGCCGGACGGCTGCCACCCTCCTTGACCGGGCCGCATGCGGTTGACTATCCTCCCGACACGGGGCCGGGAGCCCGTCCGCAACATGCGAGAGGTCGCGCGCATGGGGTCTGCGCGGCGAAGGCAAGGAGGGCTGATGGGAGAGATGATCACGTTCAAGCGCCCTGACGGGAAGGAGGCGCCCGGCTACGAGGCGAAACCGGGCGGGGTCGATGCGGCGCCCGGCATCGTCGTCATCCAGGAGTGGTGGGGGATCAACGAACAGATCAGAAAGGTGGGCGACCGCTTCGTGCAGGAGGGGTACCGGGTCGTGATCCCCGATCTGTTTCGCGGCAAGGTGACGCTCGACGAGGCGGAGGCGGCCCACCTGATGCGGAGCCTCGATTTCGGCGCTGCCGCGGCGCAGGATGTCCGCGGCGCAGTGATGCACCTGAAGGCGGAGGGCAGCAGGAAGGCCGGCATTACAGGATTCTGCATGGGAGGAGCCCTGACCGTGCTGGCCGCCGTGCACGCCGTCGAGGGCGATGCGGCTGTCTCGTTCTATGGCTATCCGCCCCCCGAGGCGGCGGATACCACCACCATCGGAATGCCGCTGCTGGGGCACTTCGCCAATGACGACGAGTTCTTCCCCATCGCCGGGGTCGACGATCTGGAGCAACGGCTCAAGAACGGGAAGGTCGACCACCAGTTCTACCGCTACGACGCCAGGCACGCCTTCTGCAACGAGGAGCGCCCGAACTACGACCCGGCGGCGGCCCGCATCGCCTGGCACCGCACGGTCGAGTTCTTCAACAAGCACCTGAAGAAGTAGCGGACTGTCAGGTGAACGAAGGACCGCCCGCCATGCGCATCGGCATCAGCTCCTGCCTGCTCGGTGAGGAGGTGCGCTACGACGGAGGGCACAGGCACGATTCGCTGCTCACCGGCCTGCTCGTCCGCTTCTTCGAGTTCGTGCCGGTCTGCCCCGAGGTCGAGATCGGCCTCGGGATTCCCCGCCCCAATCTGCGCCTCGTCGGTTCGGTCGACGCGCCGCGTCTGATCACGCAGAAGACCGGCGGGGACCACACCGACGCGATGCACCCACGCCAACGTCCTCTACCATCTGATCGGCTTCCTGAAGAAGCAGCTATCGAGCGGTGACACGCAGGAACTGGTCGACTGCATCGAGAGCTACCGCAAGGGGCTCGTGCCCCGATCGTGCCGGTCACTCTCATGAAGCATCATTTCCGCGGCCATCCCGCCCGCCGCGCAATGCGCGGCCAGGCCTAGCAGCTTGCCGGTTCCGGCCACGCATGCGAGAATCGGAGCGATGAGGATACGGTCGATCCACCCGCTCATCGTCTTGCCGATCCTGGCGACGAGCCTGTACCTCACCGCGTCCGGTCCGGCGTATGGACAACGCGGCCCGCGGTCGCCACGATCGTCGTTCTATTACAGCTCGTCATCGAACATCCTGCGCGGACAGCTGGCCCTGCAGCGCGAGGGGCATCTCGAGGAAGGGACATACGAGCCGGGCCGCTACGACGCGCCGACGCGCGAGGCGATCCGGGACTTCCAGCGCCGCCACCATCTGTGGAGCAACGGCCGCTTCGATCGCGATACCTTCGCGCTGCTGCCGATCGACGACCGCCCCGACGAGGACGACGATGGGATTCCCGACGCCGGCGACCGCTGCCCGAAGACGAACAAGGGATCGCGTGCGGGAATGGACGGCTGTCCCCTGCCCGACGAGGAGAAATCGTCGTCCGCGACCGACTCCGGCGAAGCGAAGGACTGAGGCGCCCGATCAGCCCCCTTCGGGTGCGTCCTGAGGATCGGAGGGAGGCTCGGAGGGTTGATCGGGCGTGGCATCGTCCGGCCACCGCGACGGCGGGCCGCCCGGGGGTGATCCATCCCGCGACGGCGGGCCCCATGGACGCCGGCCCGGGCCGCCCCACGACCCGCCCCTGCCGCGGCTGCGCCCGCCATCCGGGGGCCCGAGGAACCAGCGCTCGGCTCGGCGCCGGTTGTCCTGCAGAAGCTGCCGGAACCTCTCGCGCTGCTCGGGATTGAGGATGCCGGCGATCTCCTCGTGGGCGCGATCCATGATCGCCGTCACCCGCGGATGAAGATCGTCGCGCAGCTCCATCGCCTGCTCATGGCTATGCTGCAGGATCGCGTCGATCTTCTGCATCTGCTCCGCGGAGAGATCGAGCATGCGATGCAGGTGGCGGCCGACGAAGCCGCCGCCGGGGCCCGGTGAGTCGTCGAAGTGACGCACCTGCCGGTCGTCGTAGATCCGCATGCCGAGCGCACCGATGGCGATCCCGGCGACGAACAACGACAGGACCGCGACGATCGCCAGGACACGGTTCATGTTCCGCTCTCCTCGTCCTGCAGAACCCAGCCGAGCAGATCGTCGGTGGGGACCGTCTCCTGACTCTCGGAGTGCCGGCGCTGCTCGAGGACGACCCATCCACCGAGCACCAGCGCCAGGGCCAGTGCCGCGGGCAGCAGCCTCAACGCGAACCGGGCGACCAGGGGGCCCCGTTCCGGCAGCGCGGCGACGACGCGCGCCGCGAAGGCGGCGTCCGGCTCGACCCGGGCGTGGTGATCGGCGAGAGAGCGGACGGCCAGCGCCAGTCGGGCGGCGAACGCGCCGCAGGACGCGCAACTGTCGAGATGATCGGCCAGCGGCCCTGCCGGCCGGGGCGGCGCGGTCAGCCGGAGCAAACGGGCGCGGGCCTCGCTGCAGGTCATGGCGCGCTCCCCTCCTCCAGCAACCGGCGCAGTTTCCTGCGCGCCCGGTGTGCGCGTACCCTCACGGCGACGCGGCTCCAACCGAGGCGCGCTGCTGTTTCCTGCACCGACCAGCCTTCGCCGTGCAGCAGCAGGAGCATGAATCGATCGGCGGAGGACAGGCTGCGCATCAATCGATCGACCTCGAGCCGGGCATTCGGGTCGCCGCTGGGCGCCGCCATTTCGTCCGGCATCGCCGCTTCCGGCGGCCGGCGCTGGCCCTGGCGCAGGCGGGCATAACAGCAATTGAGACAGACGCGGGTCAGCCAGTGCTCGAACGGCGCCTCACCCCTGAAGCCATCGAGCCTCTTCCATGCGGCGAGGAACGTCTCCTGAGAAACCTCCTCGACCTCCTCGGGGCGGCGAAAAAAGCGGCCGGCCAGCCGGAACACGCGCCGCTGATGCCGGCGGACCAGCTCGGCAAAAGCCGCCTCGTCCCCCCGGCGGCAGGCGGCGATCAGCTTCGCTTCCTCGGCGTCCGGGGCGGCGGACGGGGCAGAGCTCACCAGCGCCATGGTGGCGGTCCAGTCGTGCATCAGGGTCCAGGTCGGCACCATCGTGTACGATCCCCACCATCTTAGATGATCAAGCCCCCCTGCCGGTTACGCTCCGGGCGGAAAATCGTCCCGCCCCCCGGATCGCCTGTAACCCGAAGCGCCCGGACACCATCTGACCTGAGTGGAGGACGCCGGAATAGCCCGGCAACATTATGCAGAGGAGACCTCCAGAATGAACCGCAAGACGGACAGCAGGACCAGATTCGGTAGCGTCAACCTGATCGCTCTCGCCGCCACGGCGGCTCTGGCGATCGCTCCCGTCACGCTCCTGGCACAGCCTGGCTATGGACCCGGCCCTCACCACGGGCGCGGGCAGATGATCGAGCGGATCTTCGAACGGCTCGACCTGACGGACGACCAGAAGCAGGCGGTCCACAACACGATGTCGGAACACCGCGAGCAGACGCGTGCGTTGCACGACGAGATGATCGCCAGACGGCGGGCGCTCGGCCAGACGATCCACGCCGACCTCGTCAATGAGAGCGCCGTGCGCCAGGCGGCCGCCGAGGTCGCCGCGGTCGATGCCGATCTGGCGGTGATGCGGGCGCAGATGTTCCAGGCGATCAACAAGGTCCTGACGCAAGAGCAGCGCGATCGCATGCAGGAGCTGATCGAGGACTGGCACTTCATGGCGGACGAGGTCCGCGGGCGGGGCTTCGGCAGGGGGCCGGGTCCGGGCGCGGGCCAGTAACTGCACCACAGCACGGTGAGACCAGCCGGCCGACGGCGGTCCCTGCCGGGGCCGCCGTCGGAAAAGACTATGTAGAACGGAGAATCCCTCGGGGGCCGCGTGCGGGCTTTACTTTTGCCTGAGGCAGGACGAAAAAAGAGCTGCCGGCCCGGGGGGAATTGAAGGCCGGCAGCTCGCGGGGGATTCAGACTACAGACGACCCGGACCTGGCGACTAGTCCTGATAGTAGCCGCTGAAGTAGAACCCTCCCGGTTCACCAAAACTCAAACCGAAGGCCAGCCGCGGCAGCGGGGCCGGCCGCTCGAAGTAAACATGGTCGCCGCAGTAGGCGTACGGCCGATAGGCGATGTGCCCACTCACGTAGACCGGGAAGCGATAGACCTCATGGTAGTGCCGGTGCGCTCCGTGGTAGACGCGGCCGCGGTAGTGCTGACGGTACGCCTTCCGGTGTTGCGCCACGAACCGGCGCGGCACCTGGGTGTAGTGCAGGTGCCGGGGCGCGTGCTGGCGCGTCACCTGCTTCCGATGACCCAGCTTCCTGCCGTGGTCTTTGTCAGCCTGCGCGGGAGAGGGAAAGGCGATCAGTCCGGCGGTCATGACCGCCGCGGCCAACCCAAGGGTCCGTAGCCCGCGTTTCGTCTTTCCGTTCGATGCGCTCTTCATCGCCCACCTCCTGTGACAGCCCTCCCTGGTGCGAGAACCGGGCCAACCGCGCCGGCGGTCTCTATTTTTCGAACAAGATTTTGAATATCAATAGCTTACGGTTCAATCACGGATCTGCTGGAGAGGCCGGGAGGGGCTCCCGGACAGGACACTGCGGCCCCCGCAGGGGACGGATGCCGATTCGAGGCCGGATCGAAATCCCGGTGATGCCGTCGGGGACGGGATCCTGATACAGGACCATGCCGCGGACGACGTAGTCCGAGTTCGGTGCGACCGGCCGGCCGCGGTCATCCTTCTGATCCCAGCCAAAGTCGTACATCGCGATCTGCCCCGGGCGCAACGTCAGGCGATTGTGATCGTAGGCACAGCTTCGATGCGAGAGATCGAGATAGATGCTCGCGCCCTTCAGATCCTCGATGCGAAAGGTCACCCTGCAGCGCGTGGCGAATCGCAGGTCGATCTCGCCGGTTGGAA
>Ga0302046_10003718_pt1 | contig 13713 bp, 15 predicted proteins | sample RVTome_11_FD_200261 | JGI IMG/M metagenome (GOLD analysis project Ga0302046, IMG submission 200261) | Soil microbial communities from uranium-contaminated site in the Upper Colorado River Basin, Wyoming, United States - RVT147D111 (version 2) ...
AACATCAGGTGGTTCGCGATGGCCTTGACGAACAGGTCCCGCCAGCCCGGATCGTTCTCGGAGGCGACCATCGCGTTGTTGATGGCGAAGATCACCTCCGCCTCGCGCCGGGTCACGACATAGCTGCCCTCGCCGCCGGGCGCATAGATCGCGCGGCGCACCAGCCGCACGTCCCCGTCGGTCACCACGCCGGCGTTACGGCCGTGGCCGTACAGCGCCTGGTCCGGCGTCAGCACGCTATCCTTCACCGCCTGCAGCATGAGCAGGATCACGTCCTCGGGCACGGAATCCGCCCAGTGCACGATGTTGACCAGCAGCTCCAGCTCGGTCTTGCCGTCGATCCGGCCGTCGTGGGTGATGTTCTCGATCAGGAAGCGCGCGCCGGCATCGTCGACGTATTTCGGCGGCTTGGACTTCCAGACGAAATAGTCGGTCAGGGAATCGACGTAGAACTCGGTCCACGCCGCCGCCTTCTCGATGCAGTTGCGGTCGAGACGGAAGATCGTCTCGGCTTCCGCGCGGTCGACGACGCCGTCGCGGAACACGCTCTGGCGCAGCGTCAGCAGGTCGTCCGCAGTGAGCGAACCCTTGGCCTCGATGACGTCGACGGGATCGATATGCAGGGCCGGTTTGGTCATCCGGAACTTTCCATTCGCAATGGCGCGAGAATGCGCGGTTTTCCCCCGCGGCATACTCTCGTGCGATGATGAACAATTGCTTAACCAATGCCCCGCCGAACGGGGACATGGCGGCGGAAAAGCCAGGGAGGATACAATGTTAGCGGGAAAAACCGCTTTGGTTACCGGATCGACGCGCGGTCTCGGCGCGGCGGCGGCGAAAGCCTTCGCGGCAAGCGGCTGCAACGTCATGCTGAACGGGTTCGGCGAGGCTGCCGCGATCGAGCGCCAGCGCGCCGAGCTTGCCGAAGCGCACGGCGTGACCGTCGCCTACCACGGCGCGGACCTGGCGAAGCCGGCCGAGATTGAGGCGCTGTTCCGCGCCGCGGATGAGATCGCTAGCGGCGTCGACATCCTGGTTAACAACGCGGTGATCCGGCATTTCGCCACGATCGACGCCTTTGTGCCGGCCGACTGGGACCGCGCCATCGCGGTCAATCTGTCGGCGCCCTTCCACCTGACGCGGCTCGCGCTGCCGGGCATGCGAAAGCGCGGCTGGGGTCGCATCGTCAACATCTCCTCGGTGCTCGGCATCGGCGCGCGCTCGGGTCGCGTCGACTACGTCACCACCAAAACGGCGCTGCTCGGCCTGACCCGCGCGACGGCGGCGGAGACGCGGGGCGAGGGCAACATCACCTGCAACGCGATCTGCCCCGGCTCGGTGCTGACGCCGAACACGGAGATCAAGATCGCCGAGCTGGCCAAGGCCGAAGGCCTGTCGCCGGACGCGGCGCGCCGCGAATACCTCAAGCGGCGGAAGCAGCCGGGCGATTTCATCGCGCCCGCGCGCATCGCCGAGCTGATGCTGTTCCTCTGCCGCGACGAAGCGCGTGACATGACCGGCGGCGCGCTGCCGATCGACACCGGCCGCTCCGCCTCGTGGCTGGACGAAGACACGTAGCCCCCAACGAACCAAGGAGACATCGACATGGCCAAGTTCGAGTTCGACAAGAACGAGCGCTTCGTCAACGGGCAGGCGCTGCGCCGCCGCATCCTCGGCGCCGCCTACCACGACGCCAGCACCAAGCAGAGCGAGGACGACGCCTTCATGGGCCCGCTGCGCCAGCTCAACGCGGAATACGTCTGGAACGGCATCTGGGGCCGGCCCGGCCTGCCGGAGAAGACGCGCCGGCTGATCAACATCGCCATGCTCGCCGCGGTCAACCGCCAGCCGGAGCTGCGCACCCATGTCCGCGCGGCGCACCAGGTCGGCGGCGTCAGCAAGGACGAGATCATGGAGGTGCTGCTGCACACCACCGTCTATGCCGGAGTGCCGGCGGGGGTCGACGCCTTCCGCACGGCGAAAGCCTATTTCGACGAAGCGGAGAAGGGCGAGGGGAAGACGGTCGAGGCGTAGGGCGCTGCTCGCAGGATTCGTGGGTGGCCGGATCAAGTCCGGCCACGACGGCAAGATGTAAACTTCTAAAACAAAACGTCGTGCGCGGACTTGATCCGCGCACCCACGAATTGTCTCAAGTGTCTGCTTCACTGGTATCGCGTGCTACAATTATCTTATGCCCAAACCCAAGAACCCGCCGGTCGCCGGTAGCGACGAAGACCCCAATGTCGAGCTGCAGCCTTACGCGTCGCCGCCCTGCTACGCGCATGAGGTGGAACCGGCCTATTTCGGGCTCTCCTGCGATGAGCGCGAGGCGGGTTCCACGCAATCCGCATCCTCTGGTACCATGCCGCCGGAAAACCGCCCGACGAGGAGAAAGCGCCCGATGACGACGGCCCCCATCACCTTTGCCTTCCAGGCCGCGCCGACCAGCGAGGACCCGGTCCCCGACCAGCGGCTCTACAAGGAGGTGGTCGAGGATTGTCAGCTCGGCGCCGAGCTCGGCTACGAGGCGGCGTGGTTCCTGGAGCACCATTTCAGCGACTACTACCCGACGCCGAGCCCACTGGTCTTCATGGCGCATGTCGCCGCGGAATGCCCGACGCTCGGCCTCGGCACCTCGGTGCTGGTGATCCCGTGGTACCACCCGCTGCGGCTGGCCGAGGAGATCTCCATGGTCAACGCGCTGACCGAGGGCACGCTGCATATCGGCATGGGCCGCGGCACCGCGAAGATGGAGTACGACGCCTACGGCGTCGACATGAACGAGGCGCGCGCCCGCTTCGCCGAGACCTGGAAGATCGTCGAGACGGCGATGACCGGCGAGCCTTTCACCTTCGACGGGAAGTTCAACAAGATCGGCCGCGAGATCCGGCTGCGCCCGACGCCGACCGGCAAGCCGGTCAAGTTCTATGGCGCGATCGGCAGCCCGGGCAGCGCCGGCATCATGGCCGAGCTCGGCCTGCCGCCGCTCTGCCTCGCGCAGTTCCCCGACCACCTGCTGGAGCGCATCGTCGGCACCTGGCGGCGCAAGTCGGAGGAGGCGGGGAAGCCGACCGAGGCGACCATCCCGATCGCCGCCAAGCTTTTCATCGCCAAAACCGACGAGGAGGCCCGCGATCTTGCGCGCACCTACCTGCCGCGCAACTTCGAGGCCCAGGTCAAGCATTACGAGATCGACGCCAACCCGTGGGAGGACATCCCGGAATACGAGGTCTTCTCGAAGATCTTCTCGAACATGAAGCAGATGACCGACCCGGCGAACCTGGGTCCGATCATGGACCTCAACCTGGTCGGCAACGCCGAGACGATCGCGCGGCGCATCGAGGCGCTCGCCAGGCTCGGCTTCAACTACGTCATGGTGTCCTCGGCGACGCCGGGGGTGCCGAAGCAGGTCCGCCGCGAGATGTACCGCCGCTTCGCCGGCGAGGTGGCGCCGCGCTTCGATACGGCCTTCGGCCGGCGGACCGAGCGGCTGGTCGCGGCCGGCAACGACTGACGGGGACCCGGCCGGTTACGTCCGGCCGCCGGCGCAATCGTCGGCCCAGACACGCCAAGGGCCCCGCCGTTGCCTACGTCGGGGCCCTTGGTGCGCTTGGGGGCGTTTGCGGGGCCGGTTTCACTCTCTTGTCGTACGACCCTACGAATTCATGCGCCTGAACGTTTCGGCTACTCCCCGGCCGCGCTCGCTAGATCAATCTCCGATCAGGTGGAACCACCTGATCGGAGATTGATCTATCTTAGTAAGTTAGAGCAACTTATCTGCGTCCGTAAGGACGCAGGTTGCTCTAGCTGCTTGTAATATTCCGGCGGCTGATGCCGAACAGCAGCGCCAGGGCGGCCAGGAAGAGCCAGACCGTGCCGGGTATCGGCAGTTGGGCGAGCTCGAACTGGATCGCGTCGCTCTGACTGAAGGCCAGCTTCGGTGCGGCGGGAATGTCGGCGAAAGCATGCGCCAGGACGCTCTCGTCGTTAAACCCGAGAAGACCGCCCGGTTTCTCAAGATGCGACTTGTCGGAGAAGTCGAAGAGGCCGCGCGAAGCGGCCGCGGCCCCAAGCGAACGGTCGCGCAGGTCCGACACACGGAGGCTGCCGAACATCGCCCTGGATGGGCCCATTAAGGCGGACGCACGGAAGTTGAACGAGTGCGACGCACCCTCCGGCAATCGGAGCTGGAAGGGCGTCGCCCCAATCGCTGAGCCTTCGGCTGCGCCGGCGGCGGCGCCCATCGACAGGACGATGCCGGTTCCGATCGCAAGCGCGGCAGCAAGCTTTATGAGCCGGTGCTCCCCGAGCATCAATCGCCCTTCTGCCCTTTTCCGGGCGAGCTTTTACGCATTTACCATTGTGCATGACGATAAGAACTGAGGGGGACCGCCGGTAGTCCCAAAAAAGTAGCGCGGACAGGGCATCGTGATTAGCCCTCAGGGCGTGGCATCTCCGTTGGGCTATGGGCCGTCCGCTGCGCTGCAGCATGGGCCGGCCGGCCGCCGAATCGCAAGCTCCGAGGCCGGTTTGCGGCGCCCGCATTTCGGCCTTTCGGAGTAGTCCCACGGGGTCGTTGTTTTCTTTCGGATAGGCCGCATCCTCGCATGCCAAGACTGCGGCAGACGGGTGACGGTACCCGGCCACCGCAAGATTAGCGAAGAATTAAGGGTGCCGCCGTTTAATGGCGGGACGACAAAGCATGAATAACGTCGAAAAGGCGGGGACGATGACGACCAAGGGCACTGGCGCGGGTTCGGACCGTCGCGGCGCAGCGCGGTCCAAGACGCTCAAGACGGCGACCATCATCTATGACCGTGGCCGCTGCACGATGACCTGCACGATCCTGGAGATCTCGCCAAGCGGCGCCAAGCTGCGCCCGCAGGACCCGATCTGGGTGCCCGAGAGCTTCGACCTCCGCCTGCCGGACGGGAGTCGGCGTCATTGCGACCTCGTGCGCCGGGTAAAGACCGACATCGCGGTTCGCTACGCGGACTGATCCGCAAGCCGGGACAAGGGCTTCACGGGAATAGCCGGTCCGCCGCTATTACCCCTTGAACATCCGTCATTCTTTCTGTCTATGCTGCGTCGCGCGGCCGCCGGGACCGGTGTGCGGCCGGGTAGCGGTCCTGCAACCGGGATGGAAGGAACTCTCCTGATGCTTACTTTCGCTGAGGCTGCACGCGGCACGCGCCTCGCCGCCGCAACGCTGTGCCTGCTCGTGGCCGCCGGCTGCGGCGACCAGGGCGACTCGAAGACCGCCGCCAAGCCGGCCGACCCGAAGGCGGAGACCGCCGGATCGCTGGACAAGGCTAAGGATCACGCGATCGAGGCGGCCAAGCAGGCCGGCGAAAAGGCGTCGGAACTGGGTGAGAAGGCCGTCGACGCCACCAAGGACGCCGCCACGCAGGCCGGCGCCGCGCTGCAGAAGGCGGGCGAAAAGGCGAAGGAGCTCTCCAAGGAAGCCGTGCAGAAGTCGGGCGAGGCCCTGGGGCGCGCGGGTGAGACGGTCAAGGACGCCACCAAATAACTGCGCTGCCGCTGTCATGAATTCGTCACTTGCGTTTCGCGGCGGAACGGCGCGATAGCTGGCGCGGCTACGGCAGAGGGGCATTCTACAGAGCCGATGGGCGTGCGCATCGCAATCGCCACGGATGCATGGCATCCGCAGCCGAACGGCGTGGTGCGCGTCGTCGGCACGGTGGTCGACCGGCTGCGCCGGCGCGGCCACGAGGTGCTCGTCATCTCGCCCGACCGGTTCCGCACCTTTCCATGCCCGACCTATGCCGAGCTGCGGCTGGCGCTGCTGCCGGGACGCAGCACCGCCGCCGCGCTGGACGGCTTCGCGCCGGACGCGATCCACATTGCGACGGAAGGGCCGATCGGCCGCGCCGCGCGGCGCTACTGCCTCCAGCGCGGCATTCCCTTCACCACCGCCTATCACTCGAAATTCCCGGAGTTCATCCAGGCGCGCACGGGACTGCCGCTGTCCTGGCTCTACGAGCGCATGCGGCGCTTCCACGCGCCGTCGCAAGCGGTGATGGTGCCGTCGCCGAGCGTGCGCGACGAGCTCGACGCCCGCGGCTTCGCCCGACTCCGCCTGTGGTCGCACGGCGTCGACACCGACGTCTTCAAGCCCGGACCGAAGGACTATCTCGACGCGCGCGGCCTCAAGCGGCCGGTCTTCATGTATGTCGGCCGGGTCACCATCGACAAGAACCTGCCGGCCTTCCTCGACCTCGACCTTCCCGGCAGCAAGGTCGTCGTCGGCAGCGGCCCGGCGCGGGACGCGCTGATCAGGCGCTATCCGGCGGTCCCCTTCCTGATCGCCGACGGCGACGCGGAGCTGGCGCGCTTTTTCAACGTGCCCGACGTCTTCGTCTTCCCGAGCCTGACCGACACTTTCGGCCTGGTCATGCTCGAGGCCTTGGCGTGCGGCGTGCCGGTCGCCGCCTACCCGGTCACCGGACCGCGTGACGTGCTGGGAAAGTCCAAGGCGGGCTGCCTCGATGCCGACCTCCGGAAGGCGGCGCTCGCCGCGCTCGACATCCCGCCGGAAGCCTGCCGCGCCCACGCGCTCCGCTTCTCCTGGGACCGGGTGGTCGACGAGTTCCTCACCTATCTCGCGCCGATCGGGCGGGCGGCACCCGTCCATGGATTGCCGGATCAAGTCCGGCAATGACATTTTTATTTTGAATTCAATATGTTACCGTCACTCGCGGACTTGATCCGCGAGTCCATGCATGCTGGTGTTTTCTTGTCCTTCGACAGATTTGGAACGAAGGCGATATGATCGGGCAATAAGAACACGATCCAAGGGAGGACGGCCCGTGGACACGAGCTTCTACAGCGACGACGCGACGTTCACGCCTTATTGGTGGGAGGCCGCGCCGCGGGCGCCGGCGCCGGCCAGGCCGCTGCCGGAGCGGACCGACGTGGCGATCGTCGGCTCCGGCTATACCGGGCTGTCGGCCGCGCTCACGCTGGCCCGCGCCGGCCGCGACGTGGTCGTGCTGGAGAAGGACGACCCCGGCTACGGCGCCAGCTCGCGCAACGGCGGCGCGTTCGGCGCCAACCTCCGCATCTCCTTCGCGACGATGATCGGCAAGTTCGGGCTGGCGCAGGCGACCGCCTACTACCGCGGCGCGCGCGAGGCGCTGGCGACGCTGGCCGACACGATCGAGAGCGAGAAGATCGACTGCCACTTCGCCCGCGTCGGCCGCTTCATGGGCGCGCACCGGCCCGGCGATTACGAGGCGCAGGCGCGCGACCTCGAGCTGCAGCGGAAGCATCTCGGCTTCGATGGCGAGATGGTGCCGCGCAACGAGCAGCGCCGCTATGTCGGCACCGACCACTACCACGGCGGCCGCTACACCGCCTGGGACGGCAACCTGCATCCGGGGCTCTATCACACCGGACTGCTGGCGCGGGCGCAGGCGGCGGGCGCGACGGTGATCGGCCGGACGGCGGTGACCGCGGTCGCGCGCGACGGCGACGGCTTCGTGGTCGCAACGGACAACGGCCGGCTGCGCGCCGACCGGGTCGTCATGGCCACCAACGGCTATACCGGCTCGCTCTCGCCCTGGCTCAAGCGCCGGCTGATCCCGCTGCAGAGCCAGATCATCGCGACCGAGCCGCTGTCGCCCAACCTGATGGCGACGCTGATGCCGGGCAGCCGCCAGCTCGGCGACACCTGCCGGCTGCACCACTACTACCGCACGTCGCCGGACGGCCGGCGCATCCTGTTCGGCGGCCGAGCCGGCCAGCGCGAGGTCAACGACCCGCGCAGCAGCGGCACGCACCTATACAAACGGCTGGTGGCGCTGTTCCCTGAGCTGCGCGAGGCGCGCATCACCCATAGCTGGGCCGGCTTCATTGCCTACACCTTCGACCACCTGCCGCACATGGCGGAGGAGGGCGGCATCCACTACGCCGCCGGCTACTGCGGCAGCGGCGTCGCGATGGCGACATATCTCGGGCGCAAGACGGCGCTCAAGATCTTGGGGGCGGCGGAGGCGGCGAATCCGTTCGACCGGGCGCACCCGACGCGGCCGCTCTATACCGGCCGGCCGTGGTTCATGGGACCGATCATCTGGTATAAGGGGATGCAGGACGCGCTGCATCTGTAGGCGGCCTGATTTCAACGCTATTTGCAGACGGAGCGGCTGCCGCACGGCCGCACCTCAACCGGCCCCGGGCCAGCGACGAGGCCTGCCCAAGCGGCACCGAAAATCAGCACAAGGCGCATGCGATCGCGCTTCAAACCAAGTCGTCGATCGCAACACGAAGGGCGTCGGCGATCTTGCGCAAGCTGTCGACGCTGCCCTCGCGATCACCGCTCTCGAGCTGCGACAGATAGGGCTGGCTGATTCCGGCCGCTATCGCCAGTTCGCCCACCTTGAGGCCGCGATGTTCGCGCCAGACGCGGATGCAGTTTTCGCCTTCGATGATGCGGGACACGACCACGTGGGGCACGAGCTCCTCGCCAGCCTCGATCTTGCGCATCGCCTCATCGGCGGCGGCGATGTCCTCGAGCATTTCGGCCGCCTCCTGCAGGCGCTCGTATTCGGCGATGGGCAGCACTACCATGCGCTCGCCCTGGGGCGTCTCGATGATCTGAAGCTTGCTCATGGTGCTTTCCTATCTGTCATATATGCCACCGCGCGGGCCGATCGCGGCGATCGTCATCAGCTCTTTGCCCGGAACGAAGACCACGCGCCAATCACCAACCCGAAGCCGATGGTATTCCGTGCGGCCCTGCATCCTCATTACGTTGTTGCGTTGCGAAGCCGGGTCGGCGGCGTATTGCTCGATCTTGCCTATGATGCGCCGAGCTTCGTTCGCCAGCATCCGAGTCAGCGCCTTGGCGGCGTCCTTGCTGTAAAGGATCTTCATCACGAAAATGAAAATCGCTTTTGCAATGAAATAAGCAACAATAATTATTGCTATTAGCTATTTTATTCGAACTGATCGACCGGCTGCACGGCGCGGAAACCGGCGCTAATCGCCTCGCGTAACGTGAAAATACGTGATCTTGCGTCCGCCTTCGAGGATGCAGTCCATGACGTAAAGCGCCTCCTGGCCCACGGCGTTGCGCAGCGTGGCGCTGGCGCGCACCCGCACACGGTTGCCCTCGATCGATGCGAAATCATACTTGTCGCTCGGCGGAAAGCTTACGCTCTGGGGCTCTGTCGCGCGCAGTTTGAGCTCGCGCTTGCAAATAGTATTTCGCATCGAGCTTAACCTCGTCGTGCGGCTTTCCGGCGGGTATGGAGGGGCCGTCGTGCGTCGGCGGCAGACTAGCCACCTTGGCGCCCGGCGCGGCGTCGATCGCCACGGGCTGGGCTGCGCCACTGGACGCAAGCACGCCCGTGATGGCAGGCGGCTTGGGCACGCTCCGATGGCCGGCTCCGGCAAGAAGGGCGAAGCCCAGTATGACGCCGAATGATGCGATGACCCGTCGCATTGCCCTATTAAACATTCTATCCAGCATTGTATTGGGCAACACTAGAGGATCGGGCGGTATAGGCAAACCTGTCTTTATGGAGTAGGGGATACCTCCTGGAAACGACAAAGGCCCGCCGGTTTCCCGGGCGGGCCTTCGCATTTGCCGTTAGGCAGGCGTTAGCCGACGAGCGTCAGATTTTCCGCCGAGGTCTTGCCATTGGTCCCGGACTGCAAATCGTACTGGACCTTCTGACCTTCACGCAGGTCGTCGATGCCAGCCCGCTCGAGAGCGGAGATATGGACGAAGGCATCCTTGCTGCCGTCTTGCGGCTGGATGAATCCATATCCTTTGATTCGGTTGAACCATTTGACTGTACCAGTAGCCATTAGAGCTTCCTTACATACACCAGTGCCGCCACGGATAGCGTCGCGGCGTTGACACAGTTTTCTACGAGGTCCGGGGTTTCTAGGCTTGGTCGGCGCGACGAAGCGAAATACGCCGGGTATCGCAAACTGTTGAGCGCAATATGGGACGTCCGGGGGCAAATAGCAAGGCCCCGAGCGAAGGCGGGCAGCAGCGGATCGCAGACCGCGGCCGAAAACCGCGGCTTAGAGCAACCCGCGTCCTGACGAACGCGGATAAGTTGCTCTATCTTATTAAAATAGATCAATTTAACCTCGATCAGGTGATTCCACCTGATCGAGGATTGATCTAGTGCGACGGGCCGAGCTTGCCGATACGGGCGGCGACGGCGTCGGCGACGCGCGCCCAGACCCGGGCGCCGTCCTCGTCCCGCAGCGTCGCCAGCCGCTGCGCGTGATCCTTGGCGTAGGTGAGGGCGCGCGGCCCCTGGCGGCCGAGCAGGCCGCGCGCAAACATCGCGATGTCTTCGTCCGGAACGGCGTCCATGAAAGTCCCCCTGTCCGCTCGGCTGCCTGGCGCAACCATTGGCGAGGATGATCGGCGGGCCGCGCCGGAATCGCAATGACGCGTGTCATGCTGCGACACATTCTCGCACGGGCCTGCAAATCCGTGAGCCATGGCGCCGCTTGCACGGCTTCGATGCGGCGCTTCCTCAGCATCGGCCGGTAAGTAATTAACGGTAAATCTTTTAAACCCATGCTCGCCGGGCGTGGCGCGGCGCGCGCCGCGGGAAGCATTGCGTTCCGGCGCCGCCGCCCCATGTGATGCGGCAACAGCCGTTGGGAAAGGAATCCGCGCGTGAACAGGATCGTCATTCTCGGCGGCGGCAAGATCGGCGCCGCCATCGTCGAGCTGCTCGGCGCGAGCGGCGACTACGACCTCATCGTCGCCGACCGCGACGAGGCGATGCTCGCCCTGCTGCACCGTCACGCCGCCGCGCGCCGCGTGCTCAACGTCGAGGACGCGGCGGCGCTGCGCAAAGTGCTGAGCGAAGGCGACGCGGTGATCAGCGCGCTGCCCTTCTTCCTCAACAGCCGGGTCGCCGAGGCGGCGCGCGACTGCGGCCTGCATTACTTCGACCTGACGGAAGACGTGGAGACGACGCGCCGCGTGCGCGAGATCGCAAACGGCGCCGAGCAGGTCTTCATGCCGCAATGCGGGCTGGCGCCGGGCTTCGTGTCGGTCGTCGCCTACGACGTGGCGAAGCGCTTCGAGAGTCTCGAGACGGTGCGGCTCCGCGTCGGCGCGCTGCCGCAGTATCCGACCAACGGGCTGAACTACAACCTCACCTGGAGCACGGACGAGCTGATCAACGAATATTGCAATCCCTGCGAGGCGATCCATGAGGGCAAGCTGATCGAGGTGCTGGCGCTGCAGGGGCTGGAACAGTTCTCGCTCGACGGCATCACCTACGAGGCGTTCAACACCTCGGGCGGGCTCGGCACGCTGTGCGAGACGCTCCTCGGCAAGGCGCGCGAGGTCAACTACAAGACGGTGCGCTACCCCGGCCATGCCGAGCGCATGAAGCTGCTGGTCAGCGACCTCAAGCTCGGCGAGCGCCGCGAGCTGTTCAAGGACGTGCTGGAGACGGCGATCCCGATGACGCTGCAGGACGTGGTGCTGATCTTCGTCACGGTGACCGGCAAGCGGGCAGGACGGCTGACGCAGGAATCCTACGCCAGCAAGATCTACAGCCGCGAGATCAACGGCACGACCTGGAGCGCGATCCAGATCACCACGGCCGCCGGCGTCTGCGCGATGGTCGACCTGATGCGCGAGAAGGCGCTGCCGCTGGAGGGCTTCGTCCGGCAGGAGGACGTGCCGCTCGACCGCTTCATGGCGAACCGCTTCGGGCGCTATTATGCGGAGCGGCGGCGGCCCACGGTCTGATCCGCCGCTCGGCCCGCCGGCGCCGCCGGTTGCAATGACTTGCGCTGCCGATAGCCGAGCCAGACGAGGCTTACGGCGGCGAGCAAAAGCCACGGCAGCAGGACGACGTTGAGCGTCTGCCACCCGAGCGCCTGCTGCAGCGCGCCCGCGCCGAAGGAGCACGCCAGCCCGGTCGCGAAGATCGTCACGTCGTTGGTCGCCTGCGCAGTTCCTTTCTCGGCGGACGTGTAGGCCGTGGTCAGCAGCGTCGTCCCGCCGACGTAGAGGAAGTTCCAGCCGACGCCGAGCAGGGCAAGCGCGCTCGCGAACGAAACGAACCCGGTCCCGCTCGCGGCCATGATCACGTGGCCGGCGAGCAGCGCGATGCCGGTCAGCATGACCCTGAGGACGCCGAAGCGCGCGACGAGCGATCCTGTGAAGAACGAGGGCAGGAACATCCCGAGCACGTGAAGCTGGATGACGACGGCTGTCGCCGAGAGCTCGTGCTGGTGATGGTCCATGGCGATCGGCGTCGCGGTCATCGCCAGGATCATGATGCCGTAGCCGGTCGCCGCCCCGAACAGGGCGACGAGATAGGCCGGCTGCGTGACGACCTGCACCCACGGCCGACCCCGCGCCGCCGCGCCCGATTCAGCCGGCGACGGCGGGATGCGCAACCCGAGCAGCAGGCCCGCGCCGATCATCGAGACGACGGCGAGCAGCAGGAAGCTGCCGACGTAGGGCGTCTCCAGCAACGGGCCGCCGACGCGGCCGAGCATCGGGCCGGCGAAGGCGGCGACGATGCCGCCTGCCAGCACCAGGGAGATCGCCCGTGGGCGGAATGCCTCGTCCGCGACCTCGCTGGCGGCAAAGCGGTAGAATTGCGCGAACGCCTGGTAGGCGCCGACCAGGAATGTGCCGGATGCGAGCCATGCGAGGCTTTCGAGGGCGACGCCGAGGGCCGCGATCAGGCCGCCCGCCGCGCCGAGCAGCGCGCCGGCGATGAACCCGGCGCGCCGCCCGACGCGCGCCATCCACAGCGACGCCGGGAAGGTGAAGGCCGCCGTGCCGAGGAACATCGTCGCGATCGGAACGGTCGCCAGGGACGGGGAGGCGGCGATCTGGCCGCCCGCGAGCCCGCCGACGGTCATGACGAGCACGGAGGAGGTCTGGAACATCGCCTGTGCGCTTGCAAGGATCAGCACCTGTCGGTGCATGGGGCGGTGCATCGAGCGTCCGTTCACGGCGGCGAACCTCTCTCGGTTGACATGATTCTAAAAATCATTTATTCAAGCAATTGATTGAATGTTGTCGGAACGAAGGACGATTGTCAATGACCAGTGCGAAAGGCCTTGTGTTCGAGCAGCTCGCGGCGATCGCACGGGGGCTCGGCCACCCGCATCGGCTGGAGCTGATCGAGCATGTCGCGCAGGGCGAGCGCTCGGTCGAGCGGCTGGCGCAGCTCTCGGGGCTGTCGGTCGCGAATACGTCGAGCCATCTCCAGCAGCTTCGCCGCAGCGGTTTCGTCCAGTCCCGCCGCGACGGCAAGCGCATCTTGTACCGGCTCGGCAACGGACCGATCCTCACGCTGCTGTCGGCATTGCGCACCTATGCCGAAGCCAGCCAGGCGGAAGTCCGCGAGATCGTCGCCGATTATTTCCATCGCCTCGATGCGCTGGAGCCGGTTGCGCGCGACAGCCTGCTGGACCGGATACGCGAAGACGCCGTCACCGTCCTCGACGTGCGGCCGGAGGATGAGTTCGCGCTTGGGCACCTGCCGGGCGCGGTCAACATACCGCTCGACAAGCTCGAGCGCCGGCTGGCGGATCTGCCGGGCGATCGGGAGATCGTCGCCTATTGCCGCGGGCCTTACTGTATCCTGTCCTTCGAGGCGGTCGCGATGCTGCGCGCGCGCGGCTATACCGTCCACCGGCTCGAGGACGGGTATCCGGAATGGAAGGCGGCCGGCCTAG
>Ga0302046_10003720_pt1 | contig 13707 bp, 13 predicted proteins | sample RVTome_11_FD_200261 | JGI IMG/M metagenome (GOLD analysis project Ga0302046, IMG submission 200261) | Soil microbial communities from uranium-contaminated site in the Upper Colorado River Basin, Wyoming, United States - RVT147D111 (version 2) ...
AGGGAGGAAACCCCGGATTATGCCGAGTTCAACCGCTCCGCATCGACGAGAAACGCCTCAGATCCAGCCCACGACTGCCCCCGGACTGCGGCTACTCAGCATAATCCAGAACTCGGCATTATAGCCGCTATGCCGAACTCGGCATAGCCGCCATCCTCCTCCACCTCGAACCGGGGCCCCCGCGCAACGCACGTTGCGTGGGGTGAGGGCCTCCCCCACAAACCCCCGCCCCTCTCACCCGCTCGTGGCCCGCCCCAGAGCGATCTCCTCGTCGAGCTCCTCGATCAGACTCCCACCTTCGACCCCTCCGAGCCCGACCCCGTCCCGGACTTCGAGTTCGACCAGTCCCTGGCTGACGACCTCAACCCCTGAGTTCTCGGTCGGTCGTCAGATTCCCCCGCCCTCGCCCTCCTCGCCCATCCGCACATCCCGGCGGCGCATTCCGGATTCTTGCCCTCCGCTCCTGTTCAGCCGGCCTCGCTTTCGCGTAGCGCCCCCGTACGGGCATTCGCCCGGCACCATCGAAGCCCGGCCGCCCCTTCCCGCCCCACCTCACCTGCCAGCCACGGGAGCCCCCTTGAATGCCCTATCCGCCCCTCGTCGAGGAAGACCGCGGAATGCGACGAGGTACGCTATTGCTATTGCGAGCGTCCCGCGCGGACCCAGGCCCTCCCCATGGGCGGCGTGCCGCCGCCGTCGAGCACGGCGCGCGGCTCAGGGGCTGTCAGCGGTGATCCACTCACCTACCGGTGTCACCCGTCCCGAGAATCATGTCCGATTCTGCGGCCACCCAGGCCCTCAGGGCCTCGAGGGCTTCGGCTCCGTCGACGCTCGAGCCGCTTCGACGTCGCGCTACACCTGCCAACTCCGACCAGGAGAAGGGACGACGCTCCGTGCGACCCTCGACCCGAACGTAGAGGTCACGACCGTCCGGGTCCCCGGCCAGGCAAGCCCAAGCGTCCCCTTCGCGAACGAACTGAAGAGTTCCGTAGACGACCATGTCGAGCGCGTCTACGCCCCGGTCGTGTACCACGACGTCGGCGTCTCCCGTCCGCACCACGTACGCCCACCGCTCCCCGTCCGGGCTGATGGTGAGGTCGCCGGCCCAGGCGTGTGAATCGATGACTCGGCCGTCGAGGACGACCAGGGATGCGACGCTGTCGTGCGCGACGTACCCCCACCGGGTCCCGAGGGCGCTGAACGCGGGAGGGTCGACCGCCTCGAACACCGGCCCTGACTGACCGCCTGCGACCACCCGCTCGCCCTCCCGGTCGCGCGCCACGAAGACGAGTCGTCCGTCCGAGGGGCGGTACGCCAGGTCGCGCACTTCCCGATACGGACCGAGCCGCTGGTCTGCGGCCACGACCCACCAGCTCTCCCCGTCTGCCGCTGCGTACGCCGTGCCCGCGCCCGAGGGCTCGAAGGCGTACTCCGTGATGGCGTCGTGCGAGGGTCCCAGGGTTCCGTCCAAGCTCAGAGCGACGCGGTCGCCGCGTCGTCCCACATACGCCACGTGTCGCCCGTCTTCGGAGAAGCTCAGCCTTGCGGTGCCGTCCATGGGCGGCCCGGGGATTCCGTCGATTACCGCGACCGCCCAATTTCCCCGAAAGGCGGCATAAGCGAGGCGCCTACCGGTGGGGTCGAAGGTGAGCGTGCCGGCGAGGAGGGAGTCGTACGGTTCACCGGCAACGCCGTCGACGACGACGTGCCACCGGCCCTCGCGCAGGGCCGTATAGGCCAAGGCATCGCCGCCGGGACTGAAGACGAGCTCGCCAGTGCCGTCCTCGACCGGGCCCGGTCGACCGTCCCGGACCACCATCCACCCGCTTCCATTCTGGACCGGATACGCCCAGCTCCGACTATCCGCCGAGAAGACGATGCCGGCCAGCGAGACGCCGTCGTAGCATCGCGTCTCCCCGTCGTCGAGGCGCATACACGCGCGACCGTCCGAGTCGACAACGGAGAAGGCTCGGCGATGATCGGGACTGAGTCCGTGCCACGCCGTGGGCGCACCACATGCCGCGAAGGTCGATAGACCGAGGGCGACACAGACGAGGGCACGCGTCACGACTCAGCTACTCCTGTTCGGCATCACCGCGCGCGGAGCGATCGCTCCCGTGATCCACCCTCGCGCGACCGGCTCGCCTTCGACGCTCGCTTCGGCGCTGAAACGCATCAGATCACCAATTCTGTCGGTGAGCTCCACCGCGTAGTCCAGACGACAGCCGGGAAGAACGGGCTTCAGGAACTTCATCTCAACGGCCGCACCCACGGCGATGCCGCTCTGGGCCGAGCGCAGATGCGACGTGAGGACTTCCACGCCGTCGGCGCGATAGCCCGGGTGGAGTCGGAAGCCTCGATCCAAGTTACGAAGGGTCTCCAGGACGCGCTCGGGCTCCTGCCCCCGCTCCCGCACCAGTTGCTCCAGCCGGACGAGCGTCTGTAGGAGCACCGCGCTCTGCCCGAGGCCCTCCATGGTCAGAGCCCCGGGCCAAAGGGGCATGCCGGGGAAGTGACCGTCGAAGTATGCTTCGTTCATGCTCACGTGACGTGAGGCCTCGATGCTGGGGCGAGGAGCGCCGGAGAAGTCTTCCACGGTGTCGACCATCAGGAAGGGACGACGGTGCGGGATCAGCAGCTCGATCACCGCGGAGCCGAGCTCCAGCTTGCCGCGGGAGCGTGGCCTCATGGGGCGGCCAGCCACGTCAAAGCGACAATCCCCCGTCGACGGTGAGCGCCTGGCCCACCACATAGCTGGCCTCGCCCGACGCCAGGAAGAGGGCGACGCTCGCAACCTCCTCCCCTGTACCGAGCTTCCCGACGGGGATCTGGGCCAGACGCTCTCCTACCTTCCGTCGATCGAGTCGAGCGCCCATTCCCGTGTCGAGCAGCCCCGGCACGATGGCGTTGACGCGAACCCCCCGGGCTGCCACCTCGAGGGCGAGCGTCCGCGTCAGACCCAACACGCCGGCCTTCGACGCTCCGTAGGCGGCCTGTCCGGGGGTCGCGCGCAGGGCGGCCACCGAAGAAACGTTGACGATGGCGCCTCGGCGGCGCGCCATCATGAAGGGCAACACCGCCCGGCAGGCGTGATATGTCCCGGTGAGGTTGGTGGCGATCGAGTCGGACCAGTCCTTCGGCGAGAGCATCATGAAGGGCTGGTCTCGCACCACGGCAGCGTTGTTGACCAGCACGTCGATCGGGCGTTCCTCCTCGAACGCGGCGAACGCGCTGCGGACCGAATCGGCCTCGCGCATGTCGATGCGGTGGACTTCCCCGGTGCCCCCCGCCTCCCGAACGAGCGCGAGTGTCTCCTCGGCCGACTCCGCTTGGGTCCGGTAGGTGACTCCGACATGGGCACCTTCGGCGGCGAATGCCAGCGCCAGCGCACGGCCGAGGCCGCGCGAGGAGCCCGTGACGACCACGCCGACGCCGTCGTACCGCCTCACGCGGCGAAGATCGGTGGAAAGTCGTCGTCGTGCCGCGAAGCGTAGGAGTGAACCTGGGGATTCACATAGAGGCTGCGGTTGTTGACTACGGGGGGCGTGACCGATCGAGCCTCGACCGCACCCTCCCCGACCCGAAGGTCCGGGATGCCGGGGAAGGCGTACTCGAGATCCATCAGGGCCGATGCGACCCATCCCTTCCGGAGGGTGAACGGGCCCGCATGTATCACGGCCCCCACGGCCTCGTCGTCGTGTGAGACCACGTCGCCCGACGCCATGGCCCCACTTCCTTCGAGGCACGTGAGCCGCGCACGGATGCCCTCCTCGCGCCGGCGCGCGAGCGCTTCGGAGCCGAGATACGATTTCCGGCGGGATATTCGCCACTGGAGCTGCAGCTCGAGCGGGGTCGCAGGATGACGGCCCTCGCCACGGATGTTGAAGAACCAGCTCTCCAGCGCACAAAGGTCGAGGGCTTCGACATCCGCCCGGCCCACGTCGAGAGAGGCGCCGAGCTCGAGCAGCCGGGTCCACAGCCCTTCGAGCGAGTCGCGGGGCGCGACCAAGGCGTAGCCGTAGTCGCCGGTCTTCCCAATGCGGCAGCATACCGTGCGATCGAAATGGAAGAAGGTGAGGTAGGGCAGCCCGATGACCTCGGGTCCCACGAGCCTCGCGAGCAACTCCCATGCATAGGGGCCGTCCAGGCCGACGATGCCGTGTGTCCCGCCCAAGCCTTCGACCTCGAGGTCCTCGAGGGCTTCGTTGTGGCTTCGGACGTGATGCACGAGGTCCTCCTCGTCCGGCCCCTCGGCCAACAAGAAGAAGTCGTCCCCATCGGAGCCCAGGTAGCAGTCGGCGAAGATGCGCCCGTCTTCATGCAGTAGAACGCTTTGGCTGAGCTGTCCGTCTCGCAGATACAGCTCGCGGGGAAAGATCGTGTCGACCGCATCGACCGCGTCCTCTCCCCGAATGCGCACGTACGTAACGTGGTTCAATCGGCTCAGCGCGACCGACGTTCGAATCGCACGGACGCTGTCAGCCAGATCCATCGTCCGCCTCTTCCGCCGCCAGGGCGAGGTCGACGATGGAGTTCACGGTCCGAAGTGCGCTCCGGCCCTCCTCGTCGCTTGCGATGTCGACGCCGAAATCGGCGCCGAGATGCACGAGGAGGTCGACTGCGTCGATGGAGTCGAGGGCGAGCCCGCCGCCGAAGAGCGGCGTGTCGGGATCGATCTCGTCGGGCTCACGCGGGACGCGCAGCCGCTCGATGAGCAGCTCCCGGATGCGGTCCAGCATCTGCGAACGCTTCTCGAGCTTCTGTTGGAGAGAGGGGTCCACGCTCAGGCCTCCAGAAGCACTGCGGCGCTGACCGCGCTTCCGAGCGCCGATGTGACGAGGGCCCGCCCCATGCGACCCGACCGGAGCGCGGCAGTGGCCGCGAGGAACGCGAGGGTGGAGGGCAGCGCCCACTCGCGCGTTCCGGGACCTCCAAAATACGCTTCGTCGAAGGTCTGCCCCTGTGGGAGCGGCCCGGCGCCGGCTTTGGACAGAGCCTGGCGCACCGCGGAAGCGGACCGGCCCGGTCCCGCGACGCCCCAGGACACGATCCGGGGTGGGGTTGCTCCGTCGGAGTGATTCCTCGTCAGCGCGACGATGCCCGCGCCTTCGCCGGCGGGCGCCGCGCCTTCGTCACGGTCCGTGAGCTCATCGACGCCCCCGGCCAACATGAGATCGACTCCCTCTCTCGAGCTCAGGAGCTCGGCCGCCAGGATGATCGCGGTCAAGCCCGATCCGGCTCCGGTCGTGAGCACGGTCAGGGGACCCTTCAGCCCCAGTAGCTTGGAGCAGAAGCCGGCGGGGGCGTTGAGCACGACGCGCGCGAAGGCGGGCGCAGAGACCCGCTCGAGCCCGTGCTCGTCGATGCTCCTCCCGAAGCGCTCCAGGCTTTCGGGCGAGGGGCGCGTCGAGCCCACGACGAGACCGGCGCCGTTCCGCTGACGGCTCTTCAGCCCGATGCCGGCGTCCGCCAGCGCGAGGGCACCGGCGGCCGTGAGAAAGCGGCTCGAGGCGTCCAAGCCGTGCGGATCGATACGGTTGCTCACGTCGGCCATGGCGAACGTCGGCACCCTCCCGGAAACGTCTGTGCCGCCCCGTTGCCATGCATCCCACCCGAGACCGTGGCGGCTCACGAGCCCCACTCCGACGACGGGGACCGAGGCACGTTCCCGGGGGATGGCGCGGGCGACGGCCCGGCGCGATACGACGAGGGCCGCGTTCGAACCGCCGAACGCCGAGTTGAGGCAGAGCGCGTGACTGTAGGAGCCCGGCCGGGGCAGCTCGCCGGCCACGGGGTCCGTGGGGCCGAACGTTCTGCTTCCTGAGAAATTGAGGGTCTGTGGGAGGAGGTTCCGGCGCATCATGAGGATCGTGACGATCGTCTCCAGAACTCCCGCCGCTCCTTGCGCGTGTCCCAGCGCACCCTTGCAGGAGCTCACGGGCACGGCCGTGGTTTCGCCCAATCCGCGCTGGATGCCTCGCCACTCCGAAGCGTCGTTGGACTCGGTCCCGGAGCCGTGAGCGTTCACGTACCCTATGTCTTCGCCTCGGAGGCCGGCATCGTCCAGCGCCCCACGGAGGGCACGCTCGACACCTCCGCCCGTCGGGTCTGGTGAGGTCTCGTGGTGACCATCGCCGGAGAGCCCGTACCCCGAGATCACGGCGAGACCCGCGGCGCCCCGAGCGCGTGCGTGCTCCGGACGCTCCATGACGAGGAAGCCGGCCCCCTCGCCGAGCGTCGTGCCGAACGGAGTGCTGAAGGGTGCACAGCGCTGAGGGCTGAGCACGTGCAAGGCGTCGAAGCCGGCGAAGATCCTATCCGTGAGCACGTCTGCGCCCCCAGCGAGCGCCACATCGACGCATGAGGACTCCAACAGATCCTGCGCGAATCCGATGGCCGCCGTGGACGACGAGCAAGCGGTGCAGATCGTCAGCCGGGGTCCCTCGAACCCGAGTCGCGCGGCGAGGTCGACCGTGAGCTCGTGGATAGGATGATCGACCTCACCCAGTCCGGTGCCTAGCACCACGGCGACGCGCTCGGACGGCACGACACGGCCGGTCGTCCGGAGTCCGGCCGCTTGCAACGCCTCCTGCGCGGCCCGAAGCGCGAACCGCGCGCAGCGCTCCATGTCGTTCAACGGATCGGCGACGACTGGGCCCTCACCGCATCCTCTCGCCTCGGCCCCGAAGCGCGTCGAAAAGCCGCTCGTGTCGAAGCGCGTGACCTGACGGATGCCGGATTCGCCTCGCTCCAGCGCCCGCAGAAGCTCGTCGCAGTCGTGTCCGATCGCGCTCACAGACCCCATGCCGGTGACCACGACCGCCCGGGAACCGTCGGACACGGTCGGTCCGTCAGGTCGCTTCGGCGGGTGTGGCGGCACCGACGAGCAGAATGATGAAACCGACCACGAAGAAGATCGACCCGACGGTGATGCCCGGGACCAAGCCGAGCCAAAGCAGGACGTCGCCATCGTCGCCTATGTCGCCGTCGCTCGCGCTGACCAGGACGAGGCCGGCGGCGAACAGCAGCGCACCGATGCCCATGGCACGGAGCCCGCGCGTGATGCGGCGCTGGCGCAAGGAGTCCTGTGCTTGCCAGAACACCTCCTCACCGACGCGGGCTGCGAGCCATCGCTGGCGGGCCTCACTCTCGATGTCGGACGCCGTGACTCGCTCGACCTTCGACACGTATTCGTCGACGAGCAGCCGCGGGGGCTGGGCCTCAAGGCGCCACGCCGCCTCGGTGAACATCGTGCGGAGCTGTGCTCGGCGGGGCTCCGACAGGCCCGAAAGGGCGGACTGCTCATCCACCGTCCGAATGATCCTCTGAAGGATCTCCGGTCGGTCCCGGAGCGTGGCACGCACACCGCCGAGCTGCTCGGGAGTGCGGCTGTTCAGGAAGTCCGTCATTCCCTGGAGCGCCTCGTCCATGGTCTCCTGAGACGCCCATAGCCGGTCCTGCATGGCTGGGTACAGCTGGTTCTCGACGGAGAGATCTCCGAACATGCCGGTCACGTACAGGGTGTGCATCGCCTTTCGCCCGAGGTCGCTCAGCAGAGCTGGATCGCCCCGGAACTCCGGGAAGCTGTCGGCGATGCGCACCTCCCCGAAACGAGCGATCCCCGCGTCGACCCGGCGGACGTACTCGTCCATGTCGGACGGTGGCGGAACCACGGGCTCCCTCATGGCGGCCTTCGTCGGCTCGGGAAGGCTACCGGCGGCCACCGTGCCGGAGACCCCTAGCGTTCCCCGCTTGAGGAAGTTGCGACGATCCATGAGGTCCTTTGCCGCCCGATAGGTGGCTGCTCAGGCCAACCGTCACCTATATTCGGCATCCTGTCGAAACGACCAGGAGGCCGCGCCTAGCGTGTGGGACTACCATCTGGGTTGAGCCTGGCGGTGTCAAGGGAGGAGCGCGATGAGCAATGCCGCGGACGTCGTGATTATCGGCGGCGGTCTTTCGGGTCTCTCTCTGGCCCTGCAACTCCTGCGGCGACGCAGTGATCTGAGCGTCGTCGTGGCCGACGCGAACCGGGGTCCGGCACCGGAGCGCCGGTGGACGGTGGGCGAGTCCTTCTCGGAGCTCGGATCCTACTATCTGCGGGACATGCTGGGCCTCAGCGACCACCTCGAGGAGCGGCAGCTCCCCAAGTTGGGGCTTCGCTTCTTCGTGGGTGCCGAGCCCGATTTCGGGGACCGCTTCGAGCTGGGCGTGCTCAGTCCCTCGATCTGCGACTTCGAGGACGGCCGTCTGCTCGGACTCCCCCTCCGCACCCATCAGGTGGACCGGGCTCGCCTCGAGAACGAGCTGGCTCGCCGCTGCGAAGCAGTAGGTGTGAGCCTCCTGGAGGGCACCCGCGGCGAACGGATAGAGCTCGTTCCGGAGGGGAGCCGAGTGCACCTGGTCGGAGTGCACTCGGGAACGGTCGCGGCTCGCTGGGTCGTGTCCGCGTCCGCTACCGACATCCCTGGATGCGATCCGGGTCGTCGGGTGCTCCGGCATGCCACGCGGGCCGCCTGGGTCAGGGTCGAGGGAGACCTGGACGTCGGCACTTGGTCCTCTCGGCCCAGCTACGCCACCGAGACACGTCCGGGGTTTCGGCGTTTCAGCACCAACCATCTCATGGGCGCCGGCTACTGGATCTGGATCATTCCTCTTCCCTCGGGCGTCACGAGCGTGGGCGTCGTGGCCGATCCGCGTCACGTCGACTTCCGGCCCCGCGACTATCCGGAGCTGCACGCGTGGATAGCCGAGCGCGACCCGCGTCTCGCGGCGGAGCTATCGGCGACTCGCCCGGTCGAGGGTGATTTCCGCATGGCCGATCTGGAAGCCTCCGTCGCCCCGCAGGTCTTCAGCGAGCGGCGTTGGGCCGTCGTAGGACAGGCCGCCGGCTTCGTGGACGTGCTCTACTCGCCTGGCGTGGATCTGATCGCCCTGGGAAACACCTTGCTGACGGAGCTGGTCGCGCACGATCTGGAGGAGGGTCGGACGGCCGGGTGCGCCATCGCGAACCGCGTCTTTCAGGGCTTCGTCGATGGCTTGGCCGAGATCTATCGCGATCAGTACGGGAACTTCGGGTCCTCCGACGTGGTCGGTACCAAGGTCGTGTGGGACAGCGCCGTCTATTTCGGTTTCAACACACTCCTGTTTCGGCACCATCTCTCGGGCGACGCGCGCTTCCTATCCCACATCAAGCCCGAGCTCCTGACGCTCAAGTCCCTGCAGGCGCGCGTCCAAGGAAGATTCCGGCGCGCCAAGATCACCCCTCTCGTTCCGGGAGGCGACGCCACCGTGGAGTGGGGGGCCGTCGAGTGGATGATGGACGCCTACTTCGGGGCCCGGGAGCAACCGGACGAACGAGGGGTCGTACAGCACCTTCGCCGGGTCCTGGATTCGTTGGAGGAGGTTGCCAGGCGAATCGAGGGCGTGGCGTGACGCTCGACGTCGCCAGCGCCGCCTTCGTCGAGGGGTATCGTCTTGGGCGCCGCCATGAGCAGCGGGCGGAGTCAGCGGCCCTTCTGGACGCTCTCGCCGCGCGCGACCTGGCCGAAAGGCCGTTTGCATTCGAGGGAGCCGCGATGGCCCAGGAGATCCGGGACGCGCAGGATGGGGGGAACCGAATGGGGGACCTCCTCGCCCGATCGGGCCCCGAGTGGCGGACCTTTCTGCTGTTGGGGGTCGGGTGTGCCCAGGCCCGCCTGGGTCGGGCCGCGCCCACGGATCCGATCGCCCTCGACGGATACGGGTTCCAGCTTGGGCTGCGCGAGGGGATTTCAGGCATTGGGACCGCAAGGACGAGCCCACTCGCAGAGCGGGGGCGAGGTCGCGCCTTGTGGTTCGTCACAGGCGGGGACGGAGCGGCCTGCGCGGCTGCCATCCAGCGGGCGGAGGCCGCCGTGGCCGGGGAGCTGTGGCGAGGGGTCGGCACCGCGTGCGCATTCGCCGGTGACCCCCGGGCTCACGCCGAGGTGCTGCCCTCTCTGGCGGGGGAGTTCTCCGAGCAGCTCCGATTCGGCGTCGGACGGGGCATCGAGCTTTGGCACGGCCTGGGGGGCGCACTCCCACCTCGGACAGTCGCCGTAGGGGACGCCGTGCTGCCGGGGTGGGCGCGTCGACTGTCCGGTGACGGATGGCTCGCATCATCTGCCTGCGCGCCGGACCCCCGCACGATCACTTGGCAGCCTGCCCGTCTCGACGGATAGGCATCATAGGGCATGGCGTCCGCTACCGGCCCCGATCAGCGCGTAGGCAGCCCGCAGAAACAGCGGCGTTCTCCGCCGGGAGTGGGTGCGCTTTCATTGAAGTCGGTCAGCGACGTGAAGCGCGGCAGGGGAAGCGCCGGCGTGCCTTCCGTGAATGCGTCCCACACCGCCGCGCGGCTCGGCGAGCCCGGGCGCCTGGAAGATCACGGCCACCTCGCGGGCCACGCGCTTCCTGAGCCGATGAGGCACCTTCGCGCCTACGTTCCGCTGCAGGTGGACCGTGCACCTCTGGCGGCGTGCCTCGGGCAGGAACCTGCGCACCGCGGCGGCTAGACCCGCGTGCTCGTCGGCGATCACGAGCTGGACGCCGGAGAGACCCCGCTCGACGAGCTCGGTCAGGAGCTCCGCCCAGCTCGCCTCCGATTCCTCGGCACCAAGGGAGACACCCAGGAGCCTCCGGTGGCCGTCGGGCCCCAACAGCGTAGGCCAGCAGCGCGCTCACGTTCTCGACCTTCTTCGCCCAGCGGGCATCCAGGAACGTCGCGTCCAGGTACAGATAGGGGTGAGGCCCCTCGATCGGCGTGCTGCGAAGCCCCTGGACGGCCTCGTCGAGCCGCTTGGCCACCCGACTCACCGTCGAGCGGCCGACACGCTCGCCCATCAGCGCCTCGGTGACGTCGGCCATCTTCCGCTGGGAGACACCGCTCACGTAGGCTTCGACCATCATCTCGTCGAGCTCCGGGCTCCGGCGCTGGTAGCGCCCCATCACGTCGGCCGGCGAGCCCTGCTCGCGGCTCCTCGGCACCGTGACGTCGATCTACGTCGCTTCCAGCTTCTTCGGGTCGTACTCTTCGCCCGTGCGCCACAAAGCCAGCACGATCGCGGCGATCTGACGCGCGAGGGTGAGCTTCGCCAGGTTCGGCTTCGTCCGCCCGTCTAGGAGCCGCTCGTAGTGTCGGTACACGGGATCGTCCTCGCCTCGGCCGATCACCGTCGTCGCCGCGCCTTTGAAGATCCGCTTCAGCGTGTGGTTGAAGTTCCGGTTCAGACCCCGCGTCTGCTGCACCGCCGCCTTCACCCACTGCCCCGTCGGGGTGCGTACCCAGTCCGACGAGCTCCGCGTCACGATCCCAGGCCCGCAATACGCCCAGAAGTGGCTGCGGCTCTGGAACCGGTACGGAGTCACCACCACCGGCAGCAGTTCCGCTGTCCGGATCGGGCCCAGACCCGGGCACGTCTTCAGCAGCCGCCACTCGCGGTGCCCGCGCGCCTCGGCCAACAGCGCCTTCTCGGCCTTCGCTTTCAGGCGGCGAGCACGTCGTGCTCCTCGTACAGGAGCTCGGCCAGCGGTCGTGTCGCCTTGGGCAGCTCCTCCAGCCACCGCTCCCGCTCCCGCTTCGCGTAGACCGAGCTCCCCGCTCCGTAGCCCACGCCCCGCGAGCGGAGCACGCTCTTCAGTCGGTTCTTCACCCGCACGACGTCTCGCACCACGAACCCGTACGCCCGCGCCACGTGGCCCAGCCGCCCGAACTTGCCGCGCCCCTTGTAGACCCGGGTCTCGAGTGCTCCGATCCGGAGTTGCTCCGCCAGCGCGAACGCGTCCACCTTGTCGCTCTTCGGACCCCGGCTCTCGCGAACCCCGGTGACCACCACCTCCTCCAACCTCCTCCACGTGCGGCTCGAGCACCTCGTACAGCCAACCCGACAGCGTCCCTTCCTCCAGGCACACGTGTCGGTTCCGCGGGACCTGACGAAGCACCTCGATCAGCGCCCGCGCGTTCGTCTCCACCACGTGCGAGCCCAGCCGCTTCCCGCTCGGGCCTGCCACCGCAAGCGTGCAGCTCGACGCGTGCGCGTCCAGTCCGATATACCTCTCCATCGGCGTTCTCCTCCTCGGTGTGTGGGACACTTGCTCGCCCCGAACAGCTCGAGCGGGTAGCGGAGCGTGATCCGGTAGAGCGCGGGCGCCGCCGACTCCGCCTGAGTGATGTCGGTGACGGGGACCGACTCGACCCGCTGCAATGCGAGAGCTCCGAAGCCACCGGGTGACAACCCGGTGACAAACGCGGCGGTCACGGGGGATGCCCGCAGGCACGAGGCGCCCGAGAACCCTTGTCTGGTGCGGCTAGGGACCCCTGCACCGCCGCCACCGCAGGGTTTTGAGGCCACCGCGTCTACCGTTCCGCAACCCCGGCTCGGACAGCCGCGGAAGCTAACGCGCCGGCCGCCGAACGCTCAACCGCGACCGCCCCCGCGGGGCCTGACACGGCGCGTGAGTTCACCCATCATTATGTGCTCGTCGTTTCGAACCACAACAGGAGCCACGCGTGGCCGAGCCCAGGCACGACCCCTTCGGGGCCCGCGACACCGTCGATCTTCCCGAGGGGCCGACCTCCTTCTATAGGCTGTCGCGCCTGGAGGACGAGGGCGTCCTGGACTCCCTGGACCGGCTGCCGTTCTCGATCCGCGTCCTGCTCGAGAACACGCTTCGGCACGCGGGCGGTGCCTACGTGAGCGAGGAGCACGTCCACGCGGTCGCCCGCTGGAGCCCGAGCAGCTCGGGGGCGGACGTGCCGTTCATGCCCAGCCGGGTCGTGCTGCAGGACTTCACGGGCGTGCCCGCGGTGGTGGACCTGGCCGCGATGCGGGACGGGTTGAAGGCGATGGGCGGCGATCCCTCGCGCATCAATCCGGTCGTGCCTTGCGACCTGGTGATCGACCACTCCGTCCAGGTCGACTTCTACCGCTCGAACGACGCCTACCGGCTCAACGTCGAGCGGGAGTACGAGCGCAACCACGAGCGATACGCGCTCCTGCGCTGGGCTCAGGAGGCGTTCGACAACTTCTCGGTCGTGCCGCCCGGCACCGGCATCGTCCACCAGGTGAACCTCGAGTACCTCGCCTCGGTCGTGCACCGCAGGGGCGACGGCGGCGGATTCCTCGCCTTCCCGGATACGCTCGTCGGCACGGACTCCCACACGACCATGATCAACGGGCTCGGGGTCGTCGGCTGGGGCGTGGGCGGCATCGAGGCCGAAGCGGTGATGCTCGGCCAACCCTATTACATGCTTCTGCCGGAGGTCGTCGGCATGAAGCTCACCGGCGCGCTCACGGAAGGGGCCACGGCGACCGATCTCGTGCTGCGCGTCACGGAGGTGCTGCGCGAGCACGGGGTGGTGGGCTGCTTCGTCGAGTACTACGGCGCGGGACTCAGCAACCTCTCGCTGCCGGACAAGGCGACGCTGGCGAACATGTCGCCCGAGTACGGCGCCACCATCGGCTTCTTTCCCGTCGACGACGCCACGCTCAGCTACCTCCGAGGCACGGGCCGGGCCGCCCAGATGGTCGAGCGAGTGGAGCGCGTGTCCAAGGAGCTGGGCCTGTTCCGGACGGACGATACGCCCGACCCCGCGTTCAGCTCGACCCTGGAGCTGGACATGTCGACCGTGGAGCCCAGCCTCGCCGGTCCGAAGCGCCCTCAGGACCGCATTCGGATGGTCGACAT
>Ga0302046_10003721_pt1 | contig 13706 bp, 7 predicted proteins | sample RVTome_11_FD_200261 | JGI IMG/M metagenome (GOLD analysis project Ga0302046, IMG submission 200261) | Soil microbial communities from uranium-contaminated site in the Upper Colorado River Basin, Wyoming, United States - RVT147D111 (version 2) ...
GATGCTCTCGTCGGGCCGGTGCGCCTCGCGCACGTCGCCCGGACCGAACAGGACCGCGGGGATGCCGCCCTGGTTCACGAGGAGCCGCATGTCGGCCCCGAACCGCATCCCGCCGAGACGCGGCGTCTCGCCCGTCACGTCGCGGGCCGCCCCGGAGACCAGGGTGACGATCGGGTCGTCGATGTGGGTGCGGGCCGCCGCGAACTGGGCCCCGCGCCACTCGACGACGGGTGGATGGTCCCGCAGCCACCCGTCTCGCGCGGCGGTCTCGGCGACGGCCTCCTCGAGCGCGGCGCGCGCGGCCTCGAGATTCTCTCCGGGGGCCACACCGTAGCGACCCTCTATCGTCAGCGACTCGGCGACGGTCGAGGGCCAGATGCCCGCCGCGAGACGCCCCATAGTGAGCGCGTACGGCAGAGCCTCGCCCTCGAACAGCGGGTCGGACACCCCGTCGTTCCGCTCCGTCTCGAGGACCCGCAGCCGCTCGAAGATCGGGATGAACTTCTCGATCGGGTCCACCCCTTCCTCGCGGAGCGCCCCGTGCGCGGCCTTGCCGGGCACGGTGATCCGGAAGCTGAGCGCCCCGGCCTGGGCGGGCGCGAGCACGAACCGGGTCGGCTCCATCACGATCGCCCCGTCCCCGGTGTGGCCGCGCACGATCGTCGCGAGCGTGCCGGCGCCGCCGTCCTCCTCGCCGATCACGCTCTGGATCTGGAGCCTGCCGGCGAGCGCCACGCCCGCATCGCGGATGGCCTTCGCGGCGGACAGCGCGCAGCACAGGGCCCCCTTCATGTCTACCACGCCGCGGCCGAACAGACGGCCGCCGGCCTCGGTCAACTCGAACGGGGGGTGCGTCCAGCGTCCGGCCTCTCCGGCCGGGACCACATCGATGTGTCCGTTCAGGATGAGGGTTCGCGCGCCCGACCGGTCGAGACCCGTGGCCCCGACTACCCCGAGGCCGTCGTGGCGCTCGACATCGGCCGTGTACGCCGGGTGACGCCGGAGCGCGTCGAAGTCGATCTCCCACACGTCCGTGTCGAGCCCGAGCGACCGCATGAGCCCGGCCATGTGCTCCTGCGCGGGTCGTTCGCGGTCGGCGACGCTCGGGATCGCGATGAGCTCGGCGAGGGCGCCGCGGAGCGCGGCGGGATCGAGGGCCGAGACGACGGCCCGCTCGACCACCGTCAGCACGCCGTCAGCACGCCGTCGGCACGCCGAGCTTACCGAGCACCGCTCGGATCTCGGGCGCGGAGAGCGGGTCCTCGCGGTACTCGTATTCGATCCCGCGCTCGCGCAGCAAGGCGACCGCCCTGCGGCACGTGCTTCAGGTCCTGGTGCAGATGAGCTTCACGTCGCCCCCGGGAGTTCGCGGTCGGGTGTCATCTCGACACGGCCGGCGTGCGGCGGGTGCCATCCGTGCGGCCCCGGGGGAGTCGGCCCCGGGTCGCGCCACCATAGCGGGACGGCGGGACCACAAGCCAGGTTGGGGATCGAAGCCCGACCCGCTGAGAGCAGAGACGTGACCGAGACGCCGTCCGTGCCCGCACGACAGACCAGCCCGCGAGTCGTCCGGAGCTCCCGGGGGCGCGCCGCCATGCCCCCCGGCCCGGGCTTTCCCGCGCTCCTGCAGACGCTCGATTGGATCCGGCGTCCGACCGCCGTCCTGACCGGGTGCGCCGACCGGTACGGCACTCCGTTCACGCTGAGACGGGTCGGGAGCCCGCCGATGGTCGTCGTGTCGCACCCCGCGGACGTGAAGGCCGTGTTCCTCGGCTCATCCGATCTCCGTCTCGCGCGGTCGGCCACGTCGAGATCGATGTTCGGCCGCTCCGTCACCACGCTCGATGGAGAGGAGCACCGGCGGCACCGGCGTCTGATCATGCCCGCCTTCCACGGCGACCGGCTGGCGGTCCACACCGGTGTCATCCGCGACGTCACGAAGCGTCACGCGGACGGTTGGCGGGATCGCGTCCGCCTGGTCGACGCGATGTTCCGGATCACCGGCGAGACGATCTTCCGGGTCATCTTCGGAGTGGACCGGATCGAGGAGCTGGATGAGCTGTCGCGGACGATGGACACGATGTTCGCCCAGGTCTCGAACCCCGCCGTCTACCTGCCGTTCGCGCGCGTCGATCTCGGGCGCCTGAACGCCTGGGGGAGGTATCTGCGAGCGCGGGGCACGTTCCACCGGCTCCTCTCGGCCGAGATCGTCCGGGCCCGCGAGCAGCTGGAGGGACGGACCGACGTGCTCGCGCACACGATCCGCGAGGGGCTCGAGCGGGGCGACCCGCTCACCGACGAGGAGATCCGCGACGAGATGATGTCGCTCCTGCTCCTCGGGCACGCGACGACGTCGGCGGCGCTCGGGTGGGCCTTCCAATGGATCCTCGGGAACGGCTCCGTCCACGCGCGCGCGATCTCCGAAGTGCGCGATGGGGCCCCGGGCGAGGGGGCTCCGACCTGGCCGTGGATCGAGGCCTGTCTGCTCGAGTCGTTGCGGCTGACTCCGCCGCTCGCCCTCGCCCACCGGTTTCTGTCCGGTCCGACACAGGTCGGCGACTACGAGCTCCCCGAGGGAACCTACGTCCGCCCGGCCCCGTTCCTGACGCACCGGCGACCGGACGTGTTCCCCGAGCCGATGCGCTACGATCCCGGCCGCTTCCTCGAAAACCGCCCGGGACCGTTCGAGTTCTTCCCGTTCGGCGGGGGTCTGAGGACCTGTCTCGGGATGTCGTTCGCGCTGTTCCAGATGAAGATCATCGCGGCGACGGTGCTCGAGCGGCTGGACCTGGAGCTCGAAGCCGGTCCCACGCTCGACGTCCGCCGCGTGGGGCTTCTCATGACCCCGGCGCACGGGACCCCGGTCTCGGTGCGGCGTCGCCGCCACCCGGAGGATGACGGCGGCATGGCTTGATCGAGCGACGCGACGGCAGATAGAATACTGCCCCGCGGGGTTGAACACGTCATCGACACGAGGCTTCGGCACATGTCGCACCGGCATCCGCGAGCGCCGCTCGTTCTTCTCTTCTGCATCACCGTCTTGTTCGCCTGTGATGGGGCCGAGCCCGAACCGGGGAGCGAGGAAGGGCGCGGGCCCGCGCCGGGGACCGCGGGCGGGGCATCGGCGGCGAGCCTCGGCACCCTCCGGTTCGACACCGGCTGCGAGCGGGTCGCCGCCGACCACGCGGCGCGAGGGCTCGCACTGCTTCACCACATGACCTATCTCGACGCTCGAGAGGCGTTCGTGGCCGCCACCGAGACCGACCCCGGCTGCACTATGGGGTATTGGGGACAGGCCATGACGATCATCCACCCCCTGTGGCCGGACGTACCGGACCGGGCGGGGCTCGAGACGGGCTCGGAAATCGTCGCGCGGGCCAAGGAGCACGGGGTGTCGAGCGATCGCGCGGGCGCGTATCTGGCGACCGTGGAGGCCTATTTCCGCGATGGGACCGCGCGCACCGAGTCCGAGCGGCTGGCCTCGTTCGATGAAGCCTGGCGCGCGGTGTTCGAGCGATTCCCGGATGATCTCGAGGCCCGCTCGCTCTACGCCCTCGCTCGCCTCGGAACCGTATCGCCGGAGGACAAGACGTATGGCCGGCAGTACGAGGCGCTCGATCTTCTCGACGACGTGCTCGAGGCCATCCCCGACCACCCCGGTGCTCAGCACTACACGATCCATGCACGCGACTATCCCCCTCTCGCCCTCGAGGCGCTGGACGTCGCGCGTGCGTATGGCCGGCTGGCCCCCGACATCCCGCACGCGCTGCACATGCCGACCCACATCTACACGCGCGTGGGGCATTGGGACGAGTCCATCGACGGGAACGAGCGCTCGGTCGAGTCGTCCTGGACGCGCGGGCAGCGAATGGGCGGTATCACGACGGACTTCCACCACGCGCTCGACTACCTGGCATACGCTCACCTCCAACGAGCCGAGGACGAGAAGGCCCGGCAGATCATGGATCGGGCGCTGGCGGCGGACGGGCCCTGGGCCGCGGTGAACATGCCGGCGATCGCATACGCGCTGGCGGCGATCCCGGCGCGCTTCGCGCTCGAGCGGCGTGATTGGGCGGCTGCCGCGGAGCTGACTCCCGGGGAACCGGCCGGATTCCCCTGGGACGACCGGTTCGCTCCATTCATGGCGGTGACCCAGTTTGCGAAGGCGCTCGGTGGCGCCCGCGGCGGGCGACCCGAGGCCGCGCGCGCTGCCATCGAAGTGCTGTCCGGGTTGTCCGACCAGATCTCGCAGACCGCATCGGACGTCTACTGGCAGCGGCAGGTCGAGGTTCAGCTCCTCGCTTCACGGGCCTGGCTCGCCTTCGAGACGGGCGATCGGGAGGACGGGCTCCGGGCGATGCGCGAGGCTGCCGCCCTCGAAGCGCGGACCGAGAAGCACGCGGTGACGCCGGGCGAGGTGGTGCCCGCGTCGGAGCTCCTGGGCGAGATGCTGCTGCTGGCCGAGCGTCCGGGCGAAGCCCTGGCGGCGTTCGAGACGGCGCTCGCCCGGAGCCCCGGTCGGCTGAACGGGCTCGCCGGCGCGGCCCGCGCGGCAGCCGGCGCGGGACGTCGCGATCTTGCCGCCGACTACTACCGCCAGCTACTCGAGCTCACAGCGGAGGCCGACACCGAGCGCGAGGCGATGACCGAGGCGCGGGCGTTTCTCGCCGACCGCTGACGCGGGTACGTCGGGGTCTCGGGTAGGTCGCGGATCACTCGGCCCTGATCGCCCGGACGGGGTCGGCCGCGGTCGCCCGCCGGGCGGGCCCGAGCGAGGCCAGGAGCACGACCGCGAGCAGCCCCAGCGACACCGCGCCGTAGGTCGGCGGATCTGTCGGCCCCACCCCGAACAGCAGGGACGACAGCACCCGGCTCAGCACGATCGTCACCACGAGACCGGCGGCGATCCCGGCCGTGGCGATCGCCCCCCCCTCGCGCACCACGATCTGACGGAGGTGCGAGGGTGTGGCGCCGAGAGCCACGCGCACGCCGAATTCGCGCGACCGGAGGCTCACGAGGTACGCCACCACCCCGTAGATCCCGATCACGCCCAGGATGAGCGCCACGGCGCCCGCGATCACGATGAGCGTCATTGCGAAGCTCACCTGCTGGAACGATCGGGCCGCGAGCTGGCTCAGGCTCATGACGTGGTTGATCGGGACTTCCGGATTGACCGCGTGGATCTCGCGCTCGACCGCCGCGAACGCCCTCAGCGGGTCGCCCGACGTCCGCACGACGATCGGCATGTTCCGGACGAACATCGAATAGTCGTCGTCGGGTTTGAACGTGGTCGGCAGATAGATGGTCGGCTCGGGCGGCGTCATCAGACTCGCCTCGCGAATGTCGGCGACCACACCCGAGACCGTGTACCAGACGTTCTTCTCGGGGTCGTTCCCCTCCTGCATCAGCCGCTTCCCGATCGGGTCCTCGCCGCCGGGCCAGCGCTGAGCGACGAACGACTCGTTCGCGACCACGAACTCCGGATACCCGTCGAAGTCGGACCGCTCCAGCTCGCGCCCCCTGATCATCCGCGCCCCGATGGCCTCCAGGTAACCGGGGCCGACGAACACGCGCATCGCGGAGACCGACTCGGACTCATCGGCCGGGAGCTTCCCTTCGATCGCCACGGCGTCGCGCCATTCGTCGCCGTCGAGCGGCAGGTCCCCCGAGAACGTGGCGATCTCGACGCCCGGGATCCCTTCGAGCCGTTGCGTCAGCTCGATCAGGAAGCGTGACACCTCGACGTCGGATGGGAACGTGCCGCTCAGCGAGGCGCGCAGCGTGAGCACGTGCGTCCCGTCGAACCCGGGGTCCATGTCGCGCAGATTCCCGAAGGTCCGGACCAGCAGGCCCGCGCCCACGAGCAGCACGAGAGCGAACGCCACCTGCGCGGAGACCAGAAGGCGGCGGGCGCGCTGTCGCCGGACGCCGACCGTCGTGCCCCGCGAGGCCTCTTCCCCGAGAGCGGCGTGTGCTTCGATCCTCGCGTGGGCGAGGAGCGGAAACAGCCCGAACAGGAATCCCGTGAGGAGCGTGAGCGCCGTGGCGAACGCCAGCACCCGGGGGTCGAGACCGACCTCGTCGAGCCGCGGGATCTCCGGCGGGGCGAGCCCGAGGAGGAGCGAGACGCCGATCGCGGCGAGCGCCAGGCCGAGCACGCCACCCGAGACCGACAGCACCAGACCTTCGGCCATCGAGGCCCGCGCCAGCTCCCGCAGCCCTGCGCCGAGCGACCGGCGGACGGCGATCTCCCGACGCCGGGATTCGGCCCGCGCGAGGAACAGGTTGGCCACGTTCGCGGTCGCGACGAGGAGGACGAGACCCACGGCTCCGAACAGGATCCACAACGTGTTCGCCAGACGGCCCACGATCGCGTCCTTGAGCGTCCGCACCACGGGCCGGTGTCCGCCCTCGCGGACCGAGGCCGGCGTATGGCCGCCCGGATATCGCTCGGCGGCCCGCGGGATCAGGGCGGCCAGCTCCTCCGTCGCGGCGGCGGCGGTCGTGCCCTCCGACATGCGCGCGATGCCCTGGTATATGAAGTTCCCGAACCGGGCGCTCGTCTCGCGCATGGTGAGCGGGAACAGTGCATCGGGCCGGTCGAACGCGTTCCCGAACACGATGGTGGCACCCGAGCGCAGGAACTCGAAGTCCGGCGGGAGCACCCCGATCACCTCGACGTCGGCGCCCGGGATGAGCGGCTGTCCGATGACGCCCGGATCCCCGCCGAACTGCCGCAGCCAGAATGCGTGCGTCAGCACGGCGACGTCGGGTGCTCCGGGCTCCGCATCGGCGTCCGTGAACAAGCGGCCGTGGAGGGGGCGCACCCGCAGCACGTCGAACAGGGATGGGGTGGCCAGGATCGTCCCCAGCTCGAGCGGCTCGCCCGTCCCGGTGATGGTCTCCGAGACCTCGAGGTACGCGGCGATCTCGGTCAGCGTCGAGGCGTGGTCGCGGTAGAAGAAGTACCCGCCATCCGGGATCCCCAGGCGGTCGCCGTCGTTGTCTGTGTGGCTGATCGAGACGATCCGGCCCGGCTCGACATAGGGCAGCGAGCGGAGCACGACGCCGTTCAGCACGCTGAAGATGGCCGTCGTGGCGCCGATCCCGAGCGCGAGCGTGAGCACGGCCGCGGCGGTGAAGCTCGGGTTCCGGCGAAGCCCCCGCGCCGCATGCCTGAGATCGCGAGCCGCCTGCTCGATCCTCAGGAACCCCGCCCCCTCGCGCGCCGACTCCTTCACGCGGGCGACGCGCCCGAACGTCCGCTCCGCTTCGGCCCGCGCGGACTCGGGCGCCAACCCCTGCCCGACGAGCCGCTCCACCTCGCGCTCGATGTGGAAGCGGATCTCCTCATCCAGCTCCTGCTCGGCGCTCCGCCGGCCGAACGTCTCTCGTGCTTTCTGGCGTGCCGCATCGATCCAGGCCATGGGTCAGGCTCCCGCGAGACCGAGCTCGAGGACCCGGTTGACGGCCGACGACGACAGGGCCCACTGCTCCTCCTCCTGCCCGAGCTGTCGGCGGCCTTCCGCGGTGAGCGTGTAGACACGGGCGCGGCGGTTGTTGTCGGTGGTCAGCCACTCCGAGGAGACCCACCCCTGTCGCTGGAGCCGCCGGAGCGCCGGATACAACGACCCCTGGTTGACGGCGAGGATGTGGCCGGAGAAGTCGCGGATCCGCTGCGCGATCCCCCACCCGTGCATGGGCTCGAGCGTGAGGGTCTTCAGGATGAGGAGATCGAGCGTTCCCCGGAGGAGCTCCGATCGGATGATGGACATGCGGTTCCCCTTCCTCGAACGGCCGCAGCGCGTCTCGTGTCCCCCGGACGGGCCATTTGATCTATTGTAGGTAGACTTCTGTAGGATGTCAACAGTAACCGGGTGGCGTTGGCACGCCCGGATTCGGCCTTCCACCGCGAGGTCGGGAGCGAACGGCACGTACCCGACGGGGAGCTCCGCGTCGAATCGGTCCTTCGCCACGAACGCGATCTCGGGCGCCCTCACGGTGTCCGGAGCGCGGGAGAGGATGAACCCCGTATCCGCCCCGAACACCAGCCCCGACCCCTGCTGCTCAACGGAAGGTTCGGCCCCGGGCGACTTACCGGCCGACCGCGTCTGCCGCTAACATGCAGGCGCCGGACCCACGCGATCGTGCCGGGGCCGCGGCCGTCGAGCACCTCGAGGAGAAACGGATGGGCCAGGACTACGACGCGATCGTCATCGGCGCCGGGATCATCGGCGGTTGCACCGGGCTCGAGCTCACCAGACGCGGGTTTCGCACCCTCAACGTCGACAAGCTCCCGGCCGCCGGACACGGCTCGACCTGCAATACGTGCGCGATCATCCGTCTCCACTACTCGACCCCCGCGGGCGTCGCGATGGCGCGCGAGTCTTACTTCTACTGGCTCGACTGGGGCAAGTACATCGGGACCGTCGATGAAGCCGGGTACGCGAAGTACGTCAACACCGGCTGTCTCGTCACGAAGACCGAGAAGAACAGGAACCTCGAGTACGTGATGGCGAGCCTCGACGAGCTCCACGTCGCTTACGAGGACCTCGACGCGGCGGGGATGCGCGACAAGCTTTCGCTCGTCGACACGCGGCAGTACGGCCCGCCCGTCACCCCCGACGACCCGCGGTTCGGGCGACCGTCCGGTGTCGAGGTCCCCGGGGCCGTCTACATCCCCGAGTCCGGGTACATCGACGACCCGCGTCTGTCGTGCCACAACGTCCAGCGCGGGTGCGAGGCGCTGGGGGGCGAGTTCAGGTTCGACTCGAAGGTCGTCGAGATCCTTCGCGAGGATGGGCGCGCCGCCGGCGTGCGGCTCGCCGACGGGACCGAGATCCGCGCACCCGTCGTGGTCAACGTCGGCGGCCCGCACTCGTTCATCATCAACCGGATGGCGGGGGTCGAGGAGGGGATGAACATCAAGACGCGGGCGCTCAAGCAGGAGGTCTGCCACGTCCCGGCGCCCGCGGGCACGGACTACAGCGCGCTCGGCATGCTCATCTCCGACGGCGACATCGGGTGCTACTCGCGACCCACCGGCGACAACCACGTCCTCATCGGCTCCGAGGATCCCGAGTGCGACACGCTCGAGTGGATCGAGGATCCCGACGACTATGACAACACGTTCAGCGCCCAGTGGCAGACGCAGGTCCGACGGGAGGCGCAGCGTCTCAAGGGCCTCGTCATCCCCGAGAGCCGCGGAGGTCTGGTCGATCTGTACGACGTGTCGGACGACTGGATCCCGATCTACGACAAATCCGATCTGCCGGGTTTCTACATGGCCGTCGGGACGTCGGGGAACCAGTTCAAGAACGCGCCGGTCGCGGGCAAGCTCATGGCGCAGCTGATCGAGGAGGGCGAAGACGGCCGCGATCACGATGCGGACCCGGTCACCTTCCACATGAAGTACACGAAGTGGGATCTCGACATCGGGTTCTTCAGCAGGCTCCGGTCGGTGAACCCGGACTCTTCGTATTCGGTGATCGGCTGACCGGGCCGCAGCGGTCCCGTCCCCGCCCGCGCCGCTGACACCCGTGCCCCGATCCCGGCTGGCGCGCCGTCTCCGTCCCCGGTTCCTCGACACCGGGCGGCTGTGGGAGGACCACGCACTCGCGCGGCACTACGAGGTCGTCATCATCGGCGGCGGGATCCACGGGCTGGCCACCGCCTACTACCTCGCCAGGGAGCACGGGATCCGCGACGTGGCGGTGCTCGAGAGCCGCTACATCGGGTTTGGCGGGTCGGGCCGCAACACGGCGATCGTCCGGGCGAACCAGCGCACCCCGGAGAGCGTGCGGCTGTACGACGAGGGGTTGAAGCTGTGGCCCGTCCTCACCGATGAGCTCGACTTCAACCTCATGTTCTTCAACTGCGGCAACCTCAACCTCGCGCACACCGAGGCGGCGGTGAACGCGTTCCGGCTCAGCATCAACACGGCCGGGTTCTGCGGGGTGAAGTCCGAGCTCCTCGACCCGCAGACGTGCAAGGAGATCGTCCCGGCGCTCGACGTGTCCGACCGGCCGGTCTTCCCGATCCAGGCAGGCATGTACCACCCGCCGGGCGGCGTCCTGCGTCACGACGCGGTCGTATGGGGGCTCGCGAAGGGGGCGAGCGCGCACGGCGTCCACATCCATCAGGGGGTCGAGGTCCAGGGGATCGACACCGAGGGCGGCCGGGTGACCGGGGTGCGCACCAACCGCGGGCCGATCGGGTGCCGGAAGCTCGGCGTGATGGCGGGCGGATACGGGACCGCCGTGTGCGCGCTGCTCGGCATCGAGCTCCCGGTCCACCCGCTCACGATCCAGGCGATGGTCACCCAGCCGCTCAAGCCGTTTCTCCACCATGTCGTCAGCTCGGGCGAGTACCACGTCTACGCGAACCAGACGCTCAAGGGCGAGATCGCCACGGGGGCCCACATGGACCCGCAGGTCAACTACACGACCGACGTGAGCGCCGGGTACTTCAAGCACCAGGCGGAGGCGCTCGTCGATCTGATGCCGTGTCTCGGCGGCGTGCGGTTTCTTCGCGTCTGGGCCGGTCTCGCGGACATGACGCCCGACATGGCGCCGATCCTCGACGGGAACGTGTCGTACGACGGGCTCTACATCGACCTCGGGTGGGGGTACTTCGGGTTCAAGTCGGGACCGGTCACGGGCAAGTACATGGCCGAGTTCATCGCGCGCGAGGAGGCGCCCGAGATCCTGCGGCCGTTCGCGCTCCGCCGGTTTCTCGAGAACCGGTACTCGGGCGAGACGGCGGCCACGATGAAGTACGGGCACTGGGACTGATGCGGGGCGCGCGCCGGCCATCCCGGCTCCGGGACGCGGGCGGGCCGAAGGGTCCGGACGAGATCGAGGGATGACGTTCCGGATCACCTGCCCCGTGTGCGGGGCCCGCGACATCTACGAGTTCCGGTTCGGCGGGCAGGAGCGCGGACCGCGCCCCGCCCAGGAGGAGCTGTCGGCCGAGGAGCACCTGCGCTGGGCCCAGTTCCGGTCGATCCCCCCGGAGCCGCAGGAGGAGTGGTGGTACCACGCGAGCGGCTGCGGGGTGTGGTTCTCGACCTGGCGCGACCCGACCACCAATCGCGAGGTCGTGCCCGACCCTCGGGGCGGTCCGAACCACACCGGAGAAGCCGATCGTGGATAGGCTGCCGGCCGCCCCCACCGAGCGCATCGACCGCGACCGCGCCGTGCCGTTCTCGTTCGCGGGCCGGCCGCTGGGCGGATACGAGGGAGACACCGTGGCCTCCGCCCTGTGGGGCGCGGGCGTGCGGGTGTTCGGACGGAGCTTCGAGTACCACCGGCCGCGCGGGCTGTACGACCTCGAGGGCGAGGGCGCGAGCCAGCTCGTGTCGATCGACGGGATTCCCAACCGGTCGGCCGGGACGACGCTCCTCCGGTCCGGGATGACGATCGCCGCCCAGAACGTCCGCGGGGACCCCCGCTCCGACCGGTACGCGGCGCTCGACCGATGCGACCGCTGGATGCCGGCGGGGTTCTACTACAGGCTTTTCCACCGCCCCTACGCGGCGTGGCCGTTCTTCCAGGGTCGGATGCGGGCCCTCGCGGGGCTCGGCGTCCTCGATGTGACCGCGAGCCACGACGCGGGACGGCGCGCGGAGCTGTACCTGAACGCCGATGTCGCCGTGATCGGAGGCGGGCCGGCAGGGTTGACCGCCGCGCTCGCGGCGGCGGAGCACGTCGACCGCGTGTGTCTGTTCGAGCGGCGGCCGTGGCTCGGGGGACACCACGCGTGGCGCGTGCGCGAGCGGGGCGGCGTCCCGCTCCACGAGCGCGCCGCCACGCTCGCGGCCCGGGTGGAGTCGAACGACCGGATCCGGGTGTTCCGGCACGCGCCGGTCACCGGCGTATGGGGCGAGAACCTCGTGACGGGCTTCCAGGTCGGGGGCCCGTCAGAGCCGTTCGACGAGCGTCACTGGGAATGTCGTGCGCGCGCCGTCGTGGTCGCGACCGGGTCGATCGAGCGCCCGCTCATCTTCAACGACAACGACCGCCCCGGCGTGTTGCAGGCCGACACCGCGTGGCGGCTCGCGGCCACCTACGGCGTGCGCCCGGGGCGGCGGGCGGTGTTCAGCGTGGCGGACGACCTGGCGCTCGAGGCGGCCCTCGATCTCGCGTCGCGGGGGGTGGAGGTCGTCGCGGTGGCGGACGCGCGGCGCGGCGGGCACGACTCGGCTCTGCTGGCTGGGCTCGACGCCGCGGGAGTCGAGGTCCTGCCGGGCCATGCGGCGAGCGCGGTTCTAGGCCGGAAGGGGGTCTCCGCGGTCGACATCGGGCCGATCGAGGAGGGAAGCACCCGCCGGCTCGCGTGCGACCTGGTCGTCGCCAGCGCGGGACGGCAACCCGACATCGGCGTTCTGTCGACCGCGGGGGCCCGCTTCGCGTTCTCGGCCCACCAGCAGGCGTTCGAGCCGACCGGGCTTCCCGCGGGGGTGTACGCGGCCGGCGCGACGCGCGGGCTCACCGACCCCGACTCGATCGAGGCGTCGGGCCGCGTCGCCGGGCTCGAGGCGGCGACGGGGTGCGGGGTCGATGTCGGCGCCGAGCTGGACGAGGCGCGCGCCACCCGGAGTGCGCTCCCGGGACCCCCCGCGGGCTGCGGTCTCGTCCACGGGCCGCACCTGGGGGAAGGCCGCAAGGCATTCATCGACTTCGATGAGGACGGCACCTGGAAGAACGCGAAGCAGTGCATCGACCAGGGCTTCGACGTGCCCGAGCTCGCGAAGCGGTTCGGCAACTTCGGGCTCGGCCCCGGTCAGTACCGCGTCCCGGGGCAGAACCTCGCGATGGCGATGGCCGAGCTCGGCGGACGTGACCCCGCGGACATCGTGTCGACAACCGTCCGGCCACCCGTCGTCCCCCCGAGCCTTGCCACCGTGGCAGGGCCCGGACACAGGATCGTGAAGCGCACCCCGCTCCACGAGGAGCAGGCGGCCCTGGGCGCGATCTTCAGGCGAGCCGGGGCGTGGGAGCGCGCCCGGTACTTCAGCGACGACTTCAGCTGCCGCGCGGAGATCCGGAACGTCCGCACCGGGGTGGGGGTCCTCGACAGCTCCCCGCTCGGGAAGTTCCGTCTCTTCGGTCCCGACGCGATGCGGGCCCTGCAGCGCGTATACATCTCCGACATGAGGAAGGCGCGGCCGGGCCGGTGCAGGTACTCGGCGATGTGCAACGACACCGGGAACATCATCGACGACGGGGTCGTGGTCGAGGTGGGCGACGACGATTTCTATCTCACGACGAGCTCGAACCGGGCCGGCGTGACCGTCGAGTGGTTCCGGTTCCACACCCGCCACGACGGGTGGGACTACCACCTCGTGAACCTCACCGATGCGCTCGCGTCGCTCAATGTCGCCGGCCCGCGGGCGCGCGAGGTGCTCGAACGGGTCACCGACGCCGATCTGTCGAACGAGGCGCTCCCGTACATGGGGTACCGCGAGATCGGGGTCGGGGATGGGGTCCGCGCGCGCTGTCTGAGGCTCGGGTTCGTGGGTGAGCTCTCCTACGAGCTCCACGTCGGGGCCGGCTACGCCCGGTACGTGTGGGACCTCCTCCGGGAGGCGGGCGCCGACGCCGGGATCCAGCCGTTCGGGCTCGAGGCCCAGAACGCGATGCGTGCCGAGAAGGGGCACGTGATCGTCGGGGTGGAATCCGAGCAGCGCGTAACGCTCCTCGACA
>Ga0302046_10003722_pt1 | contig 13704 bp, 15 predicted proteins | sample RVTome_11_FD_200261 | JGI IMG/M metagenome (GOLD analysis project Ga0302046, IMG submission 200261) | Soil microbial communities from uranium-contaminated site in the Upper Colorado River Basin, Wyoming, United States - RVT147D111 (version 2) ...
GTCATAAGATGCATTAGATAATGCGTCCAAGTAGCCGAATGCAAAAAAGAATTTACCTGGCTGTCATGGATCATTAACGGTCGGCCGCGAAGCTGTCGGCCCATGAAAGTCCGCAGCGTTTTCATTTCGGACATTCACCTGGGGCATCGGGGCAGCCGCGCGAACGAACTGCTTGAGTTCCTCGCGGAAGTCGACGCACGCAATATTTTCGTCATCGGCGACCTGGTCGATTTCTGGGCGCTCGGGAGTCCACGTCGTCTACGTGCCGGGAAATCACGATGAAGCCGCGAGGGAGTTCGCGGGCATGAGCATGTGCGGGATCGAAATCCGCCGTCAGTACATGCATTTGACGGCTGACGGCCGGCGGATTCTGCTTCTGCACGGCGACGAGTTCGACGCCGCCGTCCGCTGCGGCCGCTGGCGAGTCAGGCTGGGTTCCGTGTTCTATTCGATCGCGCTCAGGCTCAATTACCTGATCCATCTGGCACGGCGAGCACTCGGACTGCGCGAGTGGTCATTGACCGCCTGGCTCAAGCGGCGAGTCTCCGATGCGCGCGCCTACATCGCGTCATTCGAGGAAGCGGCAGCCGGCGCCGCCCGGCGCGCCGGATGCCAGGGTGTCGTCTGTGGCCACATACATCACGCGGCCATGCGCGAAATTGACGGCGTCCTCTACTGCAACGACGGCGACTGGGTGAAGAGCTGTTCGTCGCTCGTCGAAAACATGAATGGAAGACTGGGCCTCGTCTACTGGTCCGAATTCCGCGCTTCGGCCCGAGCCTCCTCCAGGATCGAGCTGGATCCGATTCGAAACCTGGCGGGCGTCGCCCAATCCTTGCCGCAGGTCCGATCGGCGAGCTCGAGGTAGACGCGCGCCTCTCCGAGCGTCCTGATTCCGCCGGATGCCTTCAGTCCACCGCGGCCGCGTTCGCGCAGGCATTCGAGGATGATCTGCGCCGCTTCGGGCGTCGCGCCGACGCGGCTCCTGCCGGTCGATGTCTTCACGAAGTCCGCCCCGGCGTCGATCGCCGCGAGGCAAAGCTCGCGGATCAGGAGCGGGTCTCCCAGTTCGCCGGTCTCGATGATCGCCTTCAGCAGTTTCCGGCCGCAAACCTCCTTGCATTGCCGCAGTATCAACGGGCCGCTCTCGCGATCGCCGCCGACGTAAGCCCGCCATGCAAAGACCATGTCGATCTCGTCGGCCCCGGCCGCGAGCGCGCGCCGCGTCTCGCGAAGCGCCCGGCCCGCGTCGTTCGCGCCGTCGGGGAAATTCACGACCGTCGCAACCGCGACCCGCGCCGCCCCGGCCGCGTCGAGCGCGCTCCGCGCGGTCACGATGTGCTCAGGGTAAACGCAGACCGCCGCAGGATGCGTCTCGCTTGCGGCGGCGATCCTGCAAATGGCCTGGATGTGAGCGGGCGTGTCGTCCTCGCCAAGACTCGTGAGATCCAGGGCTGCGAGCAGGCGTGAGATCAAGGCAGGTAGAAGGCGAATGGCAGGAGCTCGTCAATGCTTGCACTGCGCGTTTCTCCGCCCTGCCAAGGGAAATGCACGTTGACCCCGCCGTCAACAGCGAGTTCGTGAATCCTTTGCCGGCATCCACCGCAAGGTGACGCCGGGAGCACCCGCCCTTCGCCATCTGTCGCCCAGACGGCGATCTCCGCGATCCGGAACCGCGCGCCTTCTGCCTGCACGCCCGCGGCGATCGCGCTCGTTTCCGCGCAGTTGCCGAGCGGATACGAGGCGTTCTCGACATTGGTACCCCGGTACACGTTGCCGCCCGCGGAGCGCACCGCGGCGCCCACGTGGATCCCGGAATAGGGAGCGTGCGAGCTTTGGCAGCTCTCGCGAGCGGCGGCAACGAGCGATTCGCGGTTCGCGGTCATCATGATGGAGCGGGTGATGGGAATCGAACCCACGTTAGCAGCTTGGGAAGCTGCAGTTCTGCCATTGAACTACACCCGCTTGCTGCGCCGGATTTTATGCGGTCGCATGCTAAATTGCATCGCATAGATGGATCACGCCACCCCCCTCATCGCCACGATCGTGGGCGGCCTCGGGCTCGCCTTCCTCTTTGGCGCGATCGCGAACTGGCTTCGCATGTCGCCGATCGTCGGCTACTTGCTCGCGGGCGTCGCCGTGGGCCCGTTCACGCCGGGCTTCGTCGCCGACCAGGCGATCGCCAACGAGCTCGCCGAAATCGGCGTCATTCTCCTGATGTTCGGCGTCGGCATGCATTTTTCCTTCCGGGAACTGCTCGCGGTGCGCGCCATCGCGCTTCCGGGCGCGGTCGTCCAGATCACGGTCGCGACCGCGCTCGGCGCCCTGCTCGGGCACCAGCTCGGCTGGGGCTGGCAGGCGGGCGTCATCTTCGGGCTGGCGCTCTCGGTCGCGAGCACCGTCGTGCTTATCCGCGCGCTCGAGGATCGCGGACTCGTCACGTCCGAGCGCGGCCGCATCGCGGTCGGCTGGCTGATCGTCGAGGACATCGCGATGGTCTTCGCGCTCGTCCTCCTGCCGGCGCTCGGCGATTGGCTCGCCGCGGACGGAGCCGCAGTTCCGCCGCGCGCAGGGGAGTTGGCGCTTGCGATCGGCGTCACGGTCGCAAAGGTCGCGGGCTTCGTCGCGCTGATGTTCATCGTGGGCCGCCGCCTGATCCCGCGCGTGCTGCACTCGGTCGCGCAGCAGCGTGAGCTCTTCCGCCTCGCCGTGCTCGCGATCGCGCTCTGCGTCGCCTTCGGCGCGGCCAAGCTGTTCGGTGTGTCGTTCGCACTCGGCGCCTTCTTCGCCGGCATGGTGCTCGGAGAATCGGAGCTCAGCCACCGCGCGGCCGAGGAGAGCCTACCGCTTCGCGAGGCTTTCGCCGTACTGTTCTTTGTCGCAGTCGGAATGCTGTACGACCCGAGCATCGTGTTGCGCGAGCCGGTCGCGCTGCTCGGGACGCTTTTCATCGTGCTGATCGGCAAGTCAGTCGCGGCATTCGCGATCGTGCTGCTCTTCCGCCACACGGTCGGCGTCGCCATGACGATCGCCGCGAGTCTTTCCCAGATCGGCGAATTCTCCTTCATCCTGGTCGGACTGGGGCTCGCGATGGGGATTCTGCCGGAACAGGGTCGCGATCTGGTGCTGGCCGCCGCGATGATCTCGATCATCGTCAATCCCTTCGCATTCGCGCTGACCCGGCGGATCGAGCCCCTTTTCGAGTCGCGCGTCCGGAAGTTCCGGGGCGGCGGCGGAGCCGCCGCGCCTCCCGGCAGCTCCCCGGCCGACCTGCGCGGCCACAGCGTGCTCGTCGGCTACGGGCGCGTGGGAAGCCTTGTTGCCTCGGCGCTCCAAAGGATGGGCGCTCGATTCGTCGTCGTTGAGAGCGACGCGGACCGGGTGGGCGAATTGCGCGAGCGCGGATACACGCTCATCGAGGGCAATGCGGCGAGTACCGAGATCATTCGCGCTGCGGGACTCGAAACCGCAGCGCGGATTTTGATCGCCATTCCGAACGCCTTCGAGGCCGGGCGAATCGCGAAGCACGCGCGCTCCGTCAACCCGGGCATCGTGATCGTTGCGCGGGCGCATTCCGACGCCGAGATCCGCCACCTCGAGGAACTCGGGGCGAACACCGTGATCATGGGCGAGCGCCAGATCGCGATCGAAATGATCGCGGAAATCGAGCGCCTGGGTGTCGCCGCTACTTCGCGACCAGGATCTTCTTGACCCAGCCGCCGCCCTTGGCGGATTCGACCTTCAGGAAGCCGTTCTGCTCCTCGCCCATGTAGATGAGCTCTTCGCCCTTGGCGAGCATCGCGACAGTCGCGCCCGCGTCGGCCGCGCTTCCCATGATCTTCACGCCGGCGATCTTGGGATAGAGCACGTCGCCCTCGTTGTAGACGGCGCCGGCCTTCGTCGCGCCGCCCGCCGCCGCTTCCTGGGCGAGCGAGCCGACGTCGCGCTGCAGGCTCGCGTCGTTGCGTATCACGCGCACCACGTTGTTGTAATTGTCGGCAAAGCTCGCAGCGATGATCTTGCCCTCGTTCGTGTTGCCATAGCCGCCGATGCCGCCGCCCGCGCCGCCGCCGAAGACCGCCGCACCCAGCCCGAGATCGGCTTTCTTGGAGCTGCCCTCCGCCGACGCGACCTGCACTCCGGACCGCGCGTCCGCCATCAGCATGCTCGTCTGCGCTTCCTTGAACTTGAGGCCGCCCACGACGGCCCCGATCACCCCAGCCTTCCCGCCAAGCAGCCCACCGAGCGCCCCGCCCATGCCGCCCGCGTTGCTCTCGGAGAAAACGACGGACGGAGTCAGGATGAAATCGGCCGCGACCATCTGGCCGCCGCCGATGTTGGAACCGCTGCGCATCTCGCCGCCGCCGGCGAGCGCCCGCTCCTGCATCATGTTCTGCATGCCCTGGCCGCGCTCGACGACGATGAAGCAATTCGACTGCTGGATCATCATGCGGATCAGTCCGACGGGCGATTGCAGGTTATAGCGCGAGAGCGCAGACATCACGTAGTCCTGCGGCTCGACGACCGCGACCGCTCCCATCGGCTTGTCGCAACGCTCCAGATCGCCGGCTGCGCCCTGAGCACCCTGGGTACCCGCCGCACCCTGGACTTCCGAGCCGCCCTTTCCTTTCTTCGTGTCCAGCACACCCTGTGCCTGGACGCTCATCGCCAACGTCAGGCCGATCACGAGCGCCGCAATCGGGCGAAGCACACACGCACAGGAATTCATGTTTCCCCCTCCCCGGATCGGATAACGCGCGGAATATACTCGGTCATGATCCCTCACCGCCATTCGGCCGACGTCGCGATCGCCGGCGCCGGAATCGCGGGGATCGTCACGGCCATCGAGGCGCTCTCCCGGGGCCGGCGGGTCGCCCTCGTCGATCGCGATCTCGAGGAAAACCTGGGCGGCCAGGCAAAGGACGCATTCGGCGGCCTTTGGTTCGCCGGCACGCCTTTGCAACGCCGCCGCGGCATCCAGGACGGCGTCGACCTCGGATTGGCGGACTGGCTCGCCTTCGGCGAGCTTGGCCCGGAACATGAATGGCCCCGGGCCTGGGCGCGCGCTTATGTCGAACGCTGCGTGCCGGACGTCTATGAATGGCTGTCCGCGATCGGCATCCGGTTCATGCCGATGCCGATGTGGGCCGAACGCGGACTCTATGCGCCCGGGAATTCCGTGCCGCGGTTTCATCTCGTCTGGGGCACGGGCCGCGCCCTGGCTGATGCGCTGATCGGCCGGCTCCTGAGTCACCCGCGCCGCGACCTGCTCGATCTGCGCTTCGGCCACCGGGTGGACGCGCTCGTCACGCGCGCGGGAATCGTCGGCGGGCTTCGCGGCACGATCGAGCCCGACGGCCGGCTCTTCGAGATCGCGAGCGAAGCGGTCGTCGTCGCCGCGGGCGGCATCAACGGCGACATCGAGCGCGTGCGCCGGCACTGGCATCCGGATTGGGGCGCGCCGCCGCCCGTGATACTGAATGGATCGCATCGTTTCGCGAATGGCGCGCTGCACGATGCCGCAGCAAGCGTGGGCGCAAACGTCACCCACCTCGACTGGCAATGGAATTACGCCGCGGGCATCCGGCATTGGCGTCCGCGCAAGCCCGGCCATGGCCTGTCGCTCGTGCCGCCGAAGTCCGCGCTCTGGCTCAACTCGCGCGGCGAGCGCATCGGGCCGATGCCGCTCGTGGCGGGATTCGACACGCATGATCTCGTCGCGCGCATCTGTCATGAGCCCGGCGGCTATAGCTGGCAGCTTCTCAACCGCCGCATCGCGCTTCGCGAGCTCGCGGTTTCCGGCGCCGAGTTCAATCCCGCGATACGCGACCGCAAGCGGCTCCGTGTCGCAATCGACCTCCTGTTCGGCAACCGCTGGCTCTACGATGAGCTGACCCGCAACAGCGAGGACATCGTGCTAGCCGACACGCTGCCGGAACTCATCGAGCGGATGAATGCGCTGAACGGCGACGACGTCGTCGATCTCGCAACCGTCGAAGCCGCGGTCGCGCGCTACGACGCGGCCATCCGGCGCGGCGAGCGCTTTCACGACGACGAGCAACTGAGGCGCATCGCCGCGGTGCGGAAGTGGCCGGGCGACCGGATGCGGACCTGCGCATTTCAGCCGATCCTGGAACGCGCGGCGATGCCCTTGATGGCGATCCGCGAATACGTGATCAGCCGCAAGAGCATGGGCGGGCTCCAGACGGACCTGGAATGCCGCGTCCTCGGCGCAAGCGGCCGGGCGATCGCCGGCTTGTTTGCCGTCGGCGAAGCCGCCGGATTCGGCGGCGGCGGAATGAACGGCAAGCGCGGCCTGGAGGGAACCTTCCTCGGTGGCTGCCTGTTCACAGGCCGGGTCGCCGGACGGACGGTCTAGGAGACGTTCGTGCGATTTGAGGATGCGATCAACATCGAGGACCTGCGCGTGATCGCGAGAAAGCGCCTGCCCCGTTTCGTCTTCACCTACGTGGATGGCGGCGCGGAAGACGAGATCACGCTCCGCGGCAATCGCGATGCCTTCCTGCGGCTGCGCTTCCGGCCACGCACACTGGTGAACGTGTCGAAGCGCGTCCTGTCGACGCAAATGCTCGGCGCACCGTCCGCGCTTCCGATCGTCGTGGGGCCGACGGGCCTCAACGGCCTTTCCTGGCCTGACGGCGACATGGAGCTCGCGCGCGCCGCTTCGGCGGCCGGCGTGCCGTTCGCGATGTCCACGGTTTCGATGAGCCTCGTCGAAGACGTCGCGCGCGAGGCACCGGGACGGCTTTGGCTGCAAGCCTACGTCTTTTCCGAGCGGCGCATCACCGATGCGATCATGGCGCGGGCGCGCGACGCGGGCTTCGAGTGCGTGGTGCTGACGAGCGACTTTCCCGTCGCCGGCAAGCGCGAGCGGGACTTGCGCACCGGGCTCTTGCCGCACCAGCGTTTCACCCTTGCGACCAGGCTCGACATGCTCAAGCACCCGCGCTGGCTTGCGACAGTCGCGACGCGCCGCCCGCGCTTCATCAATGTCGAGCGCGAACTGGAAGCCGGCCGCGACGTCAACTCGTTCGTCGGTCACGGCATGTTCGACCCCTCGTTCTCCTGGGACGACGTCAAGCGGATCCGCGACCTCTGGCCGCGAAAGCTGCTATTGAAAGGCGTCCTTCGCGCGGACGACGCGGAGCGCGCTGTCGCTGCCGGCATCGACGGACTGGTGGTCTCCAATCACGGCGGCCGTCAGCTCGACGGTGCAATCAGCGCCATCGAGGCCCTGCCGGAGATCGCCCGCTCGGTCCGCGGGCGGGTTTCGATACTCGTGGATGGTGGCGTTCGCCGCGGCAGCGACATCGCGAAGGCGGTGGCACTCGGAGCGGAAGGCGTGATCCTCGGTCGTGCGCCGGTCTACGGCCTTGCGGCGGGCGGCCGCGCGGGAGTCGCGCGGGCGATTGCGATCCTCGCCGACGAGCTCGATCGGACGCTCGCCCTGACGGGCTCTCCGAACATCGCCGCGCTGTCTGCCGACTTGATCGCGTGATCCGGCAGCCCGTCAGAAGCTACGTGCTGCGGGCAGGTCGCATTACGCGGGCGCAGCGGCGCGCGCTCGATGAATTGCTGCCGCGCTGGGGTATCCCCTACGCCGCTCTGCCCCTCGACCTCGACCACGTATTCGGGAGGCGCGCGCCGCGTGTGCTGGAAATCGGCTTTGGCAACGGCGACACGCTCGTCGCGCTCGCGGCGGCATCGCCGGACGTCGATTTCCTGGGAGTCGAGGTGCACCCGCCCGGAATCGGGCATTGCCTGCTCGCGATCGAGTCGCGCGGGCTCTCGAACGTTCGCCTCGTCGCGCACGATGCCGTCGAAGTGCTCGAGAACCAGCTTCCGCCTGACTCGCTCGACGAAGTGCTGCTCTATTTCCCCGATCCCTGGCCCAAGAAGCGTCACCACAAGCGTCGCATCGTACGGCCGGGCTTCGCAGCCCTGGTCGCGAGCCGGTTGAAGCGCGGCGCGCGGTTCCGCCTCGCGACCGACTGGGAACCTTATGCGGATTGGATGCTCGAGGTGCTGAACGCCGCGCCTACGTTCGCAAATGCGGCGCCGGGGAATGGCTGCATCGAGCGGCCGGATCGCGGCGCCACGCGCTTCGAAGATCGCGGCAGGCGGCTCGGCCACCGCGTATTCGATCTCGAGTACGTCCGGCGCTAGCTGAAGGCGGTGCTCACGCCGTCGATGATGAACTGCACCGCGAGCGCCGCGAGCACGACGCCGGAGAGCCGGTTGACGACATTCGCGCCCGTCACGCCCATGCCACGCATTACCAAAGGCGTCAGGCGCATTAACAGGTAAGTGATCGCGAGCACCAGCACCACGACTCCGAACAGGCCGACCGAGAGGAGGGTGTCCGCGCGCGACGCGCCGAAGGTCAGGAGCACGATTGCGAGCGCGCCCGGCCCCGCGATGAACGGGAAAGCGAGCGGAAAAACCGATATATCCGCGCGCTTCTTGCTCTCGTCGAATTCCTTCAACGTCGTGCGCGTGCCCGATTCGCGGGCGAACACCATTTCGAGCGCGATCAGGAACAGCATGATGCCGCCCGCGATGCGAAACGCCTCCATGCTGATGTTCATGACGCGCAGGAACCAGGCGCCGCCCACGGCGAAAAGGAGCAGCACCAGGCCGGCGACGCACACGGCCTTCAGCGCCATGCGGCGGCGGAATGCCTCGTCCGCGCCTTCGGTCATCGCCGCGAAGAGCGGCACGAGGCTGATTGGCTCGACAACCACGAAGAACAGCACGAAGAACTTCAGCAGCTCGTCGATCATTGAGGATCCTCAGCTGCTCCGCCCCGCCGTTCCGAGCGCGCGGTCGATCATACCCCTCTGCATCATGAACCAGAACAGCAGGATGCCCGGCAGGGCCAGCACCGTCGTGAGCAGATAGAAGTTCACATAGCCCATGGCCTGGATCAGGCCGCCCGCCGTCGTGCCCGTCAGCACGCGCCCAAAGACGCTCGCTGCCGCGGAAATCAGCGCGTACTGCGCAGCCGTGAACTGCAGGTTGCAGAGCGCCGAGAAGTACGCCACCACGACGACGCCGCCATAGCCGCTCGCAAAGTTCTCGAAGCCGATCGCGGCGGCGAGCCCGGCGTTGCTGTGGCCCGCCGCGGCCAGCAGCGCGAAACTCAGGTTCGAGACGCACATGAGCACGAGCGCGAAGAGGACGGATCGCTTCAGGCCCAGCTTCGTATAGAGGATGCCGCCCACGAAGATACCAACGAGGAACGCCCAAAACCCGAACACGACGTCGTAGGCCGCGATCTCGTCGTTGCTGTAGCCGAGGTCGTTGAGCAAGAGGCGCAGGGTGAGATTCGCGAGCGTGTCGCCGATCTTGTGCACGAGGACGAAGAGGAGCACGAGCCAGGCGCCCGTGCGCCGCAGAAACTCCACGAAGGGGCCGATGATGGAATTCCAGATTGCTGCGGCGCCGCGTTTCCCGGCCGCGACGACGTGCCGCGCGGGCTCGCCGATAATCAGCCCGGTGAGCATCGCCGGCAGCGCGAACACCGCGCAGGCGACGTAGGCCGCGGCCCAGCCCAAGCGCTCCGCGACGACGAGCGCGAGCGCGCCCGCGCCCGCCGAACCGATGCGCCACCCGTACTGGGACATGCCCGAGCCGACGCCGAGCTGATAGGGCTTCAGCGTCTCGATACGGTAGGCATCGATGACGATGTCGTAGGTGGCGCCAGCGACGCCGACGAGCACCGCCGCGACGATCGTGGCCTGGATGCTCGCCGAGGGATCGACGAGCGCGAGATTTACCACCGCTGCGATCACCGCGGCGCCGGCCAGCAGCAGCCAGGACACGCGCTGGCCGAGGCGGCCGAGCAACGGAATGCGAACGCCGTCGACGATCCACGCCCAGAACACCTTGAGGTTGTAGACGAGGAAGGCGAGCGTGAACGCGGTGACGGTCCGCTTGTCGATGCCGTCCTGCGCGAGGCGCGTGGTCAGCGTGGCACCGATCATCGCGTACGGGAAGCCGGAGGAGACTCCGACGAAGAACGCGGCCAGCGATTCCTTCTCGAGATACGGCTTGAGCGCAGCCCAGGGCCCGGCGCTCACAGCTCGTAGTCCATCGTGAGCGGCGCGTGATCCGAGAACCAGGTGTCGCGGTAAATGGACGCCGAGCGCGCGCGGCCCGCGAGTGAATTGCTCGCGATCTGGTAATCGATGCGCCAGCCGACATTCTTCGCGCGCGCCTGGCCGCGGTTCGACCACCAGGTGTATTGCTCGGGGCGCTGGTCCACCTCGCGGAATGCGTCGACCCATTTGAGCTCGCCGAACACGCGATCAAGCCAGGCGCGCTCCTCGGGCAGGAAGCCGGAGTTCTTCTGGTTGGATTTCCAGTTCTTCAGGTCGATTTCCCGGTGCGCGATGTTGACGTCGCCGCAGAGCAGGTAGTCGCGGTCGCGCCTGCCGATCTTTTTCAGGTGCGGCAGGAAAGCGTCGAGGAATCGGTATTTCGAGGCCTGCCGCTCCGGGCCCGCGGAGCCCGACGGCAGATAGAGCGAAACGACCGAGAGCCGCCCGAACTGGAACTCGAGAAAGCGCCCCTCGCGATCGAACTCGGGCACGCCGAAACCCGCGATCACGCGATCGGGCTTCCGCTTCGAATAGAGAGCGACGCCGCTGTATCCCTTGCGCTCCGCGTCGTAGTAGCGGCAGTGGTAGCCGGCCGGCCGGAAGCACTCATCTCCGAGCTGGTGCTCCTGCGCCTTCGTCTCCTGGAGGCAGACGACGTCCGCGCCCTGCGCGGGGAGCCACTGGAACAGGCCCTTCCCGGCCGCGGAGCGGAGACCGTTGCAGTTGAGGGTGAGGATGCGCATGCTGGACCCGCGGCCGTTTGGCAATGATACGCATTGGCGCAAGAGTCCTGCATGCGTTCGCACCAGAAAGAATTCATCGAGATGATCCTCGCGAAGCAGGTGCTGCGGTTCGGCGACTTCACGCTCAAGTCCGGCCGTACCAGTCCTTATTTCTTCAATGCGGGGCTCATCAATGACGGCGGCTCGCTCGCGCGGCTCGGCGCCTGCTATGCCCAGGCGATCGTCGATAGCGGAACGTCCTTCGAAATGCTGTTCGGGCCCGCGTACAAGGGCATACCGCTCGCGACGGCCACCGCGGTTGCCTTTGCCGAGCATCATCGCCGCAACGTGCCGTTCGCTTACAACCGCAAGGAAACGAAAGCGCATGGCGAAGGCGGAAATCTCGTCGGCGCGCCGCTCGAAGGTCGCGTCCTGATCGTGGATGACGTGATTACGGCAGGCACTGCCGTGCGCGAATCGGTCGCGACGATCCGCGCCGCGGGGGCGACGCCGGCCGGGGTCGTTCTTGCGCTCGACCGGCAGGAGCGCGGCCTGGGCCAGCTCTCCGCGGTCCAGGAAATTCAGGCCGCGTTCAGCATCCCCGTGATCAGGATCATCACGCTCGAGCACCTGATCGAGTACCTGGAGGCCGGGGAGCAGAGCGACGAACTCGCCGCGCTCAGGAACCACCGCACGAGCTTCTGTGTCGATAGCGAAGCGTGATGCAGTTACGGTCGACACCCGGTGCTGGAACCGAGAATAATGTCGACAGAGGTGCCCCGGATGAACCGCTGGTGGTCGAAGGCCCTGCTTCCAGTCGTGCTGCTCGCACTCATCGCGGGCGCCGCCGAAGCGCAGTCTGACAAGCAGAAAAAGCTTTATCGCTGGGTCGATAAGAACGGCCAGGTGCACTACGGCGACAGCGTGCCGCCCGAATATGCCGAACAGGATCGCGAGGTACTGAACCGCCAGGGCGTTCCAGTCGGCAAGGAAGAAGGCACGATCACGCCAGAAGAAGCCGCGGCCAAGGCGGCGGCGGACAAGGCGGCGCGCGACGAGCAGAAACGGAAGCTCCGCGACCGCGTACTGCTGCAAACCTATCAATCGGTCAAGGAGCTCGAGATCCTGCGCGACAACCGGCTCGAGCTCGTGGATGCCCAGCTCACGATCCAGGAGCAATCGCTGTCGAATCTGCGCGCGCAGCGCGCGCAGATCGAGCGCATGGCCGCGCGCTATGCGCCGGTCAACAAGGATCCCGAGGCTCCGCCCGTGCCGGATGAAGTCGCGGCCGACCTCGAGCGGTCGTCGAGCGACATCGTGACGCAGGAAGCAAACCTCGTGAAGCGGCGCGAGGAGCGCGAAAGCATCCGCCTGAACTTCGAAGCGGACATCAAGCGCTACCAGGAATTGCGCGCGATCAAGCCGCGCTAACCCGTACTTCCGAATCCGCCCGCCCCGCGGGCGCTCTCCTCGAACTCCGGCACGATCTCGAGTTCCACCTGCACGACGGGAACGACGATCATCTGCGCGATGCGCTCGCCCGGCGCGATCGTGAACGGGTGATCGCCGCGGTTCCAGACTGACACCATCACCTGGCCCTGGTAATCCGAGTCGATGAGTCCGACCAGGTTGCCGAGGACGATGCCGTGCTTGTGGCCGAGACCTGATCGCGGCAGCAACACGGCCGCAAGACCCGGATCATCGAGATGGATCGCGATGCCGGTCGGCACGAGGTGGGTCTGGCCGGGCTCGAGCACCATCGGCCCGTCGAGGCAGGCGCGGAGGTCGAGTCCTGCCGATCCGAAAGTCGCCCTCGCCGGCAATGCAATCTCACGGCCGACACGCGGATCGAGTATGCGGACCCGGAGTTTCTTCATGCGCCGATTATCCCAGTACCGGCGCGATTTGCGACCTTCGCGCCGGCGCCCGAATCCGCAAACTGCCGTCATGCACATCCGGGACTGGCCACCGGCCGAAAGGCCGCGGGAAAAATTGCTGGCGCTCGGGTCGGGCGCCTTGTCGGAAGCGGAACTGCTCGCGATCTGGCTGCGTCATGGCACGAGCGGCATGAATGCCCTCGACCTCGCGCGCTCGCTTCTCGCGCGTTTCGGTTCGCTCCGGGGCCTGCTGACGGCGGGACGTCACTCACTGTGCGGGCAGTCGGGCGTCGGGCCAGCGCGATGGGCAGAATTGCAGGCTGCGCTCGAACTCGTGCGCCGGCACCACCTCGAGCGGCTCCAGGCCGGCCCCCTGCTCGCAAGCCCGCGCGCGGCCCGGGATTACCTGATCGCGCGGCTCCGCGATCTCGAGCACGAGGTGTTCTGCTGCCTGTTTCTCGACAGCCGCCATCGCCTCACGAGCTGCGAAGAGCTGTTCCGCGGAACCGTCGACGGAGCGAGCGTCCATCCGCGCGAGGTCGTCAAGCAGGCGCTCGCGCGGAACGCGACCGCCGTGATCCTCGCCCACAACCACCCCTCCGGAATCGCGGAGCCGAGTCAGGCCGACGAGATCATCACGACGCGGCTGCGGGATGCCCTGGCCCTGGTCGAAATCCGTCTCCTGGACCACCTGATCATCGGTGACGGCTGTTGCACTTCCCTGGCTGAAAAAGGCCTCATTTGAGGTGCAACACGCTGATTTGACTGTGCAAAGCGCGGCTGGTCTAATACGCGGCCCCGCTCAGAGCCACGAACATGTCAAGAGTCTGTCAGATCACCGGCAAGCGCCCGCGAACCGGCAACAAGGTCTCCCATTCGAACATCAAGAAGCGCCGCCGCTTCCTGCCGAATCTGCATACGCAGCGTTTCTGGCTCGAGAGCGAGGGGCGCTGGGTAACGCTCCGCCTTTCGACCCGCGGA
>Ga0302046_10003723_pt1 | contig 13698 bp, 14 predicted proteins | sample RVTome_11_FD_200261 | JGI IMG/M metagenome (GOLD analysis project Ga0302046, IMG submission 200261) | Soil microbial communities from uranium-contaminated site in the Upper Colorado River Basin, Wyoming, United States - RVT147D111 (version 2) ...
CTCCCGGGCGGATGCTCCGGAGGGCGTGACGTCCACCGGGGCGCCGTGCAGCTCCTTGAAGATCGCGAGGGGGACGGCGCGGGCGGATCCCCGCTCGCCCAGCAGCTCGAGCCACACGCGTTCCTGCTTCCCGATGTACCGCCAGGCGACGTCCACGAAGATCGTGTACCCGCCCTCGCACGAGATCAGGGCGCAGCCGCCGTCCTCGACCGACGCGCCGTCGGCTGTGTGCAGGGCGGCGGTGACGGCGGCCGGCCGCGCGCCCTCGGCCAGCCAGAAGCCGAGGTCAATGAGCGGCAGGCCCAGGTCGAGCATGGCGCCGCCGCCGGACTCCGCGCCGCGCAGCCGCCACCCCAGCTCGGCCCGCGACGGGCGGAACTGATACCAGCCGGCACGCGCGCCGCGCAGCGGTCCCAGCTCCTGCCCGTGCACGAAGGCCCGGACCGTCTGCACGTCCGAGCGGTACCGGTGGTTCATGCCGACCAGCAACGGCCGGCCCGACCGGCGCTGCACCGCGAGCACGCGCTGCACGCCTTCCGCCGTGAGCGCGAGCGGCCGCTCGCAGAGCACGGCCACGCCCGCCGAGAGCGCGATGGCGGCATGGATCTCGTGCAGGTGGTTGGGCGTCGCGATGACCACCGCCTGCGGCCGGGCGTCGGACAGCAGGTCTTCGATGTCCTCGAACACGTCCCGCACGCGGAACCGGGCGGCCAGCGCGCGCGCCTTGCCGCGGTCGGCGTCGCAGATCCCGACCAGCTCCACGTCCTCGCGGGCCGCGAGCGCGGGAAGGTGCGCGATCTGCGTCACCGCTCCCACCCCGATCACCCCGACGCGCATCCGCACGCCCGCCGTCACGAGCCGCTCCCTCCCGGCAACCGCACCATCACGCCGGCCCGCGCCATGAGCGCCAGGAGCCCGCTCGCCGCCACGCCGCGCCCCTCGGCCGTGAGCCGCACCCGTGGGGACACAGCCACCTCCAGCCCCACGGTTGCGTTCACCGCCGCCACGACGGCCTGGAGCGCATCCTCCACGATCGTCCCCGCGATGGCGGGGCCCCGCACGTCGCGGAGGTGCACCCCGATCCCGAGTCCCGCGTAGGGCGCCACGCGTCCGGCCTGGAGAACGTACTGGAGATCGAGATCGAGCGTCACGTTGGTGAGGGTCAGGCTGTCAATCTCGATCCGCGCTTCGCCCGAGGGATCCACGATCACCGCGGTCAGCCGCTCTTCGAGGATCGCGATCTCGTCGCCGGCGTATCCCGATCGCAGCACGCTGACGCTCAGCATGGGGCGCACCCGGGGCGCCACGGACCCCATGTCCACGCGGAAGCTGCCGGAGAACGACGGGTCGAGCCGGTCGCTCCACGCGCCGCCGAAATCCATGCCGAAGCCGCTGAACCGGAGCCCTTCAGAGGTGAACTCGTCGAGAAATCCCTGCGCATACCCGGCGCGAGGCGCGGCCAGCGTGGCCAGGCAGGCGGCGAGGGCGAGGAGGCTAGTACCAGCGCGCAAGCGACGTCCCCGGGAAGTACGCGTTCACGATCGTCCGATGGTCCTGCCCGCCGCGGGCCCGGCCCACCGCGCCCCACTGACACATGCCGACGCCGTGGCCCCATCCCCCGCCGCGGGCCACCAGGCGGGCAAGGGACCCGCCGCCGGCCGTCGCCTCGAACTCGACGGCCGTACTGCCCAGCGGCCGTCCCTCGGGCGTCTCGAACACCGTGCGGACGGCGTGCGCGGGCACCGGCACCTCACCACCCGCCACCCGGACCCGCACGTCGGTGGCCCGACCCGACGCCCCCCGGCGACGAACGTAGACGTCGCGGACGTCGCGCACGGTGGCCGCATCCACGCCGAGTGCCGCGGGCAGCGTTCGGCCTAATATAGCCCGCAGCACGGCCCCCTCCCACTCGACCGACCAGCGGAATCGCGGCGACGCGTCGCACCACGCGCCGCCGTCGGGCCGCTGGTCGCGCACCGCCTTGAGGTACGGGAGCGCCCGGACCCCGACGAACGCCTCTTCAGGAGTTGCCGTCCGTCCGCCGCAGGTGGAATGAAAGAACGGGGCGATGAGATCGCCGTCGTGCGTGAGCGCCAGGCCGGCGGTGGCGCGCACGGCGTCCAGGCCAAGCGGTGTCTCGCTCCCGACGCCGCCATAGACCTGATCCGCGACGCCGGCCTGGAGGTCGTACCCCTCCGCCGCGAACCGGCCCCGGTTGTGCAGCGCGTACGTGCGGGAGACGATGGCCTGCGCCTCGACCGCCGCGCGCTCGGGGACGGCGCGCCGGCCCAGCTCGGCGTTCACCACGCCGCCGAGATACGCCTCGATCCCGATCGCATTGACCACCGTGACCGCCGCGCGCTGCGCGAACGCCTCGAGTGTGCCGCGGTAGGGGCGACCGTCCACGGTGAGGTACCGGGACGGCGACAGGCTGGCAAAGGAGAGGCGCTCGTAGCGGCCGCCGGCGCCGCCTTCCGCGACGAACCCGTTACCGTCGGCTCGGAGGACGAGCGTCTGCCCCTGGGGGACCCGGAACTCGGGGTTGCCGTCGAGCGCGGCCAGAAAGTCGCCCTGGCCGCCGATCTCCACCCGGCGCGCGGCCACGGCCACCGCCACCCGGATCGCTGGCTCCGCGCCCGGCGGCGGCGGTGCCGGGGCCCGGGCGCAGGCCCAGAGCCCGAGCCCGGCCAGACTAGCGGTGCGACGCCAGCGCGACCGCGCGGAAATCGTAGTCCTCGTTTCCCTCGAGCCGCGCACGCACGAAGTCGCCCGGGCGGGCCCAGCCGCCGGTGCGCACCCACGTCACGCCGTCCACGTCGTCGGCCTGCCACGCCACCCGCCCGACGTGCGTGGCGCCGGAACCGTCGTCGGGCGCCAGGACCTCGTCCACGAGGACGTCGGCCTCCCGGCCCACGAAGCGGCCCAGGCGCTCTTCCGTGATCCCCCGCTGCAGTTCGACCAGCTCGTCCTGCCGCGCGCGTTTCACCTCGTCGGGAACGTCGTCGTCCAGCTCGGCCGCCCGCGTCCCCTCCTGCGCCGAGTAGGTGAAGACGCCCAGCCGCTCGAACTGCAGCTCCGTGGCGAGGTCGCAGAGCGCGCGGAAATCGTCGTCGGACTCCCCGGGGAATCCCACGATCGCGGTCGTGCGCAGTGCCAGGTCCGGGAGCCGCCCCCGCAGCATGGCCACCTTGGCGCGGATGGTCGCCTGCCGCTCGGGCCGGCGCATCCGCTCGAGCATCCGGTCCGTGGCGTGCTGAATGGGGAGATCGAGGTAGGGCACGAGCCGGGACTCACGCGCCAGGAGATCCACGAGCCGGTCGGTGAGGCCGGCCGAATAGACGTAGAGGAGCCGGTACCACGGCACCGTGGTCTCGCGCAGCAGGGCCTCGAGCAGGTCCGGGAGCTGCGGCCCGCCGCGGCCCAGATCCCGCCCATAGTGCCCCAGGTCCTGGGCCACGAGGTTGATCTCCCGGGCGCCCTGGACCTCGAGCTGCTGCGCCTCCCGCACCAGCCGCTCGAGCGGCTCCGAGCGGTGCTTCCCCCGCATCAGCGGAATGGCGCAGAACGCGCAGGTGTGATCGCAGCCCTCGGAGATCTTGAGGTAGCGGACGTGCGCGCCGTCGCCGAGGTACTGCCGGACGCCGGGATGCGCGGCCACCGGGTCGGCCATCAGGCCGCGCGCCGCCAGCTCGGGGGCCAGTTTGTGCAGGTCGGAGAACCCGAGGAACAGGTCCACCTCGGGCATCTCGCGCCGGAGGTCGTCCTGGTAGCGCTGCACCAGGCAGCCGACCGCGACCACGGCCTTGACCCGTCCCTGCCGCTTGAGCGCCGCCGCCTCGAGGATGGCGTCAATGGACTCGCGCTTGGCGGCGTCAATGAACCCGCACGTGTTGACGAGCACCACATCCGCCCCGGCCAGATCGCGCACCACCACCGCGCCGTGGCCCACGAGGTCGCCCACGAGCCGCTCGGAGTCAACCGTCGCCTTGTCGCAGCCGAGCGAGATGACGCCGAGCTTCACCGGTAATTGCCGAACGTGAGCTCGATGCCGAAGTCGGCCGCCCGGAGCGCCTGCATGACGGCCTGCAACTCGTCCTTGGAGGGGCTCGTGACCCGCACCTGGTCGCCCTGGATCTGGGCCTGGACCTTCTTGAAGCCGTGCGCCTTGATGGCCTTGACGATCTCCCGGGCGGTGTCCGTGGCGATGCCCTGGGCAATGCCGATCGTCCGGCGCACGCGGCTCCCCGCGGCGGGCTCGACATCCCCCACCTGGAGATTCTTGACCGGCACGCCGCGCTTGATCAGGCGGCCCTGGAGGACGTCGAACAGGGCCTTCATCCGAAACGCGTCATCCGCCTCGAGGCGCAGCTCGGGCACGGCCCGATCGAACGTGATCGTGCAGTGCGTGCCCTTGAAGTCGTACCGCTGCGCGACTTCCTTGGTCGCCTGATTGACGGCGTTGTCCACTTCCTGGAGGTCGGCGCCGGTGGTGATGTCGAACGAAGACGACTGGGCCATGGGGCGTGAGACGTGAGACGTGAAACGTGAAACGTGAAACGGTCGGCGTTTCGCGTGTCACGTTTCACGTCACATCAGGAAGCTCTCCAGCGCCTTGGCCCGGCTGACATGCCGCAGGCGCGCGAGGGCCTTCTCCTTGATCTGCCGAACGCGCTCGCGCGTGATGCCGAGCATGCCGCCGATTTCCTCGAGGGTCATCGGCTCCTGGCCGTCGAGCCCGAAGTAGAGGCGGAGGATGCGCGCTTCCCGGTCCTTGAGGGTGGAGAGCACCTCTTCGATGGACTCGGTGAGGGCGTGTTCGAAGGTCTCGTCGTCCGGCCCGGGATTCTGCGTGTCCGGGAGGTAGTCCAGCAGCTTGTTGTCTTCACCCGGCGAGAGCGGCGCGTCAAGGGAGAGGTGGCCCTGGGAGATGGAGAGGGTCTTGGCGACCTCGTCTTCGGAGATATCCATCCCCTCGGCGATTTCCTCGACCGTGGGCTCGCGGCCCAGCTCCTGGAGGAGCGCCGACGAGCGCTTCCCGATGCGATGCAGGGTTCCGGCCCGGTTGAGCGGCACACGCACGATCCGGCTCTGCTCGGCCAGCGCCTGAAGGATGGCCTGGCGAATCCACCACACCGCGTAGGAGATGAACTTGATGCCCTTGGTCTCGTCGAACTTGTGGGCGGCACGGATGAGCCCGAGGTTGCCCTCGTTGATCAGGTCCGACAGGCTCACCCCCTGGTTCTGGTACTTCTTGGCCACCGAGACGACGAAGCGGAGGTTGCTGCGGACGAGCTTGTCGAGCGACTCCTCGTCCCCGATCCGGATCTTCTGGGCCAGCTCGACCTCGTCTTCGCGCGTGATCAGGGGATACTGGCTGATCTCGCGGAGATACTGGTCGAGCGAGCCTTCGTCGGACGAGATCCTGCGCGCAGGATTACTTCGCATACGGGTCGGCATCCCTCCTGGGGCGGGTGGCACCGCTACCGGTGACCTGAGTACCCAACTGCGATGTCGGCGCGAAGCGAAACGCCGCCCGCGGAGGCGGCGGCGTGGAGAATCCCTGAAGCAGCGACGATCACCGCCCGCCGCAACGCGAACCTGCGGCAACGCGGACATGGCTGAGGCCACGTGAGTGTCATCGTCATCCGTGTAAGTAGGTTACGCAGGCCCGCTTAGGGGCGCAATGGTGGCCCGCCAGCCGTTTTCCCCGGCCCAGGCCCCCACGGCCGCCCGGAGCCGGGCCACCGGAACCCCATGCGCCAGGGTCAGCGCGGCACAGACGGCCGTTTCCCCCTCCGCCCATTCGGCTCGCAAGAGACGTACCCCCAGAGCCGACGCGAGCGCCGCCGGCTCGAGCGGCGCGCGGTTGCGGGATCCCAGCAGGACGATGAGGGAGCGGTGTTCCGGCATGACCCACGGTAGCACGCCCGCCGCGAAACCCGCGTACGATTCCCACGCGGGGCGGTGCACACGAACGCCGGGGCCCGGCGCGCTCCTACGGCTCGCGCTCCCGCGACAGCCCGTACTTCTCGATCTTCTTGTAGAGATTGCTGCGGGGCATGTCGAGCTTGCGCGCCGTTTCGCTCACGTTCCAGTCGTTCTCGGCGAGCTTGCCCAGCAGAAACGTCTTCTCCGCTTCCGCCTTGAACCGCTCGAACGTATCCACCTCGGCGAGGTCGCCGAGCGCCGTCTCGTCGCGCGCCTCGCCGAGCACGCGGCGCACGTCGGCGGCACTCACGCTGTCGCCCGCCGTCAGGATCACGAGCCGCTCGACGGCGTTCCGCAGCTCGCGGACGTTGCCCGGCCAGTCGCGGCCCTGCAACACCGCCACGGCATCCGGCGTGAACCGGCGGGCCGGCAGGCCCTCGTGCCGCGCCAGCTCCGCCACGAACCGTTCGACCAGGAGCGGGATGTCGTCACGGCGCTGGCGGAGCGGGGGGACCGTGATGGGCACGACGTTCAGCCGGTAGAACAGGTCCTCGCGGAAGCGTCCCTCCGCGATCTCGGTGGCCACGTCCTTGTTCGTGGCGGCAATGACCCGCACATCCACGGTGATGGGCTTGGTGGCGCCGATGCGCGTGACCACGCCCTCCTGAAGCGCGCGCAGCACCTTGGCCTGCGCCGCCAGGCTCATGTCGCCCACCTCGTCGAGAAACAGCGTCCCGCCGTCGGCCAGCTCGAACTTGCCCGCCCGGTCGGCAAAGGCGCCGGTGAACGACCCCTTCATGTGGCCGAACAGCTCGCTTTCGATCAGCTCGGTGGGAATGGCGGCGCAGTTGACCTCGATGAACGGCTTGGCCTTCCGCGGGGACCCGCGGTGAATGGCCCGCGCCACCAGCTCCTTGCCGCTCCCGTTGTCTCCCATGATCAGGACCCGGGCCGGGGTCGGCGCCACCTTGGACACGGTGTCGAGCACCTCCCGGAGGGCCCGGCTCTCGCCCACGATGGCGTACCGGTCCTCGATGTCGGCGGTGAGCCGGCGGTACTCGGATGCCAGCGAGAGGTGCTGGAGCGCGTTCCGCAGCGTCACCAGGACGCGATCGGTGTCGAGCGGCTTCTCGAGGAAGTCGTACGCGCCCCGTTGCGTGGCCTCCACGGCCGTCTGGATGGTGCCGTGGCCCGAGATCATCACCACCTGCGCGGCCGGATCGAGCGCGCGGAGCCGGGTGAGCGTCTCGAGCCCGTCGAGCCCGGCCATCTTCACGTCGAGGAAGACGAGATGCGGCGCGAACTCGGGGTAGAGCGTCAGCGCCTCGTCGCCGGAGGCGACCGTGCGGACTTCGATCTCCTCGTACTCGAGCAGCTGGCGCATGGCATCCCGCACGCCCGCCTCGTCGTCCACGACCATCACCCGTCTCGCCATCAGTCTGTCCGCCGGTAGAAGGTCACACCGTCCTCCCGGATCCGGAGATCCCCCACGGTGGGCGGCACCGCGAGGGGCACCACCCCGTCGCGAACGCCCATGATCGCATTCACGAGGCGCGGGATCAAACCGCCCGGAAACGGGAACGCTCGCAGGACAATCTCGTCCGGGGTCCACTCCACCACGCCCGGTGCCGTCACCGCCGCCGGTCCGGCAATCCGCAGCGGCTCGCGCGCGTCCACGATGTCGCCAATCGGCCCGAGCAGGCCGCGCTCGAGCCCCGCGGTGAGGAGCTGGGCGTCTATGGTCAGGCGGTCCCGGGTCAGGATCACGCGCATCGAGTCGAGCGCCCGCCGGGCCACGGGATCGAGCCCGTCGCGGATGAGTGCGGCAAGCTCCTCGGCCGTGAGCACCACCGTGGCGGGGCCGGAGCGGGACGCCATGCGCCGCTCCTTGCGGCGCGCCCGCTCGAGTGCCGTTTCGGACGCAAAGCCCGTGGTGCCGAGCGTGTCGGCCACGGCCGCGCGCCCCGGCCGGACGCTGTCCACGAATCCCTTGAGCTGCGCGCGGTAGTGATACCCAGCCGCGCCGGCCAGGATCACCAGCGTCAGGCAGCCGACACCGGCGAGGATGTTCCGGAGGCACCCCTTCACGCGAGCGCCACCCGGTGCCGCACCGCGTAGCGGGCGCCCGCCGGCGAAAGCTCGCTCTCCATGAGATCCACCGCCCGCACGTCCCACGTGGCCTCGAACGCCGTCGTCTCGAGCAGCCGCTCCAGGCCGCCCACGCCGGCGCGGGACCGCGTGCGGGCCCGCCCCAGCGTGAGGTGCGGCTGGAACGGTCGCCCCTCGAGCGGGAAGCCCAGCGCGGCGTACTCACGCTCGACCGCGTGCTGGAGCAGCTCGAGCGGCGGCGCCGATTCGCAGCCGAGCCAGAGCACGCGGGCGTGCGCGGCCGATGGGAACGCCCCGAAGCCCTGGAGCCCCACGGCAAACCCCCGCATGCCCTCGCAGGCGCGGTCCAACGCGGCGCTCAGCTCCGGCAGACGCTCGTCGGCCACGTTCCCGAGAAACTTGAGCGTCAGATGCACGCCGTCCGCATCCACCCATTTCACCGGCAGGTCCGCGCCCCTGAGCGGCGCCGCGGCCGCGTGGATGGCCTGCCGCAGGTCGGCCGGCAGGTTCACGGCCGCGAACAGCCTCATGCCACGCCCGCTCCTCCCACCACCTCCACCGCGCCGGCGTCGGCATGCAACAGGCTGCCGCGCCGGTATCCGGCCAGATCCAGCGTGACGCGCTCGAAGCCCAGCGCCCGGAGGCGGCCGGCAATGCGATCGCCGTGCGCGCGCACCACCGGAATGTGCGGCGGCTCGACCTCGATCCTGGCCTCGCCGCCACGATGCCGGACCCGCAGGTCGCCCGTTACGCCGATCTCCCGCAGCAGGGCCTCCGCGTGCTCGACCTGGCGGAGCCGGTCCGGTGTCACCGTAATGCCGTACAGCACGCGGCTCGCGAGGCACGGCGCGGCAGGCGCATCCCAGATCGGCAACCCCAGCGCACGGGCGAGGGCGCGGACCTCGTGCTTGGTGCACCCCGCCTCGGCCAGGGGCGACACGATGCCCCGCTCGCGCCCGGCCCGCCCGCCCGGCCGATGGTCGGCGCGGTCGTCGGCGTTGGTGCCGTCGGCGATGGCCGCGAATCCCCGGGTGGCCGCGATCTCCGACAGGCGCCGCCACAGCTCCCGCTTGCAGAAGTAGCACCGGTCCGGGGCATTCGCGACGTAGCCCGCGTCAGCCAGCTCGTCGGTCGGGACTTCGAGCAGCGGGACGGCAAAGTCGAAGGCGACGGCACGCGCCTGCGCGCGCTGCACCTCGGCCAGCGACGGGCTCACGCCGAGCACGGCGAGCACGCGCTCCGCGCCAAGCACCCGCCGCGCGGTCACGGCCACTACCGCGGAGTCCACACCACCCGAGTAGGCGACGAGCAGCGAGTCGTGCGCGCGGAGCGCGCCGGCGAGGCGAGCGCGAATCATCGCGCGCAATATACGAATCCGCCCGCGGGATCCCCGCACGCGCCGTCGAGCCGGATGCGTGCGAGGGCGGACTCTCGAGCGTACACGTCAACGGCCCAATCACCGGTGGGGCCCCAAATTGCCGGTGTATCTTCGGGTCCAGGGCCTTTCGGGCCGGCCGGTGGTCCCAGCCGGAGGCGTGGCAACAAGTTGCGGCCCCGCCGCGAGCTTCGGTACTTGTTCGCCCCTTTCCCCTGCTGATATATTCCCGGTAACGACGCCACAAGAACGCACCTAAGTTATTGATATATGGGACTTTACGATCAACCCAACTCCTGGCAGTGCGGCCCCTTCGCGTTGAAGCACGGGCTGCTCGCGCACGGCGTGTTCGTGCACGAGGCGGACATCACGAAGGTCGCCGGGACCACGGAAACCGACGGAACGGACGACCGCCAGCTCGCGCGGGCGGCGCAGGCGTTTGGCGGCGTGCTCCAGTGTCGCCGGTATCGGACGGCGTTCGGCGCGAGGCGCGCGTTGCGCCGGTTGCTGGCCGCGCAGGTCCCGGTGCTGCTCTGCGTGGATCAGTGGGACCACTGGGTCACGGCCGTGGGCGCCGACGCTCAGCACGTGGCCGTGCTGGACAGCCACTACGACACGGTGGTGCGGCTCGAGCCGTGGGGGCCGTTCGTGCGCCGCATTCGGTATCGGGATCCTCGCGGCGGCTGGCTGCGCCGCCTGCCGGTCTACGATCTCCATCCCCTCGCCGTCCGTGGTGAGACCGGTCTCCGGCTCGTGCTCACGCCGGACCGCGCCCGCCGGGTGCTCCAGGCGCCGGCCTCGGTGCGGGGCGCGCTGGATGACTACGCGCAGCGGCTCGCGCCCTTCGCGGCGCGGAACGGACCCAGCAGCGGCGCGGTTCCCCTGGCGTCGTTCCTGGCGGACCGGACACCAGACCTCACTGCCCAGGCGGACGCCGCCGCGGTCGCGTCGTTCGCGCTTGCCGCCGAGGTGTTCGGCATCCGGTGCGACCCGGCGGGCCTGCGCGACGTCGTCCGCGTGGTCCGCGAGAGCGGCCGCACCGCGGCCCCGGCAGTCACGCACCAGCCCCAGCAGCCCAAGGCGCTCGCCGCGGCCTCCTAGGGGAGGCGTGGGGATCTCGTTGGTTGGGTCCCGCTCGGAAGAGCGGGCTCGGCCGAGAAACGAGACCCTGAAGGGTGACCCCACCCTGGGGTGAGGGGCGTTCGTCTTCGGCACCCCCAATTTGGTGACGTGCGTGCTGGACGCGCCTGGTTGGCACCCCTAGAATGGGGGCCTCGTGGCGAAGAAACCCGGCGAACGCGACCCCCTGGCCCGTGAGGTGGACCGGCTGCTGCGGCAGTTGCCCGGGGCCGATCCCACGCTCCAGAGCGATCCCGACCAACCACCCCCGCGGGCGGCGGGGCTCCCGACCGCCGGCGCGCGGCCGGTGCTGTCGCGTCCTCCCGGCCCGTTGGCGTCACCCCGCGCGGACGCGGGGCAGGTGTGGGGCGTGTGGGGGCGACTCGCGGGCGCCGCGGTGCTGGGCGGCGCGCTCACCCAGTGGCCGTATCGTACGGAGTGCGGCTGGCCGGTCTACTGGTATCTGGGCGCGGTTGCCGCATTGCTGCTCGCCGCGGGCTGGGCCGCCGTGGCCGCCTGGCGGTTCCGCATCGCGCCGGCCCATGCGCTCGCCCTGGTGGTGGGGTTCTGGGGGATCGTGCTGGCGGCCGAGCAGATCCTGCCGCGGGTGGGGTACGCAGCAGAGGCGCGGGCCTGGCGCTGCGGTGCCGTGCGCGCGGCCCCGCCGGCACGGGTGCCGGTGCCGCCTGCGGCAGCGCCCGCACCGGATTCGGCCGTGGCACCGGACCCGGCCGCCACGAACGCGGCGCCTCAACTCCAGAGCGTGGGCAGCGGCCGGTAGTGTTGGAGTCGCTCGTCCCCGGTGACGAGCGTGGCCCCGAGCCCGAGCGCGGTGGCCGCAATGATCCGGTCCGCGAGATCGCGCGGGAACGTGTCCGGCAGGGCGACGGCGCGGAGCGCCACGGCATTGCTCACGGGCACGAACTCGAGGCTGGGCAGCGCTTCCGCCGCCGCGAGCCACGCACCCACCTCCATGGTCAGCTCCAGGCGGCCCCGTGCCACGAGCATGGCCACCTCCCACGCGCTGATGGTGGACACGCGGAGCGTATCTCCCTCGCCGACCGCGCGGTCGAGGCGCGTGCGGGCCTTGCGCGGCAGTCGGTCCGGCGCCCCCAGCCACCACACGAAGGCATGGGTGTCGAGCACGATCACCGGGCCGACTCCCACGCCTCGGGCTCCACGGGCTCCGTGGGCGCGTCGTACCGCGCGACCGTGTCCCGCAGCACCCGGAGCGCGGCCTGCGGGTCCGGTTTGTACGGCACGAGCTTGAGCACGGGGGCCCCCCGGTCCGTTATGACGAGTTCCCGGCCGGTCTGCTCGACCTCCCGGAAGTAGGCGAGGGCGTGGGCTTTGAACCGCGACTTCGACACCGACGTAATAACCATGGTCATAATACTATGGTCGTTTGAGTCCGATGTCAACCGATGGTGGCGAGTCGAAACCTCATCCTCGTAGATCAGCGCCGTCGCGTGCATGTCTGCCCCCTAGCCTATCGGGCGGTCGAGACTCCGATACTGGACCGCCTCGCTCACGTGGATCGGCCGGATCTCCGCCTCCTCGGCCAGGTCCGCGAGGGTCCGCGCGATCTTGAGAATCCGGTGATAGGCCCGGGCCGAGAGCCGGAGCCGCGTGATGGCGTCCTTCGCCAGGGTATCGGCCTCGGGGGTCACGCGGCAGAACGCGCGCAGGTCGCGCGCCGTCATGTGCGCGTTGGCGTAGAGGCCCGGCCGCTTCGCGAACCGGGCCAGCTGGAGGGCGCGCGCCCGGTTCACCCGCGCGCGGATGGCTTCGCTCGGCTCGCCGGAGCGCTCGATGGACAAGTCGCGCGCCGGCACGGCGGGGACCTCGACGTGCAGGTCAATCCGGTCGAGCAGCGGCCCCGAGAGGCGGGCCAGGTACCGCTCGACCCCGGTGACACCGCACGAGCAGCTCCGGCCCGCGTCGCCCCAGAAGCCGCAGGGACAGGGATTCATGGCCGCCGCCAGCATGAACCGCGCGGGGTAGCTCAACGACGTGGCCGCGCGGGAGATCGTGACGCCGCCATCCTCCAGCGGTTGCCGGAGGACCTCGAGCACGTTCTTCCGAAACTCCGGCAGCTCGTCCAAGAACAGCACGCCGCCGTGCGCGAGACTCACTTCGCCCGGGCGCGGGTGGGTTCCGCCCCCGATCAGGCCGGCGTCGCTGATCGTGTGATGGGGCGCCCGGAACGGGCGCCGGGTGACGAGCGCGCCGCCGGGCGGCAGCAGGCCCGCCACGCTGTGGATCTTGGTGGTCTCGAGCGCCTCCTCGAGCGTCATGTCCGGGAGCACGGTGGCGAGACGCCGCGCCAGCATGGTCTTGCCGCTCCCGGGCGGACCGATCATGAGGACGTTGTGCGCCCCGGCCGCCGCCACTTCGAGCGCCCGCTTGGCGTGCGCCTGCCCCCGCACCTCCGCGAAGTCCACGTCATGGATATCGCGCGCATCGAACAGGCGCGCGATATCCACGCTGGCGGCCGTGAGGCCGCATCCCCTGGCAAAGAACTCGACGACCTCGGCCAGCGAGCGCGCCCCCAGCGTCTCGAGGCCCCGCACCACGCCCGCCTCGGCCAGGTTCGCGGCCGGTACGATCACGCCGCGGCACCCGGCGCGCTTGGCTGCCAGCGCCACCGGCAGCACACCGCGTACGGGCCGGAGCCCGCCCTCGAGGCCCAGCTCGCCGAGGACCACATAGTCGGCCAGGCCCGGTAGCTCCGCGGACCCGCCGTTCAGTTGTCCCGTCGCCGCGAGGATGCCCAGCGCGATGGGCAGGTCGAACGCCGAACCGTCCTTGCGGACGTCCGCCGGGGCGAGGTTGACCGTGATGCGCCGAAGGGGGAACTCGAGGTGGGCGTTGGCAATGGCGGCATAGACGCGTTCGCGCGCCTCCTTCACCGCCCCCTGCGGCAGACCGACCGTGGCGAACGTGGGGATGCCGTTGGCGATGTCAATCTCGACGTCCACCATGTAGGCGTCCACGCCGAGGACCGCCGCGGAGCGGATTCGGGCAAGCATGGTGCACGGTAGCGCCCTCCGACCGGGGGGCGGTAAGCGATCCATTGCGCAGCGGGTGCGGGGCACCGCCGCCGGGGTCATCTGGCGGGCGCCGTGGCGCCGCGGCCCGCCGTCCTGCATCTTGCAGACACCCCC
>Ga0302046_10003724_pt1 | contig 13696 bp, 16 predicted proteins | sample RVTome_11_FD_200261 | JGI IMG/M metagenome (GOLD analysis project Ga0302046, IMG submission 200261) | Soil microbial communities from uranium-contaminated site in the Upper Colorado River Basin, Wyoming, United States - RVT147D111 (version 2) ...
GCCCACCGTGTCGATGAGCGCCGCGACCTCGTTGGGGTGCGCGCCGCGCTCGGCGGCCTCGAAGAGGGCGAGCGGGTAGGCCCCCGCCACGTCGATGTTGTGCGCCTCCTTGTCGATCTCGTTGGGGTCGATCCGCACGGAGAGCACGAGCGGCGCGTCCATCTGCCCGCCGCGCGACGACGGGAGGAACTTGCGGGAGAAGTTGAGGAACCCCTCGAGCAGCAGCATGAGGGAGTCCTCGTCGCCGTCGCAGTTGCGGCGCTTGGCCGCGTGGAAGAAGGGGTGGGCGTAGGCGACGTGGGCGGAGGTGAAGCCGAGGATGCGCGCGAGGACTCCCCCGGACGTGTGGGGCGCGAGCCCGATGACGAGCGCGCCGACGAGGTCTTCGGGCGCGCGCGCCCGGTAGAAGGGCTCCATCCGGTAGAAGCGCTCCAGCTCCTCGTCGACGAACGCGGCAACGCGCAGGAGGTATTCGCCGCAGGCCTTGGAGAGGACGACGTCCTGGGGGCGCAACTCGATGAGCTGGTCGGGCCGCTCGAGGGGCGCGCCGAGGTGGTCCACGGCGTACCCGAGCTCCCGGGCCCGCTCGGGGGAGAGCGCGATCTCCCCGAGGCGGACGTGCGTGACCGGCACGTCCGTGAGGTCGAAGCGCACGGTGCCGTCGCGGAAGACGAAGACGCCGTGCTTGGCGCGCAGCAGCCCCTTGTGGATCGCCTCCGGGATCTTCTCCGCGGAGATGAGGCCCCGGACGCCCTTGACGTCGGGCGCGGCCGCCATCCCGAGGTCGTCCTTCGCCGCCTGGAGCATCTCGGCCACGGGGAACCGGACCTTCCTCGGGTAGGTCCCCGTGGCTTCCGTGGCACCGCCGCAGAGGCACCGGGGCGTGGGCCACTTGCGCCCGCACGCCGCGCACCGGCGTGAGGCGACCTCCACTTCCACCTGCGCCTGGCGGGCCGCCTCCTTCACGAGGCGCTGCCCCCCGCCCGCGCCGCCGATGGGGAAGAGCGCGTGGACGGGCGGCTTCATCATGCGCTCGCGCGCCTTCTCGGGGCGCCCCATGCGCGCGCCGATGCGCGTGGGCGCCTTGGGCCGCACGCGGACGCCGAGCAGCGCCGAGACGGCCTCGTGGCCGGGCGCGTCGGGCGCGAGGTGCGGGGGCAGGCGGCGCGCGCGCCGCAGGCGCCCGCCGCCGCCAGCCTCCAGGCCGAGGGAGGCGGCGAGCGCTGCCCCGCGCCCCTCGACGACGGCCAGCCCCCCGCGGCGGCGGTGGGGGAGCGTGAGCTTCCAGAGGAGTTCGACCGTCCGGGGCGGAGCGTCGAGGGTGAGCGTGTCCCCCGAAAGGACGCCGGACCCGGCCACGAGCCCCGCGAGCTCGTCCACCTCGCGGGCCGTAAGGTCGTGCCACATGAACGTGTGGTCCGGGTGCAGCCCGACGCCGTGCTCGCGGGAGAGGGCGAGCGCCGCCGCGAGGGGCGCGTGCCGGTGGGCCTCCGGGTCGACCCCGGGCGCGCGGGCCGCGAGCTCTGCCGCCCACCACTCGAAGCACCACGCGCCCGGCGCGAGCTCCTTGTTGTTCTCGACGAACTCGCCGAAGGGCACGAGGATCTCCCCCACGTCGAGGATCTGCGCGATCTGCTTCTCGACCACGCGGAATTCCTCCATCGTCCTGACCTCGACGACGTCGCCGCTCTCGAGGGCCACGATGGGGCCCTCGATCGTGTCGCAGGGGGTGACGGCCCCTGCTTTCCCCGGACGCTCGATCTTCATCTGCGTGCCCACGGCGAGGAACGAGCGCAGCACGTGCATCGTGACCGGGTGCACCGCGAGCGCCGCCAGGCCCGTCGTGCGCGCGCGCCCGTAGCGGAGCCGGAACCCGCCCGGGCGGGAGGGGTGGGAGAAGACGGGGCGGCCGGCGATGAGGTCACGGATGTACCGCGCGGGCCCCCGGACGGCGGCGGTGGGGCCCGCGGCGGCCGTCGCGTCGCCCGCGCCGCCGCCCTTCGCGGGGAGGAGCGTGTCGCCGCCGTCCTCGTCCGTTTCCTCCGGGGCCTCCCCGCCCTCCCCGGGGTCCGGGGCTTCGTCCTCCGCGCCCTCCCCGTCGTCCGCCTCGCCTGCCGGAGGGGCCGGCGGCCCCGCGGCGGGCCCCTGCGGCCGGGGCCCCGCCTCCGCCGCTTTCTTCGGCTCCACGTCCGCGAGGAATTCCCACCCCTCGAGCCCGAGGCGACGCACGTGCTTCAGCACCTTGGGGGCCTTCAGGCAGAGGCCCTCCGCGATCACGAGGCACGCGCCCCCCCGCAGGCGGTTCGTCTCGACGCGCGGGAGGTCGCGGAAGCCCGAGATCTCGACCTTCTCCGTCCCCTCGCCGTTCACGGACACGGGGAGGTTCGACACGATGAGCTCCACCTCCTCGGAGGTCGGCGTGTACTGGAGGTGCTGCGCCCGCTTGTAGGCCGGGATCTCCTCCTTGAACCGCTCGATCTCCTGCGACGTGGCCTTGTACGGCCCGATCCCCATGGAGCGCCGCGCGACGTCCGCGATGAGCACGGAGAGCGCCTCGGCGGTCCCGCCGGCGGCGCGGATCGGCCCGGAGAAGTAGACGTCGACGTAGGTGGAGCCGTCCGCGTTCGTCTTCACCTTGACGCCCGTCATCCCCTCGAGGGGCGCGACGAGCACGCCCTCCGTGAGGATGGCGAGCCCCGTGCGCACCGCCTGCTCGATGGCGGCGTCCGGCGAGCTCCATGAGCCGTCGGCGATCACCTCCTTGGCGATGGCCAGCGACACCTCCTCGCGGTCCATCGTCCGGGAGAGGTCGCGGATGCGGGCGGCGATCCCGGGCGGCCCCACGAGGTTCTCGACGCGCTCCGCGAGGTCGTGGGCGATGGGGATCTCGACCGTGGGGACGGGGTCGAAGCCCTGCGCGCGCGCCGCGCGCGCGACCGCGAGCGCCCGGTCGGCCTCGTCCTCGAGGCGGCGGAAGTAGGCGGCCATGGCGGGGGAGGCGGCGGGGCCGGTGGATTCCTGGTTCGTGTGCCCCACCCCCACCCCCGGCGGGGCCGGGGGAGATGTCCGAGGCGGCGCGCGGGAGAAATAGGTTGGCGCGGGGGTTTCGCGTGGAAGGCGGAGGGCCGCGCCGGGGCCACGGCCGCCGGGGCGGCGCCCCTCAGACGGTGACAACAAAGTCCTCCAGGCGCCCCCGCGGCGCTTCGTAGCCGACGGGTCGGTTGACATACCGGACCCCGTCGACCACCGCGTCGGCCCACTCGTGGGTGTGCCCGAAGCGGTGCACCCGGCTCCCGTGGGCGCGAAGCACCCGGTCGATGTCCGTGTTGTAAAACATCGGCTCTCGGGTCCGGTACTTCGTCGGAACCTGGACGTTGGGGGCCATGTGGCTTACGCTGAAGCGCACCGGCGGGCCGCGGGTCGCGAGGTCCCCATCGCCGAGCCGGTATTCTCGCGAGCGGACCTCCATGTACTCGTTGTCGACTGTGTACGCGATCTGCGCATCCGTCATCCCCGGGCGGTAGAAGAGGTCGAAGAGCAGGATGCCCCCCCGCACGGCCACGCCGCTCGCCTCCCGACGACAAATGTTTTTCCAAGCGGTAAACCGAGGGGGCGCGCGCGGTCCAAGTGGCCCTCGGTTTCCTCCTACCCCCTCGCCCCGCGGAGCCTCGAGGCCCCCCCGTCGCCCCTCGTCGTCAGCCACGCGATCGCGGCTGCCTCCAACCAAACCCTAATGTACCCTAACTCACCATAGTATGCTACAGATGCGACCCACGACCGTCCAGGTTTCGCAGGCCACCCGCAAGCGCCTCTCCGCCTACAAGGCGCACCCCCGCCAGCCCTACGACGACATCATCAACCGCGCCCTCGACGCCCTCGACGAGGAGGACCTCGAGCTCTCGGACGAGTTCAAGGCGAAGCTCGCCGCCGGACGGCGCGACGCGAAGGCGGGACGCGTCTACTCGACGAAGGAGCTCCTGAAGGAGCTTGGGCTTTGACCGCGTTCACCGTGGAGTGGACACGGGAAGCCATGCGCGACCTCCGGGCGCTCCACCCCGAGGTGCAGCTCCGCGTGGTTCGCAAGGTGGAGCGGGCGAAACAGGACCCCTTGCGGTACTTCGAGCGGCTGAAGGGCGACAAGGCGTGGCGGCTGCGCGTCGGGGACTGGCGCGTGCTGGCCGACATTGTCCTCACGGAGCGGAAGGTCGTGGTCGCGACGGTCGGCCACCGGCGGAACGTGTACCGGTGAGGCGGGCGCGCAGCGTGCCTACCTTCATCGTGCCCGCCACGACGAACCGAACCCCCGGGCCGTCCGACCCCCCCTAACCGCGCGAACCCCACAAGGTCCCCACGCTCCCGCTCCTCGTCGCCCTCTCCATCGCCATCTGGAGGACCTACACTCGCGCCCCCCCCACCCGGGGTTGTGGGCGGGCCCCTATGCTGGTCGGCGCTGGCGGTGAGCGCTGTCGTGCCGTGGCCGCGGGGTTGGGCGGAGAGGGCGGGCTTGGCGTTGCCGGGCGCACCTGCGATATTTGAAGTACCCCGGCGCACCTGGCTTTGCCCGATGGCGGCCCGCGGTCGCTCCTCCTCTGCCCGCCCCGGCCGCGCCCGGCGCGCCGCAGCAAGCGCCCGGCGGTCGGCGCCCCGGGGCTTGCCCGAGGGGGAATGGGTCGCACTCGTCGACGGCCGGGTCGTCGCCCACGCGCCGACCTACCCGGAGATCGATGCGGTCGCCCGCGAGATGGGGATCGAATCACGCGCCATCATCTCACGCGTCCTGCCCAAGGGACCCGTGGTCTACTGAGCGGCCGCGGGTTTCGGATCCCGGTCCTGGGGTCACACGTTTTCCGATTTGGTGGGCATGGCGAAGGCGGCGAGTACGACCTTCCTCTGGTTCCCATTCGATTCGCGGCGCCCCGCGCTATTCCATCGCCCCCTGCCAACGCCATCCTCGACACCGGCTCGACGCAAACCGTAATCCCCCGCGTCATGTACGGAAGCGTTGTGGGAGCGCCCGCCGGAGCGCGCGGCCAACTCCGGACCGGGGGTGGCCCCGTGGACGGACGGGAGGCCGAGGTCGATGTCCACATCGTGGATTCTCACCAACCATCCGTCACTTGCTGGCTCTTCGAGAACGCCGGGGTCTTCGTGGCCGAGCACGAAGCGGACTTCCCGCTTCCCGTGCTCGGATGGGACCTTCTCGCGAACTTCGAAGTGAAGATCAACCGCAAGGCCGGGTTCATCGAGCTCAAGAGCCTTCGTTCGTGACGCTTCGCCCTCGTTACCCACGAACCTAGAGCCGCGGGAGGCGGCTCTGGAACGCGGGCGACCACCGCGGCCAGGAGTTCTCGCCCGCCCCTATCCTGCTCGCCCTCGGGAGCATCCTATGGACCGCTCTCGTGGTCCTAACCCTCGCAACAGCTCCCACCGAGTCCTCGACCCCTCATCGGCCCGTCATGCCCGCTCTCGCCCGCGTGCGCCCGGAGGTATCTGAGGACCGACAACCCGCGTCCCCCCAAACGGGAGGCAGGGACCCCTCTTGCGAGGGGGGAAAGGGAAAGGCTGCACTACACGCTAGGTTCACGCTTTGATTTGGGGCGTGGGGACGGTGGCGCGCAACATCCACGCCATCTTCTCTTGGGACTCGAGGAGCCCCGTGAGGAACTCGACGGTGCCCGCGTCGCCGAGCTTGGTGATGGACACCAAGTCCGTGCGGATCGTGCGGATGACCGACTCCTGGTCGGCAAGCAGCCGCGCCACCATCTCCTTGGCGCTTGGCGTCTGGCCGCCGTCTTCCTTGATTCGCGCGAGCGAGACGAACTCCGGGAGCGTCGCGACGGGCTTCCCGCCAATCACGCGGATGCGCTCGGCGATCTCATCGACCGCCTCGTCGAGCTGCTCGTACTGGGAGCCGAAGAACTGGTGGAGGCTCGCAAAGTTTGCCCCCGTCACGTTCCAGTGGTAGTTCCTTGTCTTGGTGGCCAGCAGGACTTCGTCCGCAAGGACGACGTTCAGGTAGCCGACTACGGCGCTTCGCGCCGTCGCGTTGAGGTCAATCTCGACTGCGTCCTCAACAATCGCAGTTGTATGGGTTATTTGTGCCATGCGCGGTCAAACGGGGCCCCGCGTATAAGGGCGCGTACGAACGTTCCACCCGTTTTGGTCTCGTTTTCTTCCCGTCGGCCGGACAGGGGCCCGGTCCTCGGGGAGGTTGGCGCTCCTCTGTCGATGGCGGGGCAAAAGTGGCGAAAAGTGGCGGGCTAGAATTGGAGAACCCCCCCTCCACCCCCCTCGCCTCCGCCAGGGGGCGGCATGATTCCTGCGGCGGCGGTCCTCGGGGGGCCTGTTCTGGACGGCCCTCACGGTCCGCGCCCCCGTGCGGGGGCCCGTGGCCATCGGCGCCCCTCGGTGCGCGTCGTGCGGCCTCCGTGTCGAGTGGTGCTAGGGGACGAGCTCACTGGGGTGGATGCCCGGGCCTTCGGAACAGATGGACCGCGAACCCCATCGTCTCCCTCCCCCACCTCATCTGCGCCGCGTGGAACGCGCGCTGCTCCTCCAGCATCTTCGGTCCATCGCGGTCCGCCAGCGCCTCCTCCACATACCGCTCCACCCCCCGCAAGAGCGCCCCCTCGTACGCGTCCCACGCCTCCCGCGTGCTTGTCCACGCCTCCACGACCTCCAACCCGATCCCGCGCGCGGCCTCCTCGACCCAACCGCCCTCCCCCAACTCGTCGCGCGTGGCGCCCAAGGCCGCCAAGTACTCCGGGTCCGGCTCCCGCATCCAGAACCCCTCCCCGACAACGACCCACCCACCGGGCCGCGTCCACGAGTGCAGGGAGCGGAGGGCCGGTGCAAGCCCCCCCAGGGCGTGCGTCGACCCCACGCAAGCCGCGAGCGCGAAGTCCCGCTCCGGGGGGACGAAGGGCCCCCCATCCTCGCAGAGGAAACGCACCCGCCCCTCGAGGTGGCGCTTGCGTGCTTGCGATTTCGCCTCGTCGACCCGGGCGGGGTTGATGTCGAGCCCGAGCGCCGTGACGGGGTAGCGCGCGGCAAGACGCAGCAGGAGCTCGCCTTTGCCGCTGCCCACGTCGAGCGCCGATCCGCCCGCGGGGAGTTGCGCCCGCTCGACGACCTGGTCGAGTGTCGGCGAGCTGATCGGGTTGCAGATCGACCGGCCACGGTGAGCGATGTCGCTCGTCTTTGGATCGACCACGTCAGCGGATACCGGAGGTGCCGTACTTATCGTCTTTCGGGGGGGAACGGAGGGCGCGAGCGCTCCTGATCTTTCGGCCCCGGCACCAACTCCCCTTCATGTAGCCACCTATAGGGATAAGCAAACATCTATATCGTCGCCCGCCCCAGGCGTCGCCATGGCCGACACGACCACCGTCCAGATCCGCCGCGACGTCAAGGTGCGCCTCGACGCCATGAAGCTCCACTCCCGCGAGAGCTACAACGACGTCCTCGAGCGCATCCTCGAGGACCTCGAGGACATCAACCCGAAGGCGATGGCGCGGTACGACGAGATCCTCAAGGAAGTGAGGGCGGGGAAGTACAAGACGCACGAGCAGGTCAAGCGCGAGTGGGGCCTTTGACCCGCTACGCGATCATCTGGTCTCGGCGGGCGGCGGCCCAGCGCGACCGGATCGACCTGACGGTTCGCCGGCGCATCCTCGCCAAGATCGAGCAGGCGGCGTCGGACCCGGGGCGGATCTCCACCCGTCTCGTGAACTCGCCCTACCACCGGATCCGCGTCGGCGACTGGCGTGTCATCATCCACATCGACCGGAGCACCATCCAGGTCATCGTGATCGAGGTCGCGCACCGGGGCGCCGCGTACCGGTAACGGCGGGGATCTGTGGGGCCAGTCGATTCCTCGCTCCTGCGCCCCTCCCCCGGCGAGGCCGGTGGGGGACAAGCGAGAGCGCGTCGCACAGAAACAGGTTGGCGCCGTGTTTCGGGTGGAGGGTGAGCGGGAGTGGGTATCCTCCTGTCCATCCCCATCGTTGTCCGCCCCCGCACTCACTCCTCCTCCTCGCCCACCCACGCAGGCCTCCCCGACCGGTCCGGCATGAGCGATTCGAGGTGCTTCATCAGCGGTGCCACCCCCTCCCCCGTCTCCGCCGAGATCTTGATCCTCGGGCCCTCCCCCCGCACGAGGTCCACCTTGTTCTCCGCCTCCACCACGAGCTTCTTTCCGAAGAGCGCGCGCACCTCGCCGAGCAGCCGCTCCTGCGCCTCCTCGGGCTGGCTCGCGCCGGGGGTGGGGTCGAACAGGAACAGCACGATGTCGCCCAGGTGCCGGACGGCCGCGAGAGCCCGCTGCTCGATCGCGTTGCGATTCTCCGCCGGCCGGTCGAGGATCCCCGGCGTGTCCACGACCTGCACCGTGCGCCCGCCCATCCGCCCGTGGCCGAGGATGATCCCCTGCGTCGTGAACGGGTAGGGGGCCACCTGCGGCTTGGCGCTGCAGATGCGTGTCGCTAGCGCCGACTTGCCCACGTTCGGCACCCCCGCGATGATCAGCGTCGGGGCCTCCGGCTCGAGCGTGGGCAGCTTCGCGAGCGCGCGCCGCGCTTTCTCCAGCCGCCGCAGGGGGCCCGCGACATCCTCGATGATCGACCCCACGCGGCCGTAGACCTCCCGCCGCTTCGCCTCCAGGAAGTCCATCTTCCCCGTGCGCTGCATCTGCCGCCCGCCCTTCCGGCAGACCTCCTGGACCTTGGCCGCCGTCCCCTGGAGGCGCGCCAGGTCCTTGCGCGCCACGTCCACGTCGACCATCGTGGCCACAAGCTCGGCGTAGAACGGGTGCAGCCCGGGGAAGTCCGGGAAGGCCTCCACATAGGCCATCAGGGTGTCGCTTGCCGTGTCCGCCACCGAGTCGACGCGCGCCAGCGCCGTCTTCTTCCGCTGGTAGAACCGGTCGGGGTCGGGGATGGTGATCTGCGCTGCCCGGTGGAACACCTTGTCCTGCAGGCGCTTGGCGGAGAGCACCGGGCGGATGTCGGCCCACGCGAAGTGCGCCTTGCGCTTCCCCCCGAAGACGAACTCCTCGTACTCCGGGGCCACCTTCGGCCTTGGCGCCATCGGGCGGCAAGCGGGGGGCGGGCATTAAAGGGGTCGCCCCCGCGCCCGCGCGCCCGTGTACCCATGGCTCGCCCCTCTCCCGCCGGCGACTTTTTAAATCGCGCCCGGCCCCTGGCCGCTCCCATGTCCGGCGAGCGCGCCAAGCTCCAGCACCTCCATGCGCTCAAGCACCTCGCGCTGCTCGGCGCCATCCGATTCCCCGTGCGCGTCTCCTCCGGCGAGTTCGCGGAGGTCATCGGGCTCTCCCAGCAGGCCGCCTCCGGCCTCCTGCTCGACCTCTTCAAGGCCGGCCTCATCCGCCGCGAGATCTCGTCCCGCAAGCAGCACATCACCATCACCGAATCCGGAGCCGCCGCGCTCGCGCTTGAGCACGCCGACCTCCACCGCGTCTTCGAGGGGGCCGGCACGCTCGAGGTCCGGGGGGCCGTCACCTCCGGGCTCGGCGAGGGCGCCTACTACATGGGGCAGGACGGCTACCAGGCGCAGTTCGAGAAGCTGCTCGGCACGCGGCCGGTCGCCGGGACGCTCAACATCCGCCTCCAGGGGGCCGAGCTCGCCAAGCGGCAGGTGCTCGAGAACGCGAAGGGGATGGAGGTGAGCGGCTTCACCGACGGCGGGCGCACGTTCGGCGGCGCGAAGCTCTTCCGGTGCGTGATCGAGGGGGTCGAAGGGGCCGTGGTCATGCCGCTGCGCACGCACCACCGCGACACGCTCGAGGTCATCTCGAGGAAGCACCTGCGCCGCGCCCTCAAACTCGAGGACGGCGCGAAGGTGCGCGTGCGTGTCCAGCTCTGACGGCGGGGGGGAAGGCACCTGGACGCGGGCCGCCCGGAGGGGCTGAGGAGCCGCGCGCCCGCGCGCCCGGAGCGCCACGACGCGCTCGAGTTCCCCCGGGGGCGCGCGGCCGCGCTCGCGGTCCACCGTGACCGCCGCATCAAGCTAGCCACCATGCTGCTGGGGGCCTCACTGGCCCTCGGCGTCTACTGGACGTTCGAGTTCTACCGCGCGTCCTCGGAGCCCGGCGTGCCGGTGGGCGACTTCGGAGGGCTCGTCGTCGACGCAAACGACAGCCCGGTGCCCGGCGCGACGGTGACCGTCGAGGGCCTAGGGGCCAGCGCGACCACGGACGCCAACGGCTCGTTCCTGCTCCACGGCGTCCCCTCCGGCCGGCTGACGCTCGTTGTCGAGCGGCAGGGTTTCGTCACCACGCGCTTCACCGTGTTCGCCGCGCCCTCGGAGCCGGGCACGCCGCTGGTCCACGCCGAGTTCCTCCGGATCGAGGCGGGCAGCGGCACGCGAAGCGAGGACCTCGCGACCACCCGCGACTGGTGGCTCACCGTCTGCATGAGCACGTTCCTCATCGGCAACGTCCTCAACGGCGTGGGCTTGGTCGCGACCATCGGGCGGCGGCGCTACCGCCACGCCATGCTCGGCCCCGTCGGCGCCATCATCTCGTTCGGGGCGCTCTTCGGGATGGTCTTCGCGATCATCGCCATGTTCCTCCTGATGGGCGCTCGCGACGAGTTCGAGGACCGCGGGTCGCTCTTCGCGACCGAGCACGACATGCCGTTCCCGCGCGGCGAAAGTTCGGCGGGCGAGTCGGCGGGCGAGTCGGCGGACGGGGCGGCGGGCGAGACGGCGGACGGGGCGGCGGGCGAGAAGGCGGACGAGGCGGCCGGCGGGGCGGCGGACGGGGCGGCGGTTGAACCCGGCAAGGACGACGACGCACCCCCAGGCGCAGAAGGCGGCCACGACGCCGCGGGGGGCAAGCCTTGAGCGACATCGAGGGCCGCGGGCTGCAGATGATGAGCCACACGGCCGAGTCGTCGCCGCGACTCAGGCCCCCCTCGCACCACGGCTCCGTGCGCGTCGGGATCGCGTCGCGGCGCGCGTGGATCACGTTCGCCGGCCTCCTGCTGCTCCTTTCCGCCGCGGTCGGCTTCTACACCTCCGCGCAGCTCTTCGTCCAGGCGTCCGAGCCGGGGCCGGGGGAGGGGCCGGCGGTAAACGCGGAGGTGGCGGGCGTCGTGACGGAGAGCGACGGCGACGTGATCGCGGGCGCCACCATCACGATCGTCGAGATGGGGAACCTTACGACCACGAACGCGGACGGGTGGTACTCGTTCGGCGAGGTTCCGCCGGGCTCCTACACGTTCGAGGCGTCCGCGCCCGGCTACCAGACGGTGGCCAAGCCGCTCGTGATCGAGCCCGCGCTGCCGCGGATCGTCGGCTTCGCGCTCGAGCGCGGGTCGGGCCGCGTCGAGCTTCCCGCCGAGGAGCCGCCGAATTTCCAGAACCCGGCGGCCGGCGCGCTCGCGCTCGCGGTGGCCGTGCTCTTCGCGTCGGGGATGGCGGCCGCCGGCGGCCTCAGCGCCATCCGCCACCGCCACTACCTCGTCGCGGTGACGGGCGCGGCCGCAGGCGTCCTCACGCTCGGCTACTTCATCGGCTCGATCGCGGCCATCGTGGCGCTCGCGATCCTCGCGTCTTTGCGGCACGGGTTCCGGGAGGCGGAGTACCACCACCTCCCGTGGGAGGAGGCGCCCGAGGACGGACAGGCGGAGGACCAGGACGGGGAGCCCGCGGACGGGGCGGCCGGCGAGGGGGAGGACGCGGGGGACGCGCCCGGGCACGGCCTGCCGCCGCCCCCGGGAGCGACGGAGCCCCCACTGGCGAACCCTGCCCCGCGTGAGGAGGCGCGCCGATGAACGCGAGGCTCGACGCGCTCCTCAGTTGGCTCGACCCCACGCGGGGGAAGGTCCCCTTCGAGCCGGCGCCCGGCGTCGGGCGGTTTGACATGGGCGTGGCCGCGCTCTTCGTGCCCGCCGCGCTGTTTGCCGCGCTCGTCATCACGGCGCCCCTCGCGCTCCAGCCCGGCACCACCGGCGACCTCACCGGTGCGGTCGGCACGGTGGAGAACGCAGCGGTCGCGGCCGCGATGCCCGCCCCCTGGAGCTGGGTCTACGGCGCGGGGGACGTCGCCTGCCACCAGAAGGCCGCCCGGTCGTTCTCGCTCGGGGGGAACCAGATGCCCTTCTGCGCGCGCGACCTCGGCATCTTCGCGCTCATCGCCGCGACGCTCGCCGCGTGCATCCCGGCGCGCTCCCGCGCCTACCGCGCGGCCGTGCTGATGCCGTGGTGGGGGTACTTCGCGCTGCTCGCGCCGATCGCCCTCGATGGCGGGGCCCAGGCGGTCTTCGGGATCGAGAGCGACAACCTGCGGCGCCTGCTCACGGGCGGGCTCGCCGGAGTTGCCGTCGCCTTCGCGCTCGTCTTCATCGTGTACGAGGGCCGCTACGCGTGGCACCGCTCGTTGGGGGGACGCGCGACGCGCCGCCGTCAGGGGGAGGCCGGGGACCGGGCCTCCGCCGCAACCGGCTCGAGCGGGTCGAAGGACGTCGAGAGCGCGCCCACGGAGTAGAAGAAACCGTTGAACCCGAAGGCGACGAGCGCCATGAGCGTCCCGTAGAGGTCGAGGCCGACGTGGAAGCCGGGCACCGTGTCGAGCACCACGAGGACGAGCCCGATCTCGTACAGCGACACCGCCGCGGAGGCGGGGACCGCCACCCAGAGGGCGTCGGGCCGCGCGACCCGCCGGCCGCCGATCCGGCCGAACTCGATGGGCAGGAGGACGAGGAGCAGCACCCACCCGAGGAACGGGACGAAGAGGACGAGCGGCGCCGCGAGCATCGGCAGGACCATCACGGCGAACGCGCGCCACGGGTGCGACCGCCGGTAGCGCGCCTCCGGCGGCGCGCCGGCCGCCGCCGCCTCCGCGGGGGCCGGTGCGAGGGCGCGCGGCACGGGCCGCGTGCGCTGGCCTTCCACGGGGCGCCAAGCGGGGCGCCCGCTCATGTAGTCTGCCCCGCCGTCAGGCCGCATCCAGGGGGCCCCGCGGCACCCCGCAAACTACTTATCCAGAACCGGGGCTGCCGCACTTCCCGCGGATGCGTTTGCGATGGACATCAAGCTCATCTCGAAGGACGAGCACAGCGCCGAGGTGGAGATCCCCGGCGAGAGCGAAACGCTCTTCGAGCCGCTGCGCTCCGCGCTGCTGCGCAACCCCCACGTGACGGTCGCCACCTACCACGCCGACCACCCGTGGTTCGACTCGAAGCGCCTCTTCCTCCGCGTGACCGAGGGCGACCCGCTGGAGGCGCTGCGCAAGGCCGCGGCGTCCCTCCACGGCGAGCTCGACGACGCCCTCGAGCAGCTCGGCGCGCTCAAAGAGCCGTGAGCGGCGCGCGCGGGGTGCCCGCCGTGGAAGGCGCCCCGCTGCCCGAAGCCCCTCCCGAGGAGCGCGCGCTCGGCCTCCTCTGGTACGCGACGCGCGCGCCGGGCTGCGGGGGCCGGATCAAGGAGGAGCCGGACGACTTCGTCGTCGCCGAGCGCACGCGGTGGCCGGCCGAGGACGCGGGCGGCGCGTTCCTCCTCATGGCCGTCCGGGCCCGGAACTGGGAGACCAACCGGCTCCTGGGGCGCCTCGCGCGCGACCTGCGCGTGTCGCGGGGCCGCCTCGGGTTCGCGGGCACGAAGGACAAGCGGTCGGTCTCCACCCAGGGGGTCTCCGCCAAGGTGGGGCCCGAGCGGACGGCCGCGCACATCCGTC
>Ga0302046_10003725_pt1 | contig 13696 bp, 13 predicted proteins | sample RVTome_11_FD_200261 | JGI IMG/M metagenome (GOLD analysis project Ga0302046, IMG submission 200261) | Soil microbial communities from uranium-contaminated site in the Upper Colorado River Basin, Wyoming, United States - RVT147D111 (version 2) ...
CGACCGGCAAGCGCGGCAGCGGCTCCACCAAGCGGCTGCCGGAGACGGTTCCTTCCTGAAAATACAAACGCTCACCGCGGCGGTTGCGCGGTGAGCGCGAATGACGGGCGTGCATGTCGTCCGATGTCCGGCGATCCCCAATGGGATGCCGCGTCGGCGGCCCGTCCTGCGACCGGCTCGGCGTCGGACCTTCAGGTCGGGAGCGAGGCCACCGCCATGCTGCCCAGCAGCACCAGCGACACGCTCACGAAGAGCGAATAGACGATCAGCGGGTGCTTGTGCAGGCGGCTCACGCGCCGGGCGCGGAGGCGCGGGACATCGGGGATGACGATTTCGCTGTAGAGGCCAGACTGCGGGCGGACGTTGATATTCCTGGACATCGTTCGGCTTCCCATCGCTGCCTTCTCTGGTCGAGGAAGGCGTTTCAACCTTGACCTATTGATGCCACGGGGCGGGCCGCGGCGCTGTGACTGCGGTCACTTGGCCGGCAAAAAATTCCTCCGGGACCGATGGCTTGGCTCCGGCGCGGCGATCGTCAAGGGGATGGGTAACTCAGCCGTCGGCGAGGATGACCCGGTTCCGCCCGGCGGCCTTGGCCTGGTAGAGCGCCCGGTCGGCGGCGTCGGCCAGCGAGGAAAGGTCGCTGAAATGGGGAAAGATGGCGATTCCACAGCTTAAGGTAGCGGTAAATTCACCTTTTTCGTGCTGATGGCGGATCTTGGAAAAGGCCACCCGGATGTCTTCCATGATGCTGACGGCGGCCTCGGTATCGACGCCGGCGAGGGCCACGGCGAACTCCTCGCCGCCGGTCCGGCCGATCACGTCGGAGGAGCGGAGCCTTTGGCGCAGCAGGCTGGACAGGGTCTTCAGCACCCGGTCGCCGGCGGCGTGGCCATAGGTGTCGTTGACCTCCTTGAAATGGTCGAGGTCGATCACCGCCAGCGCCAGCGGCTTGCCTTCGCGCCGCATCCGCGTGATCTCGACGGCGATATGCTCCTTGGTGGTCGTATGGTTGAGCAGCCCGGTAAGGCTGTCGCGCAGCATCAGGGAGCGCAGCGAGCGGAACCGCTGGGCGCGCGTATAAACGGCCATCACAAGGTGCTCGGGCCGGATCGGCTTGGTCAGGAAGTCGTCGCCGCCGATCGTCATGACGTCGAGCTGCTTCAAGAGGTCGTCTTCCGAGGACAGGAAGACGATCGGGATCGAGTCGAAGGCCGGCTCCTGGCGGATCACCGCGGCAAGCTCCTTGCCGCGGCATTCCGGCATGTAGAGGTCCATGATGATGAGCTCTGGCCGGAACTCGGACAGCACCTGGAAGGCTTCCAGCGGCTTGTTGCAGACCATGGTCTGCATGCCGGCTTCGGACAGGATCATCTGGTAATACTTACAGATGCGCGGATCGTCATCGATGATCAGGACGCGGAACGGGTCGTCGACCTTCTCTTCGGACAGCGGATCCAGCGTATCCACCAGGTCGAGCATGCTCACCGGGCGCAGCAGGAGAGCCGCCGCGCCGGCGCGAACGGCGGCCAGCCGCGTCGTCACCTTTGCATCCGGCGACAGCAGGATGATCGGCGGGCAATCCCCCAGCTGGTCGCAGTATTTTGAAACTTCTTCGATTTCTTTCGCCGCTTCCGCGCCGGTCGGCAGGCTGACCAGCAACGCAACGGCCTCGATCAGATCCGGCTGATCCTGCTGCCCAGGCGCGCCTTCGAAGCGGGTGACGGAATAGCCGAATTGCCGCAGCTGCGTCGTGAGCAGATCGGCTTCACCTTCGTCACGATCGATTAGGACGATGTTGCGCATGGTTCCGGGCGTTATTTCACAAGTGTATATAGCCAGTTTATTACTCAAATATTTACAACTATTACCCAAATTACTTGGAAACACGGTGATGTAGGTCACATGGCGGGGGCAACGCGACAGCAATGGCGCTACGCGTCGCGCAAATGTCACGGGAGGCCGCGGGGCGCTACTCGGGCTCGGCGGCGTCGCTATCGTGGCGGTAGGGGAGGTATTCGGCGATCTCGGTCACTTCGCTGGCTTCCGCGGCCCGCTCATGATCCAGGTATTCCGATACCGCGCGGCGGAATCCCGCATCCTCGATCCAATGTGCGCTGTAGGTGCGGACCGGGGCATAGCCGCGCTGCAGCTTGTGCGGGCCCCGCGTGCCGGCTTCGACCCGCTGCAGGCCATGAGCGATGGCATAGTCGATGGCGCTGTAGTAGCAGGCCTCGAAATGGAGGAACTTGAAGCGCAGGTCGCAGCCCCAATTGCGCCCGAACAGCGCGTCGCGGCCGCGGAAATTGAGCGCGCCGGCGATCGGACGGCCGTCGAGCTCGGCGATGAACAGCACGACGTTGGCGGCCATGGTTTCCTGCAGGATCGAGAAGAAGCCGCGCGTCAGGTAGGGAGAGCCCCATTTCCGGTCGTAGGTGTCCGAATAGAACCGGTAGAAGTCGTCCCAGTGCTGCGCCTTGATGTCGTCGCCGCTCAGCGCGACCATGCGGATGCCGGCATCGGCTACCTTCTGCCGCTCCTTGCGGATGGTCTTGCGCCGCCGGCTCGTCAGGCTCGCCAGGAAATCGTTGAAGTCGGCGTAGCCCTGGTTGTGCCAGTGAAATTGATGATCGTGGCGGATCAGGTAGCCTTCATCCTGCAGGAGCGCGGCCTCGTCTTCGTTGCAGAAGGTGACGTGCAGCGACGAGATCCCGTATTGCCGGGTAAGCGCGCTCATGCCGGCGGCAAGCGCCCGCCGCAGGCTGCGCGCGGTCATGTCTTTCGCGGGGTCTGGACGGATCAGCAGGCGGACGCCGGTCACCGGCGTGAACGGAACGGCGCATTGCAGCTTGGGATAATACCGCCCGCCGGCCCGCTCGAAGGCATGCGCCCAGGCATGATCGAACACGTACTCGCCGTAGGAATGACCCTTGACGTAGAGCGGCGCGGCCGCAACCAGCACGCCGTCGCCATCCTCCACGACGAGATGGCGCGGCTGCCAGCCCGTCCGGGCGCCGACGCAGCCGCTCGTCTCCAGCGCGTTGAGGAAGGCATGGGCGACGAAGGGGGTGTCTGGCGGTCCCGCGCCGAGCGCGCAGGCATCCCAGGCATCCGCCTCGATCGCGGAGATCCGCTCGACGACACGCGCCGTCAATGAAGGCTGCCCATCGGGCATGGCAGGTTACGCCTTGGTTCCCGTATTGCGCCGCGGGCCGGGACGGCCGCGGCTGGCCGGATCAGGAAACTTCGATGACCGCATCGACCTCGACGGCGGAATTCAGGGGAAGATTGCTCGCGCCCACCGCGAAGCGGGCATGGCGTCCGGCGTCGCCGAACACTTCGACGATGAGGTCGGACGCGCCGTTGATGACTTTCGGATGGTCCGTGAAATCCGGACCGGCGTTGACGAAGCCGCCGAGCTTCACCACGCGCCGGACGCGGTCGAGATCGCCCAGCGCCGCCTTGGCCTGGGCGATGATGTTGAGGCCGCATACCCGCGCCGCGGCGACGCCGTCCTCCAGCGACAGGTCCCCGCCCACCTTGCCGCGGTATTTCAGCTTGCCGTCCCAGAAGGTGACCTGGCCGGCGACCCACAATTGCGTTCCGGTCAGAACGAAGGGCACGTAGTTGGCGGCCGGCGCCGCCGCGGCCGGCAACACGATTCCGAGCTCCTTGAGACGCGACTCGATCCTGCCTGTCATTGCTTTCGATGGTCCCGATACGATTCGTTGGAGCCCTCAGCATAGCGGAGCGGCGGAGCCGCTGAAAGCGTCGAACCGAGCGTTCGCGGCCCGATAAAAAATGGGGGGGTGGCTTACACCACCCCCCAGTTCACAGGGAGCACCGTGCCAGGGTAGGGACCCCCGCTACGAGCACCCGCTGGTAGCGCCACAAGTGACGCATTTCAGACAGGTCCCGTTGCGGACGAGGGTGAAATTGCCGCATTCACCGCAGGCATCACCCTCGTATCCCTGGGCCTGAGCCTCGCGAATGCGTTCCAGCGAAGGCTGGACCGCGGCGTAGGCCGAGGCCTCAACCGCCACAGCAGAAGCCGTGACGGTTGACGCGGCGACCATCTGGCTCTCCGAAGAGCTGGTCGCCCCGTTCGATGCGGCGGCGCGCTGGCGTTTCTGCGCTAGCGCGCCGCCGGATATCACAAACAGGTTGGGCGAGCGGACGTAGCCGTTGCTCGCCAGCCTCTGCAGCGCGGCAAGAGTCTCCGCCGGCTGCTCGGGCAGGTTACCCTCGCGCGACCCGCTGCCGAGGCTGTCCGGCAGCATGTCGGAGGGCTGTGCGTGCGCGAGGTCTTCGCGGCCGAGATAGCTGATCGCGACCTCGCGGAAGATGTAGTCGATGACCGACGTCGCCATCTTGATCGCGTCGTTGCCTTCGACGATGCCGGACGGCTCGAACCGCGTGAAGGTGAAGGCCTCGACGAACTCTTCCAGCGGCACGCCGTATTGCAGGCCGATCGAAATGGCGATCGCGAAGTTGTTCATCAGGCTGCGGAAGGCCGCGCCTTCCTTGTGCATGTCGATGAACAGCTCGCCGAGCGTGCCGTCCTCGTATTCGCCGGTCCTGAGATAGACCTTGTGGCCGCCGACGATCGCCTTCTGGGTATAGCCCTTGCGGCGATGCGGCAGCCGGCGGCGGCTGGCCGAACGCTCGATAACGCGCTCGATGATCCGCTCGGCGATGACGGCGGCGGATGCGGCCGCGGGCCGCTCGACGATATCCTCGACGAGCTCTTCGTCCTCGAGGATCGCCGACTGCAGCGGCTGGCTCAGCTTCGAGCCGTCGCGGTAGAGCGCGTTCGCCTTGAGGCCGAGCCGCCAGGACAGCATGTAGGCGTCCTTGCACGCCTCGACCGTGGCGTTGTTCGGCATGTTGATCGTTTTGGAGATCGCGCCGGTAATGAAGGGCTGTGCCGCCGCCAGCATGCGGATGTGGCTCTCCGCCGACAGGAAGCGCTTGCCGAGCCGCCCGCAGGCGTTGGCGCAATCGAAGACCGCCAGATGCTTTTCGTCGAGATGCGGCGCGCCTTCCAGCGTCATGGCACCGCAGCAATAGGTGTTCGCCGCGTTGATCTCGGCGCTGCCGAAGCCAAGCGCCGCCAGCATGTCGAAGCCCACGTCGTTCTGCTCCGCCGCGGGGATGCCGAGCGTATCGGTGCAGAACGCTTCGCCCAGCGTCCACTTGTTGAAGGCGAACCGGACATCGAAGCAGCTCGCAAGCGCGTTCTCGAGCTTGTTCAGCGCGTCCTTAGTGAAGCCCTTGTCGCGGAGAAGCGCATGATTGATGCCGGGCGCGTCCGACAGCGTGCCGTGGCCGACCGCGTAGGCGACGATCTCCTCGATCTGCTCTTCCTCGTAGCCGAGCCGGCTGAGCGCCTCGGGCACCGTGCGGTTGATGATCTTGAAGTAGCCGCCGCCGGCGAGCTTCTTGAACTTGACCAGCGCGAAATCGGGCTCGATGCCGGTGGTGTCGCAATCCATTACCAGGGCGACCGTGCCGGTGGGCGCGATGACGGTAGTCTGCGCATTCCGGAAGCCGTGCTGCGCGCCCAGCTCGTAGGCGCGGTCCCACGCCGCGGCCGCCGCCTTGGCGATCGCGGGCTGCGGGCACGACGCACGGTCGAGTGCGACCGGCGGAACGGATATCCCCTCGTAGGGAGCGTCGCCGCCATGCGCCGCATTGCGATGGTTGCGGATGACACGGAGCATGGCGTCGGCGTTCCGCGCATAGCCCGGGAAAGCGCCCAACTCGCCCGCCATCTCGGCGGATGCGGCATAGGAGGCGCCGGTCATCAGCGCGGTGATCGCGCCGCAGAGCGCACGCGCTTCGTCGCTGTCGTAGGGCAGCGCATGCGCCATCAGCAGCCCGCCGATATTGGCGTAGCCGAGGCCGAGCGTGCGGTACTCGTAGGAGAGCTGGGCGATCTGCGGCGAGGGGTACTGCGCCATCAGAACAGAGACCTCGAGCGTCACTGTCCACAGCCGCACCGCGTGCTCGAACGCCTCGACCTGGAACGCACCCGAATCGTCGCGGAAGCTCATCAGGTTGAAGGACGCCAGGTTGCACGCCGTGTCGTCGAGGAACATGTACTCGGAACACGGGTTCGAGGCGTTGATCCGGCCCGATATGGGGCAGGTGTGCCACTCGTTGATCGTGGTGTCGAACTGGACGCCCGGATCGGCGCAGCTCCAGGCCGATTCGGCGATCTGGTCCCACAGCGCCCGCGCTTTGATCGTCTTGGCGACTGATCCGTCGGTGCGGTTCGTCAGCTGCCAGTCCGCATCGGCCTCGACGGCGGCGATGAAGTCGTTGGTGATGCGCAGCGAGTTGTTCGAGTTCTGGCCCGACACGGTGAGATACGCGTCCGAGTCCCAGTCCGTGTCGTAAGTCCGGAAATCGATCTCGGTATAGCCCTGCCGCGCGAACTGGATGACGCGCTGGATGTAGTTCTCGGGGATCGCCGCCTTGCGCGCCGCGATCACCGCCTTCTTCAGGACCGGATTCTGCTTTGGCTCGAAGCGGGTCGCGTCCTCGGCCGCGGCATCATGGCAGGCGGCGACGACCGCGTTGAGATGCTGGTTGCAGATCTTCGAGCCGGTGACCAGCGCGGCGACCTTCTGCTCTTCGATGGACTTCCAGTTGATGAAGCTCTCGACGTCGGGGTGATCGACGTCGAGGCAGACCATCTTGGCCGCGCGCCGCGTCGTTCCGCCCGACTTGATGGCGCCCGCCGCGCGGTCGCCGATCTTCAGGAAGCTCATCAGGCCGGACGAGCGCCCGCCGCCCGACAGCGGCTCGTTCTCGCCCCGGATGCCGGAGAAGTTGCTGCCGGTGCCGGAGCCGTATTTGAACAGCCGCGCTTCGCGCACCCACAGGTTCATGATGCCGTTCTCATTCACCAGGTCGTCGTTGACCGATTGAATGAAGCAGGCATGCGGCTGCGGATGCTCATAGGCCGAGGTCGAACTCGTCAGCTTTCCGCTGCGATAGTCGACGTAGTAGTGGCCCTGGCCCGGCCCGTCGATGCCGTAGGCCCAGTGCAGGCCGGTGTTGAACCATTGCGGCGAGTTGGGCGCGGCCATCTGATGCGCGACCATGAAGCGCATTTCGTCGTAATAGGCCCGCGCGTCCTTCTCGGAATCGAAATAGCCGCCCTTCCAGCCCCAATAGGTCCAGGTGCCGACGATGCGGTCGAAGACCTGCGTGGCGCGCGTCTCGCTGCCGAAGCGCTCGTCCTCCGGAAACTGCGTCAGCGCCTTCTCGTCCAGCACCCGCCGGAACAGCCAAGCCGGAACGCCCTTCTCCTTGACCCGGCGCAGCCGTTTCGGCACGCCGGCCTTGCGGAAATACTTCTGCGCCAGGACGTCGCAGGCGACCTGGCTCCAGCTCTCGGGAACCTCGATATCGTCGAGCTTGAAGACGATCGAGCCGTCGGGGTTGCGTATCTCGCTCTTCGTGCGGCGAAACTTGAGATTCGCGTATGGCGACCTGTCCTCTACCGTGAAATGACGCTCTATGCGCATTAAGTCCGATCTCCCAACTGAAACGATCGTGCCGGTGACATGTCACCCGGCCCCCACCATGTTCCGAAACTTGGGAGTCGTAGAGGCGTGATCCTCGCGACCGCTTCCCCGATCCCCCGCTGCTTCCCAATGAACCGTCTTTACGTTCCCCAACGCGCCAAACGGACGGTTATCTACATCTAGGAAGCGAGGGCGATGTTACCCACAAATTCTTGACCATTGCAATATATTTTGTGGTTATTATCCTTTTGTGAACAATATGTAGCGGTTCGATCATGTATTCGGTGACGCCGTTGAAAAACAACAGTCTTTGCATTCGGCGCCGCAGCCGATTTTTTGCCGGCGCGGTACAGGCCGGCGGCGGGCGCGATGCTGGACGTTGTCGGCTTCGGGTGCCATATTCCGCTGCGTTTGCGAGTTCGTTTTGCAGGCCGCTCGTATTGGAGAGCCGATGACGACAATGGTGACGCGCGTGATGACGTGGCTGCAGGGCGAGCACGTCGGCACCGATCGCTTCGGCAATCGCTATTACCGCGAGCGCGCAAAACCGTCGGACCGGCGGCGTCGGCGCTGGGTGGTCTACAAGCAGGAGGACGAGGCCAGTCGCGTGCCGCCGTCCTGGCATGCGTGGCTCCACTACACCACCGACCAGTTGCCGGACGACTCGAAGGCGAAAGTGCCGGCCTGGCAGAAGGAGCACAAGCCGAACCTGACGGGAACGGCGGCCGCCTACCGGCCGCCGGGACATACCTTGGAAGGCGGCAAGCGCGCGCCCGCCACCGGCGACTACGAGCCCTGGCGGCCAAGTTGATGCGGCCAAGCTGATACGGGTAGGGGGATGAACAAGCCAACGGTGAACATTCTCGTCGGGGCCTTGGTGCTGGCCGTCGGCGTCCTGGCCTTTCTGCTCTCGCAGCGCGGCGATCACAGCCAGGCCGTCGAAGGCTACCAGGTCAATGCGAGCTTCGGATCGATCGACGGCGTAGCGAAGGGCACGAAGGTCCTGCTGGCGGGCATACCGGTCGGCGAGGTATTGGGCTTCGCCTATAACGAGGTGCGCCAGCGCGCGATCCTCACGATGACGCTCCGCGACGGCATCCAGATTCCGCTCGACAGCGTCGTCATGATCGTGACCGACGGGCTGCTCGGCGGGAAATACCTCAAGATCCAGGCGGGCGGCGACATCGAGATGATGAAGCCCGGCGGGCAGTTCGACTACACGCAGGATTCGATCGTGTTCGAGGAAATCCTCGAGAAGGTGATCCTGAATGCGGAGAAGTCCCGCGAGAAGGAAAAGGAAGCGCGGGAAAAGGAGAAGCAGGAGCAGGCGCCGGCGCCGAACCGGGTCTTTGACGACGGCGGCTCTCTGAGATTTGCCGCCTCGACTCTTGCGAAGGCACGGGTGCAGCCATGAGCCGAAACATCATCGAGACCGGGATGGGCGCAATCGTCATCCTGGTCGCCGCGGTCTTTCTCGTCTTTTCGTACAGCGTGAGCGATCTGCGCCCGGCGCAGGGCTATGACATCATCGCAAAATTCAATGCGGTCGACGGCCTGACCGTCGGCAGCGACGTCCGCGTCGCCGGCGTTAAGGTCGGCACGGTGGTGGACGAGCGCATCGACCAGAGCGAATATCGCGCCGTCATCACCATGAAGATCAACCACAACATCGAGCTCGCGGATGATACCGGCGTCCGGATTTCGAGCGCGGGCATCCTCGGCGGCAAATACGTCAAGCTTGAGCCGGGCAGCTCGAAGCAGATGGTGGCGACCGGCGGCGAGCTGACGAACACCAAGGACGTCATCTCCTTGGAGGAGCTGCTCGGCAAGGTCATTTTCCTCGTAACCGGCGACGAAGGGGCCCCCAAATAGGGCGACGGCGGCAGGCGGCGCAGCTGTTGCCGGCGTTTCGGGACGACCACTCGGACCGGCGCCCGGCCGGGCTGCCAACGCGGGAGACAGCGTGAATCATCAGCGCGGCAGCGGGCTTTCCTCGGCAATTCGATTCGGACGTGCGGGCGGGCCGCGTTGGCGGCGGTGGCTATGCGCCGGTCTTCCGGCCATAACGGTCATCCTGGCGCCGCTCGCGGCGGCGGCCATCGAAGGCGACATGGTCGTCCTGCAAGGCCTCGACAAGGTCACGGCGCGCGTCTGGACGTTCGAGGTGCGGATCGGCCAGGCCGTGCGTTTTGGCACCCTCGAGATCCATCCCAGAGTCTGCAATCGGGCGCCGCCCGAAGAGCCGCCCGAGTCGAGCGCCTTCCTCGACATCTACGAGGCGCGCCCCGACGAGAAGCCGGCCGACCTGTTTCACGGCTGGATGTTCGCATCGAGTCCGGCGCTGAACGCGCTGGAGCATCCCGTCTACGACGTGTGGGTGATCGACTGCAAGCGGACGCAGGACGGCAGCCCGTCGCCGCCGGCCGAACCCGAGCGACCCCGCGCGCCTTAGTCTCCCGTGTGGCGCCGGTGCGACGGCGGCCCCGCCATGACATGCTCGACGTATTCCGGGTCCGGGTCGGCGATGAATTTCGTGCGGACGCCGAGGCTCTGGCTCAGCAGCTTGCGATACTCGTTGCGCGGCAGCTCGACCGCGCCGAAGCGCGCGAGGTGGCGGGTGATGAACTGGGTATCGACGAAACGGTAGCCGCCGAGTCGGAGCGAGGCCACGAGATGGACCAGCGCGACCTTGCTGGCGTCGGTGATGCGGCTGAACATGCTTTCGCCGAAGAAGACGCCGCCCAGCGACACGCCATAAAGTCCGCCGACGATCTGGCCCGAAAGGCGGCATTCGACGCTGTGCGCATGTCCCATGCGGTGCAGCGTCGAATAGAGCTCGATGATCTTGTCGTTGATCCAGGTGCGCGGCCGTTCGTCGGTCGACTCGGCGCAGGCCTCGATGACGCCCTCGAAGTCGCAATCGTAGGTGACCTCGAACTGGCCCTGGCGGATCACCTTGCGCAGGCTCCGCGGCACGTGGAAGCGGTCCAGCATGATGATGCCGCGCATCCGCGGGTCGACCCAGAACAGCTCCGGGTCGTTGCGGTCCTCGGCCATCGGAAAGACGCCCACGGCATAGGCCTTGAGCAGCATGTCCGGGGTGAGGTCCGGCATCTCCATCGGCGTCAGTCCTCGCTCCCGCCTTTGCCTTGGCCGCTGAGCCAGCGCTCGAGCCAGTGGATATCGTAGTCGCCGTTGATCACGTCGCCGTTGCCCAGCAGCCGGCGATGGAGCGGGATCGTCGTCTCGATGCCGCCGATGACGAACTCCTCGAGTGCGCGCCTGAGGCGCATCAGGCACTCGTTTCGCGTCTTGCCATGCACGATGAGCTTGGCGACAAGGCTGTCGTAATAGGGTGGAACAGCATAGCCGGAATAGAGCGCCGAATCCACGCGGACGCCCAATCCGCCCGGCGCATGGAAATCGGTGATCCGGCCGGGGGATGGGACGAAGGTTTCCGGATGCTCGGCATTGATGCGGCATTCGATCGCGTGACCCGCGAGCACGATATCGTCCTGCGTGAAGGCGAGCGGGCCGTCCGCCGCGACACGGAGCTGTTCGCGCACAAGGTCGACGCCGCTGATCATCTCGGTCACCGGATGCTCCACCTGCAACCGCGTGTTCATTTCGATGAAATAAAAATGGCCATTCTCGTATAGAAACTCAACGGTCCCGGCGCTCCGGTACTGCAATTTGGCAAGCGCGGCGCACACCACGCCGCCGATCCGCCCGCGCGCCTCCGCGTTCAGCGCGGGCGAAGGCGCTTCCTCGAGCACCTTCTGGTGGCGGCGCTGCAGCGAGCAGTCGCGCTCGCCGAAATGCAGCACCTGGCCCTTGCCGTCGCCGAGCACCTGGATTTCGATATGCCGCGGCTGGACGAGCAGCTTCTCGAGATAGACCGTGTCGTCGCCGAAGGCGGCGCGCGCTTCGGCGCGGCAGGTCGAGAACGCCTGCGGCAGCTCTTCGGCGGTTAGGGCGATCTTCATGCCGCGGCCGCCGCCGCCCGCCGCCGCCTTGATCAGGACGGGAAAGCCGATCTCCTTCGCCACGGCGACCGCGTCGGCGGCATCTCCGACCGCGCCGGCGGAGCCGGGCACGACCGGCAGGCCGATCTCGGTCGCGGCTTCCTTGGCGCGCACCTTGTCGCCCATCAGGCGGATATGCTCGGGACTGGGGCCGATGAAGACCAGGCCGTGCTCTTCGACCATGCTGGCGAAGGTTGCGTTCTCCGACAGAAATCCGATGCCGGGATGGACCGCGTCGGCGCCCGTTATCATCGCCGCCGACAGGATCGATGGGATGTTGAGATAGCTGTCCTTCGACGGCGGCGGCCCGATGCAGACCGATTCGTCGGCGAGCCGGACATGCATGGCCTGCGCGTCCGCCGTCGAATGGACGGCCACGGTCCGTATTCCCATTTCGCGGCAAGCGCGGTGGATTCTGAGCGCGATCTCGCCGCGGTTGGCGATCAGAACCTTTTCGAACAAGGGGCTATCCGATCACGACCAGGATGTCGCCGTATTCCGTCGGCTGGGCGTCGTCGACGAGGATTTTCTTCACCGTGCCGGCCTTCGGCGCGGGGATCTGGTTCATCACTTTCATCGCTTCGATGATGAGCAGCGTCTGCCCTTGTGAAACCCGATCGCCGACCTTGACGAAGGGCGCGGCATTCGGCTCCGGCGAGAGATAGACGGTCCCGACCATGGGCGAGCGGACCGCGCCGGCTTCGTCCGCCGGGTCGGCGCCGTTCGTTGCCGCCGCAGGCGCGGCTGCTGCGGTCGCCGGCGCCGGCGCGGCGACCGTGGCGACGGTGGCGCGCGACACGCGCACCGACCGGTTGCCCTCGCTGAGCTCGATCTCGGTCAGGTTGGTTTCGCTGAGCAGCTCGCTCAGCTCGCGGATCAACGCCTTATCGACCTGGAGTTTCGGCATCGCCGTCCTTTTGCATCGTCGTCCTTCTGCATCGCTGGGGTCTGGCCCGGCGGTTTTGCCCGGTATATCAGTCGCCTGCCAACAATCTCTTAATGGCGCCCAGCGCCAGCTCGTAGCCGCTCGCGCCGAAGCCGCAGATGATGCCGCTCGCCGCGGGCGAGATATACGACCGGTGACGGAATTCCTCGCGCGCGTAGATGTTGGACAGGTGCAGCTCGATGATCGGCTTGCCGAACATCGAAAGCGCGTCGAGCAGCGCGACCGAGGTGTGCGTGAACGCGCCGGCATTGATGACGATCGCAGCCGCCGACTGCCGCGCTTCCTGAATCCAGGTGACCAGCTCGCCCTCATTGTTCGACTGCCGGAATTCCACGGCGAGCCCGAGCTCTCCTGCGCGTTTCTGGCAACCGGCCTCGATATCTGCGAGAGTGGCGCTGCCATAGATTTCCGGTTCGCGGACCCCCAACATGTTCAAGTTGGGGCCGTTCAGAACCAGGACCTTTTGTTGCTCTGCCACGCGGGATTGCTCATCGATGCTGCGCCGTCGACCGGCTATATGTGCACGCAGATTCGGGAAAATGGCAAGCGTTGCCGTCCCAAGGGCGGGCCTGCGCCCGGCAGCTTCCGCTACCGGAAGGGCGTGACCCGTGCCGAAGACGGCCGGTTATGGGACATGGGAGTCGCCGATCACGGCGGACCTGATTGCCGCCGCGAGCGTCGGCCTCGGCCAGATCGCGCTCGACGGACCCGACATCTATTGGAGCGTGCTGCGGCCTTCGGAGGGCGGTCGAACCGCGATCGAGCGGTATGATGCGTCCGGGAATGTGAGCGATGTGTTGCCGGCGCCCTACAGCGCCCGCAGCCGCGTCCACGAATACGGCGGCGGCGCTTTCGCCGTGCACCGGGGGGCGGTCTGGTTCTGCCATGATGCCGATCAGCGCATCTATTGCCAGGCGCCGGGCGGTCCGCCGGGCGCTCTCACCGCGGAAGGGCGGCGGCGCTTCGCCGATCTGACCGTCGATCCCGGGCGGCAGCGCCTCGTCGCGGTCTGCGAGGACCATGCCGCGGGCGGGCAGGAGCCGGCGAACCGGCTGGTCTCGATTTCGGCGGACGGGTCGGTCGAGACCTTGGCTGACGGCGCGGATTTCTATGCGGCGCCGCGCCTGTCGCCGGACGGGCGGCAGCTCGCCTGGCTGTCCTGGAGCCACCCGAACATGCCATGGGAC
>Ga0302046_10003727_pt1 | contig 13693 bp, 14 predicted proteins | sample RVTome_11_FD_200261 | JGI IMG/M metagenome (GOLD analysis project Ga0302046, IMG submission 200261) | Soil microbial communities from uranium-contaminated site in the Upper Colorado River Basin, Wyoming, United States - RVT147D111 (version 2) ...
CCAGCCGCGTTCTCGAGTTTCTCGCCGACGATCGCACCCTGCGGGAGTTCTACGAGCATAACCTGCTCGAGCGGCTGCCGATCGACGAAGAGATCCTTTTCCTGCGCCAGTGCGCGTCGCGCTTCCGGGTTTACGCCCAGATCCTGCAGGCATTCCGGGCCGGCGATGGAGAAGCAGGCGGCGCGCCAGCGGCCGCCCGGACGGTGGAGCCGATCGCGTCCCGTCTGTCCGGTGGCGCGGAGCTCAAAGCGGCGCATCATCCCGCAGCGGCCTCACGCGCAGCGAACGAGATTCGGACCAAACCGGGAGAGCGCCGCCCGGCGTGGGCGCAGCGCTTCGGGGAGATCCCGGGCGGCCTCGAGAGGAATGACCGGCTTAGTCTCTATGAGCGAGCGCTCCTCTTCTCGTCGCTCAATCTGAACAGCCTGCGGGAGCGTCTCAAGGAGGTCGTTGTCGATCAACCGGGCGCCGTCGATCGAGTGTGCGACGACCTCGGCGTGCATGCGCTCGGAACGCAGCGTCACCCGCGACCGCAGAGCTACTTCCTGGTCGGGCCGACCGGGGTCGGCAAGAACTACCTCATGGAGAGCCTGGCTCGGGTTCTCGAAGCGGAATGGCAGGTTGAGATCCCGTTACTCGTTCTGGAAGGAGCGCAGTACACCTATCCCTCCGATGTCAGCGAGCTTAAGGGATCGACGCGCGGGTTCATCCGCAGTGATGAGGACGGCATTCTGGCGGAGTTTCACGACAAATCGCGGTGCGCACCGCTGTCGATTCTGCTGATCGACGAGGTCGAAAAGGCCCACCCGCAACTGGCGCGGTTCTTCCTCTCCCTAATGGATCGCGGGGTCACCATGGACAACCGTGGCCGGCTGCTGCGCTTCCCCGCGACCATACTCGCCTACACCTCGAATCTGGGCTACAGCGAGCCCGAGATGAGGGCCCGACCGATCGGCTACGATGGAAGTCGCGGCCGCCACGGTCTGCGGCACGCAGCCGCCCGGCACCTGCGGCGCGGACTCCCGCCGGAATTTCTCAATCGGCTTCAGGTCATACATTTCTCCCCGCTGGTGGTGGAGTCCGCCGTGCGCATCGTCGATCTGGAGGTGGCACAGATCGCCGCCCGCTACCGTGCGCTGCACGGGATGGAGATTCACGTGACCCCGGAAGCGCGCCGGCTGCTCATCGAGGAGGGGTTCAGCGAGGAGTACGGGGCCCGTCACCTGGTGAGCCGGGTCGATCGAGTCTGTAATGTGGAAGTCAGCCTGCGGCTGCACGCCGGCACCGTGCCGCTCACCGGGAGGGGAGCTCATCTGCTGCAGAAGATCCGGCAGGCCCGGGCAGGAGAGCGGGCGATCGATGAACCGGCCCTGCGGGCCGCGGTGGAACAGGAGATCGGACGTCGTCATGGCGATCGGCGAATGACGGTCGATCGGGACGGCGAGCGGTTCACCTACCGGCTGGATGTCGATTGAAGCGCGCTTCCCTCGTCCAGACGCTCAAATCGATCATCGAGCGCAGCTACGGCCTGCCTGAGGTGATCGGCGATGTCGCCCCGTTCATCGTCGGCGATCGCGGCTACTCCACCCTCTATGGTTCCGGGCCGGAAAGCGGCACGGAAGCGGGAGCGGGCGCGCGGGTCATGGTGCGCCGCGATGGGGAGCGACTGCGTGCAGCGCTCTACTATCCGGACGCGCTGGTCCGGCATCTGGAACGCTTCAATCCGCTCGTGGGGGTCGGAGACGAAAACATCGATGCCTTCGCGACGTTGGTGGAGGAGCTCGATCACCTCGTCCTGCTCGCCGGTCGCGCCGCGGCGGCGCGGCCCGCCAGCCTGCTGGAGCTCGAATACCACGCCGGGGTGACCAAGTACCTCATGGTCCTTCACTTTCTCGCCCGGCAGAGGAGACGCCGGAGACTTCCCGAGCCGTATCGTCGCTGGGCACGCCATCACCTGTTCGAAAAGTATGCCGGGGGAGATGATGCTGCTGCGGTTCGCTACCGTGACGCCGCCTCGCTGGCCCGTCGTTACGTGCGCTACCTGGAAGGATTATCGGCGCCGCAGCGGGTGGCGGAGCTGCGGCAGCTGGAGCAGCGCTCGTTCGCCGACACCCGGAGCCTGATCGCCCGGCTTGCCTGAGATCTCAGGAGGCTGTCACGGTAGCGCGTCCGGCCGCGAGGAGGCCGGCCGGGGCGGCCCGATTCGTGGCCGGGATGGATGACCCAGGCGATGGAGACCGGCTACTCCCGTTTGGCACGGGCGAGATCCGCCAGCTGCTGCGCCTCGGGGAACAGCTCGATGGCCCGTTTGACCTGCGGGTCGACCTCGAGGAGGATCCTGTCTCCTTCCAATCGCCCCCAGAGCGCCGCGGCGAGAGCAGCGCGGATCTCATTGCTGATCAGCGCCTTCGCCTCCTCCAGGTCGCCGCGTTCCCACTCGACTTCGCGCGCATCGAGGAAGGACTCGAAATGCGCCATGACCTCCGGGGTCACCTCGAAGTCGCGGGTGATGTTGGCGCTGTGCGTCTTCAGGTCGATGGCGAAATGGAAGAATATCTGCGCGCGGCGCAGGCGTTCGAGCAGGCGTGACGATTCGAGATCGACGATGACATCGGGCCGGATGCCACCACCGCCGTAGACGGTGCGCCCCGAATCGGTGTGGCGGAGCTCGCGCTCCTCCTCGTTCGGCTCGAGATCGGCATCGTCGTAGAGAAGATAGTCCTCGAGCGAATCGTAGTCACGCTGGATCAGCCGGCCACTCGGAGTGAAATAGCGGGCGGTGGTCAGCGCCAGGGCGGCTCCCTGGCTGAGCGGGTAGACGGTCTGTACCAATCCCTTGCCCCAGGTGGTGTTGCCGACGATCAGTGCGCGGTCGTGATCCTGCAGTGCTCCCGCCACGATCTCCGAAGCGCTGGCGCTGTACTTGTTGACCAGCACCACCAGAGGGAGATCGGTGCGGCTGCCTGCGCCGCCGGAGCGGAATTCCTGATCCGAGCCGCGGATACGACCATCGGTGTAGACCACCATCTGTCCCCGATCGAGGAATCGTTCGGAGACGCGCACCGCCTGGTCGAGCAGCCCGCCGGGATTGTTCCGCAGATCGAGCACGAGGCGCGTCATTCCCTGCTCCTCGAGAGCCTGGATATGATTCTCGAGTTCGCGGTCCGAGGTGCGCGTGAAGTTCTGCAGCTTGATGTAGCCGGTGGTGGAATCGAGCATGAAGGAGGCACGGATGCTGTTGGTCGGGATATCGTCCCGAACGATGGTGAACGAAAGGGCTTCCTCGTCGCCGGGTCGGGTGACGGTGATCGAGACCTCCGTGCCCTTGGGACCCTTCAGCCTGCGTAGCGCCTGTTCGATGGTCATGTGGAGGGTGTCCTCGCCCTCGATCTGGGAAATGACATCGCCCGCGCGTATACCGACGTTCCAGGCCGGAGTCCCCTCCAGCGGTGAGATGACCGTCAAAGGAAGGTCACGGGACGGCTTCCAGATTACGATTCCGAGACCGGAGAAGCTGCCCCGCTGCTCTTCGACCATCTGCCGGTAGCTCTCGGCGTCGAGGAAGTTGGAGTGGGGGTCGAGGACCTGCAGCATGCCCCGGATGGAGCCCTCGATCGCTTCCTTGGCGTCGACAGGCTCGGCGGCCCGCGCCTGCACCAGACTGAGCAGCTGCGTGTAGGTGCTGAGCTGTTCGCCGGTACGTGCCGGGAGGGCGCTGGTGCGGCCCCCGGCCAGTCCTCCGGCCAGAGCCCCGGCAATCACGAAGGCAAATCCTCCAACAATAGATCGATTCCGCACCGGGGCCCTCCTTGCCGATGATCCCTCAGACTTCGTGTATAGATTATAGTTTCAGGCTGGACCCAAGTAAAGGAAAGGCTGGGCGGGAATCTGCAGCGGGCCGTCGACGGAGGCACACCCGCAGCGCCGGGCGCCGCGCCGCTGCGGAAGTGCTAAGATGCGGGAATCGCTCACCCCCAAGGCCCGAACCGCCGGGTTTCCGGGGACGAGGATACGGGGAGATCGAAGCGTGTTCGGTTCGATTGGAGGCCCGGAGCTGATCATCATATTCGTGGTCGCCCTGCTGATCTTCGGGCCGCGCAAGCTTCCCGATCTCGGTCGCGCCATCGGCAGGGGGATGGCGGAGTTCCGCAAGGCGGCCTCCGATCTGCGCCAGACTCTCGACACCGAGGTCGCCCGGGACGAAAGCGGCCGGGCCGCAGCAGCCGCAAGGAAGGCCGAAAAGGAGGGCGGGGCGCCTGACGCCGCTGATGCCGGCAAGCAAAGCGATTCCGACTGATCTACCGGCCATGGGCTTTCTGGAGCATCTCGACGAGCTTCGGAAACGCCTCCTCTGGTCGCTTGTCGCCATCGTCCTGGCGTTTGTCGCCGCCCTTACCCAGTCGAAGCGGATTCTCGCCTTTCTGCTGCGGCCAATCCGTCCCATGCTGGGGGTCGAGCGTCCCGTTTTCATCGATCTGACCGAGCCGTTCCTCCTGTACATGAAGGTCGCTTTGCTGGCGGCCCTGTTTCTGTCGGCGCCGTTCGTCCTCTACCAGGCCTGGGCATTCATCGCGCCGGGCCTCTACCCGCGCGAGCGTCGCTACGCCTTCCCGTTCGTGCTGTTCGCTACGGTGTTCTTTCTGGCAGGAGGGGCGTTCGGGTACTACGTCGGCTTCCCGGTCGCCAGCAAATTTCTCCTCGGCATCGCCGAGGAGTTCCGGCCTGCGCTCCGCATCAGCAGCCTGTTCGGATTCCAGAGCAAGATCATCCTCGGGCTCGGTGTGGTGTTCGAGCTGCCGACGGTGATCTACTTCCTCGCCCGGCTCGGTCTGGTAACACCTCAGTTTCTGTGGCGGAACTTCAAGTACGCGATCCTGATCATCTTCATCATCGCCGCCGTCATCACGCCGACGCCGGACGTGGTCACCCAGTGCATCTTCGCCGCTCCCATGATTCTGCTGTACCTTGCGGGGATCCTCGTGGCGCACATCTTCGGTAGGGCGCGCCCCGCACCGGACGAACAGGACGAGGCGTGACCCGCGACGGGCCGGATGGCGCCCCGGCCGGCGGGAGCTCGCCGGCCGGGTATGTCGAGGTCGCGTCGCCAGCCGGGACCTGGCTCAGCCGGCCGGGCTTCGTCGGGCCGATCGCCGGCGGCGACGTCGATGACCTGCTGAGCAACGCCTCACCCCGCCGGCCGGCCGCCGGAGGGGGAAGGGGACCGCTCATTCGACTCCGCCTCGGTGGGCAGGAGGCGATTGCCAAGCGGCCGGTCCATGGCGGCCTGCTGGGCCGGATGTGCGGCGGCCTCTACTGGGGTCGGGGGAGAATTGTCGCTCAGGTGCGCGCCGCGCAGCGACTGCGTGCCGAGGGTGTTCCAACTCCCGATATCCTCGCCGCGGGCTGGCGGAGCGTCGCCGGCCCGCTGCAGCGCCACACGATTATCGCGTCGGCCATACACGGGGCGATCAATCTCTACGAGGCCTCGCGCAATCCGCCTCCCGGCCTGTCGCGACGGGCGATCCTCAGGCAGTCCGCCCTCGTCGTGCGCCGCATGCACAACTCGCGTTTCCTGCACGCGGATCTGAATGTCACCAACCTCGTGCTCGAGCCGCTGGCGACGGGAATCGCCGTGCACATCGTCGATCTCGATCGAGGCCGATTCCGGGGCCATTTCGACTTCGCCGACCGCGCCCGCAACCTGGCCCGCCTGCTCAGGTCGTACGAAAAATGGCTGGTCGGGGAAACGCCCCTCAGCGGCCGCGAGGAATTCTACTTCCTCCGCTGTTATGCAGGAAACGATCGAGAGATGCTTCGGTGGTTGGGGCGATTCCTGCAGAGCTACCGGCGATCACTCGGCGCGCGACGATTCGTCTGGCGGCTGCGGCCGGCCCGCGTCTCTCGTCCCCGAACGGTCGATCGACGGGATTAATCGGACGGCCGCTTCCTCCACCTCATCGACGCCAATTTCCTCGAGGCAGAACGGTTGGTCGCCGGAAGAGGGGGAACACTCGCGGAAATATTTCCGGCGGCAGGGCGAACAGGGATATCCCTTCCAGTCGAAGGCGACGTTTGCCGCGTGATGCATCGACCACCCAGCTGCTGCCAAGAATCGCGATCCGGGCAGCGCTGAAATGTTCGCGGATCGCCCGCACCGCCGGTGAGATCATCACCACGTCGCCGATCCGGTTGTTCGCCGAGATGAGTAGGTGACGAATACGCGCAGGATCGATGGAGATCATGCGGACGAGAATCGGGAGGAAGCGCCGAACAACGCGCTGCGGGAGAGGCTGGAGGGACGACAGGCACCCCGCGGGCCGCGGGCCGCGGACAGGATCGGCAGGGCAGCAGCCAGAACCTGATCGGGAGTGACCGACTCGGTGCCGCCCGCGCCGCGAAGCACGATATCGCACGGCCCGAGCGGCGCGTTGAGGCGGGGGTCGGTCGGACCGAAAATGGCGATCACCGGGCATCCGACGCCCCAGGCGAGATGCATCGGTCCCGTATCAGCACCGACGAACAGCGCCGCGCGACGCAACAGTGAAGCGAGGAGCCGGAGCCCGGTCCGGGGCGCCACCACGGCGGCCCCACCGGAGGCGCGCGCCACGCTGTCGGCCAGTCGCTCCTCTCCGGGCCCCCAGGAGATCAACGACACGGCAGCGGTGGAACGGCGCAGGATGGCGGCGAGGCGGGCGTAGGACGCCGCCGGCCACATCTTGCGCCGCTGGCGCTGGCTGGTCCCGGGAGAGAGGATCACCACCGGCGCTCCCGGCGGCGCCACCTCCCGCAGCACCTGCTCGGCGCCGCGCCCCTCTTCGGGCTTCTCCATCAGCCGCATCGCCACCTCGTCGCCGCTGGCGCCGAGGGCGTCGGCCAGGCGCAGGTTACGGTCGACCCTGTTGAGCCACGGGACCGGCAGTCTCACCCATTCATTCGTCAACAGGAAGCTCATCTCCCGGCAGAGTCCGGGGGCGAATCCGACCCTCCGTGGCGCGCCCGACAGCGCAGCGACGGTGGCGCTTTTGAAGCTGCCCTGCGCGTCGATCGCGACCGTGAAGCGGCGCGCGCGCAACGCTTCCCGCAGCTCGCGGAGGCGGCCCGGGAGCCTCCAGGGGCACCTCGTTGAGGCGCGCATCTCGGCGCGCGGGAAGCGAATCACATCGTTCAGGTCGGGATGATCGAGGAGAAGATCTCTTGACAGATCCTCGACGATCCAGGAGATATGAAGCCCGGGGAAGGATTGCCGGAGAAGGTGGACCGCAGGCAACGTGCGCAGCACATCCCCGACGGCTCCGAGACGGACCATCAGAACACGATCGCTGGCCTGAATCGGGCGGTGGAGTCGCTCCATGGGCGCCGCATATTACAACCCTGAGTCAACCGCCGCAACGCGGCGGGAGGCATGTTTGACAGGCATTTCGGCGCGATGCTATAAGGTGGCTTCCTGCGAGGAGCGGCTTTGGCGATCGATCCGGAACTTATCGAGATTCTGGCGTGTCCCGCCTGCCGGACGGAGGTCGAGCCGACTCCCGATGGGCTGGCTCTTCTCTGTCGCTCCTGCCGCAGGCTATATGCGATCGTCGATGACATACCGATCATGCTGATCGAAGAGGCAACCATCGAGCCGGAGGACGACCCCCACACCCCGGGATGATCGCCGCGCGCGACCTGAATCGGGCCGGGACATCCGCAGGCCCCATGGGCGCGACCCCACGCATTACTCGGACAGGCTCGCGGTCGGCGGGGATGGAACCTCAGTTGCGGCCGGGAGGGACTCGGGTCACGACGCCGAGAATCAGCAGGGCCCAGAGCAGGCGGCAGATCTCAAAGTCGTTGAGAGGTGAAAGCTTGCAGATGTCGCGCAGCGGGAGCGGGCGCTCGCAATGGGAAAGCAGGGTCCACTCCTCCAGCGACAGCTCCAGTTCTTTGGCCAGGTCGGCGCCTTCGGCCGAAGTCCGGTAACGGGCATCCATCCCACCCACCGCGTCCCAAACACGCTCCCAGCAATCGATCTGGCGCACCCCGGCGAGGGTGATCGCCGCGGCGTTCAGTTTCAGGGTGATCATCTCGTCCGACGGCAGCGGGCCGGGTTGATAGCGATAGCGGCCCCGCGTCCAGCGAAACAGTCCACAGACGATAGTGCGGATCTGGGTCTGGACCCCTTCGATCAGATCGTGCGGCTCGATCTGGCCGTTCTCGACCAGCACCGTGCCGAGCCGCTTGCCGCTGTTGAGAGAGACCTTGAGCGAATCGACCAGACCCTCGAGGGACACCTTCCCGGCGCGAAACAGCACCTGGCCGAGACGGTCTCCACGGTCGGAGGAGGTGGCGAAAACCGGCCGGCCGGTCTGGATATAAACCGATTTTTCCGCCACATCCCCTGTGAGCGTCAGAACTCCGGTTTCCCGATGGCTCAGGATGGAGTACATCAACGATGGAAATGTCGCATTCGCCAGAATCCCTTCGCGCAGCTGTCTCTGTGGTTCCATCCCTACCCCCGGGCCTGGCGAACTTAGGGGGCGTCGACGAGGATGTCAAGCGAGGTGCTGGCTCGACCCGCTTCGGTCCTCTGCAACCGGCGGGGTGGCGGCCGATTAGGCGCGCCGAATCTGGCGGGCCTTGTTCTAAATTATTAGAATGAATATACTTAGGTCAGAATTACGCGAACGGCGCGATTTTCTTCCCGGGCTGGTTGTTTCTCCACCTAGGTGCTGCATCCGCCCCGCAGGGCGATTACAATTGTTTCTTGACAGATATTGATAATGGCGGCAACATTATCACGATGGTATTTCACCGGTGTCCTTCTGGTAATCGGGCCGTGGTAGAGTTCGAGAGCCTCATGCTTTTCAACCGGTTATCCGCTGCGGGAGCGTGCGACCGCTCGCTTCCCGGCTGGCCGGTACATCGCATGACGGGAGGTCAGTCCTGATGGATGTGGAGCGGGAACAGCGCGGCAGCGCACGCCTGGGAAACTACCTGCGCCGGCTCAGAGGCGGCTATGGCCTCTCCCTCCGGCGCGTCGAGGAGAAGGCGAAAGCGGATGGCGGCGAAATCGACAATTCGCAGCTCTCCCGGTATGAGCGGGGGAAGTGCTATCCCTCCTTTGACAAGCTCTGCGTTCTGGCCAACATCTTCAATGTCCCCATCCAGAATTTCTCGGATCTGCTCGATCTCGAACACATAGAACAGTTCGAGATTCCCCGGTCGGCAGAATACGAGGATCTGAGGACGGAAGCGAATCGCGAGTGGGAGCAGGGGAACTTCGCCCGCGCTTATGCGATCTACGAGGCCGCGCTCGCCCGTCTCGAGGATCCGGATGGGCCGCCGGTCGATCCGGATCATCTCGCGCGCGCCAGGTTCAACCTGGCCAGATCGCTCCTGCGCATGGGGAAGATCAGTCTCGCTGAAACCGAACTGCGCATCATCCTCAGGGAGCACCGCTCCATCAAGCCGGCCACTCAGGCGCTGGTTCTGCTCTGTCTGGCCGACGCGCACGACGACAAGGGGGATGGCTTCCTGGCGATTCTGGAGGCGGAGAAATGCCTCCAGATCGCGCGATCGATCGGCCACACCGAATACGAAGGCTACGCGCTGCTCCGGCTCGCCAGCACCCGGTTCGAGCAGGGCGACTACGAGATCGCGCTGGAGAGTTTCCGCGAGGCGCGTCTCCGCCTCGAGGTGATCGCCAGCCCTCACGACCTGACGTTGATCCGGGCCAACATCGGTTACTGCCTGGCGATGTGCGGCAAGCCGGAACGCGGGCTGCGCGAGCTGAGAGAGTCCCTGCAGGTGTCCTCCCGCGAGGGCTTCCGGCGCTGCGCCGCCTACACGCTGCTCCACATAGGCCTGGTGCACGAGATGAAGGACGAGCCGAAGAAGGCTCGTGATGCCTTCGAGGAAGCGGAGCTCATGGCGCACGGTGGCGAAGAGCGTTATGTCGACATTCTCTTCCAGACTGCCTATCGGCTGTGGGAGATGTCGCGTGTCGCCGGTAACCAGGTCCAGGAGAAGGTCTACTTCGGCCGGCTGAAATTCCTCCGGCCGCAGCTCGATCGCCGCTTCATCGAGGTGGAAAAGTTCGACCGTCACATCGAGAACGGGAAAGTTCAGGTGAAATCATGAAGCGGCTGACCGTTGCTGCCCTCGTCGCCTCCGGCCTTCTCCTGCTGCCTGCCGTCGCGCTTGCTGAAGTCTCGGTGCAGCTCGACAACGATGGAAAGCTCAAGAAGGTCCACATTTTTACCCGGGGTGAGGGTCGATCGGCCGTGGTCTGGGGGCAGGTCCGCAAGTACCTGCCGCTGGAGCTGATGTTGAATCCACTCGGGGACAATCTCGAGGATGGCGCTCCGCACATCGCACTGCACCCGGTGACGGGACACCCCTGGGTCGTCTGGTCGATGAACATCGCCAATCGGAAGCGGATCGGCTTCGCGACGTGGGATGGCACGCGCTGGACGAGTCCCTCCCAAGTCGTCAATCTGCCCGATCCGATTGGCTACGATCAGCTCGACCCGCAGATTAGCTTCACCCCGCTGGGCGCGCCGATTCTCACCTGGTGGGTCGAGGCTCCGATCGCCAGGGTCTGTTTCAGCACCCTGATCGATGGTCGTTGGTCGCCTCCGCTCGTGTTGAGCGCGCGCGAGGTCGACAGCCGCCGACCGGTCCACTCGCTCGGCGAGGGGGGAGAGGTACTGCAGGTCGCCTACGAGACCCCGCTGGGAAGCGTGACCGAAACCTTCTCGACGAAGACTCTTCTCGATATGTCGCTCGGAATCATGGATAACCCGATTCCTCCCGGCACCGATCCCAATCCGGGCGATGAGGACCAGGGAGACTTCTACCCGCCTCCGTCCGGCAGCACGAGATCCGGTCGTTTCATCATCCAATAGGCGGCCGCCGGCAGGTGCGGCGCGCTCCGACACTTCAGCCCGCTGTGCACGGAGGATCCGCGAGACGAGGGAAGGGGATAGGCCGCGTTTGGCGGGCCTTTTTCATGCCTGCCGTCCGGGATGGATCTCAGGAGGGGGCCGAGTCCCGCCATGGAGCCGGTTCCGGGGTTTCCTCACGGCCGGCCGACGGGGCGGCCTGGCGCGCCAACTGCAGCCTGAGCACATCGCACTCCTCCTCGATCCGACCGACCTGCTTGCGCAGCTGGCTGTTCATGATGCGGATCTTGATGCCGTCGATGACGCCGATGATGCAGGCGAAGGCGACTCCGAAAATCACCGACGAGGCGATCACCGCGCCCATTGGAATCGGGCCGATGCGTGACACGAGGAGATCGACCGTGACGTCCTCGCTGTTATAGACGCCGACGACCAACAGCACTATGAAGAAGATGAAAACCACGATGGAGATGAAGATGTTCATCGAGCCACCCTCCGGAGACCTCGCCGCCGCGCGGCCGGCGATACATCGAACCATCCCAGGACCGTGTTCCAGTGCCCCTGCGCCTTGAGGATCGCGTCGACCACCTCCCGCACCGCTCCCTGTCCTCCCGATGCGCCGGTCACGAAGCGGGCCCGCCGTATGACCTCGGGATGGGCATCGGCAACCGCCACCGACACGCCGGCACGAGCGAGCACCGGAATGTCGACCAGGTCGTCCCCGATATAGCAGACCTGCGGGTCGGACAACCTGCGGCGGCGCAGGATCGATTCGTAGACGGCGAGCTTGTCGCGGGTCCCCAGATGAATCTCGTCCATACCCAGTTCGCGGGCGCGGCGCACGACGGCGGTGCTGCGCCGGCCCGAGATCACGCCGGTCATCAACCCGAGCCGGCGTGCGATCCATAACGCCACCCCGTCTCTGGCGTCGAACGATTTCGCCTCGTGGCGCGCACCGACCAGCGTGATCCGGCCATCGGTCATCACGCCGTCGACGTCCATCAGAATCATGGTGACGCGGCGCGCCCGGGTTTGCAATGAAGTCCTGCCTCTCACGTTCGACTCCTCGCTCTTCAGAACAGCTGCGTGCGCCAGAGGTCATGAATATGCAGGACGCCGTCGACCTGGCGGCGGGAATCGACGACGATGAGCGAGGTGATCTTTTTGGCCTCCAGAATGCTGAGGGCTCTGGCGGCGAGCTCATCGCGATCGATGGTCACCGGATCGGCGACCATGATGTCCTGCGCGCGCATGCGGAGCAGATCGTCGCCTCGCCCGAGCACGCGACGCAGATCGCCGTCGGTGATAATCCCCGCCAGGCGGCCATCCGGATCGACCACGCAGCACATGCCGAGCTTCTTCTCGCTCATGGTACGGATGACCTCGGACAGCGGTGCGTCACGGCGGGCCCGGGGGATGGTGTCGCCGGTGTGCATCAGCGTGGCGACCGTCAGGACATTGCGGCCCAGCCGGCCGCCGGGGTGGAGACGGGCGTAGTCACTCGTGCTGAACCCGCGTCGATCCATGAGAGCCACAGCCAGGGCGTCGCCCATGGCGAGGGCCGCCGTGGTGCTGGCCGTCGGCACCAGGCCGATCGGAGTGGCCTCCTTCTCGATCCCGACGTCGAGGCTGACTTGCGCGTAACGGCTGAGCGTCGAATCGCGTACGCCGGTGAGGGCGATCAGGCCGACCTCGATGCGTCGCAGCAGCTCCAGCAGGGCCAGCAGCTCGGCCGTCTCGCCGCTGTTGGAGATCGCCACGACGACGTCTCTGGGAACGACCATGCCGATGTCGCCATGCACCGCCTCGGCCGGATGCAGGAACAGCGATGGGGTCCCGGTGCTGGAGAAGGTGGCGGCGATCTTCATGCCGATGAGGCCCGACTTGCCCATGCCGGTCACCACCACGCGGCCGCTGCAGATGTGGAGCATCTCCACGGCCCGATCGAATCCCTCATCAAGGCGCGGAATGAGGTCGAGGATCGCGCGGGCTTCCAGCTCGAGAACGCGTCGGGCGTTGTCGCGTGGCATCAGCGGCCCCGCAGGAGCATATCGATGGCGCGGACGCTGGCCAGAACCGCGCCGGCTTCGTCCAGCGGCAGCGCGTTCGGCCCGTCGCTGAGCGCCGCCGACGGGTTGTCGTGAACCTCGCAGAACAGGCCGTCGATCCCGACTGCGGCGGCGGCGCGCGCCAGGTGAGGAATGTAGCGCGCCTCCCCGCCCGAGCGATCACCCTGGCCGCCGGGGAGCTGCACCGCGTGGGTGGCATCCATGACGACCGGATACCCGTGCTCCCGCATGATGACCAGTGAGCGGTAGTCGACCACCAGATTGCGGTAACCGAAGCCTGTCCCCCGTTCGGTCAGCAGCACCTTGTCGTTGCCGGTCGCGGCCACCTTGTCGGCCGCGTGCCTGATGTCCCAGGGGGAGACGAACTGCCCCTTCTTGATGTTGACGGGTCGCCCGGTTCGCCCCGCGGCGGTGAGCAGGTCGGTCTGACGGCAGAGAAAAGCGGGGATCTGGAGAATGTCGAGCACCTCCGCGGCCGGTTCGGCCTGTGACGGATCGTGGATGTCGGAGAGCACCGGCACGTGCACCTCGTCCTTGATCGTCTTCAGTATGCGCAACCCCTCCACCAGACCAGGGCCGCGAAACGACTCGACCGAACTGCGGTTCGCCTTGTCGAAGGACGACTTGAAGACGAACGGGAGATCCAGAGTGCGGCACAGGCCCGCCAGGGAGCGGGCCATCTTCAGGGCGTGGGCCTCGCTCTCGATGACGCACGGGCCGCCGATGAACAGGAGCGGG
>Ga0302046_10003729_pt1 | contig 13690 bp, 9 predicted proteins | sample RVTome_11_FD_200261 | JGI IMG/M metagenome (GOLD analysis project Ga0302046, IMG submission 200261) | Soil microbial communities from uranium-contaminated site in the Upper Colorado River Basin, Wyoming, United States - RVT147D111 (version 2) ...
AGAAAGATGAATCCGAGAATCGGCCAGAGCAGGGTGTCGAAGAGCCCTGCGAACCAATCCGTAAAGAACCACAAGAGGACGATGACGACGCGCGGGACGAACAGCGCGGCAACGGCCAGACAACAGGGCATGGATCGCACTCCCCTCGACGACAGAAGACCGATACGCGAACGGACGCAATGTGTTCGCGCGGCGAGTTGGTGCCAACGTACCGGGATACTGCTGCTCTTCACGCTGCTGTGGGGACCGGCCGCGGTCTCCGCACAGGAAGAGCCGCGGGTAGTCCTCGAGACGACGTTGGGGTCGATCGTGATCGACCTAGACTCCTCACGCGCCCCGATCACCGTCGATAACTTCCTCAAATATATCGACGCCGGCATCTACGATGGTGTGCTCTTCCATCGGGTCGTCCGCAACGCCCTCATCCAGACCGGCCTCATCACCACCGCGTTCGAGATTCGGCATCCCATTCTGCCGCCCATCCGCAACGAGGCGGACAACCGCGCGAGCAATCTCCGCGGTACCGTGGCCATGGCCCGCCTGGCGGAGCCGCATAGCGCCGAAGTGCAGTTCTTCATCAACGTACGTGACAACACGCAACTCGACCACCAGGGCCGGACGGATCGCGAATGGGGCTATGCCGTGTTCGGGTTCGTGCGCGAAGGCATGGATGTCGTCGACCGCATCGCCGAGGGCCGCACCACGCGTCGCGGCGACTTCGAGGACTTCCCGGAAGACCCCGTGGTCATCTACGCAGCTTATCGCCTACCTATGGAGTCGCAAAACTGATTCGGGAAGCTCTGCACGAGTCGGCGCTCGGTCGTGCAGCGCTTCCTTAGCGCGCACGCCTCCCGGGCGGACGTGCCGTGACCTCGCCAGACGATCGCAGGCTCCGTGAGGGATTGCGACGAGGGGACGAATCCGTTCTGGCGGAGCTGCTCCAGGAGTACTGGGCTCCCGTTGTCCGTTTCGTTCGAACCATTCTGGGTGATACGGACATTGCCGAGGACGTCGCACAGGAGACCTTCGTCCGGCTGTGGACGGCGCGTGAGCGGTGGCGCGGTGAGGGAGCCCTTGCCCCACTGCTCTACCGCATTGCCCGCAACGCGGCCCTGGACGAACGCAAGGGCCGCCGTCGCATCGGCCCCATCGACGCGGAGCCGCACGTCGCGATCCCCACTTATGAGCACCCTGACGCCGCCCTGGAGACGAGGGATCTCGAGAGGGCCATCAGGCGCGCCGTCGACGCACTCCCCCCCAAGCGCCGCGAGATCTTCTTACTCGCCCGAGCAACCGACCTCACCTACGCCCAGATTGCCGAGGCCCTCGGCGTTTCTCCCCAAACCGTCGCCAATCAGATGAGCCGAGCGTTGAAGGACCTGCGAGAGGCCCTCCCTAAATAGCGCAAAGGCGCAGCGAAGCAAGGACGCAATGGGTGATCCTTCGGTATCACGATGGTGCGGACCGATTTCCCCGTTGACCAAACCCCTTGCCTCCGCGCTCCTGCCTCGGCACCGTCGGTGCGATCCGGTGGACAGTTCTTCGGAGATGTGTTGAGACGCGAATGCTTTATTGAGATGAGGATGCGGCGCAAGCGGCTACTCTGCACCATCCGCTGTCGCCGAGGCGACGGATATCTAAACTCCAAACGCCCGTTTTCGAGCAGTCGAGGCAGCCGCGTAGCTGGTGTACCAGCGACCTAATCCTTGTAACGCAACACTCTAAATCCAGAGTGGTAGAATCCGCCCGCTCGATCGTGATGTATGGAAACGGGGCCGGCGAGGGGCCGACTCGGTAGACATCTCGAACGGGGTACGGCTTCAGTGGACGAATCCATCCTCCAGGTCCTGCGGGGATCCGCGTCAAGCTCGATGCGCCAGCAAGTGGACGAGTGGCGCAGCAGCTCCCAAGCAAACGAGGAGCACTACCGCCAACTGGTGAGGGTCTGGGAGGCCACCGAGGGCGCCGCCGACCGGAATCCAGTCGGCGCGCCACCGGCGGCCCGAATGATCGCAGCCCAAGCCGCTCGGCGCCGTGTCGTTTCGCAGATCCCGCGATTCGCCGTAGCGGCAGTCCTCACGTTGGCTCTCGTGGGCGCCGGTTGGGTCAGTCTCAGATGGCTCGACCGACCGGTCATGACAGTGGCGGCCGCGGGAGATCAGACGGTGACGCTGCCGGACGGCAGTTTCGTACGGCTGGCGGATGGCTCGCGACTCGAGTACCGCACGCGAGCCGGCGAACGTTTGGTCGAGCTGACCGGCCGGGCGTTCTTCGCCGTGGCCAGTGATTCGAGCCGACCGTTCCACGTCCGCGCGGGCGATGCCCGCGTCACGGTACTCGGCACCCGTTTCGACGTCATGCCGCGTGGTGACTCGGTGCGCGTTGCCGTAACGGAGGGGTTGGTTGCTCTGGCCAGGCACGACGCCATGCGACGTCTGCCCGCCGGGACCGTTGGCATAGCCCATCAGCGGGGCGTCAGCATCGACTCCAGCCTCTCGGCCATCGCCGCCATCGATTGGCCGCGTTCCTTCTTCCTGTTCCAAGACACTCCGGTGACGGACGCGATTGGCGAGATCAACGCGCGGATGGGACGTCGCGTGATCGTGGCGGACTCGGGAATCGCCGACCGCATGGTCACGGCGCAGTTCGCCGATGAGCCGTTTGAAGACATCATGAGCACGATCTGCGTGATCGTGAACGCACAGTGCACTGACGTGGATGGTGCAGTGAGGATGAGCCAATGAAGATCTCGCTCATGGTAGCCACGTTGGCCGTCATCTCGCATCCCGCAACCGGCGTGATCCGGCAAGACACGTCTCCGCTGGACCGGCGCGCGCAACTGACGGTAGCGGACGTGCCACTTGCCAGTGCGCTCACCGAGCTGCAGCGGCGTTCTGGCGTGCCCATCGCGTACAGCGCTGATTTCGTCGCGGAATACCAGCACGTGGCCTGCGAGTGCCTGGACGTCACCGTGCGGGACGCGCTCGACCGATTGCTGACGGGGACCTCGCTACGGTACGAGGTGCGTGGCGCTCGCATTCTCATCCTGCCGCCGCGGGAACAGTCCCGTACTCTGGCCGGCCGCGTGCTCGCGGTGGAGACGCTGACCCCGCTTCCGGACGTGCACGTTCGGCTGCTGGGAGCGCGCGGAGAAGCCACGACCGACAGCGACGGGCGCTTTTCCTTGCCCAATGTGCCCCGACGACCGTTGCGCATCGAGTTGCGCGTGCCGGATGCACTTCCGGACACCGTCACCGTCACCGCGGATCGTGACAGCCTCTACGTGGCCGTACGCGCTGATGCCCATGCGCTGGAGCCCATCGTCGTCACGGCCGATGCGTACCGGCGGCGGGAGCGCTTCGAGACCACGGCGCAGACCAGCCGGATCAACCTGGATCGCAATGACCTGGCACACATCCCCGGCGCCGTGGAGTCTGACGTACTGCGTGCCCTTCAGAGTATGCCCGGGGTCGTGGCCAAACACGACTTCTCGATCGGCTACAACGTCCGCGGCGGCGAGAACGACCAGAATCTCGTGCTCTTGGACGGGTTTCCGGTCTTCAATCCGTCACATCTGGGCGGGCTCTTCAGTACGTTCGACGTGAACGTGCTCGACGAGACGAATTTCTACACCGGCGGCTTTCCCGCTCGCTACTCCGGGCGTCTATCCAGCATCCTGGATCTGTCGGTGAAAGCCGGGTCCCGCCAGCGCATGCGCGGATCGGGGCAAGTGTCGCTGCTGTCTTCGAAACTGGCGTTGGAGGGGCCGCTCGGGCCGGGCAGCTTTGTCTTCGGGGCGCGCCGCACCTACGCCGACGTGGTCGTCGCGACGTTCACCACGCACACCCTGCCCTACTACTTCACGGACCTGGTGGGCAAGCTCACGTTTCCGATTGGGCGCAACGGCTCGCTCTCGGCTACCGGGTACTTTGGGCGCGACGTCCTGAATGACCGCATCGTCGACGTCGACTCGGCGCAAGGCGTATTTGCACCGATTGATCTCGTCGTCGACTGGGGCAACCTTCTGGGTGGGCTGACGTGGCATCAGTTGGTGGGGCCGATCACGTTCACCACCCGCGCCGGTCTCTCCCGTTTTTCCTCCTCCGTTGGCGTCTTCCCCGACTACGCGAATCTGCAGAACGAACTCCTGCTCCTGACGGGCGGCACTCAAGCGGCCGCGACCCTTGGCGCACACGACCTCCGCGTTGGCGTGGGCGCGGAGGTGTTCGATATTCGTTACGCCGTGCAGGAACCCGGCTTCGTGCGCGATGAAGAGAACCTGGTGGAGGTCGGGTTCCTGCCGCTGCTGGATCGGCGGTATCGCCCGACGTTCGTCTCCGCGTTCGCGGAGGATCAGTGGCGCGCGTCTTCCCGCCTGTTGCTGCGACCCGGCATCCGGGTCGAGCATGTGGCGCGTGCCCGAGCGACCGCCGTTGCGCCGCGATTCGCCGCAAAGCTCTTCCTCACCGACGATCAAGCGGTTACCGCATCGGTCGGCCGATATCATCAGGCCGTTCATTCGCTGCGCGATCCGGACTTCCCCATCACGATCTTCGAGTTCTGGATCGGCGCGAACGAGAGCGTTCCCATCGCCAAATCCGATCAGGCTGTGCTCGGCTACGAGCGGTGGCTGGGCCGTGACTGGCAGATGGTGATCGAGGGATACTATCGCGAGTTTCGCGACCTCGTGATCCCGGACCGTGGTTTCGCGCTGCGGGATCCCGGCGATGAGTTCCTCCGCATGGAAGGGGAATCGTGGGGGGCAGACCTGCTCATTCGCAAGCACGCCGGGACCGTGCGCGGATGGTTGGGATACGGCTTCAATCGTTCCATTCGGCGCGCTGGGGGCGTTGAGTTCCCGCCGTCCCACGACCGCCGCCACATGATCAATCTCGTGCTGGACGCACCAGGGCCCCTCGGCGCCGATATGGGCCTGCGCGTCGCCTACGGCTCGCCCCTGCCGTTTACCGCCAAGATCGGAGAGTGGGACCACCGTCGCTACAGCGCGGACCTACACGCGTTTGGCTTTGGCAGCGAAGAGCCCATCGCGTCCGGCATCAACGCCCAGCGTTTTCCCTACTACAGTCGCATCGACCTGGGACTGCGGTGGCAGTTCCTGAAATGGGGAGTGGAATGGCAACCCTATTTCCAAGTGGCCAACCTGATCAACCGGAAGAACGTGTTCATGTACTTCGACAACTTCGACCCCCGTCCACCGGAACGGCGGGGCGTGTCGCAGCTACCGATCTTTCCATCGTTCGGAATCGAATTCGCATGGTAACCCGGCCACGAATCCGCGCGGCGCTCGCCCTCTGCGTGCTGGCCAGCGCCTGCGAGCTGACCGATATCAGCTTGCCGCCCGCCCAACCTGTCCTGGTGATCTCGTCGGTGCTCAATACCGCGAAAACCGAACAGTTCGTTGTCGTCGAAGATTCCAAGTCGGGAACAGACGGCGGCGTCATTTTCGCCGGAGGGTTCATCCCTGACTTTCCACCGTCGTCCCCCGTGTCGGACGCCGTCGTGACACTCACGCACACATCGCCCGGTCCGGACTGCACCCAACCAACCGTCGTATTCGAAGAGCTGCCGCCGTACGACGATGGCGTCACTGACTACGGCAGTGGACGCTACGTCACGAGTGATCTCTGCGAATTGCGTCCTAACGATGTGATCACGCTAGAGGTGCGAGCCCCCGACGGTCGCGTAGTCCGTGGTCGCACGCGCATTCCGGGAGCCCAGCAAATTGGGGTGGGAGTGAAACAGGCCCCAACCGGCACGCCCGACACGATGGCCCTGAACCGGTTGAACGATTCGCTGTGGATCGACGTAGAGCCAATCGCCGCGCGCGCGCTGCAGCTCGAGGTGCTGCGTACCGATTTACGACAGACCGAACGGACCACGCCTCGGTCAGATCCTGCCCCCGGCCTCGTGACCGTCGCGCGCGGGGTATTTCCTCATCGCACCACTACGGACACGATGAGCATGATGCTCCCCGGCAGCGCGCTGGTGCTCAATGGGAACGACGGCCAGCCGCTGTTCCGAGCGGGCCTGTATCACGCGGCCACGCTCGCGGTCACCGACACCAATTATTACGACTTCACCCGCAGCGGAAGCGATGATTTCACGGGACGCGGGTTTATCAATCATCTGGAGGGCGGGATCGGCGTTTTCGGTAGCGTGTCTCCGGTGACCTCGATTGTCCGCGTCGCGTCCGATTTTTTGGATTCGCGCGAAGGCATCTACCGCATGACGGGAGCGATCGAGGGCGCACCCGTCGACGTCACGTTCGAGGTCTACATCGACCGAAGCACCGAGCAGCTCCAGAGCCAACCGCAGATCGAGCAGTTCTACGCATTCGTCGAGGGCGTATGGCAGGGACAACCAATCCTGACTACATCAGAAGGATGGTTCGGCGGCCATCCCTTTTTCCCCTTCGGAGAGTTTCCGTTGAGCGCGTCCTTCCTGGCCGGCACCGCAGCGGACACGGTACGGTATTTCGTCGGTGGATACCCTGCGGCAACGGGAGGCTACAGCGTCAACGTGTACAACCGCACCGCGCTATTTGTCACCGAACTCGCGGCAGTCACATTGGAGAGCCCCACACCGTGAGCCGTCCCAGACTCCCCCTGACGTCCCGACATCGCTCATCCGCTGCCACGCTCATCTTGCTGATGACCGGATGCGAGCTCACAGACATCACGCTGCCACCGACCGAGGCGACCCTGGTGGTTACTTCAGTGCTTAACACGGCCGCCCATGAACAGTATGCGGTGGTGGAAAACTCGCGCAGCGGCAGCGAAGAGATCATCGGCTACTTCGGCGGGCTGGTTCCCGACGTGCCACCAACTTCTCCCGTATCCGACGCCGTCGTCATACTCACCCATCTCACCCCGGGCGCGGATTGTGCCAACCCGCTCATACGACTCGTCGAACGGCCCCTGGATCTTGGCGGTGGAGCAGGCCCCAGCGGCACGTACTTCACCGAGGATCTCTGCGCGCTTCGCCCCAACGATATCATCGCGCTGGAGGTTCGTGCGCCGGATGGACGGGTCGTGCATGGATATACGCGCATTCCTGGCGCCCGAAGCATTGACGTCGGCATCGACGCCCCCGCGAGTCTACCTGACACAATCGGCTTGCATCGCTTGAACGACTCCCTGCGAATTGGCGTCGACCCGATTGCCGGGCGCGGCCTCCAGGTCGAGATCGTGCGTGCCGACCGCCGTTCACAGCGTCGGACGGACGGGTTCGACAGCTTCAGCTTTCCGCATCGAGGGATATCGGATACGATGGGACTGGTGCTCGCGGGCAGCGCGTTGGCCGTGGATGGCAGCAACGGCGATCCCATCTTTCAAGCGGGACACTTCCATGCCGTGACGATCGCCGTGACGGATACCAACTACTTCGACTTCACGCGGAGTGGGAACGACGACTTCACCGGCCGCGGGTTCCTCAATCATCTCGACGGTGGCATTGGCGTCTTTGGGAGCGTAACCCCCGTCACCCGGCTCGTGCGAGTGACGACCAACTTCACCGATCCCCGCGAAGGAATCTTCCGCATGACAGGATCGGTCAACGGCCAACCCGTGGACGTGACGTGGGAGGTGTACCTCGATCCTTCGGACGAGCTGCTGGGCGCCGGCTTCGACATCGATTCGTTCTTCGCGTTCGTCGAAGGCATCTGGGCCGGGCAGCCAATCGCCACCTCGGCAGCCGGAACATTCGGAGGCAATCCGTACTTTCAGTTTGGCGACTTCCCCTTCAGCGCAACGTTCGAGGTCGGCGCCGGAGACGACGCGCAACGATTCTACATCGGGGGCACCCCCGAGCCCGCCCCGGACACGTTTGACGTGAATGTCTTTGATATCTCGAGTACGTTTCTGACCGCGATCGAGGCGGTTCGCGTCGAGTGAGCCAACTGAGAGGCACGGGGCACGGGCCTGCATATGCACCGCGTTCTCCCGTCAGGGGACCCGCGCTGCCCTCCCCACAACCTCACCATCGGAACGCATTTCAAAGCCCGTAGCGCGATCGCCGTCCATCTGAAACACCACCACCGTTTCCGCGTGCACGTCGAACAGCTCGCCGTCGCGAAACATCGCGGGGTAATAGCTGCCCTCGCGCGCGGGCAACAGGGCCGTGCCCGATTCCACATCGACGGGGGAATCGCCCCACTGCATGACCAGGCGTCCCTCCAGGTGGTGGATGGTGACGTCTATCGGATCCGCCGTAGGGTTGCCGGTCGAGTCTGGCTCGCTCGTGAACGTGTAAACGCCCAGAACGGCTTGCGCATCCGCTTCCTCCACGACCCACGTCTTGGATGGCTCGACCGTGATGCGGAGCGGCACGAACGTCTCGCCCCAGTGCATGCGCACGGTTGCGCCATCGGGAGCTACCAGCGGGAAGTACCACGTCAGCGCTTCCATGTGCGGACCCATTCGCGGATCCACGGTGAACTGCACGGCCGCGTCGGCCGGGTCGGGGCGCTGGATGTGAAAACGCCGTGCATCCGTTACCAGCAACACCGTCCACGCGGAATCGGCGCGGGGGATCATCCAGACGCCGTACTTTCCCGCGGCAACGTCCTGACCGTTCAAACGAAATGCCTTGTCGGTCTCCAGGGTGGTTGCCCAATTAGCGCCGGGCGTCCATACCAAACCCCAGTGCACCACTCCACCGAACAGGCTGTCGCGGCCGCGAGCTACGGGACGCGAGTAATCGATTGTAATCGTAGTGCCATCGATGGTTTGGGATACGGTACCGCGCTCACTGGCCCGGACCTGGGCGCCGAGATGTAAAGGCGATGTGAACAGAATGCAAAGAGACATCAGGGTCGGCCACGTGCGCGTCATCATCCCTCCGGGTAGCGCGCGATCCAACCTACCCCGATCCCATTTCCAGGTTTCGTGGAATAATCCGTGGTCCGGACACGGCGGGCCGTGCCCCGTACGGCTGCGGCAAGGCGCGGATCAACAAAGAGGGGGCACGGCAACGCCGTGCCCCTCTCCTGGTTCGGTCTTGATGGCATCGATCTACATCAGCTGGCCCTGGCCTGGTTCACCGGCCCCTTGGCCTGTTGCACCGGCCGGCTGGCCTCACGCGCCGCGCGAATGCGGGTCGTGAGATCCCGTTCTTCACGCAGCGTATCGATCAACAGCTCCGCCTGCTTGGTCTGGAAGGCCAAGGATCCGGCCTTCTCCACGACGTGATCGATCAGCGTCTTCTGCGCATGGAGCCCTTCCAGCGAGGAATCGATATCGATCATGAGCGCATCGGCGCGGGCGAGCCGTTCCTCCGCATGCTCGATCTGCCGCTTGCGCGACTCGAGCGACTCCACGGTGCCATCCACATCCCGAATGCGCTCCAGGGCATCGTCCACCAGCGCCCTGGTTCGCGCAATCTCCTGTTGCGCACCATTGATCGTGCGAACGTCCGCCACCGTGCGCGCTGCCAACTCGTACAGGCGCTTGATGTCGCCCTGCAGCGCGTCGATCGTCGCCTGGCGGTCGGCAACCTGCTCCAACGCCTTGCTCAACTCGGCTTCGGTTTGCTCCCATTGCGCGAGCCGTTCCTCGAACTGCGCCAAGCGTTTTTCGGCAAAGCGCAGGTTGCTCGCGCGATCGTCGAGTTGCTCGGTCACGGTTTCGAGATATTCGGTCCGCTTCTCCGCCGAATCGACCGCGCCCAACAGGGCGCGGGAACGTTCTTCCAACTCCTGCGCGGCGGCGGCGGCCTCTTGCCGCAGACTGGACGCGCGATCGAGATGCTCGGTCGCCTTGTCCAGTGCCGCCTGGCGCTGCTCCAGCTCCTGGCCGAGTTTGCGGGACCGTTCGGCCACGTCCTCGAGATGCTCGGCACGATCCTCGAGCTTGCCGACCATCTCCGTCAACCCGTCCATACGCCCCCGCGCGTCCTCGGCGTCCGCCACGACGTCGTTCATCGTCGACCGGACGCGTTCGGCTTCGTCCGCGCGACCTATCAGGGCCCCGAACCGGCTGTCCGCCCCGTCCATTCTGCCTGACAGGGACGCGGTACGCTCGTCGAGCTTGGCCGACGTCGACGCCAACTCGGCAACCCGCTTCTGCAACTCCTCCACGAACTCCCGACGCGTTTCCAGCGCGGACATGCCATGGGACACGCGCTCGACCTCCTGCCGCACGAATTCAACCGTGGGCTTGAGGCCGTTGACGTCCTTCACCCGCTCGCGCAGCGCCTCGACGGCTTCGTGCGTGTGCGAGAGCCACGAGTGCGTCTCCCGTTGCGCATCACGCGCCCGTTGCATCTCCCCTTCGGCCACGCGTACCTGTTCCAAAGCATCACGGATGGCCTCATGGCCCCGGCGCAAATCGCCAAAGTCGCGTAGCGCGGCTTCGACGGAGGGCCGGGTCTCTTCGAGACGCCCCATCCGCTCTCCTAAGCTGCGGGCCGCGGTGTCGACGCGTTCGACCTCGTCGTGGAGCGTATCGAGCGTTCCGGCTTGACCCTCGAGGGCCACGACTTTCCCCGCCACCGCATGCACGCGGGAATGCAGGCTGTCCGTCTCCACCTTGACCTCGGAGATGGTCTTGCTGGCCGCATCCAGGGTCTCATACCGCGACTCGACGTTCTGTAGCGTGCGCCGCAAGTCCTCGACGCGGTGATCGACCGCTTCCAGACTCTTGCGGTCGAGCTCGAACCGCTCGACGCTCTGCTGGAGATCCTCCCGCAGCTGATCGAGTGTCCGGCGCCCCTCACGATCCACGCGGTCGATCTCATCCTGCCGCGTTGCAACCTCATGCGAGCGATCCATGACCGTCGTATGCAGGCCCTCCAGCTCGTTGATCGACGACTGGATCTCCGAGACCATGGCCAGGCTCTCGTGCTGGCGCTGCGCCTGCGTATCCAGCTTACGCATCTGCTCGCTCAGATGTGCCGCCTGCCGCGTCGCGCGATCCACCGCCTCTTTCTGGTGCTCGAGCGCGGAGATCTTTTGGGAGATGTAATCCGTCAGTGCCTTGAGGGTGCCCAATTGCCGTTTGGTGTCGGAAGCGCCGGAGGCGACCTCGGAGAGGCCGGACATACCCGACTCGAGCTTCTCCAGGCGGCGCTCGGCATCATCCACGGTGCCCAACACCTGGCGGTGGCGCTTCTCGAACCCGTCGAGCTTGGTCTCCGCCTGCTGCTGCATCGCCGTCAGCTCTTCCTGCCGCACCATCGTCGTGTCCAGCCCGCTGCGGAATTCTCGCAGCTGATTTGCCAGATCGTCCGCCTCACTCCGCATCGCCTTCAGCGGGCCGCCTAGCTCCAGAAACTCCGTGAGGTCATCACGGACCACGATGGTCTGATCCACCGTGTGCCGCAGGCTCTCCATCTCCCCCTTGATCCGCTCGGCGTCTTCCGACGCATTCGTGATCTGCGTCTCCGCGCGCCGCTGCGCCTTGGCGAGCGCGTCCGCCTGGGACTCGACCGCCTGGATTTGCGGCACGATCTTCTCGAAGGCCCCCACCTGTCGCTCCAACTCACCAAGGCGTCCGTGGAGACCGGACATCCGTTTCTCCGCTTCGGCCGCCGGGGTCGCCAGGGATTCGAGCCGTTTGGCCGCGTCCCCCGCTCGGGAGATCGTCTGCTCGAACGCGGCGCGTTCGGATTGAATGGTGGTCAGCAACGATTGAAGCTCTGCGGACACTTCGTCCGCCTTTCCACCGTTGCGACGCAGGGTCTTGAGGAAGGTGGCCATCTGGCATCTCCGGCATGAACGTGGCGGCAATCGAAATCAACGCGCATCGACGCCACACACTGGCGATAGGAGCGTCGCAGACGATGATTCGTAACGCGGATGCAACTGTCGGAACGCACGCGGGCGCGTGACATGTGGCCGGCCGACCGGCACTACGCGGAAAAACGAGAGCGAAGAACACGCCGTGGTGGTCCCCGATCCCTGCGTCCCCACCCACGGTGCGCGGTCGGGGTTCCTTCGCGGGAACCCTTCCGGCCAGCGCGGCTTCCGAAACGGTAGCGAGATGGAGCTTACGATGCGGGGGTCGCGCCGGCTGTGATGGGCGCTACGAAACCGAGGGGGGAGTTCGAGACCGGGCGGCTAAAGGACTTCAGCCACGCGACGTCGGGCGTGGCGCCTCAGCCACCAAGCTGCACGGGGAGACGTCGCGCCCCCCAGGTGCCGTGAGTGGGCTCCCACACTCCGGCGCAACGCGTCCCGCAATTGGGGCACGTTCCGGTTTCCGTGAGCCGAAACCCATGAATCACATACCAGTCCCGCACGATCAGCGGTGCGCGACAGACGTGGCAACATGTCGTCCCACCGATCTCATCGTGCACGTTCCCGGTATAGGCGTAGCGCACGCCTTCGCTCATCGCGATCTGGCGCGCGCGGGTGAGCGTAGCCGGCGGCGTCGGGGGGCGATCGCGCATCTTCCAATCGGGGTGGAACGCCGTGAAATGCATCGGGACGTCCGGACCGAGCTTTTGAACCACCCATGCGCACATCTCGTGCAGCTCGCGATCGTCGTCGTTCTCGCCGGGGATCAAGAGGTTTGTGATCTCGAACCAGACGTCGGTCTCGTGCTGCAGATACTGCAGCGTTTCCAAGACCGGCTGCAGGCGGCTGCTGGTCACTTTCCGATAGAAACGATCCGTAAACGCCTTGAGATCGACGTTGGCCGCATCCATGTGGCCAAAGAACTCCTCCCGCGGCTCGTCACAGATGTACCCGGCCGTTACCGCGACCGTCTTGATCCCCGCCTCACGGCATGCCTGGGCAACATCAATCGCGTACTCGAGGAAGATGACGGGATCGTTGTACGTAAACGCGATGCTGCGACAACCCAGCCGTTGCGCGGCTTGCACGAGCGCTTCAGGCGTCGCGTGGTCGGCGAGCGTGTCGATCTCACGGGACTTCGAGATGTCCCAGTTCTGACAAAACTTGCAGGCTAGATTGCATCCCGCCGTCCCAAAGGACAGCACGGGCGTCCCTGGCAGGAAGTGATTGAGCGGTTTCTTTTCGATGGGATCGACACAGAATCCACTCGAACGTCCGTATGTGGTCAGGACAACCTGACCATCCTCGCACGCCCGCACAAAACAGAGCCCGCGCTGCCCGTCGCGAAGACGACAGGCCCGCGGGCACACATCACATTGCACCCGCCCGTCATCCAGGAGGTGCCAGTATTTGGTAGGAACGGTGAAATCAGCCATGGGGCCCGTATTGGATGATACACGGGCCGCCGGAGCGGGGGAAAGGCCGTGAGAGACACGCATTCTGCAGGAGAGGGGCGTGCCGTCTCACGTTTGCCCGATTATCGAGTGAGGCTCAGCCCCGGCTGTCGTTCCGGAAGAACTCCCACACCATCGTTCCCAAAGCGGTCATGAACAATCCGAAGGCAACAATCCAGAACATCGCAACCATTGAGTCATCTCCCGTATCCTCGGGAGCGAGGCTCCCGGACGTCAGAGGCTGGACCTGTACCGCCCAGCGGTTTCTTGCCCCTGAGTATCGAGAGATGGCCGTGTGAACTGATTGAATCGGGGGTTAAGGGGGCTTTATTGCCGCGGAGGCACGGAAGGCACAGAGGCACTGAGGCACAGAGCGCAAAGACTCGAACCTCCGTAGGCCTGCGGAAACACCGGCGATCAGTCGATCTTCGGCAACCGACCGACGATGGAGGTGGCCGACCTGTGCTCAATGCCCTCTGCG
>Ga0302046_10003734_pt1 | contig 13683 bp, 14 predicted proteins | sample RVTome_11_FD_200261 | JGI IMG/M metagenome (GOLD analysis project Ga0302046, IMG submission 200261) | Soil microbial communities from uranium-contaminated site in the Upper Colorado River Basin, Wyoming, United States - RVT147D111 (version 2) ...
TCACCAGCAGCAAACCCGCCTCCGAAGAAATCAGCGCAAGCGTCAACGCATGAAGCTGTAGAAAGCAAATCGGCCACCCCCGCTGTTCCGGAAGTGGCCGATTCGATTGGTGGGCCGTCAAGGACTCGAACCTTGGACCCGCTGATTAAGAGTCAGCTGCTCTACCAACTGAGCTAACGGCCCAACACCTGCTCCACCAAGTGGTGCGCCCGAGAGGATTCGAACCTCTGGCCTTTGGCTTCGGAGGCCAACGCTCTATCCACCTGAGCTACGGGCGCCCGCCACGACCCTCCTTCGATTGGGGTGACCGATGGGAATCGAACCCACAACCCCCGGCTCCACAGGCCAGTGCTCTAACCAATTGAGCTACGGTCACCGCGCGCGAACGCAAGGGCTGATTTTACAGGACGCTGCCGGGAGCGTCCAGCGCGGTCAGCGGCGCTCCATGGTCGGCGTCTGCTCCGGCACCTCGTTGAGCGCCACCGGGCCCTCGCTCTCCTGGCCGCGGAAGTAGCCCGGCGGATTCCCGTGCGAGCTGCCGGTCTCCCGCTGCCAACCCTGCTGCCGCAGGCACGCCCGGTAGAGATCCAGGTTGACGAGGACGCGCTCGGCGCCCGGCGGGACCCCCGCCGTCTTGACGCAGGCCTGGTGGTCGCGGGTGAAGGCGGCCATGTCGGCGCCGGGCTTGACCCAGTAGAGCTGGCAGCCGGCCAGCAGAAGCGTGCCGAGCCCGAGGCCGAGCCAGCGGGCCGTTCGGCGGGGGCGCATCAGCCTTCCATCTCCCGCGGCGAGGGGCCGCCGTCGATCACGATGGTCTCGCCGGTCATCCACGACGAGGCGTCGGAGGCCAGGAACACGCAGGGCCATGCGATCTCCTCCACCTTGCCCCAGCGGCCCATGCCCACCCGCGCAGCCACCGCGTCGTAGGTCTTCTTGCCGTCGGGGCCGGCCTGCTTGAGGACGTCCAGGTAGCCCTCGGTCTCGACGGGGCCGGGCGCGATGCAGTTGACGCGGATGCCCTTGCGGCCCCAGGCGGTGCCCAGCTCCCGGGTGAGGGTGATGACGGCCGCCTTGGCGGCGCCGTAGTGCGACATCATCGTGGAGCCGTAGACCCCGGCGACCGACGAGATGTTGATGATCACGCCGCCGGCGGGCTGCAGCATCATCTGCTTGCCCGCCCACTTGCAGCCGAGGAACACGCCGTTGAGGTTGATCTGGATGACCGTGTTCCAGCCGTTGACCGAGATGTCCTCCGGTTTCGCCCGGAACGAGGCGCCGGCGTTGTTGACCATGACGTCGAGCCGGCCCCAGTCGGCGGCCGCGCGCTCGACCATCGCCTTGACCTGCTCCTCCTGGCGGACGTCGACGGCCAGGGCGAACGTCTTGCGGCCCAGGTCGTGGATGGCCTTGCTGACGGGCTCCAGGTGCTCGAGCTTGCGGCTGCAGATGGCGACGTCGGCGCCGGCCCGCGCGAACTCGATCGCGATCGACTTGCCGATGCCGGTGCCCCCGCCGGTGACGATCGCCGTCTTGCCTTCGAGGGAGAAGGGGTTCCTGGCCATGGCGGGGACGATACCCCACCCCGCCCGCCGGCGTCTACTCCTCCGGCAGGGCGATCCGGGCCTGGCGGTCGGGAACCTCGCGCTCGATGCGGCGCCAGATCGACATCGGCGAGAACGAGGCGCCGTTGCCCTCGGCGCACCCCGAGAGCTTGTCGACCAGCTCCCGCGCCCGATCGGCGCGCTTGCGGGGGGCCTTGGCGGCGCGGCGCACGTCGTCGTCGCCGGTGTGCTTGGCCTCGACCCAGGCCTCCTCGAGATGGGCCATGAGCAGCACGACCCGGTCGATCTCGTCCTCCAGGTAGGTCTGCCACTCGGCCCTGGAGGCGAATCGCGGGCACTCCCGGCCCAGCACGCCCTCGAAGTGCTCGGTCAGGCGGTGGACGTGCGACAGGTGGTGCTCCATGCGGGCGCGCGCGACCTCGGCCGGGCGCTCGGGCTCGCGGGCGATGCCATCCCCGGCCAGGACGGCCAGGAGCAGCACGGCGGCGGCCAGCGTCGGGCGCATCGTTTCCCAGTATAGCCGGCCGCGCGCCCGCATCAGCGCAGGGCCGCCGCCTCCGGCTCGCTCACGTGCCAGAGCACCACGGCGTAGTACGGCCCCGGTCGCTCCGGCTGGCCGAGCAGGGGGAAGATCTCGACGTGGTCGATGCGCCGGCCCTCCGCGCGCAGCGTCTCGGTGCCCCGGTTCACCAGGTCGCGCGAGGAGAGCGTGTAGACGGTCGCCACGACACGGCCGTGGGCGTCGTGGGCCAGGTCGGGCCCGCCCGGCCGCCCCGGCGTCACGCGCGCGACGCCGGGCAGCCGCTCGCGCATCGGGTGCTGGACGACCGGGGCCGGCAGCGCCGAGGGCGCGTCCCCCTCGCCGCGGACGACGAGGTCGTTGACGACCTGCTCGACGCCCTCCACCTGCCAGGCCGCGATCTCGGCGTCGGACTTCTGCTGCCCGGTCTCGACGATGCCGGTCAGGTAGACGGTGCCGCCGAAGGTGTCGACGTTGACGCCGGCTCGCCGGCTCACGCCCTCGCCGGCGAGCCGGCGCTTGACGGCCACCTTCACGAGGGTGTCGTCCACGTAGGCGCCGAAGGTCCGGCCTGCCAGCGAGCAGCCGCCGGAGACGATCAGCAGCAGCGCCAGGGCGAGCGCGCGACGGGCGGCCATTGGGAGTGGTGGCTACGCCGCCGCCGCGGGGCGTACCGCCGACTCCTCGCGCAGCCGCTGCTCGACCACCTGCCAGTCGATGTTGCGGAAGAACGCCTCGACGTACTTCGCCTTGTCGGTGGCCTTGTAGTCGCGCATGAAGGCGTGCTCCCACACGTCCATGACCAGCAGCGGCTTGAACCCGGCCGGCACGCCGTCCTGGTGCAGCGTGACCCAGTGGTTGGTGAGCCGGTCGGTGGCGGGATCCTGGAAGAGGATGACCCAGCCGATGCCGCGCATGTCGCCCATCGCCTGGAAGTCCGTCTTCCAGGCGTCGAGCGAGCCGAAGGCCTCGCCGAGGGCCTGGGCCACGCCCGAGCCCGACGGCGGGGTGGGCTGGCCGGCCGGGCGCAGGTTCGAGAAGTAGTACTCGTGCAGGATCATGCCGTTGTACTCGAAGCCGAGGCGGCGGGTCATCTCGGCGAATGCGGGGTCCTTGCCGGAGGCCTTGCCCCGGCCCAGCAGCTCGGCGAGCTCCTCGTTGAGGACGTTCACCTGCTTGACGTAGCCCGCGTAGAGCTTCAGGTGCTCGGCGACCTGGTCGTCCGAGATCCCCTGCAGGCCGTGAAGGCGATCGAAGGACTGCTCTTTGTAAGCCTTGACCTTGTGGCGCGCCATTTCCCCACCTCCTGGGGACGAGCGTGCAATTCGCCTGCCTGCTATCATGTGCGCCACATTCGGTCCACGGAGGCCAAGTCATGCTGAACCGCTGGTGGTCGCTGCTCCTCGTCACGCTCGTCGCCGGTGCCCTCGTCGTCCCGGCGGGCTTCGCCCAGGCGCCGATCCGGATCGGCGTCATCCAGCCGCTGTCGGGGCCGGTGGCGGCGTCCGGCAACTACGTGCGCATGGGCGCCGAGATCGCCCGGGACTGGATCAACGCCCGGGGCGGCGTCAACGGGCGCAAGGTCGACCTGGTGATCGAGGATAACAAGTCCGACCCCAAGGAGGCCGCCAGCGCCGCCGAGAAGCTGATCGTGCGCGACAAGGTGCCGGCCATCATGGGGGCCTGGGGCTCGTCGATGACGCTGGCCGCCATGCCGAAGCTGCAGGAGTACGGCGTGCCGATGGTCGTGGAGACCTCCAGCGCCGCCTCCATCACCCGGAGCGGCAACCCGTGGGTCTTCCGGATCAGCCCGCCCAGCGAGATGGAGGCGCTCGGCCTGGCGCAGTACGTCGACAAGCTCGGCGTCAAGCGGGCCGACTTCCTGGCCGTCAACACCGACTGGGGCCGGGGGGCGGTGACCGCCTTCGGCGACATGCTCAAGAAGAAGGGCGCCGCGGTGGGCGCGCCCGAGTACATGGACCAGGCCGCCACCGACATGAACGCGCAGATCACCAAGATCAAGGGGGGCGGGGGCGACACCCTGTTCCTCACCACCGCCGTCGAGCAGATCACCCTCGTGCTCAAGCAGTCGCAGGAGCAGCGGCTGGCGCGCAAGATCGTCACCACCGGCGGCTCGTCGTCGCCGACCCAGCTCATCAAGCAGGCCGGCGCCGCCGCCGAGGGCACCTATCACATCGTGTTCTTCATGCCGTGGTTCCCGGAGGCGATGCCGGACGGCAAGCTGGCCAAGGCGTTCGTGGACGAGTGGACCAAGCGCGGCCATCCGTTCGAGGGGCTGACCGAGGGCTTCCGCGGCCACGACGGCATCGCCACCATCGCCGAGGCGGTGAAGATCGCCGGCAAGGACGAGCCCAAGGCCATCCGCGAGGCGCTGTGGAAGGTGTCGTTCACCGGGGTGAACGGCCCGATCAAGTTCGACAAGGACGGGCCGGCCGGCAAGGAGAGCGGGCAGAGCAAGCCGTCGATCTTCGTCGTCCAGATCAAGGACGGCAAGGTGGCGCTCCCGGACTTCATCGCGAAGAAGTAGCCCTGGAAGCGCTACCGCAGCACCTGGTGAACGGGCTGGTGCTGGGCGGCACCTATGCGCTGCTCGGCATCGGCCTCACCCTGATCTTCGGCCTCATGAACCTGGTCAACTTCGCCCACGGGGAGTTCTACACGCTGGGGGCGTACGCGACGTTCGCCGCGCTGGCCCTGGGCGGCCTGAACTTCTTCGCCGCCGTGGCCGCCGCCATCGTGGTGGGCGCCGTCGCCGGGGCGCTGTGCGAGCGGGTGCTGCTGCGCCCGCTGCGCGGCGAGTCGATCGACACGACGATGCTGGTGATGATCGGCCTGTGGATCGCGCTCCAGAACGCCGAGCTGCTGGGCTGGGGCGGCGTGGCGAAGTCGATCCCTCACCCCTTCCCCACCGCGCCGATCGTGCTGGGCCCGGTGGGCATCGCGCCCCTGCGGCTCTTCGTCGTCGTCACCGCGCTGGCGCTGATCGCCGCCTCCTGGCTGCTCATCCAGCGCACGCGCCTGGGCTGCGCCATGCGCGCCACGTTCCAGGACCGGGAGACGGCCGCGCTGATGGGCGTGAGGATCGGGCGCATCCACACCGCCACGTTCGCGTTCGGCTCGGGGCTGGCGGCGGCGGCCGGCGCGCTGCTGGGCCCGATCTTCCTGGCCTATCCCTCGATGGGCGACCTGGCCGCGCTCAAGGCCTTCTCGGTGGTGATCCTGGGCGGGCTCGGCAACCTGCCCGGCGCCACGCTCGGCGGCCTGCTGCTCGGCATCGCCGAGGAGCTGGGGGCCGGCTACGTGTCGTCCGGCTACCGCGACGCCGTCGGCTTCGTCATCATCATCCTCGTGCTGCTCCTCCGCCCCTCCGGCCTCTTCGCCCGCAGCGAACGCATCGGGTGAACCGCGCGCTCGCCGCCCTCGCGGCCCTGGCCCTGCTGACGCTGCCGTTCTGGCTGGCCAGCGCCTACCACCTGCACGTCGTGATCATGGCCGGGATCTTCACGATCCTGGCGCTGAGCCTCAACGTGCTCCTCGGCTACACCGGGCAGCTCTCGCTCGGCCACGCGGCCTTCTTCGGCATCGGCGCCTACACCTCGTCGCTGCTCGCCCTCAAGCTGGAGTGGTCGTTCTGGCTCGGGCTGCCGGCCGCCGCGGTGGCGGCCGGGCTCGCGGGCTGGGCGATCGGCCGGCTGGCCCTCAAGCTGCGCGGGGCCTACTTCGTGCTCGTGACGATCAGCTTCGCCGGCGTGATCTCGCTGGTGAGCGTGAACTGGATGGAGCTGACCAACGGCCCGCTCGGCCTGCCCGGCGTGCCGGCGCCCGAGCTGCCGGGGCTGAGCTTCCGCACCAAGCCCGCCTACTACTACCTGGTGCTGCTGGCCGCCGCCGGGGCCTATCTCGTCTGCCACCGGCTGGTGCACTCGCGCGTGGGCCGCGCGTTCCTGGCGCTGCGCGAGAACGAGGCGCTGGCCGAGTCGGTGGGCGTGGACCCCACCCGCACGCTGGTGGTGGCCGCGGTCGTGAGCGCCGCCCTGGCCGGGGTGGCCGGCAGCCTCTACGCGCACTACACGCGCTTCGTCAGCCCCGAGGTGTTCCTGTTCAGCTACACGGTGACGATGGTCATCATGGTGGTGGCCGGCGGCAAGGGTACGCTGGCGGGGCCGGTCGTCGGCGCCGTGCTCTTCACGGTGCTGCCGGAGGCGCTGCGCGAGGCGATGCCGTGGCAGTGGCAGATGCTGGCCTACGGCGTCCTGCTCGTGCTGCTGGTCTTCTTCCTTCCCCGGGGCATCGTGCCCGCCCTGCAGGCATGGCGGCGCTAGCCGTCCAGGACCTGGCGGTCGATTTCGGTGGCGTGGCCGCGCTCGCCGGGGTGACGTTCGAGGTGCGGCCGGGAACGATCACGAGCCTGATCGGGCCCAACGGCGCCGGCAAGACGACGGCGTTCAACGCGATCACCGGGTACCTGCGGCCGCGGCGCGGGCGCGTGACGTTCGACGGACGGCCGCTCACGGGCCTGCGGCCCTGCGACGTCGCCGGCCACGGCGTGGTGCGGACGTTCCAGAAGACCAGCGTGTTCCCCGCCCTCAGCGTGCGCGACAACGTGATGATCGGCCTGCACCTGCGCGGGCGCAGCGGGCTCCTCGCGATCCTCGCGGGCCGCCGCGCCGTCGCCCGGGAGGAGGTTCAGCTGGCCGGCGACGCGGACGGGATCATCGCGTTCGTCGGCCTGGAGCACCGGCGGGACGCGATCGCGAGCGCCCTGCCCTACGGCGAGCAGCGGCTGGTGGAGGTGGCGGTGGCGCTGGCCGCGCGGCCGCGGCTGCTGCTGCTCGACGAGCCGGCGGCCGGCATGACCGGCAGCGAGAAGGACCGCCTGATCGAGCTGGTGCGGCGGGTGCGCGGGCAGGGGGTCACCGTCTTCCTCGTCGAGCACGACATGCGCCTGGTCATGGGCGTCTCGGAGACGGTCATCGTGCTCAACCACGGCCGGGTCATCGCCGAGGGGCCGCCCGCCGCGATCCAGGCGCACCCCGACGTCATCCGCGCGTACCTGGGATCGGCCCGTGCTCAGGCTTGAGGGGCTGCGCGCGGCCTACGGCCCCATCGAGGCGCTGCGGGGCATCGATCTCGAGGTGCGCGAGGGCGAGCTGGTCTGTCTGCTCGGCGCCAACGGAAGCGGCAAATCCACCACGCTGCGCGCCATCTCCGGTCTGCTGCGCCCGGCCGGCGGGCGCATCCTCTTCGAGGGCGAGCCGATCGGCGGACGCGAGCCGGCAGCCATCCTGGCGGCCGGCATCGCGCACTGTCCCGAGGGCCGGCGCGTGTTCCCCTACCTCACCGTGGAGGAGAACCTCCGCATGGGCGCCTACGTCCGCCGCGACCGCGAGGGCGTGGCCGCCGACCTCGAGCGGGTGTGCGCCCACTTCCCGGTGCTGGGCGAGCGGCGCCGCCAGGCGGCCGGCACGCTCTCCGGCGGCGAGCAGCAGATGCTCGCGATCGGCCGGGCGCTGATGGCGCGCCCGAAGCTGATTCTCTTCGACGAGCCCTCGCTCGGCCTGGCGCCGACGGTGGTCGAGACGACGTTCGGGATCATCGCCGATATCCGGCGGCAGGGCACCACGGTGCTCATGGTCGAGCAGAACGCCTACCTCGCGCTGCAGATGGCCGACCGCGGCTATGTCCTGGAGACCGGCCGCATCGCGCTGGCCGGCGCCGCCCGGGAGTTGCTGGCCGACGACCATGTCCGCCGAGCCTACCTCGGCGCCTGACTCGGCGGCGGCCTACGCCTCAGTCGGGCCGCTCCTCGCCCCCTGGCATCTGGCCCCTTCTCGGCCGCCTCGTGTGAGTCGATGGCGTCACGCTTGCAATACATGGTTTCGAAGGTGTGTGAACTCGTGTGTCGACGCGCGGGAATGAGTCTCGGGCCTGGCGCGTCACACAATGCGAAGGAGGGCTTGGCAATGAAGGCTCGTCTGCTGAACGGGGTGGTGGGTGTTTCGCTGCTGGCGCTCGTGGCCACGGGGTGCGGGACGCTCGGCGGCGCGGCAGTGGGAGCCGGCGCGGGCGCGGCGGTCGGGGCCGGCACCGGGTACGGGGCGGGCAAGGGCGCGCTGATCGGCACGGGCGTGGGCGCCGCCGCCGGCGCGATCTACGACATCACCAAGAAGAACTAGGAGTGACTCATGAATCGTTTGGTGACGCTCGCGAGCGGAGTCGTCGCGGTTGCGGTCCTGTCGGCCGGACCGGCGTTCGGCCAGCAGCCGAAGCGGGCCGACTGTGACCCCGCGCGCGTGCCGCAGAGGGTCGAGGGGCAGGTGGTGCGCATCGATGCCGCCACCAACAAGGTGACGATCCGCGACGACAAGGGCATGACGCACGAGTTCCAGGCCAACAAGGAGACCACCCAGGACATGAAGCCGGGCGACCGCATCGAGGCGAAGTTGCGCCAGCCGCCGGCGAAGTGCTGAGCGAGCCCGGCCGGCGGCAGGAGATCTGCCGCCGGCCCTGGGCGGTCGCTAGCTCTTGCGGACGTTCGTCGCCTGCAGGCCCTTGGGGCCGCGGGTGACCTCGAACTCGACCTGATCACCCTCCGCCAGGCTCTTGAACCCCTGGGCGGCGATCGCGCTGAAATGCACGAACACGTCCTCGCCGCTCTCCTGGGTGATGAACCCGAACCCCTTCGCGTCGTTGAACCACTTCACTCGTCCCTGCGCCATGATCTCGACCTCTTCCTCTGTGGGGCATGCCCCTGATGTTCCCGCCGCAGCGGGGTTGCCCTCCGGTATCGAAGGGCAAACAAAAACGCCGCGCGAGCTGGGTCTCTCGCGCGGCGTGTGTCTCGGGTCTACGAACCGAGCAACCGTATCCAAGCTGAACCAGATCCGGGCCGGAGTATGGCACGGACGGCCGTCCACGTCAATGGGCCCGGACCACGAGGCGCCTACGCGCCGCCGGCGCTCGTGAGCCGGAGGCCCCAGTCCCCGGCCAGGTGCTCGACGCGCTCGCGGTACCGGGGGACGCCGAGCTCCGTGAACAATCGGTGTGCCTGCTCCAGGTGTCGGCGGGCCGACTCGGGCTCGACGCGCGCCCACGCCAGGCTCGCGAGATCCATGTGGGTACGCGCGCACGCGTAGCGCGAGTGAATCGCGGTGAAGACCGCCAGCGCCTCCTCGAATCGGGCGGCCGCCGCCGCGAGGTCGCCCCGCGCGGCGGCGATCCGCCCCAGCGACTGCCGGGCCCAGCCGACGGCGATCGGAAGGGTTACCTCGGTCGCCAGGCGGAGCGCCTCGGCACAGCACTGCTCGGCGCGGTCCAGCCTGCCCTCGAGGCGCTCGGCCTCGGCCAGGAAGGCGGTGAACCAGCCGGCCAGTGATCGGAGGCCGAGCTGCTGGAGCAGGGGGATCGCGCGCTCGAGGGCCGCGATCGCCTGGGCCGCGTCTCCCTTCTCGAGATAGGCGAATCCCAGGAATCCCGTCGAGATCGCGCGGTAGAGGACGTCCTGCGCCAGGGTGACGGCGCGCCGGCAGTCCGCGATACCCTGCTCGCAGTCCCCGATCGCGGCGTGGACGATCCCGATGAGCCACGTCGCCGAGGCCGCGAGCGGCTGGGCGCCGATCGTCTCGGCGATGGCCAGCGCCCGCTGTGCTGCAACGATCGCGTCCGCGAACGCCCCGATCTGGCTGCAACAGACACCCAGCGCCCAGTAGGCGTAGGCCAGCGACCATTGCTCTCGCGTGCCCTCGAGAAGCTTCACCGCGCGACGGCCGTCCCCGACCCCCCGGGCCGCTTCACCCGACAGCGCGCCGGCCAGCGCCAGGATGCCGTACGCCCCGCCCATCGTCACCTCGTCCTGGCAGCGCTCGCTCTCGGCGATCGCACGGCGGGCATGCTCCACCGCGACGACAGGGTCCCCGAGCCAGAGGGCTCGCGCCAGGAGGAAGTGGTACCGGGCGGCCAGCCCCGCATCCTGCAAGCGCTCCAGCCGGCTGCGCTCCTCGAGGAGCAGCGTGCAGATCTCGTCGATGCGTCCCAGCGGGAGCAGCGAGTCGGGCAGGCGCAAGACGATCTCCAGCTGACGGCGATCGCGCAGCTCGGCCGGCAGCCGTTCCACGTGCCGGAGCGCCTCCTGCCATGCCTGGACCGCCTCCTGGTGGTGGTCGCCGCGGGCCGCCTTCTCGGCGAAGCGGCTCAGGTACTCCACGGCCTTCGCCGCGTCCTCCGTGTGCGCGTAGTGGTAGGCGAGCTGGTCGTACGCCTCCTCGAGGCGGTCGGCGAAGACGCTCTCCAGCGCTCGCCCGGCGGCCACGTGCAGCTCCCGGCGGCGTTCCGCCGGCATGGTGACGTAGGCCACCTCGTGCGTGAGCGCGTGGGTGAAGACGTACATGGCCTCTTCGTGCCGGGTGCGCGGGTAGAGGAACTCGAGCCGGGTCAGGACCTCCAGGTGGGCATCGAGCGAGCCGACCGCGGGCCAGGCGCGCCTGAGCAGGCGCAGCGGGAACTCGCGGCCCAGCACCGCGGCGACCTCGAGCACGCTCCGAGGCTCCACCGGCAGGCGATCGATGCGTGCGCGGAGTGTCTCCTCGATCGTGTCGGGGACCGCCGGCAGGCCGCCCGGGTCTGCCTGCCCCTCGACGGCCCGGCAGATCTCCTCGAGGAAGAACGGGTTGCCCTCCGCCTTGTCGAGGATCACCCGGGCGACCGGCTCGGGGACCTCGCGGTGGAGCACCGAGCTCATCATCGCCAGGCTGTCCTCGGGGGAGAGTGGTGGCAACGCCATCTGCGTGGCGAAGGACCGCTCGATCCAGGGGGCCCGATAGCCCGGGCGGTACGTGGAGACGAACAGGATCGGCGCCCCCGGCAGTTCATTGACGAGGGACGCCAGGGCCTCCTCCGAGGGCTTGTCCGTCCAGTGGAGGTCCTCGACCACGATGACGACCGGCCGCCGGCGACTGGCCTGGACGATCAGCCGGCGCAGCGTCTCCAGGGTGCGGAGCTTGACGGCTTCCGGGGTCTGTGCGGCGAGCTGCTCCATCCCGTCGCGGAGGCCGAGAAGCTGGAGGAGGTACGGCGCCGATTCCGGCGCCAGTCCGAGCGCCTGCAAGGTGCGGTGCACGGCGGCGGTCACGCTCTCGATGGAGTCGGTCTCGCCGACGCCGCAGATCTGTCGCAGGAGCGCGATCACGGGCACGTACGGGACCGCGCTCGCATGGGAGAAGCACGGGCCTTCCACGAACGTCACCGGCTCGCCGGCGACGCGCGCACGGAACTCGGCGATCAGCCGGGACTTCCCGAGGCCCGCCTCCCCGACGATGCCGACGGCGTGACCCTGGCCGCGCAGCGCCGCCGCCAGGTGGCGCCTCAGGGCCTCGACATCGTGGTGCCTGCCGACGAAGGTGGCGATTCGCCGGCCCGCGGCGAAGCCCGGTCCCTGGTGCCCCAGGACACGATAGGCCGACTGCCCCATCGGCTCGCGAGGGGGCACGGACGCCAGCTCGAAGCGGCGCTCGATGAACGGCGCGGCCGCCTCGCTCACGATCACGGCCCCGGCCTCCGCCGTGGCGACCAGCGAATCCAGGACCGCCCACGCCTCGCGCTTGGCGTCCATGTCGATCGTGGCCGCATCGCCCTCGAACGCGACCTGGAATCGCCCCACGTGAAGCGCGGCCTTGACCGGCAGCGCGTCGCCCCCGGCGCGCTCGGCCGCCTTCTGAATCGCGATCGCCGCGTGGGCGGCGCGCTGGGGCGCATCCTCCACGGGCTCCAGGCCGAACACCGCCACCAGCCCCGTGGGGCTGCGCTCGTCGATCCGTCCGCCGAAGACCCGCACCTTGTCGGCCACCTCGCCCCCGCGCCAGGCGGCAAGCGCCTGGTCCGACGACGCCGGCGCCAGCACGACCCGTAGCACCGCGAGACGGCGCTGGTCCCAGCGCATGCCACGATACCGGGGCCCCTCCTCGACCGGAGTCGACGGTTCAGCGGCGGGGCCCGGCGACGGTGGCGGAGTCCGGGCCCGGGGACGCAAGCCGAACTTCTGGAGCCGGTAGCGGAGCGTGCTCCGCGAGAGGCCGAGCCGCGCGGCCGCGTAGGACAGGTTGCCGTTCGTCTCCCGGAGAGCCTCGAGCAGCCGCTCACGCTCGACGTCACCCAGCTCGTCCCGCAGCGGCGATCGATCGCCCGCCGGCTCGAAAGTCCGGGACGCCGGCAGCTCGAGCATCGCGGCGGTGACGACGGGTGCGTCGACGAGCAGCGCGACGCGCTCCATCACGTTGCGCAGCTCCCGCACGTTCCCCGACCAGGGACACGCCGCCAGCGCCGCCCGGGCGCCCTGGTCCAGGGACTTGGGCGGGAGCCGGTAATCGGCGCACGCGCCGGCGAGGAAGTGCTCGGCGAGCAGGAGGACGTCGTGCGGCCGATCCCGGAGGGGCGGCAGGTGGACCGTCAGGACGGCGAGGCGGTGATACAGGTCCTCGCGAAATCGCCGCTCCCGGGCCGCGACGGCGAGATCCTCGCTCGTCGCCGCCAGGATCCACACGTCCACCGACTCGTTGCGGGTGCTCCCGAGCCGCCGGACCGTCTGCTCCTCGATCGCCTTCAGCAGCTTCGCCTGGAGCGCCGCCGGCATCAGGCCCACCTCGTCGAGGAAGATCGTTCCGCGGTGGGCGCTCTGGATCAGCCCCGCCTTGGCCTGTCGCGCGTCGGTGAACGCGCCCCGCTCGAAGCCGAACATCTCCGCCTCGAGGAGCGGCTCCGGGATCGCGGCGCAGTTGACGTCGACGAAGGCCCCATCACGGCGCGGGCTCGCGCGGTGGATGGCTTTCGCGAGAAGCCCTTTCCCGGTCCCGGTCTCTCCCTGGATCAGGATCGGAGGGAGCCGTCGGGCATCCGCGTGGGACCGGAGCAATCGCTCCAGCTGCCTCCGGACGGCCACGATCGCCGGACTCTCCCCGAGCAACTGGTCGAAGGGGCCCATGGCGCCTGGCCCAGACACTACCCGACTTCGGGCGGCGACTGCCGGCGAAAAATCGCCATCTGCCGGCGCCGGACACCCTCCGGTGCGCCCCAAGTCATCGTTTGTTCTGGGCAATCGGCATGGCACTCGCGTTGCCACCGGTGGGGCTCCATGAAGACCAGCGCCAGCGCATCGATCGAGCGGAAGTCGGGGCAGTCCCCGCATGGCCGGCTCGCTGTCGGCGCAGCGGGATTCGTCCTCCTGACGGTGGGGGTGTTCTGGTACCAGTTCTCCCGCGTCGGGGCGGACGCGTCCCAGCCCCAGTGGGAGAGCCTCCGCTGGGGTCATCTGGCGCTGCTGCTGCTGTGCCTGCCCATCGAGACGGCGACCTGCGCGCTGCGCACCTGGGTGACCACTCGCGTCCTCGAGCCCCGCGTCACGCTGTGGACCTGCGTCAAGGCCGAGTGGGTCAACGTGGCGGTCTCCGTCCTCACGCCGACCCAGTCGTGGGGCGGGCCCGGCCTGATCTACGTCCTGAGCCGCGGGGGCGCCAGCGTCGGCACGGCGTTGACGATCATGCTGTTGAGCTGCATCGGCACCCTGGTCGCGCTGCTGATGCTGGCCGGCTA
>Ga0302046_10003736_pt1 | contig 13682 bp, 13 predicted proteins | sample RVTome_11_FD_200261 | JGI IMG/M metagenome (GOLD analysis project Ga0302046, IMG submission 200261) | Soil microbial communities from uranium-contaminated site in the Upper Colorado River Basin, Wyoming, United States - RVT147D111 (version 2) ...
GCTGTGCGGCGGGACCCACGCCCGCGCCACGGGCGACATCGGCTTCCTGAAGATCCTGTCGGAGTCCGGCATCGCCTCCGGCGTGCGACGCATCGAGGCGGTCACGGGCCTCGGCGCCCTGGCCCACGTGCGCGCCCAGGAGACGCTGCTCGGCGAGCTGGCCGGGCGCCTGAAGGCGCCGGTGGCCGAGCTGCCCGCGCGCCTGGACCGCCTGCTCGAGGACAAGCGTCAGCTCGAGCGCGAGCTCGAGAAGCTGCGCGCCGAGAGCCGCAGCGCGGCCAGCGGCGATCTGGTCTCGCAGGCGCGCGAGGTGGGCGGCGTGAAGGTGCTGGCGACGCGCGTGGACGGCGCCGACCCGAAGGAGCTGCGCAGCCTGGTGGACGACCTGCGCAACCGCCTGGGCTCGGGGATCGTGCTGGTGGCCGCGCCCGCCGAGGGCCGCGTGCCCATCGCGCTCGGCATCACCAAGGACCTGGTGGGACGCTTCGCGGCCGGCGAGCTGATCCGCGAGGTGGCCCAGGTGCTGGGCGGCAAGGGCGGCGGCCGCCCGGACTTCGCCCAGGCCGGCGGCAACGACCCCGGCAAGCTCGACGCGGCCTTCGCCCGGCTCCACGCGCTCATCGAGTCGGCCTCCTAGCCGCCGTGCGGGCCCCGGGTCCGTACGTGGCCTCGCCCTTCGCGCCGCGCCGCCGCGCCACGCGCGAGGTGCGCGTGGGCGACGTCGGCATCGGCGGCGCCAACCCGATCCGCCTCCAGTCCATGACCACCACGGACACAAGGGACGTGCAGGCCACGGCGGACCAGACCGAGCAGCTCGCCGCGGCGGGTTGCGAGATCGTCCGCATCACCGCGCCCTCCATCGACGACGCCGAGGCCCTGGGCATGATCCGCGCCGAGCTCTCGCGCCGCGGCGTGCACGTGCCGCTGGTGGCCGACATCCACTACACGCCCAACGCCGCGCTGGCCGCCGCCCTGCACGTGGAGAAGGTGCGCGTGAATCCCGGCAACTATGCCGACAAGAAACGGTTCGCCGTGCGCGAGTACGACGACGCCGCCTGGGCCACCGAGGTGGCGCGCGTGGCCGCGCGCTTCCGGCCGCTCGTGCGGCGCTGCAAGCAGCTCGGCCGCGCGCTGCGGATCGGCACCAACCACGGCTCGCTCTCGGACCGCATCATGAACCGCTTCGGCGACACACCCGAGGGCATGGTGCAGTCGGCCCTCGAGTTCCTGGACGTGTGCGAGGACGAGGGCTTCCGCGACGTGGTCTTCAGCATGAAGGCCAGCAACCCCCAGGTGGCGATCCATGCCTATCGGCTGCTGGCCGCGCGGCTCGAAGAGCGCGCGCCCGGCGAGCCTTCCTATCCGTTCCACGTGGGCGTCACCGAGGCGGGCTCGGGCGAAGACGGCCGCATCAAGAGCGCCATCGGGATCGGCGCGCTGCTGGAAGACGGCCTGGGCGACACGATCCGCGTGTCCCTGACCGAGCACCCGGTGAAGGAGATCCCCGTGGCTCGCGCGCTCGCCCGTCGCTACGACGTGCGCGCGGGCGCCGAGGCGGGCCGCCCGCCGGCCCGCGTTCCGGCGAGCAACCCCCCGGGTTGGGTTCCCGATCTTGGCGCGCCCTTCTGCGCCGATCCCTACGCCCACGCGCGCCGCGCGAGCCGGCCGGTGGCCGCGGGGCTCCCCATCGGCGGCGACGCTCCCGTGCGCGCCGAGCTCGAGCTCGGCCCGGCGCCCGCGGACCCGGCGGCGCTGGCCGCGCGGCTGGCCGTGGCCCTGTCCTCCGTCCCGAACCTGGCCTGCGAGGGACTCTCGGTGGGCGTGACCGACGCGGGCTCGGCGGCGCGGGCCGGTGCGTTCGCGCGCGAGCTGCGGGCGCTCGGCGTGGCGGCCCCGCTCGTGGCGCGCGGACCCGTGGCCATTGCGGAGCGCGTGGAGGACGCGGCCCGCCTGGCGATCCCGGCCGGCGACGCCGCCCGCGCCCCGGGCGGACGTCCCGTGGAGCTGCTGCTCGAGGCGCCGCTCGGCGAGCTGCCGGCAGCGATCGACGCCACGCTCTCGGCCGCGGCGGCGGCACGCGCGGGCGAGCTCCTGCTCTCGGCCGCCGGCGAGCGGCCGGTGCACGCGGTACGCGTGCTGGCCGCGCGCCTGGCCGCGCGGGGCGCCCCCCATCCCATCGTCCTGCGCTACGGCGCAGCGGCGCAGGACGAAGCCGACGTCCTGTGCGCGGCCACCGACCTGGGCGCACCCCTGTGCGACGGGATCGGCGACGCGATCGTGCTGCCCGCGGGCTCGGATCCCGCCCGCGCCCTGGCGCTCGCCTACCGGATCCTCCAGGGCGCGCGGCTGCGCACCACCTGGACCGAGTTCATCTCGTGCCCGTCGTGCGGTCGGACGCTCTTCGACCTCGAAGAGGTCACGGCGCGCATCCAGGCGCGCACCGGCCACCTGGAGGGCGTGAAGATCGCCATCATGGGCTGCATCGTGAACGGACCCGGCGAGATGGCCGACGCGGACTTCGGCTACGTGGGCTCCGGGCCCGGCCGCGTGAACCTGTACGTGGGCAAGGAGCTCGTGGAGCGCAACGTCCCCGAGGCCGAGGCCGACGACCGCCTGGTCGACCTGATCCGCAAGCACGGCCGCTGGATCGATCTCTGAGCTGCGCTGGCCTTCGGCTCGCGGCTTCGTCCGGCGCAGCGCGATTCAAGGCGGCGGTGCGGCGACGTCGCCCAGGGCCTCGGACTGGCCCGCGACGCGGCGCGCCTCGTCGAGGGCGGCGAGCGCTCGCGATCCCGCGAGCTGGGCGTGGTCGCGACCCAGGAGCGCCACCGCGGCCGCCAGCAGCAGGCCCGCCAGCAGCAGGCCCTCGCCGCCGCCGAGCACGCCACCGGCCAGGCGGTCGGCCCAGCCGAGCCCTGCAGCGCGCACGCCGCGCCGCAGGATGCGGCCCGCCACGGCCACCGCAACCACCACGGCCACGGCCACGAGCACGCCGGCGGCCACCCGCAGCGCGAAGTCGCCGGCACCGAACCCGGCTTCGTGGCGCAGCCACGCGGCGACCGGTTGCGTGAACAGCCGCACGCCGACGAGCGCGCCGCCGAGCGCTGCGATCGAGAACGCCTCTCGGATCAGCCCGAGCCACAGGCCGCGCAGCGCCGCCACGGCCAGGATCGCACCCACCACCACGTCGACAGGCGCCAGCTCACCCATGCGCGCCGAGTCTAGTGGATCCAAGCGGCCGGCGGCCGCCCGTTGCAGGCCCCTACGCCGGCTGCTGGTAGAGATACGCCTTCAGGCTCCGGATCTCCTCGCCCTGCTCCTCGATCTCGTCGCGCAGCAGGTCGCGCATGGAGAGCATGCCGATCACGCGCCCCTCGCTCACGATGGGCAGGTGGCGGCAGCCGGCGCGCTGCATCTTGGCGATGGCCGTGTCGCGGGTGTCCGAGAGGCCGGCGGTCACGACCTCGCGCGTCATCACCTCGTGCACGCGTACGCTCGAGGCGTCGCGCCCCGGGACCACCACCCGGGTCATCAGGTCGCGTTCGGAGAAGATCCCCACGAGCTGGTCGTGTTCGACCACGGCGACGGCGCCGATCTCGTTCTCCGCCATGAAGCGGGCCGTGTCGTAGACGCTGGCGTCTGGAGCGGTGTGGACGACGTGCCTGCGGTGGAGGACGCGTTGGATCGTGTGCATGGCGGCACCTCCTCTGGCTCGGAGGCTCCCGCCGGGCATGCGCTCGGCGGGAGCGCATGCCCTGATCCTTCTCAGAAACGTCGCGAGATGTAAAGCGGGCGCTTCACCACGGCAGGGCGCGAGAGCCGCAAGTAGCGCTGGAACCCTACGCTTCTGCGTCACTTTCCTGTGACGGAACGCCCGCCATCCGCAGGTAGGCCCGGGCGTGGTCGAGGGACGGGTCGGCGTCGAGCGCGGCGCGCCAGGCGCGGGCGGCCTCGTCGCGCCGACCGACGCTCCACAGTGTCACGCCGAGCTGCACGCGGGCGGCCGGCTGCGCCGGATCGGCGCGCAGGATGCGCTCGAGCTCGGCCAGGGCCTGCCGCGGCAGGCCCGCCTCCCGCAGGGCGGCGGCCAGGCGCAGCCGCACGTCGTGATAGCGCGGTCCGAGGTCGAGCGCGCGCCGGTAGGCCTCGGCGGCCTCGCGCGGGGCGCCCGCCTCCCGCCAGGCGTCGCCCAGCGCCGCGTACAGGTTGGCGAGCTTGCCGAGCGTGGTGGCGTCGAGCCCGCCGCGGCCCGGCGCGGCGGCGGCGCGGGCGGACTCGGCGAGCGCCCGCGCCCGCGACCACTCGCCCCGTTGCTCGCACACGCAGGCCAGGGCCAGGCGGGCCTCCACATAGCCGGGGTTCAGGCGCAGCGCCTCCTCGAGGCTTTGCGCCGCCAGGTCGAGCTGGCCCTGCCGCTCGTGCGCCAGGCCCACCCAGTAGTGCGCGTCGGCGAAGCCGGGCCGGCTGGCCAGCAGCTCCTGGAGGTCCTGGAGCGCCGTCTCGGGGGCCCCGCGCTCCGCGCCTCGCCGCCCGCGTACGAGCGCCAGCCGCTCTCGCGCGGAGAGACGCGCGCCCGGAGCTCCGATCGGCGGCACCGCCGGGGCGACTAGTTGGCCGCCGGGACGTGCTCCCGCGCAGCCTCGGCGAACTCGGTGCCGTCGTAGTTGTTGAGGATCACCTCGAAGATGCGCGTGGCCTCGTCGTCGAGGTTCATCTGCGAGTAGCAGGTCCCGAGCTTGTAGAGCGCCTGGCCGTCGAGTCCGAGGCCCGGGTAGTCGTTGAGCACGTTCCGGAAGCGGTCGGCGGCCGACTGGTATTCCTCCCGACCCATGTAGAAGTCGCCCACGCCCATCTCGTGCTCGGCGAGCCGGGTTCGCAGCTCGCGCCACAGCGGCTCGGCTTCCTGCGCCTCGACGGAGTACGGGAAGCGGGTGAGCAGCTGGTCGAGGTGCTCGAGAGCGCGCCGCGTGTTGGTCTGGTCCCGGTTCGAGTTCAGCGCCTCGTTCTTGCGGCACAGCGCCGAGCGCAGCACCGAGTAGGGGACACGCTCGTGGGTCGGGTGCAGCTCCGCGAAATCGCGGTAGTAGGAGAGCGCTTCCTCCCACTTGCCCTGGTCGTAGTAGGTGTCGGCGATCTTGAGCTCGGCGAGCACCGCGTAGTCGCTGTAGGGATAGTTGTCGACGATGGCCTGGAAGGTTTCGATGGCCCGCCCGTGGTCGGTCTTGGGGATGAAGCCGAGCAGCTTGCCGCTCTCGAGGATCTCGAGACCCTGGCGGTAGAGCACCTCCGCAGCGGGGACCTCTTGGATCTCGGGCGGGTTGTTGCGGGCGCAGCCCGCAGAGAGCGCGAACGCCGATACGACCATCAGCCAGCGGACCATGCCCGTGTCCCTCCCCTTTTTGCACCTCGGCGCATGGCGCCGATCCGGTGCGCGACGAACGCTCTCATGAAAAGCCAGCCGGGCTCCGAAAGCAAGCGAAAACCCTATCGAAATGCCCAGGGTGTCGCCACGTCTGCTAAGGTCCGCGCGATCCGGGTCAGGCGCTGCCGCTGGCCCCGGCAGAACGCTCGAGGGGGTATCCAGATGATCGACCGGAACATCCGCGACTTGAGGCTCGACCGGCGCATGCAGCACCGGCGTGGGTGGATCTCGGCCCAGGACATGGACGAGGCCTTGGCCGCCCTCCCGGACGTGGCCGACAAGGGCGAGATCGTGACCGCGGAGGACCTCGCCGGCCAGGCCGCCGCCGCCAAGGGCCGCCACGGCGCCGACCCGCTGGCCGACGAGTTCAGCGGCGGCTAGGCGAGGAGCCCCGCCTTGCTGAAGGCAAAGATCGGCAAGCGCGTCGACCCGGCCGTCCGGAAGGTCCTGCCCTTCCTCTTCAAGCGCCCCATCGACCCGAACTTGTTGACGGTGATCGGGACGGTCATCTGCATGGCTTCGGCCGTGCTGTTCGCCTTCGACCTGCGCCTGGGCGCCTGCGTCCTGGTGCTGGGCGGGATCTTCGACCTGATCGACGGCGCCGTCGCCCGCCACCACGGCAGCGAGTCCGACTTCGGGGCCTTCCTGGACTCGACGCTGGACCGCCTGGTGGACATGGGCGTCCTGATGGGCGTGCTGATGTTCTACGCCCGGGCGGGCGAGCCCTGGCTCGTGCTGCTGGTGGGCTGGGTCCTCGTGGCCAGCGTCATGGTCTCCTACTCGAAGGCGCGGGCCGAGCGCTTCGTGGAGCGCTTCGAGGGCGGCATGATGGAGCGCGCCGAGCGGATGGGGCTCGTGGCGCTCGGCGGCCTGCTCGGCTTCATGCAGCCCATGCTGTGGATCGTGGCGATCGGCTCGACCATCACCGTGGTGCAGCGTTTCGGGCTTGCCTACCGGGCCATGACCGCCCTGGAGGGCACCCGCGAGACCGTGGCCAAGCACCCGTCGACGAGCGTCCCCTGACCATGGCCGGCGACCCCGCGGGCGAGCTGCCTCGCATCGACTTCTCCACCTTCATCCTCTCGCTATCCACCTCCGCGCTCTGTCACCTGGGCCTGGTCGAGGATCCCCAGACCGGCCGCGTGGGCGAGCCCGACCTGCCGCTGGCCAGCCAGACCATCGACACCCTGGCGGTGCTGGAGGAGAAGACCCGCGGCAATCTCGACGACGAGGAGCGGCGGCTCCTGGAGAGCCTGCTCTACGAGCTGCGCATGCGCTTCGTCGAGGTGGGCCAGTCGCGGAAGCCCTGAGCCGGCGGAACGCGTGAGCACCGACGCGGTCGTCGAGGTCCGGGCCCAGGCCAAGGTGAACCTGGGCCTGCGCATCCTGGGCGTCCGGCCCGACGGCTTCCACGAGCTCGAGAGCCTGTTCCTGCCGCTCGACCTGGCCGACCGCCTGCGCATCCGCGTGGGTCCGGCGCGCGCGCCGGAGGTGGCGTGCAGCGTGGAGACGGCGCCCGGGCTCCCGAGCGCGGCGCCCGCCGGGCCCGCGAACCTGGCGGCGCGGGCGGCGCGGGCCTTCCTCGAGCGCGCCGGGCTCGCGGCCCTCGTGGCCATCCACGTGGAGAAGCGGATCCCCTCGCCGGGCGGCCTGGGGGGTGGCTCGAGCGATGCGGCCGCCGTGCTGCGCGCCCTCGCGGCGCGCTTCCCCGGCGCCCTCGGCGGCGAGGCGCTGGCCGCGCTGGCCCTGACGTTGGGTGCCGACGTCCCCTTCTTCCTCGGCCGGGACGCCGCCGGGCCCGTGCCGGCCCGGGTGGGTGGGATCGGCGAGCGGATCGCGCCCGCCGAGGGGATCCCCTCGCTCGTCCTGGTCCTGGTGCATCCGGGCCAGCGACTCGAAACCGCACGCGTCTACGCCGAGTTCGACGCCGGCGCGCCTTCGTTGACTGGCTCCGGGCTAGCGCCTACGATGCCCGCGCTCCAGGGGCCGCCCGTCGCGGGAGGACCACCGGACGGGGCCTGCTGGCGGTCCCCGGGTTGGCTCTCGCAGGCGGTCGGCAACGATCTCGAGCCCGCCGCGAGGCGGCTGTGCCCGGCGATCGTTCTCGCGCGCGAGGCGCTCGTGGCGTCGGGAGCGTTGGCGGTGGGAATGTCGGGAAGCGGTCCGACGCTGTTCGGTATCTTCCGCGACGCGCCGGCCGCGTCGCGGGCGCTCGAAGGATCCCCGCTCCGCTCCTACGCGTCTCCCGGCTCCGCCGGCTGGGCGGGCGTGACCCGGACGGCGGCTTCCGGGGTGAGGGGATGAAGCGGCGGGCGTCGGCTAGCTGGGGCGTCGCCAAACGGTAAGGCAGCGGCCTTTGGAGCCGCCATTTGCAGGTTCGAGTCCTGCCGCCCCAACCTTGCGGACGGATCTTGGACGGATCGTGGACGGACGAGAGGACGCGATGCAGCAGCTCAAGCTCTTCGCCGGGAACTCCCACCCGCAGCTGGCGCGGGATATCGCCGACGAGCTGGGCGTCGTGCTCGGCGACGCCGAGGTCGCGCGCTTCAGCGACGGCGAGATCAACGTCGAGATCCGCGACAACGTGCGCGGCATGGACTGCTTCGTGCTGCAGTCCACGAGCACGCCCGCCAACCGCCACCTGATGGAGCTCCTGATCATGATCGACGCGCTGCGCCGCGCGTCGGCGCGCCGGATCACGGCCGTGATCCCCTACTACGGCTACGCGCGCCAGGACCGCAAGGTGCAGCCGCGCGCGCCCATCACCGCCAAGCTCGTGGCGGATCTGCTCAGCGCGGCCGGCGCCTCGCGGGTCCTCTGCCTCGATCTCCACGCCGGCCAGATCCAGGGCTTCTTCAACATCCCCGTGGACAACCTCTACGCGCGGCCGATCCTGCTCGACGCGGTGCAGCGCGACCTCCGTTCCGACGTCACCATCATCTCGCCCGACGCCGGCGGCGTGGAGCGGGCGCGCGCCTACGCCAAGCGGCTCAAGGCGCCGTTGGCCATCATCGACAAGCGGCGCGATCGGGCCAACGTGAGCGAGGTGATGAACATCATCGGCGACGTCCACGAGCGCGATTGCGTGATCGTGGACGACATCGTGGACACGGCAGGCACGCTCACCCAGGGCGCGCTGGCCCTGGCGGACGCCGGCGCCCGCCGCGTCTACGCCGCCATCACGCATCCGGTGCTCTCGGGCCCCGCCATCAAGCGCCTGTCGGAGTCGCCGCTCGAGAAGCTGATCACCACCGACACCATCCCGCTGCGCGACGAGGCGGTGGAGTGCGGGAAGATCGAGGTCGTCTCCACGGCGCGGCTGCTGGCCGAGGCGATCCGGCGCATCAACAACGAGGAGAGCGTGAGCTCGCTGTTCGTCTGAGCCCACGCGCGAAGGAACGGAGAACGTCGTGCCCGACAATCGACTCGAAGCATCCGCCCGCGAGGCCACCGGCAAGGGCGTCGCCCGCCGGCTGCGTGCCGCCGGCAAGATCCCGGCCGTGCTCTACGGCGGCGGGCGCGCGGCCGTGTCGCTCGCCCTGGATGCCAGCGCGCTCCAGAAGCTGCTCCACGCGAGCGATCTGGGGCTCAACACGCTGATCGATCTCAGCGTGGCCGGCCACGCCGAGCTCGACGGCAAGACCGTCATGGTGCGCGAGTTGCAGCGCGATCCCGTGCGCGGCCGTTTCGTCCACGCCGACCTCTACGAGGTGGACCTGACCCAGCGGATCGAGGTGCAGGTGCCGATCCACGTGACCGGCAAGGCCGTGGGTCTCGACGCGGGCGGCATCGTCGACCAGGCCCTGCGCGAGCTCGAGGTCCGCTGCCTCCCGCGGGCGATCCCCGACGAGATCGTCGTGGACGTCTCGCACCTGGACATCGGCGACTCGCTGCACGTCCGCGACCTGGTGCTCCCCGAAGGCGTCGAGCTCGTGTCGGACCCGGACCTGTCGGTGATCTCGGTGGTGACGCCGATCAAGGAGGAGGAGCTGGTGGCGGCGGTCGCGCCGTCGGCCGACGTGCCGATCGTGGGCGCCGAGGCGGCTCCCGCCGAGGGCGAGGCGCCCGCCGCGGAAGGCGGCGAGGCCAAGACCGATCCCCGAGCCAAGGGCAAGGAGAGCGGCGACTAGCGCCGCCGCCGCCGCGTGAAGCTGGTCGTCGGCCTCGGCAATCCCGGGCCGCGCCACGCCGGGACGCGCCACAACGCGGGCTTCCTCGTGGTCGACCGGCTGGCAGCGGCCCTGGGCGTGCGGCTCGAGCCCGGCCCGGACGGGCGTCAGGCGCGCGGTCGGCTGGCCGGCGTCGAGTTCGCGCTGCTCGAGCCCGGCCAGCTCATGAATCGCTCGGGCGGGCCGCTGGCGCGGGCGGTCGGCGAGCTGCCCATCGAGGACCCGACTCGGGACCTGCTCGTGGTCTGTGACGACCTCGACCTGCCCGTGGGCCAGCTGCGCCTGCGCAAGCAGGGCGGCCATGGCGGCCACAACGGCCTGCGCGACGTGATCGCGCGGCTGGGCACCCAGGACTTCCCCCGCCTGCGCTTCGGCGTCGGACGCCCGCCGCCCGGCGAGGACCCGATCGAGCACGTCCTGTCGCCTTTCGCGGCGGACGAGGCCGCCGCCCTGGACGCGCGCCTGGAGGAGGCGACCCACGCGATCCGCACGTTCCTCACCGAGGGCATGGACACGGCCATGAACCGCTTCAACCGGCGGCCGGGCAAGCCCGGATCGGTGGGGGCGGACCGTGTTCGCGCGCCGGCGCGAGCGCAGGTAGAGTCGCGGGCCGCGGCAGCGCCGGTGCGGCCGCGCCAACGAACGAGCCCTTCCCAGAGGACCGGGGCCGCCATGCCCGAAGCCGCCCCTGCGCGCCTCGCCCAACGGATCACCCGTCCGTTCGTCCGCTTCCTGGAGCTCGAGATCGCGAGCGCCCTGCTGCTGCTGGCCATGACGGCCGTGGCGCTGGTCTGGGCCAACTCCCCCTTCGCCCACGTCTACGAGCACCTGCTCCACGAGCCCGTAGGCGTCTCCTTCGGCGCGCACGCCTTCACGCTCTCGGTCCACCACTGGGTGAACGACGGCCTGATGGCGATCTTCTTCTTCCTGGTCGGCATGGAGATCAAGCGCGAGATGGTGCTGGGCGACCTCTCGACGCGCAGCCGCGCCATGCTGCCGGTGACGGGTGCGCTGGGCGGCATGATCGTCCCCGCCCTGATCTACCTCGCATTCCACCATGGCGGGCCGGCCAGCCACGGCTGGGGGATCCCCATGGCCACGGACATCGCCTTCGCGGTGGCCGCCATGTCGGTGCTCGGCACGCGCGTGCCACCGCCCCTCAAGGTCTTCCTGCTGGCCCTGGCCATCGCCGACGACCTGGGCGCGGTGGCGGTGATCGCCATCTTCTACACCGAGAGCATCGACCTGCTGGCGCTCGGCATGGCGGCTGCGCTGCTGGCGTTCGTCTACGGCATGAGCCTGGCGGGCGTCCGCTCCTTCCTGGCCTATTGGCTGGTGGGCGGCACCGTCTGGTTCTTCACCCACGAGTCCGGCGTGCATGCCACGATCGCCGGCGTGGCGTTGGGCCTGCTAACGCCCGCGTATCCGGACCCCCATCGCCAGGCGACGCTGGCCGACCGCGCCCGGGAGGCGCTCGATCACCTCCGGGACCTGGTCTCACGCCACACCGAGGACCGCGGCGGCCACGGCCGGCACCACGCGGTGGTCACGCTCCAGGAAGCCACGCGCGACTCGCTCTCCCCGCTCGACTACCTGGTCAACCGGCTGGAGCGTCCCGTCCTGTTCATCGTGATGCCGCTGTTTGCCCTGGCCAATGCCGGCGTCGCGCTCGAGGCGAGCACCCTGCGCGACCCGATGGCGAGCCGGGTGGCGGTGGCCGTGGCCCTGGGCCTGCTGGTCGGCAAGCCGCTCGGGATCACGCTGTTCAGCTGGATCGCGGTCCGCATCGGTCTGGCGGAGCTGCCGCGGGGGGTGAACCTGCTGGCGATCTTCGCGACGGGCATGCTGGCGGGCATCGGCTTCACGGTGGCGCTGTTCATCTCCGCGCTGGCCTTCCAGGATCCGGACTTCACCGCCGGCTCGAAGATCGGGATCCTGGTGGGCTCGACCTTGGCCTGCGTGATCGGCCTGGCCGCGCTGGCCCGGGCCCTGCCCCACGAGTACCAGGCCTGATTGTCCGGTTGATTGACCCGTCCCTTCGGCTGATTTCCCCTGATTGTTGTCGGATTGCTCCCTGTTTGTCCCCCGATTATCCTGGGCGGTCATGGAGTTCAGCATCGAGCGCGGCGCCGGCCCCGGGCGGGGCATCCCGATCCATCGCCAGATCGCCGACCAGGTGCGCCGGGCCGTGGTGGCCGGGGCCCTGGTGCGGGGCGACCGGCTGCCGACCATCCGCGCCCTGGCCTCCCAGCTCGGCGTGAACCGCGACACGATCTCCCTGGCCTACGAGACCCTGGCCCAGGACGGCGTGATCGAGTCCACCGTGGGGCGCGGGACGTTCGTGAGCCTCGAGCCGGAGCCGGCGAGCGCGGCGCCGGGCAGCGTGGTCCCGCCTCCGCTCTCGCCGCTCGTGGATCGGCTCCTGGAGTTCGGGCGCGCGCGGCCGAGCTACGCCGGGCAGAACGGCGCGGTGCCCATGCACTCGCTGATCCCCGATCCGAGCCTCTACCCGGTAGACGCCTTCCGCCGCTCGCTGAACCGGGTGCTCGCCAAGGCCGGCTCGGAGCTCCTGGTCTACGGCAGCCCCGAGGGCCATCCCGAGCTGCGCGCGGTGATGGCCGAGCGGCTCTCGGCCGAGGGCATCGAGGCGACGCCCGACAACGTGGTCCTCGCCCAGGGCGCGAGCCAGGGGATCTCGCTGGCGCTGCGCCTGTTCGCCGCGCCGGGGGACCACGTGGCCGTCGAGGAGCCCACCTACCACAACCTGCTGGCGGTGCTGGTGGGGCACGGGCTGCGGCCCACGCCTGTCCCGATGACCGGGGACGGCCCCGACCTGGACGCGCTCTCGCGCGTGCTGGCCCGGCCCGAGGTCAAGGCCTTCTACACGATGCCGAGCTTCCACAATCCCATGGGCACCACCACCGGCCTGGGCCATCGCCGGCGGCTGCTCGAGATCGCCGCTCGGCGCGGCAAGCCCGTCGTCGAGGACGCGTTCGAGATGGACCTGCGCTTCGAGGGCCGCGGGGCGCCGCCGCTGGCCGCCCTCGACGAGCACGGCCTGGTGGTCCACCTGTCCTCGTTCTCCAAGTCGCTCTTCCCCGGCGTGCGCATCGGCGCGATCACGGCGCGCGGCCGCGCCCTGGAGGGGCTGCGCGCCCTGAAGAGGACGGTCGACCTGTCGGGCGTGCCGGTGCTCCAGGCGGCCGTGGCCGATTTCGTGCGCAGCGGCGCCTACGACCGCCACCTCGCGCGCCTGCGCCGCACGCTGCGCGAGCGCCGCGACGTGCTGGTGAAGGGCCTCGCGGCGGAGATGCCCGAGGGTACGCGCTTCACGCGGCCCGAGGGCGGCTACCAGGTGTGGGTGGAGCTGCCGGGCCGGATCGACACGGGCGAGCTGCTGGAGGACGCGCGGCGCGCGGGAGTGATGTTCGCGCCGGGCTCGCTCTTTCATCACGACGGGCGCCCATCGCCGGCCATGCGCTTGACCTTCGCGCTGTCGGACGCCGACGAGATCCGGCGCGGCGTGAGCGCGCTGGCGCGCGTGGTGCGCGCCCGCCTCGAGCAGGCGCCGCGCCCCGTGTGCGACGATGCCATCTACGTTTGAGGAGGAGGACCCCCATGACAGGCAACGGAAACGGAGCGGAGCGCAGCGACGCGCGTTCCTTCGAGATCAAGGTCGGCCTGGCCGAGATGCTGAAGGGCGGCGTGATCATGGACGTCACCACGCCCGAGCAGGCCAAGATCGCCGAGGACGCCGGCGCCGCCGCCGTGATGGCGCTCGAGCGCGTGCCGGCCGACATCCGCCGGGACGGCGGCGTGGCGCGCATGTGCTCGATCGAGGTGATCGAGGGCATCCAGCGCCAGGTGTCGATCCCCGTGATGGCCAAGGTCCGCATCGGACACTTCATGGAGGCGCGCATCCTCGATCAGCTCGGCGTCGACTTCATCGACGAGAGCGAGGTGCTGACGCCGGCCGACGAGGCCCACCACATCGACAAGCACGGCTTCCGCTCGCCGTTCGTGTGCGGCGCGCGGGACCTGGGCGAGGCGCTGCGCCGGATCGGCGAGGGCGCGGCCATGATCCGCACCAA
>Ga0302046_10003737_pt1 | contig 13678 bp, 10 predicted proteins | sample RVTome_11_FD_200261 | JGI IMG/M metagenome (GOLD analysis project Ga0302046, IMG submission 200261) | Soil microbial communities from uranium-contaminated site in the Upper Colorado River Basin, Wyoming, United States - RVT147D111 (version 2) ...
CCACGTCCTTCTTCTCGACGCCGGGATAGTCCGTGGCATGGGTAACGTCTACCACCAGTGCGACGTGCGGCTCGAGGGCGGTAGCGCTCGTTCTGGCCCCGCCTCCAGTCCACGCGATCTCTTCGCGAGATGTCGCCACGGCGAAGACACCGCATGGCGGCTTGTCGCGTGACAGGTGTCGCAAGGCTTCGAGTACGACAAACGCGCCTATGCGGTTGTCGATGCTGCGCGACGCGAGTCGGTTCAGTGGCAGACTCAGGGACTGTCCATCGATGACGGCGGCGTCCCCGACCCGCACGCGCTCGGTCGCCTCGTCCCGCGAGGTGGCCCCGATGTCGATCCACAGGTCGGAGATCTTGGAAACCTTGGTGCGGTCGTCCGGCTGCATCAAATGAATAGCTTTCTTCCCAATCACGCCGCGAACCGGCCCGTCGCGGCCTGAGATGACGACACGCTGTCCCACGAGGACCTGCGAATCCCATCCGCCGATGGGTGAGAAGAAGAGAAAGCCATTGTCGTCGATGTAGTGGATCATCAAGCCGATCTCGTCGATGTGTCCGGCGAACATGATTCGCGGCTGGGCATCGGGATTGAGCGCCGCTACTGAATTGCCACCCACATCGACCGTCACCTGATCGGCAATGCGCTCGGCCTCCTCCCGCCAGACACGAGCTGGAGCGGTTTCGAATCCCGAGGGGCCGGGGGTATCGAGGAGCCTGTTGAGAAACGTCAGTGCATCGAGTTCCATCGTGTCGAGCCCCTTTGTTGTGGCATGAATGAGTGAGGACCAGATCTCAGTGTCGGTCGAACCGCGTAATATCGGTGGAACGATTAAATATCAAAGGGATGAGAACGCTCGAAGATGCCAGGGGCCGGAAGTGGATTGCGGAACTGATCAGTCACGGTCAGACATCAGCATATCTGAATCCGCGCGTGCACAAGCCCATCATCCAGTTCACGTGCCTCGACAAGGCCCTGCCGAGGCGTTATGTCGGATTCCAGGAGGATGGACAGGGTTCGCTGGATGATTGTACCGACCAGGATCTGGGTGTGCTGTTTGGAAAGGCGAAGGCTCACTAGGGATGCTCTGTACGAGTCCGTGTGGTGGTCCCTCCGGCCGCTGCAGTTCGCGGAAAAGGCCAGCGAGTACGAGCGGTCGCCGCTCACTGACGCGTCCTTTCGGGACCACCACACGACTTGTGCAGAGCATCCCTGGGAACGGCAGTGAATGCGGGCAGAATGGATCCGACATCTCAATCAGGCACAACCATGGTTTCGTCCCTCCGACGGCTATCAGCCCAGTTCACGTCGCCCCTGTCACATCACCGCTACGCCGAGGGTGTCCTTGGTGCCAGGCGTTCCCTGTTTCTTCCGATGGCGCTCGCCGTGCTCGCAGCGTGCGGTGACCAGGCACCGGTGCAGCCATCCGATCCGGTCATCGTCCCGCCGCCGGTCGTGACCGTATCACTCGAAATTGTTCCTGACACGATGGCGCCGGGGAATGCCGCGGTCGTGGACGCGCACGCGAGCAGCTCGTCGCCCAACTTCGATGAGTTCGAGTTGACCCTGGCGGGCCTGATCGAAGGATCTCTTCCGCTGACATTACGCCCTGGTCGCGAGCAGCACGCAACACTCACCCTGACGATCCCCCCGGTTCCCATCGAGGGGACGATCGATGTGACGGTACACGCAAGGGTCATGAAGACACGCGATTCCGCAACAGCTGAACTCACGATTCACGATGACGAACCACCGACGATCGTTATCGCCGAATCGGACTACCAATATGACTTTGCGGCGCACCGGGTGCTGCTGGCTGCATTTGCGGAGGATAACAGCGCCCTGGCGGGAATAACGCTCGAGGTCTCAGGCGCGATAACACACCGGGAAACCATCGCGCTGGACGCCGCGCCCGAGTGGATGGGTGAGATACCGGTGTTCCCATCGTCGATGAACATCGGGGACACCTCCCACGTCCGGTGGAGCGCTGTAGACATATTCGGCCGGCAGACCACGGTCGGTGGTATCGTTGTGGCAGGGGACATCGAGCGACCACGGATCGAGGTAGGAGTCGACACGATTACCGGTGGCCCCTTTTATTGGGGCACGCTCGAGCCGTTGGCCCATGGCGACACGGCGCACGTCGCTGTGGTGGTGCGGGACAACCACCAGCTTGCGTGGTGGGGTCTTCAGTTCGGTGATGATTCCACCATGCGGGACTCCTTCCCTACTCTCAACACGACCGAATACGTGACGATCGTTCCCATTACACAAGACACGGATCCGCCACCACCAACCTCACAAGTGACGTTCTTTGTGCGAGACTCCGTGGGGAATATCCGTACCCGGGAGTGGGGATTCAATTTCTTTGACGGCCCACGCCCCCCGGCCGTGTTGATCGAACCAAATGCGTCGGTCGGGGGAGCTCAGGGTGCCGTGTATGCGCCGAATCATCACCGCGTGTACCTGGGCGAGGAGTCGGGAACGATCATCCACGCGCTCGACCTGAATACGCTCACGTACACCACCGTTGCCAATCTGCCGTATCCCCTCCATGCTTTTGATCTCACGGTGAGTGACGACTCGCTCATCGTCGCGTTCGGGAGAACTCCCTACCTGGGGATTGTCGACCTGACCACGACCCCGGCCACGGTAGATACCCTGCGGTTGGAGGGTGTGGGAAGCCAGATGGTGTGGTCAGTGAGCGTCGACCATCTGAACAAGTCTATCACCAGCCTGACGTCCGAGCCGGGATCGCCCTACGTGGGGGCCCACGTCTTCGATTTCAACAGTCAGCAGCACGGCGTTCAGCCGGGCGTTGGCACCCATACGGACATTGTCCGATCAACGGATCGTTCCACGATGATCTTGTGGAATCCGAGGGGGCGCGGGAGCCAACTATATAACCCCGCTACGGGCACAGTGGTAAACCTCCCGCACAGTGGACGCCCCACCATGGATTCAGCCGGTACTCGGGCCATATTCGGGGCCACGCTATATGAGGTCGACCGCTTCGGTCTCGTACCGCTGCTCGACTTTGACGGCGTTTTGCCGGTTACTCTGACGCCAAACGGGGACTTCATCTACACGAGGCACGGATCAGTCGAGTTCGCGTACCAAGTCATTGACGTCGGCAGCGGTGCGGTGGTGGAACGCGGCATTCTCCCCTGGTTTCCGTCACGCTTCATGCTGCTTCCGGCCGGGAATGAGATGCTCCTCTTCTCCGGCCGTGCTCCCAGCGCGTTGATAGATCTGCGATGATCGAGGGTGGTGCATTCCCTTGATACGACTTCGCGTGACGAGCATGGGATGACTCGTGAATGGATCAGAATGGCCGCCGATTAGTTGGAAGCAGGAGTCCCTGATCCGAGCACTTGATGCGGCGACGGATGCGCTGACCATCCGAGCAACCGACGGGGTATTCCCAGTTCAAAGTTTATGGCATCTCACCCGCCGTTCCCCGTGGCCGTTGCCGGCGACACCACGACTCGATACAAGGCAAACATCACGACGGCCAGCAGCACGACTCCGGGGAGCGGGCCGTCATGGATTCCGAAGAACGCGAGGACATCGGCTTGTCCGGCAAGGACGATCGGGATGGCCAGGAGGATACCAAGGAGCGCTTCGCCGGTAATCAGGCCGGCGGCGAACAGGAGTCCGTGTCGCTCGCCAGTGGCCTTGGCTTCCTGCAGCCGGGCGCTTCTCGCGACCCCGCGGCCGCGGTAGTACCGCTCGGCGGCCCACGCGATCAAACCACCCAGAAAAATGGCCACGTCCAGTTCGAGGGGCAGATAGATGCCGATGGCGACGGCTAGCACGGGAAGTCGGAATTCGCTGCCGCTTCGTTCCAGCATCACGTCGCCGAGGATGATTCCGACGGCCACGCCCATCCCGATGAGCACCATGGTCCAGGGCAATCCGTCGCCAAACACGCCGCCCGCCACGGCGGCCATGAGTGTTGCCTGAGGTGCGGCGAGGGGTTCAGGATGCGCCGCCGTCGGTGCACCGATCCCGTATGCCTGCAGCAGTAGCGACAGGATCGGCGCCATGACGAACGCCGCCGCGATCACTCCAACGCCCTGCATGATCTGCTGCTTGTACGGCGTCGCGCCCAGCAGGCGGCCCGCCTTCAGGTCCTGCATGTTGTCGCCAGCAATGGCCGCTGCGCATGCGACCACCGCACCGATGAGTATCGCAGCCGCGGGACCAACGGCACTGTCAGTGCCTAACATCAGTAACAGGAGAGCAGAGGTCAGGATCGTTGCGATCGTGACACCGGAGATGGGGTTGTTGGAAGAACCCACCAGGCCGGACATGTAACCAGCCACGGCACTGAAGAGAAACCCGGCCAGCAGCATGATGACTGACATGACCAGGGCAATCATCAGACTGTCCGTGGCGAACTCGAAGACCAGAAAGAGTGGAACGGAGGCCGCGGCCAGGGCGATCCCGACCCATTGCATCGGCGTGTCGCGCTCGGTTCGCTCAACAGCAACGGCGTTACCGCTCCGCGCGACGCGGTACGCCTCGAGGCCCGACTTGATTCCCCCGATAATGCTCTTACGGACGTTGATGAGCGCCCACGCGCCGCCGATCACCATTGCGCCGACTCCCATATATCGAGTCTGGTTCGACCAGATCTCCTGCGCCGCTTCAACGGCGGTTCCGGCGTCCGCCGGGATTCCTTCAATCAGGGCAATCAGGGGTATGGCGACGTACCAGTTCAACGCCCCCCCCAAAAAGATGAGCACGGCGATGTTGAGTCCGACGATGTAGCCCACACTCACGAGCGCGGGCGAGAGGTTCGTGCCCAGGTAGGCGATGGTGCCGCCGATGTACCGAGCCTGTTCCAGCACACCGCCCCAGAGGCGAAGACCGGTGTCGCCGAGTTTGAACAACGCGCCAATCGCGCCCGCGGCGGCCAGGTACTTGATGCCGCCCGCGCCATGCTCGCCGACCTTGAGGACCTCGGCGGTTGCCACGCCCTCGGGGTATCGCAAAGGGTTGTCGACTATGAATGCCCGGCGGAGTGGGATGGTGAAGAGCACGCCCAGCACCCCGCCGAGCCCCGCGATCATCGTGACCTCCAGGTAGTTGAAGGCGGTCCATGTCTCGAGGATGACGAGGGCGGGAATCGTGAAAATCACGCCGGCGGCCAGGCTCTCGCCTGCCGAGGCCGCGGTCTGGACGATGTTGTTCTCGAGGATGTTTGCGTTCCCGAGGAGTCGGAGGACCGCCATGGAGATCACGGCTGCCGGTATGGACGCCGACACCGTTATGCCCGCAAAGAGTCCCAGGTAGGCGTTGGCGCCGGCCAGCACGGCCGAAAGAATGACGCCCAGCACCAGCGCTCGGGCGGTAATCTCGGGGAGTTGCGTCGACGCGGGGATGTACGGGGCGTCGTTTTGCTCTTGGTTGGCCATCCGTTTTGTCCTTTGGAACGCGATCAGGCGTCAGAATCGAAGCGCGAGAACATCACATCAAATCACGCCATTATCAACTTGGCAATGGTCTGCAGTTGCATGTTGCTGGTGCCTTCGTAGATCGTCCCGATCTTGGCGTCGCGGTAGAATTTCTCCACCGGGTACTCCTTGGTGTAGCCATAGCCACCAAACAACTCGACGCAGAGGCTGGTCACGCGTTCGGCCACCTGAGAGGAGAACAGCTTGGCCATCGCGGCTTCCCTGGTGTAAGGCAGGCCCGCGTCGCGGAGACGGGCCGCGTTATACACCATGAGCCGTGCGGCTTCGAGATCAGTGGCCGCCTGGGCGATCTGAAACTGCACCGCCTGAAACATCCCGATCGGCTTGCCGAACTGCTGCCGTTCGGTGACGTATCTCAGGGTGGCATCGAGGGCGCCGCGCGCGACCCCGATCATCTGGGCACCGATCCCGATGCGGCCACCGTTGAGCGTCTCGATCGCGACCTTGTACCCCTTGCCGATTTCGCCGAGCACATTTTCGCCGGGGACCCGGCAGCCGTCGAGGATGAGCTCCGTAGTACTGGATGCTCTGATGCCCAGCTTGTCTTCCTTTTTCCCCACGCTGAATCCGGGAAAATCGCGCTCGACTATGAACGCGGTGATCCCCTTGTACCCTTTTGACGGATCCACGTTGGCGAACACTATGTAGATTCCTGCCTCTGCGCCGTTGGTGATCCAGAGTTTCGTACCCGTGAGGATCCACGCGTCGCCGTCCTCCACGGCACGGGTTGCCAGACCGAACGCGTCCGATCCCGAGCCGGGTTCCGACAGGGCGTACGCGCCGACGCGCCCCCCGGCGAGTTGTTCGAGGAAGCGACCCTTCAGGTCGTCGCTGCCCCAATCCATGATGGGTGCATTGACGAGCGTGTTCTGCACGTCGACCAGAATGGCGGCAGACGCATCGATGGCGGAGAGTTCTTCGACTGCCAGCACCGTCATGAAAAAGGTCCCGCCCGCTCCGCCGTGGTCGATATCGATGTCGATTCCCATCAGGCCGAGCTGCGCGAACTGCGGTATCAGGGTGGTGTCGAATCGGGATTCACGTTCCATGGCATCGACGCGTGGTGCGATCTCGGTCCGGCCGAAATCACGCACGGCATCCCGGAACATGGTTTCGTCCTCAGTCAGGACTGTCAGCGCGGGCGGTGCGACAGTCGGGTCCGTCATCAGGGCAGTTTCTCCGGATTGTCAGTTTGGGCGGGTTGAGTGTGAAACATTCCGGGCGGACCCGCAAGGGAGTCGGACGGCGAGGGCTGAGTGTCGCCGGGAGGTCGGAGCGCCGGGAGATTGGAGCCGCGCCAGCCGTGGTGGGTTAACCCCTCGCCTCCTGGGAGAACCGATTACGGGGCGTCGCAGATCACGCTCGTGAACACATGGCGCGGGGTGGCCTCGAAGATCTGATCCGGCCCTTCTTCCGGCAGCGGCCAGTCGTCGGGCACCAACTTGGAACTGTCCGCGATCACGTACACGGGGATTCCACACTCTCGGCATGCGAGCGCAAGTTGGTAGGTTCCCATCTTGTTGACGACGTGACTCGGCGTCACGGCATCCGCACCGACGACGGCGAAGTCAGATTGTCGTGCTGCCGCCAGGAGGGCGGCGTCAGGGACGACGGTGGCGCGTGCGCCCGCGTGCTGCAGGCTACGAGCAGTGCGTTTGCCTTCTCCGCCCGGCCGGCTTTCTGCGACCAGCACGTCGTAGTCCTTGCGACCTAACAAGTCGACGATCGTCGATGAGTAGCTGAGGGTGAGTACCCGTCCGCCGCGGGGCAATTGGCGGCGGGCTCGTCTCATCAGGGTCTTGGCCCGTTTGTGGTGATCGCGTGCGAAGGCGGAGGGATCGGCCGCATGTACCGCGTTCCACACGGAACCCATGGCCGGATGTGCACCGACAATCCGGTTCCGCAGGCGTTCGATCCTCCCCTCTGTCAGTTCCAGCTCCTCGGCGAGGGCCAGCAGCTCGGCCGCACGGGTGGCGAGTTCGGCTGCCCCGGAAGAGCGATCCCGCAGGAGCTGATTCGTTTGGCGTTGGAGCCTAATGACTTGCCGGGACGATCGGGGCACGGTTGTGAATGGTTTGGCGATGGTGACGAAGGAAGAAGAGGGGGATGAGAACGAGATCCTTGGAGGTTGAGCGTTGGACGTTGAACGTTGGACGTTGAACGCTCTTAGTAGGTCGCCCAGTTGTCGATGCGGGCGTTCTGGATGGGGACAAAGCCGGTCAGCGACTTGAGCGCCTGATGGATTCTGCAGGACGCATACTGGAGCGTCGCGTCATTTCCGGGGCCACCAATCTCACTGGCGGCCGGAGAGATGCTTACCTGTTCACTGAGTCCGGTGACAATCGCTCCGAACACAACGGAGAATCCGGCATTGAAGTCGACCTGGCCCCCCACGAGAATGACGCCGTCCCACTGGGCGGTGGCACCGTTGAACGTGAGATCCCCCGTAACGATCAAGAGACCCGTGCCAAAGCCGTTCGCGATGGTTGCGTCGCCTACCACGAGCTGGCTTGTATAGTCTCCGTCGCCCAGCTGGATCGAAGTATGGTCGGGGATGAAGTCACCGCTCACGATCTGATTCCAGTTCACTCCGGTGCCTAACGCGACTGGTTGCGGCCAACCGATCTGCCGGGTCGACGTCAATGTGCCGGAGATCGTGTCGATCTCCACGCCAAAGGGGATGGAATCTGCAATGGGTGCTCGAATCGAATAGATTGACGTGTCGGGCGGAGAACAAAGATCGTTCCCGTTGATGGCGACCGATGGAGACCCGCCTTGTGACACGATTCCGTTCGGGACCACCAGGAGACCATCCACATCCATGTGACCGGTCTGCCACCGGGCGAATTGCGCCACGGTCCGGTTGGCAACGGGCGTAGACCCCTGATTGGGGTGAATGACAAACCCCTCGGCCCGCACGATGTAGGTGAAGTTGTCCAGGGTGTCGGCGGGGCGCAGCATCACCTGCGGGTACACCCACGCGTACCCGTTCGCGACGTTGTACCGGATCGAATCGCCCTCGGGCGGGCGAACGGAAAATGTGTCGCCGAAAAACGATTGGAGGCCGCTTTGCGCGACAGAAAGCGCGGTAAGTGATACGTCGCTGCCGCGGGCAATCATGTGCTCGGAGGTTGCGCGCGTGAATGCCGCGGCGAGCAGAATGGTGACGATCGTAACGAGAAAGATGGTGAACGGCAGGGCGAAACCGGCCTCGGGGGTCGGGCGGTCTGGTGGGCAGGGGCGGATAGGGGCGGACAAATGCGGATGAGGCCGGGCTATGCCGCAGGGACAAGCGGCCATCTGGTCGGGCAGATCCGGCCGTGACACGCTCCACGGCGTGTGCGAGCCAGAACCCCGGCAGAAATCGCCAGCGGTTCCCATGCTGTGAGCCTTCAATCGCCAATGGTCCATTGCGAATCGCCGCATTCCCTCAATCAGATTGCAAATCGCCGATTGCCATTCAGTCGTCAATCTCCGTCCGCCCCTGCCCGCTACCGTCCGGCCCTCGTTTATCTATTCAAGAACGTGATCCTGGTATCCAGCACGAACTCTTCCGGCTCCGAGGCTCCTTCCGCGATGGCCTGACTTTCACCCACCAGTCGCAGCTCGACACCGGCGACAGTTGAAAGATTGGTTGGCGGATTCGTATTGACTGTGTCGCTGATCCCAATGAAGTACGAAAAACCACTTGTTGTGTCGAATGGCGCCAGCAGTTCCTCCCAGGTGCCTGTGCCATCCTCTCGCCAGAGCCCCCATCGGCCGGGGAGCAGGGTCGACGCCCTGAACTCATACCTGACGAGTTCTCCAAGATAGAAAACGCTACCCGGGCGCATCAGGTCCGGCATCGTGATCGCCACGAGTTGGCTGTCGGCCAGCACCCGTACAGAATCCTCGAAGATTCCGGGGACGATCGCGTCGACGTCCTCGCAAGCGCCGAAGTTCGTCGAGGGTGCAACGGCTGCCGCCGCGGGCTGGTAGTCGCCATTTGCATCCAGCCAATACACACGATTGGCGGTTGCCGTAGCCATCATCATCGAGTCCGAGGGAATGATCGATCCGATGGTGGTGCCTCCGTCCCTCCCGCAGGCCACTCCCCAAGCGAACGGTACCACAAACCCGATCCGGGTTTCCGTGGCTTCGGTCACCGTGTCGACCATCTGCGCCTCGATCGAAATCGTCGTCAGCGCGGCTCGGGCAACCTGCCTAGCCTCGGTCCCCGCCTCGAGCTTGCTCACGAACCTCGAATCGTTGACCAGCATGCGAGCGAGCAGTGTGCCTATGACGGCTGCTACGAACATCGTGATCAGCAGCTCAATGAGTGTGTACCCTAAACGGCTGGTCATTGCATCGGGGACGCCGAACGCGCCCGGTTGCGGATAACGACGAAGGTGTCCGGCGTCGCCGTCAGCGTCCCGGTAGGTGTTACGACCACGGTGATGATCTTCATCCGCGGTGTCGAATCCACGACCGTTAGACATCGGTCGTAGGTCAGTTGGCCAGACACCCCGGACGCGCAGCCCGCCGAGGGGGACAGGCTGTCCCAGGGCATTCCCTCGACCCAGGCCGACGCTCGCTGGGCAGCGGCTGAGCGGTAGGTGGTAGCCGCCGACAGCCGTGTCTGGCGGGCCACATCGAACATCAAACCACCCAAGGCCACCAGAACAACGCTCATGATGACCATGGCCACGAGGACCTCGATGAGGGTAAGACCTCTGCTGTCTGCCGTCAGGCTGCGCAATTCTACCATTCTCGCAGCCCGGATTAGAAGGGGATCTTGCTGATCTGGCCGGCGCGGCTCAACCGGACTTCACGGAGATACCCCTCGATGCCCAAGGTGACAGTAATCGTTTGATGAGTGACGCCGTTGGGGAATATCTCGACCGGATCGTCCGTTGACACTGAGAGTGTGTCGAGGCCGAACTCGGTATCCGCCCCCAATGCGCGCCGGATATAAACGGCCGTGGACGAATCGCGATCTCGGATCTGGTACTGTTTGGTCGATGACTGCACCAGCAAGACCATGGGGCGACGGTGACGAACCGCCAGGGACTGCGCAGCCTGCAGATCGCCGGAGACCATGTTGAGGGCGTTGCGCACCCGACCCCGCTGAACAGCGGGCGCCATACTGACCACCGTGATCACAAGGATGAGCCCCAACACCACGATGGCGGTGAGCATTTCGATGAATGAATAGCCATCACGGCCCATTCGGCTCATCATCTTCCAACCTCACGTCCAGCTCTTTTAGAATTGGGGCCGCAAGGGCGATGCCACTGACAGGGGCCACTCGAAGGCGTGGCGTAAGATGTTCCACGGCTTTGAGTTAGTGTTCTCTGTCACATGCGACGGCACCAGCCGCTGCGCAACTCGACTTCGCGGTCCGCACCGGAATGGGCAGTGTGCGTCGCCGAATCTTCGAATGATTCTCACATCATAATGCTTTTTCCCCAGATTCAAAAAAATTGAGTCTCGTCGGTCACCGAAAAAAGGACTATGAATCAGGCAGCTTTGAGCGGGAGACGAAGGTGGGCCTCGCACCCCCGAGTCCCAGTCCGGTTCTCGAGCGTGAGCGTGCCGCCATGTGCCTCGGCGATCTGACGGGACAACACGAGTCCGATCCCGGACCCCCGGGGCTTGGTGGTAAAAAACGGCACAAACAGGTTCTCCGTATTGGAGATGCCGGGGCCATCGTCCTCGATCCAGACATCCAGGTGGTCGTCATCCGTCTCCGCCTGCTCCCATCCAACGCGAACACCTCCGCCAGTTTCCAGGGCGGCGTCGACAGCGTTCCGGACCAGGTTGATGAGCAGCTGTTCCAGCTGGTCCCCATCGGCCCCAAGACGAATGGGTGGACCTTCCACCACCTGGACGTCCAGACGTGTGTCCAATGCTGCTACGCGACGGACGAGGGGGCCGATCTCGAGGGGCGCGATCCTGGGTGCAGGCAGTCTGGTGAGTCTGGTATAGGACGCCATGAACCGGCCGAGCGCGCTGGAGCGATCCGCGATAATGGACAGGCCGCGTTCCAGATCGTCTTCCCAATCCGAGGGTCGTGGCTTCCGCGTCAGAATGCGTTTCAGGGTTCCGGCGAGCGACTGAATGGGAGCCAGTGAATTATTGATCTCATGGCGGAGTACCTGCACCAGACGCTGCCATGCCTGACGCTCTTCCTGACGTAACGCACGGGTCAGGTCGGACAGCACGATCAGCTGGTGCGGGAGGCCGCCTTCGCGAAAACTGCTCCGCCTCAGTTCCCAGCGTCCCATCTGCCCCCCAAAAGACGTGTCCATGACACGATGGGCGCCTCCGTCGAGGCAGATGCTCAAGCCGAGTTCCGCTGCACTCTTGCCGAGGAGGTCGTCCTCCCGACCGAGCAATTTCTTTCCGCCGCGGTTCACGAGCTTCAGCGTTCGATCCCCGTCGAACGCAAACACGGCCACTTCGATCTCTTGCATGACTTTCGACAACAGCGCGGTTGCCTCGACGGCATCGAGACGCTGTTTGCGAAGTGTTTCGCCGAGATCGTTGACCTCCTGGATGATCAGGCCGATCGCATCGTCTTCTCGGGCGGGGCGGGCGCGGATCGAGTAGTCCCCTTCGTGCAGCGCGGACAGCATGTTCGCAACCGTGTGCAGCGGCCGCACGATCTGATCTCGCGCGATGAACCCTGCGACCACCCACCCCGCCGTGATACCCACGCTCAGCGTCCACTGCACTCGTGTGCCGATGTCCCCGGTCCAGATGAGCGCGAGTGCAACGATGAGCGCCGGGAGTCCCGCGGCGAGGGCCAACAGGAGTGTTTTTGTGTCGTAGCTGAGGCGGAATCCGACCGTCGATCGGGCCGTCGTCATGGGCTAGGGCGTGAGGTTGTGACGCTGTAGTCGTCGATACAGGGCACTGCGACTGAGACCCAGCGCATCGGCGGCATCGCTGACGTTCCCTCCACACCGTGCGAGGGCGTTTTCGATGATCCGCCGTTCAGCCTCGTCCAGTGTCATTTCGTCCAGATGGGTCCCGGAACGTCCATTGCTCGCCAGTCCAAGGTCAACGACCGTGATGCGCTGTCCCTGGGCCATGAGCACTGCCCGTTCGACCGTGTGCGCAAGTTCGCGGACGTTGCCAGGCCAGTCGTGTTGCGTCATCGCGTTCAGCGCTGCGGGATCGAACCCCTTCAGTTCCTTGCCGTACCGCGAAACCATCCGGCCCAGGAAGTGCATGCTCAACGTGGGTATGTCTTCCCGGCGCTGCCGCAGAGGTGGCAGCTTGATCTCAACCGTGTTCAGTCGGTACAACAGGTCTTCTCGGAAGTTACCCTCTTCGACTTCTCTTTTGATATCGGCATTGGTCGCCGAGAGCATTCGGACATCGACCGTTCGCATCTTGGACGATCCCACCCGCTGCAACTCGCCCGTTTCGATGACACGCAGCAGCTTGGCCTGCTCCTTGAGTCCAACATTGGCGATCTCATCCATGAACAGGGTGCCCTGGTCCGCCAGCTCGAAACACCCGACGCGATCGGCTCTGGCATCCGTGAACGCCCCTTTGACATGGCCAAAGATCTCGCTTTCGAAGACGCCTTCGGAGAGGCCGCCCGCGTTTACGGTCACGAGTGGGTTGTTCGCGCGTTCGGACGCTGCGTGAATCCAGCGCGCAACGACTTCTTTGCCAGAGCCGTGCTCGCCGGTGATCAGGACGTTTGCGTCAGAAGGCGCGATGCGTTCCATGAGTTGCAGCACGGGTTTCATGGAGGGTGCGTCGGCAATCAGTTCGGGCAGGCCTGGACGCAGCCGTCGGTTCTCCGCCTCGAGACGCTGACTATGCTTGAGAGCGCGTCCGAGTTCGATTTGTGTGCGGAGCGTCGCAATGAGTCGCCCGTCGTCCCACGGCTTCTCGATGTAGTCCTTGGCGCCGCGCCGCATGGCTTCCACCACCCCCTCCACGCTTCCCCACGCGGTCATCACGATCACCGGCAGCCGGGCATCGATTGAGGCGACCCTGGAGAGGAGATCGAGACCCTCCTGTCCGGACGTGGTATCCCTGGTGTAGTTCATGTCCATGAGGACCGCGTCGTAATCCCGCTTTTCAATCTGTCCAATGACGTCGGCGGGTGATTCGACCGTTTCGACCGCAAATCCCTCTCCCTTGAGGAGCAACCGCAGGGCTTCGAGGACATCGGCCTGATCGTCGGCGATCAA
>Ga0302046_10003738_pt1 | contig 13678 bp, 14 predicted proteins | sample RVTome_11_FD_200261 | JGI IMG/M metagenome (GOLD analysis project Ga0302046, IMG submission 200261) | Soil microbial communities from uranium-contaminated site in the Upper Colorado River Basin, Wyoming, United States - RVT147D111 (version 2) ...
ACAACTTGATCACCAATTACTGGGTCATAGGTGGGTCTATTCACAAACTCCCCTTCTACTGGGTCGCCGTCATTGTCCGCACTCCACATTATCAAGACCGAATCAACAAATCCACACGCTTGTGATGATGGAACAGTGGAAATGAATCCTCCGAGGTCATCGGAAGGCGTGGGTACTGTTCTTCCGAGCCAGATGGCAAGAACACTCATATCAATTCCAATAAAAGCGTCGTGTATGACGTCGCCGCCGATATTTCTTACAAGCCATTTGAAAATGACAAAGTCTTCGGCGTATCCCAAACTCCAGGCGTAGGAGCTGGTAGTCACTTCAACATTCAGTGGAATATGCGGCCTCAAATGAAAAAAGTCGGGAAGGATTTTAACTCCTTCAGGTATTGTGTCACATGAGACAGAAATGAAATCCTGCTCTGATACAGCGTCTTTGAATTCAGGAGACGATTGGTCCAATGTGGATCTTTCTGTTATGTATCCGAAAGGATATTCGTGTGGATGAAATTCTAAATAATCGGAGCCTAGCGTAAAATTCAAAAAAGGAGAAAAAGTGTAGGATGACACCAGCGTATCACCTCTTAATACCCCCCCAACCCACGAAAAACCAGAGCCAAGGTAAGACATATTCGAGCCTTTTGGGTAAATGCAACTTCCTGCAGGAGTCGACAATCCAGTAATGCAATTTATCTCGGGAACAGAATTGCTTCCCCCGAAATTCGGAAGGATGTGTCGATAAATTGCAATTTTCCCGATATCGTGCCTGGCATTGCAATACCATATTCCTTGAGAATAAGCATTAATTGTGAATGCCAAAAGGACCGCAAGTAATCCAAGATGTATTCTCTTTTTTATCATGACATTTTCAGGTAAGATCCATGAATATCCATCAAATGGACGTCCCATGCAGCTAAAGTGTTCAACAAATTTCTTGAACCAAAGCGTTTATCCACCATCCAGTTAAACGACTAGAGCCCCAAAATTAAAATGGACAAATATAAACATACTTGACAATGGGGGGGGAAACAAACCTAAATTTTATACCATCATTATGGGCAAACATGATAAAAGAGCACGAAAATAATGGACAGTTAACAATTCAAAGGAGGTGAATCAAATGGCAAAGAATCGAAAGAAACTTATGGCGTTAATGTTTATTTTTGTTTTAGCGTTTAGCTTGAGTTTTACACTAGCGCTGGACAGTCTTGGATCGGAAATATATTGCTGTTCTTATGAAACTCTATGCATAGCCAACCCTCATGATCCAAATTCTTGCACCTGTATTCAAGGGATACCCCCTAATTCATGCAATCACGATTGTCCTGATTGCCCCTGGTAGTCGCGAATTTGAATGATTCTTAAGAATCAAATCCAAGAAAAGCCTCTTTATACGGGGCTTTTCTAATTTAAAATATAAGAAAGAATTTATGTTTAAGTATACAAAGACCCTTGTACTAACAATTTTAATACTAGGGATTGCCGTCTTCACAGGTACTTGGGTTGGAAAATACTTTGGTGAAAAGAAAAAGTTGAAAGAAAAGCAAGAAATTTCATCGAGCATCTTGTCACAAATGCACCAATTGAATATTGGGGACAACCTCCCAAATCATAGGTTCGAGGTACTTGGCGGAGATTCCATTTGGTTGAATGATATTCTTTCAGAAAGAAGCGTTCTAATGGTAGTTTTACCTCAGTGTGAAGATTGCATTAATGAAGTCCGGGAACTAAAAGCGGTTGTTAAAGACACCAGTGACTCCAAGCATTTCATTTTCGCATCCTGGGAAAATCCGAGACTTTTAGAAGAGATGAAAGAGGAAACCGGGTTAAATTCCTATTTCCTGTATGACCACAAGAATGCCTATTTCTCAAGATTCGACATCAGAACATATCCGTTTAATATTACTCTCGATAAAAACGGGGTAGTTTTGGATATGCTGGCGGGCGAGATGTGGAAAGAAGATTTTGAAGAAATCATCGAGTTCAATAATCAGGCATCGACTTGGGCAGATTAACTTTCTCCTACAACAGTAAACGTCGTATTCCCATACTTCCTCTGCTCTCTAATATCAAAACTACTAAAATCAATCTTCGATGTCTCCGATGTGTCATGCTGACACAAAATCATTCCATCTTTTTCTAACACTGGATTTTCTTTCAAGCATTTCAATGTCTTTTCGATAAGTCCTTTGTACTGCGGCGGCGCAATCATAATGACGTCAAAGGACTGATTCTTCGAATGTAGTTCGGGAATGGCGGCAAATACATCCTGACTCAAACAAGTGAGCTTGTCCGACACGCCAAACTTTACCGCCTGACTGTTTATCGAATCAGCCAATTTCGGTTCCATCTCTACACCAGTTGCGCTTTTCACACCGCGCGAAACGGCCTCGAACAAGTAACTCCCCGTGCCGCTGAATAAGTCGAGATAGTCGGCATTTTCAAGATACGGCCACAAAAAGTCGAATATCGCCCGCCGTATGCGAGTCAATGGCGGACGGGTGATGCCCAGATCGGGGGCCGTTATTGTCCGTCCTTTTAATTGTCCCGCAATAACTTGGAACTTGAAGTCTTTATTCATCATCCTCCAAAGACCCAATTTAGGCCATTCAATCCGCAATATACCGGAAAAAACTAATCAAACCGCCATCGGCGGTCGATAACATAAATAAGCGCTATAGTAGCTGATTTTAAGCTTGTTTAGCAATCGCCAAAACTCTTATAAAGGGATATGACTCTTAAGATGACATCGGAAAACGGAAATTCCAAAGAACTTCTGGCCAACATCGAGAACACTCTTAAAGAAAAAGGCTACGGCAATATTTGCGGAGTCGATGAAGTCGGCCGCGGCCCATTGGCCGGACCGGTGGTTGCGGCGGCGGTAATTATTCCGGCCGGAATCGAAATCGCGGGGCTCGATGATTCCAAAAAACTTTCCGAATCAAAACGCGACGAACTCTTTGAAGAAATAATCCATCTCGAAATTCCCTGCGCTATCGGAATTATCGACAACCAGCAAATCGACCGGATGAATATTCTAAAAGCATCGCTGGTTGCTATGCGAAAAGCCGTAATGGATCTAAAAATCAAGCCTGAAATAGTATTGGTCGACGGCGAATATCCGATTCCCAATATCGGCTATCCGCAGTTATCGATTGTCGGCGGCGATTCGCTCTGCAAATCAATCATGGCGGCATCGATTGTGGCCAAAGTCACCCGCGACCGTATTATGGATAAATTTCAGAAACTCTATCCCGGTTTCAGTTTTTCCAAACACAAGGGCTACAGCACCGCCGAACATCTGAAAGAACTCAAAATCCACGGCCCCTGCGAAATCCACCGCAAAACTTTCCGTCCGGTGGCCGAATTAGTTCCCGAATACAGCGCCGCCGGTTCCAAACAATATGCCCTTTTCAGATAAGGGTAAATCCAAACCAGACAGAATCAAAATCGGCCGTTCGTTCGAAGAGCTCGCCGCCCGCTATTTTACCGATAGAAATTATATAATTCTAAGCAGAAATTACCGCGCCGGACAAAAAGAAATTGATTTGATTGTCCAGAAAGGCGACACAGTCGCATTTGTCGAAGTTAAATCGGCCAAATCAAAATCCCACGGCCATCCCGCCGAGCGTGTCACGAAGAAGAAACGGGAAAACCTTATTAAAGCCGCCCAGCAATATCTAAATGAAAATGATTTGTCCGGCGCCGATTTGCGCTTTGATGTGGTCACTTTTCTCGGCGGAATTATCGAGCATTACCAGGATGCGTTCACCGTAGATGATAACGACTAGCGTTTAGATGGATTGTCATTCCCGAGTGTCGTTGTCGGGAATCCATTGTAGGGGTGAACCTTTAGGTTCACCCGTGGGCGCATCTAAAGATGCGCCCCTACCGTATACTTTGATCCGTAGTATCAATCTTCAAAAGAGAATCCTCTATTTTCACCAGCGAATCAACGTAGTAACTCAACAGCGTCGCGAAATAAATATATTTCTCGGGAGAATTTCTATGCTCGTTCAGATAGGTGTTAATATCGTCTTTATCTAGTCCTTCAGCTTTCAAAAGTGAATCTCGCGTCCGATGGTAATTAGCGATGTCGTTTTTGAATTTGGCCGCTGCAACCCAGCTTTCGGCGGTAACTTTGGCATACTCCCTGGCTTCTTTCTGCGCCGAATAAACTGTGTATCGGTTATAAAGATAATGCCCGCTTAGCACTATTATTATGGCTAAAACGAACATAAAACGCTTAATCCAGACCAAAAGTGCGCCAACTTTCTGTTGCCTGTAAGTGTTTAATAGAATAAACTATACAACTCCGAAACTAGCGGGACAAGAATATAAATGGTAGAACTAAAATACCCCATACAAAGACGCAAAAGCCGCGTAATTAAAATCGGCAAGGTGCTGATCGGAGGCGGGTTCCCTATTGCCATTCAGTCGATGACAACCGCCGACACGCGCGATGTCGAAGCCACGGTTAAGCAGATAAACCAGCTCTACGATGCCGGCTGTGATATTGTCCGCATTTCGGTTTTGAACCACGATGCCGGTGATAAACTCAAAGAGATTCGACAGAGAGTTGATGCAGACCGGCCATTGGTTGCTGATATTCATTTTCAATACAAACTGGCGCTCGAAGCAATCGAAGCCGGCTTTACTAAGATCCGCATCAATCCCGGCAATATCGGCGCCGAGTGGAAAGTCCGTGAAGTAACCAAAGCGGCAATGGAAAGATATATTCCCATTCGTATCGGCGTGAACTCCGGCTCGCTCCCCAAAGATCTGCTTGAGAAATATGGCCACGATGACCCCCGCGCCTTTGCCGAGTCCGCCATGCGTGAAGTCCGCATTCTTGAAGACATGGATTTTCAAAATATTGTGATCTCTGTCAAATCTACCAACACTCAAACTGCTTTCTGGTCGTACCAGATGATTGCCCAAATGTGTGATTATCCCCTACATGTTGGCATTACCGAAGCCGGCACGCTCGACACCGGCAGTATCAAATCATCGGTTGGTATCGGCGCAATTCTCATGACCGGAATTGGTGACACCATTCGCGTCTCACTGGCCGCTGACCCGATTCACGAAGTTAAAGTAGCCAAACAGATTTTGACATCGTGCGCGCTGCGTCAAGACGGTATCGAAGTTATCGCCTGCCCCACTTGCGGGCGCTGTCAGATAGATATGATTCCGCTGGCTGAAGCGATTGAAAAGAAAACCCGTAATATCAAGTCCTCGCTCAAAGTGGCCGTGATGGGCTGTGCGGTGAATGGTCCCGGCGAAGCGGCCGCGGCGGATGTCGGCATTGCCGGCGGCGACGGCCAGGCGCTTTTGATTAAAAAGGGGAAAATCGTCAAACGCTTTGACGAATCCATGCTCGAAACGGCCTTGCTTGATGAGATAGAAGCAATGACGGGCGAAAAAGTCGAGCGGTAGATATTTTGTGGACGGCAGATGCAATCAACTGACAAACTCATCACCGAAATCCTTGTGCGCTTCAAAAAACAAGGCTATGCACAGGTTGCCGAATACAATAGGTTTGGATTCATCAGTGAAACCGATAATTATGTCTTAGTATCACGTGAAAAAGGCAAAGACACTAAAATCTATTTTAACAAAATCTCGAAGGCCATAGACGCTGTTCGGAAAGATCATAAAGTATTCACTGAAGGTCCTTCTAGACTGCGCAAATACGGACTAACCCATATCATGTCACCTCTTTGGGCTTTGATTCATTTATTGACTCTCGAAGAATTGATGGACTAAACCCTATCGATTGTATTGGACTGTCCTGTTCAAGTTGCGCTTCTTACCTTGTGGCGTCGAAATAAGAAGGGGAAATAAGTGGTGAATCAACAGGAACGCGCCTATAAAACATGGCAAGTCCTTGCCAAGCTGGCCTCTGGTTCAAAGTTAATAACATATGAAGAGTTGGCTAAAAATCTGAACTCCCATGCACGCGCTGTTCGTTTTCCACTTTCGCTCATACAAGATTACTGTCAAGAGAATCACTTACCACCACTTACAATTCTCGTGGTGAATAAAACTACTAATCAACCGGGAGAGGGATTTATCGCATGGGGCCGTGAAAACCTTGTTGAGGGTCGCAATGAGGTAAGAAGCCATGATTGGAAGAAGAATTCGAACCCATTCGCTTATGCATTAGACGGAACTTCAGATGAAGAGCTTATCAACCGAATTTTGACGGCTCCTGATTTAAGCCAAGAAGTGTATTCCAAAGTAAAAGTGCGCGGTGTTGCACAGATGATTTTCCGTCAAGCGCTTCTGACAGCTTATGACGGTCGATGTGCATTCACTGAAACATCATTTGCTCAAACGCTCGATGCGGCGCACATTGTCCCTTGGTCTGAGTGCACGCCTGATTTGAGAATGGACCCTCGTAATGGCATTCTCATGCTTTGCTTCCATCACCGACTGTTTGATTTAGGGATACTTTCTATTGACGAAGATTATAAAATCCACTTTTCAAATAAGCAGGAGATGAAATTAACAGAGGCAGACCATAATTTCGTATCGTCACTACACCGGATGCAAATTTCATTGCCGTCCGACAAATCTTTGTGGCCGGACAAAAAACTAATTCGTCGTAGGAACAATGAACTTAACAAGTAAATTCTGTGGGCGGCAGACGTCTCGTCTGCCCCAAATTTGAGGGATGGTAACTCATTTGGTTAAATTATAATGCAAAATAATTTTAATGGAGGTATTTATGGCAGGTCTAAAAGTTCAAGTTGTCAGTAATCCTAACGAAGCTAAATACAAAGTGTGCTTTGTCAAGCAGGACAGTGAGCAAAGCAATCATCAGATATTGATGGGCGGCACGCTCGTAAAGAATTCTCCCGATATTAAGGTTTGCATGACTACAAATAAGAATGAGGCGAAAATAAAGATAACTCCTAAAAATTTCCCAAAGTAAGGCAGGTCGCACGCAGCCTGCTGTGGGCAGGGTGGCAGTACACAAAATTGTTGGTTGGTTAAAAAATGCATATCAAACTATCTGAAATAATGTCTATTGAAAATAGACAAAAATATAAGGTTCATCTTGCCAGCTTTAATGGTAAAGAACATCCCTTGGATGTTTTTGTAAAAAGTCCTAAGGATTGGGACGATTGGAATGCATGGAGAATGAAACAAGACGATTTCAATCGACAATATATTTTTTCTTTGATTCAGTTTTTCCATGAACCAGATATCTGGCTTTTTGGTGGCATTTATGAAGTTACGTACCGGGGCAAAGAGAATAACTCGCTTAGCTACAAAGTAAAGCTTTTAGAAAACTCACGAAACCTTGTCGGTCGATTGAAGGTGAGGTTGAGGCGGCCGGGTAGAGCAAGGGCGGTTTCTCTTGAAAGGTACTTCGATCAAATAGCCGTCTTTGAGATTTTAAGAGAAGTTTATACAGGCAAAGAATTCTGTGGCTTCGAAAACATTAATCACGATTTCCAATTTCTTGAAAACGTTTTCAAAACTAATAAACCTGATTGGAAAAGTGCGTTAGAGAACGTAAAAGGTGTGTATCTCATTACGGACAAAAGCAATGGTAAGCGGTATGTTGGTTCCGCCTATGGTGACACTGGAATCTGGTCCCGTTGGTCAAGTTACATAGAAACTGGCCATGGATCGAATGAAGGACTAACCAAACTTATAAGGGAACAGGGCATCGAATATGCCAGAAAGAATTTTACATTTGTGCTTCTGGAATACCGTTCAATGAAGGCAGATGATAAAGTAATCATCGAACGTGAAAACTACTGGAAGGAAGTTCTGCTGACAAGAAGTAATTTTGGCTACAACAAGAATTAGCCGGGTCGCCCACAGTTTGTGTCCTCATCCCGACTTGCTTGTGCTGAACTTGATTCAGTATCGGGGCTGTGGGATCAATCAATTCTAATCAATTTCCCCACAACTTCTGTGTTATTTCCTCCCACCTCACTATTAATAAAACCCTTATGACTATAATTATGAACAGAAATACGCAATATCCCGTCAGCCAATTTATATCGAAATCCCGCGCCCTCGCATGCCCCAGAAACGTCAAACCAACGAGGAGAAAACCCAAAAATAAAGATGTTAAATATTACAAAACGAACCCAATTTCCTGCGTTTTTAGTCCAAAATGAGGGTGGCCTTGGAAACGGATTCGAGCAATTTCCTCAGCCTTGGCGCAAGTCATCCTGAGCCTGCCTGCCCTGAGCAGAGCCGAATGGGTCGAAGGGTGACTTGCGTTAACCCACCATAAATAGTGGGCCACCCTAGAAGATTACTCCTCCGGCTTCTTTGGCGCCACCATTACCGATTTTTCTCTCTCAATTGTGACCAGGCCTGGTTTAGCTTTACGCGGTTTGCGGACATATTTGCGTTGAGTATAGGCGACAGGGACTAATGAATCATTGCGCGCTTTGCTGAACCAGGCGGCGATGGCGGCGGTTTCTTCAATTTCACGTTTCGATGGCTCAAATGTCTTATGCGGGAACTTCAGAACGACGTGCGAGCCGGCGCACTGCTGCGTGTGAAACCAAAGCTCATACGGTTTGGCGAACTCAAAAGTGGTGCGGTCATTGTCTGACCCATCACGCCCGACAAATATTCTAACGCCGGTCTTGAGTATATACTCTTTGTACGGTAAACGTACAAACAATTCAGTCTTGGCGCCCTCTTTGGGTAAAAGTTCCGCGAGTTCAGATTCAAAACGGTTGCGGGCATTTTCATAGTCGGACTGAAGAGCTTTTTCCATCTCGCGCAAGTTCTCAAGTTCCAGCTTTGAGATTTCCAGCCGTCTCTGCATCTGCTCCAATCCCTCGCGGGCTTTTTGATATTTTTTGAAATATCTCTCGGCGTTGTCCGAAGGAGTACGTGATTGTTCAAGTTCAACAGTAATTTTTTTACCTCCGGAGTAAACATCATCAACAGTAATTTCTGTCATCCCTTTCTTTACAGCGGACATATTAATCTGAATCAACTCACCCAGCTTTTTATAATTCTCAAAGTCCCGTGCTTTTTTCAGATCGTGCTCGATATGAGTAATGCGTTTCTCCGTTTTCTTGACTGCCCGTTTTACCGCATCGATAATCGTTTTCTCTTCGCCCTCTTCCTCGACTGCCACCTGCCTGCGCTTCGTCATTTCCAGTACAGCAAACGACAGCGACTTAAACTTCTCCGGCTGCTTTTCAACCGAGGACAACTTGAAAGGATAGGCCTCAATGCCGCCTTTGATTTGGTATAGATACCCCGAGTCGGCGTTTTCAAACAATTTAGTAATGTCCTCGACACTTTCGATTAATGCGGCGATATCTTCATCCGAAGATTCATCTGCATTTTCAATCTTTGCCCGCTTAAGGATTTCTCGTGCGAGTGTTTTATTCACCCCGAAAACACTCTTTTGCAATTTCAAGTACGCCGGTTCATTTTCTCTATCTTCAAATTTTTTCTTAAGGTGTGCGGCCGATAGTGCGAAAGGATTTAGCGAATCAGGAAGTTCGGGCGGCTTGTATATGTCAGTTGCCGTATCGCGCTTGCGAAGAGTCGCCAGAATTTTGTTATTGCTATCGACTAACCAGATATTTCCATTCGGGCCGATTGCTTCAAAGATTAATCGCTTATTCGCTTTCTCTAAAACTACTTCGAATATTCTGTCGAAATCGATTTGGTTGACTTCTTTGACTGTCGCCCCGACAATTTCAAAAAACGGCCAGGGTTTTTCCCGCGTCTCGACTTTTATTTTCGACGCCGGAACTATGAAGGTCCCGAACCCCGTTGGGTGAAATAAGAAGCCGAGTGCATTAGTGGACTTGTTGTGCTTGACAAAAATATAGGCGGCGCGCTCTTTTTTGTAGAATTCAGTCGAGACAATTTCTCCGCCGACAATCTCTTTTTTCAGTTCCTTGACTAAGGAGAGAATGTGAAAGGCGGTTTGCATTATAAGTCGAGATTGCCACGTCCCGATGGAATCGGGACTCGCAATGACATTGATAGGTACATTTATTTAGAACCGGATGATTTCACATTCGGTTTGATCATGTCCTCGGGGCGGACTTTTTTGTCAAACTCTTCGGCGGTGAGATGACCAAGTTTGACTGCCGCTTCTTTGAGTGACGTATTTTCTTTATAGGCCTTTTTGGCAATCTGCGCCGCTTTGTCATAGCCGATAACAGGATTTAGCGCCGTGACGAGCATCAGTGAATTTTCCAGAAGCTCTTTGATTCGTTTTTCATTTGGTTTAATTCCGACCACGCAGTTGTCATTAAAACTCTCGGAGGCATCGGATAACAGACGAATTGATTGAAGGACATTATGAATAATCATCGGCTTGTAAACGTTTAGCTCAAAATTCCCCGAGGCGCCGCCGATTGTCACAGCCACGTCGTTGCCCATCACCTGTGCGCAGACCATTGTCATCGCCTCGCACTGGGTCGGGTTGACTTTGCCGGGCATGATGGATGAGCCGGGTTCGTTGGCAGCAATAAAGATTTCATTGAGTCCGGCGCGCGGTCCGGAAGCCATCCAGCGGATATCATTGGCAATTTTCATAAGTGACGCTGCAATGGTTTTAATTACGCCGGAAAATTCCACCATTGCATCATGACCGGCCAGCGCTTCGAATTTGTTGGGCGCCGTGACAAAGCTTTTGCTGGTCAATTTGGAAATCGCAGCGGCGGCTTTAACGGCAAACTCCGGATGGGTGTTGATTCCGGTGCCGACCGCTGTGCCGCCAAGTGCCAGCGGATACATTCGCTTGAGAGCATCATTGATACGCTCAAGTCCGTTGGACAGCATGGCGACATAGCCGGAGAATTCCTGGCCGAGTGTAAGGGGTGTCGCATCCATCAAATGTGTCCGGCCAATTTTTATAATTTTGTCGAACTCTTTGGATTTTCTATCGAATGTACCGCGAAGTTTGGTCAGCATCGGAATCAACCGCCGGTGGATTTCCTCGACCGCCGCGATATGCATCGCTGTCGGAAAAACATCGTTTGACGACTGCGATTTGTTTACGTCGTCATTGGGATGAATCGGGGACTTGGAGCCCATCATTCCGCCAGAAATTTCAATCGCCCGGTTGGAGATAACTTCGTTGGCGTTCATATTGGTCTGGGTACCGGAACCGGTCTGCCAGATGACGAGAGGAAAATGGTCATTGAGTTTGCCGCTTATTATTTCGTCAGCGGCTTTGACGATTAAGTCAGTTTTGTTTTTAGGAATAAGTTTTAATTCCAGATTGACCAGTGCCGCAGCTTTTTTGATAATGCCCAGTGCTCGAATTAATTCTTTGGGCATGGTCTCGCCGCCGATTTTGAAATTTTCCAGTGAGCGAGCGGTCTGTGCGCCGTAGTATTTGTCGGCGGATACTTTTACTTTGCCCAATGAGTCATCTTCTGTGCGAAAGGACATCGGGTCTCTCCAAGTAACAAAATTATGGACTAGAGCTTTGAACTACAAAATACTTTTTTTTCCCAAAACAAGCAAGACGAAATACTTCAAGCTGATTCAGCTGTGAATAACTATTGTATCTTACAAGAAATGCCTTTATATTAATTCAAATCGATCAATGGTGTCTATTTATGTGTAAACAACTTCTGTTCGCTTTGTATATTATTGCCTCTGCTCCCAATCAGCTTTATGCATCAGAAACTAGACCTGTCGACACGTCAGATTTTAAAGTATTCATTGATAAACAGCTGACCCTGAGACCATTAATTAATAATGCGGCCTTTTTTTATCTGAACAATGACGATGAGTATTTTTTTCATTTCGAAGATGACAGAAAATTTTTGTATCGTAATAGGCAAGAAGTTTATGTTGAAAGTATTCGCTTTGGGAAAGCTCGGGCTTTTTCAGCGCAATCCGCTGCGAGATACAGAAGGTTTTCTGATCCTTTATCAACTCTAACTTTAACTTATAAAAATGATGTATTGGGCCGACAGACTCTAATTTTAAGCGCAGGGAACAAAGATTTTGTATCTTACAATTCTTTCACTGAGTTCATAAACGCTACTTTCGTTTTGGATTCAAGTTCGGATAAGTTTCAAGCTTTTGCCATTAATGAAAACAATGGCATTGTACATAGCGCCTTAAGCAACCACCTACTTTCCACTGAACATTATTCGATGACAAATGATTTGAGAAAGGAAGATTCATCTTTTCTATGTGCTGCTTGCTTTATTGATTTGCAACAAATCGATGACATGGCATTTGAACTCTACATTGGCCGTCAAGCCATAAATTACTTCTTGAGTTACAATAGGGTCGTTTCGAATGATAGCTTGCAAAAGTTTTTAGATTCATTGGGACGCACAATTTTAGAGAGTTGGCCCTTGCCCAAAAAGGGATATAATTATGAATTTTACCTTGTTGATAATGGGTCTATTAATGCTTTCGCATGTCCTGGAGGGGTGATTTTCATCAACATTGGTTTATTAAATTCTCTTGATAATAATAGTGAGCTTATTTCAATCCTCGCTCATGAAATAGCTCACATCGAATTTCGGCATGGCTATCGACAATACAAATCGGCCCAAAAGTCGGCTTTCTGGGCTTCAATGGCTGCTGCCGCAGTCGGCGCCGTAATAGCGACAACTACTGATAATACAAACACCCAAGTTGCAGCTTATGCTATATCTGCATCCATAATTGACTTATTTGCAACTATAATTTTGAATGGATATTCACGTGAACATGAATTGGAAGCGGATAGAGTCTCTGAATTCTATCTAACATTTTTAGGTGATTCCTCCCAAAAGTTGTTTCTAGAAAATGTCTTGAAGAAACTTCTATATGCTTCAGGCGGAAGCCCCAAAGGGGAGACAGGTAGCAGCTTTGCCGATCATCCACCAATAGTTCAGAGATTGTACATGCTGGGCTTCAGTCAAATTGACATATTTCAAAAGCCTATTGAATTTCTGGGATATGATAAGTTTGGCAATCTTGTAGCTACTTTCTCGATACTGGGACAAAAACAGATCGATATCAACTCTCAGATTACTAACGTCAGAAATCCGTATGAAAATACTGATAGTACAGTTCAGGCTGTATTTTTTACAACTCTCCGAGTGACAGAATTTCTAAAGAGCCCGTGTGAAGCCAAGAAATTCAATATAAAAGGAATAAAGGGTGGTTTTGACAATAAAGAAGACACTAAGGTCTTTCCCAGAACGGAAGTCGGCATCATCTTTTACTTCAAAGGTGACAAGCAATTAGATCTTGAAAATGCAAATGAAATCTCTTTTTCACTCAACAATATAAAGTACTGGAAAAAATCTGATTAAATTGGATAATTTCCAAGAAATTCAACCACTTTCCAATCGATGATTCTGAACTCCGCTATTCCTTTTCAATGACCTGCGCTAAAATTTTTGAAAACGGCACCGAACCGTCGCCGGAATCTTTCATCTGTGGAAACAGTAGAACATCGCGAATCGTGTGTTGGTCGGTTAAAAGCATCACCAGCCGGTCAACTCCGAACCCAAGTCCCGCAGTCGGCGGCATACCATAGGCCAACGCTGTGATGAAGTCATCATCGAGCGGCTGGGCTTCATCATCACCAGCTTCGATGGATTTCCCCTGCTCGACAAACCGCTGCAACTGGTCGACAGGATCATTTAGCTCACTGAAAGCATTGCCGCATTCAAGTCCACCGGCAAAAAGTTCGAATC
>Ga0302046_10003739_pt1 | contig 13673 bp, 11 predicted proteins | sample RVTome_11_FD_200261 | JGI IMG/M metagenome (GOLD analysis project Ga0302046, IMG submission 200261) | Soil microbial communities from uranium-contaminated site in the Upper Colorado River Basin, Wyoming, United States - RVT147D111 (version 2) ...
ACTCGGCCGACCGCGGGACGCTGACGGTGAACTCGGTGGCTCCCGGCAGCCGGCCGCTCTCCGGCTCGAAGCGGAGCGTGCGCACGTCCAACCATCGCCACGAGCCGGGCACCTCCGGCGCGATCCGGGCGGGCGCGACCCCGTCGATCGGCTCCCCATCGATTCCCAACCCGACCATCGGCTTCGAGAACACGACGGTCAGGTACGGCGCGAGCTCCGTCTCTCCGGTGGGCGTGACGGCCAGCACGCGGAGCGCTTCGGACGGGGCCCGGTCCGGCGCGGGCCCCGACCGTCCCGACGGAGCCTGGGCAACTCCATCCGTCGCCGATGGTCCGCCGGTCTCGGATAGCCGAGCCAGGAGTTGCTCCACGCGGCGGTCCGGCAGCGGCGTCGCCGCTTCGGCGGGAGCCGCCGCTTCGCCGGTCGCACGGCCTTCGGAGACCGAGAGCGGAAGGACATGCGGGGGTGCGGGCCCGGTCGCCGGTAGGGGAGGAGGCCGGAACGACGGCACACGAAGCGGCGGGATCGCCCGGGGCGGTCGCTCCTGGGCCTGCCGGTTCATCAACGGAGGCGAGGGAGGGTCCGTGGCCCGTGATGTCGACTCGGGCACCCGAGTGCTGCCCGCCAGGAACAGGAGTGGAAGGAGGGCGAGACCGCCGCGGAGGACCGGTCCCGCGACGCTCGGCACTCGCGCAGGCGGCCGCCCTGGACCACGGGCTCCGGACCTGCGACTCGCGCCGAACATGCTCTCCTCCAACGTGAGGTCCCGTTCGCGGTGCGTCCGACCCCACCCCGTCATGAAACGTCCGAGCCGGCCCGACTCGGACAAATCGCACGCGCCCGCGGACCTCACCCGACCATGAAACCGCTCACTGCAGGATCGGGTGCTGGACGGCGATCGGCCAGCCTTTTGATTGCAGACATGGCTCGGGGATGGCGCACCGGCGGGGCGCCGGGTTGCCCAGCTCCGAGCGGAGCGTGATCGTCGGGTGGGCGCCGGCCGCCTCGGCGCCCGTTCGTGCGCGCAGCCACGGAGGGCGGACATGATGGCCCCTTCGCCGGGAACAGCTCGGTCCAAACGTGCGGGCGTGCGCATGCCGCCACGAGCGTGCGGGCGTGCGCGTGCGGCCGTGAGCGTGGCGCCGCGGGAGCTGCGGCCGTGCGTCCCGCCATGAGGGTGCGGCCATGCGCGTCCCGCCATGAGTGTGGGGCCATGAGCGTGCCGGCGTGAGCGCCGACACCGCCCGTCAGCGCGAGCGGAGGCTCGGCCTGCTCCTGTGCGCTCCGGCCGTCGGGGTGATGCTGGCCGTGACCGCCTTTCCGATCCTCTACGCGGTCTGGCTCTCGCTGAACCGCGCCGACCTGCGCGCGCCCGACCGGAACGAGCTCATCGGGCTGGCCAACTACGCGACCGTGCTCGCGAGCCCCATCTGGTGGGAGTCCTTCGGAGTCACGTCGCTCATCACGGTCGTGTCGACCGCGCTCGAGCTCGTGCTGGGCCTCGCGTTGGCGCTCGTGATGCACCGGACGCTCGTGGCCCGCCGGCTCGTGCGCACGGTGGCGCTCATCCCGTACGGGATCGTCACCGTCGTGGCGGCCTTCTCCTGGCGATACGCGTGGACGCAGCACACCGGCTGGCTGGCGGGCGCGAGCGCGCCGCTCACGGACACCTGGAGCGCCGTAGGCATCATCATCCTGGCCGAGGTGTGGAAGACCACGCCCTTCATGGCGCTGCTGCTCATGGCCGGCCTCGCGCTCGTGCCCGAGGACCTGCTCGACGCGGCGGCGGTGGACGGCGCCGGTCCGTGGCAGCGGCTTACGCGCATCACGCTGCCCATCATGAAGCCCGTGATCCTGGTCGCGGTGCTGTTTCGCGTCATGGACGCGTTCCGGATCTTCGACAACATCTTCGTGCTTACGAACGGCGCGCACGGCACCGCGTCGGTGTCGATCATCACCTACAACAACCTGATCAAGGGCCTCAACCTGGGGATCGGCTCCACGCTGTCGGTTCTCATCTTCCTGAGCATCGCGGCGATCGCGTACGGGTTCGTGAAGCTGTTCGGCGTCGCCGGACGGGACGGGCGCGCGGGGAGCCGCGCGTGACGGCCCCACGCGGGCGCGCACGCTCGCTCGCTCGCCGCCGCGTGGGCTGGGGCGTGCTCGACCTCGTGGTGGTCGCGTACGCGCTCACGCCGGTGCTGTGGATCGCCTCGCTATCGCTCAAGTCGCGGGGGACGCTCAACGACGGCCGCTTCCTTCCGCGCGAGCCCACGCTGGGCAACTACGCGGAGATCCTCGCTAGCGGCGAGTTCCTGCGGCCGCTGCTGAACTCGATCGGCATCGCGTCGATCTCCACCCTCCTCGCGGTCGTGTTCGGAGCCATGGCTGCCTACGCGGTGGCGCGGCTCGATTTTCCGGGGCGGAGGGCGCTCGTGGCCGTCTCGCTTGTGATCGCGATGTTCCCACAGGTGTCGCTCATCGGCCCGCTCTTCAAGATCGAGATCGCGCTGGGGCTGTTCGATACCTGGTTGGGCCTGATCGTGCCGTACGTGGCGTTCGCGCTCCCGCTGGCGATCTACACGCTGTCGGCTTTCTTCCGCGACATCCCGTGGGATCTCGAGCGCGCCGCGCGCATGGACGGGGCGACGTCGGTGCAGGCGTTCGTGCACGTCATCGCGCCGCTCGCCGCGCCGGGCGTGTTCACCACGGCCATCCTGACGTTCATCTTCTGCTGGAACGACTTCCTGTTCGCTATCTCGCTCACCTCGACCACCGCCTCGCGCACCGTACCCGCGGCCTTGGCCTTCTTCACCGGAAGCACCCAGTTCGAGGACCCGACAGGAACGATCGCCGCCGCCGCGGTCCTCATCACGATCCCGGTCGTGCTCCTCGTGCTGCTGTTCCAGCGGAGGATCGTGGCGGGGCTGACGTCGGGATCGGTGAAGGGGTGAGGGGCGTGGAGACCGGCAGCCTGCCTGACGACCGCCGGGGCGGCGTCCGCAAGAAGGCGGCCGTCTTTCTGCTGGTCGTGGCCGCGAGCGCGGTCGTCGCGCTCGGGGGAAACGGCACGGGCGTGCTGCTGCCGGCCGCGAACCTGGAGGAGGGGTGGGCACGTGTGGTCCGGATGGGGGGAGCGGCCGCGGCGATCGCCGGGCTGGTGGCGCTCTTGGCTCAGCGGACGCGCCTCCGCTCGGGCCGTCGGCACGGCCCGGACCCGTCCGGTGTGGGGCTGCGCGCAGCCGGGACGATCATGGGTGTGCTGGCGGTACTGGCGCTCCTGGGGCCGTCGGTGAGCGTGGAGGACGACGCCGACACCGTGCCCGCCGGGGGGACCGCCATCAACCCCGAAGCGCCCGGCCTGCCACCTCCACCTTCCACGAGCGCGCCCCTCACGGAGGGATTCACCACCGAGGAGGCGCGGGACTACCGCCTCGGGCCGGTGGTCCGGCCGAGCCAAGCTCGGGCCCGCGACGGCAGATCCGCCGCTGATCCCGGGTGGAGCATTCCTCCGCGATTGGCGAGCATCCTGCTGCTCATCCTCCTCCTCGCCGGAGCGGCGGTCGCCGCGCGCGCATGGACGGGACGCCCGAGGCTCGAAGAGCACGGGCCGCCGCCCGAGACCCTGGTCGCCGCGGCGGACGCCGAGGCGGGACTCCTGGCATCGCTCGAGGACGTCGCCGACGAGGGAGGAGATCCCCGCCGGCAGGTCACCGCCGCGTACCACCGCCTGCTGGCCGCGCTCGGCGCGGCCGGCGCGCCCCGCCAGCCGCCCGAGGCGCCGCACGAGCACCTGCACCGGGCGCTGGGGCCGCTGGGGGTTCGGCCCGAGCCGATGCACCGGTTGACCGAGCTGTACGTGAGGGCCCAGTTCAGCGAACGGCGGATCACGGAGCGACACCGGGCCGCGGCCGTCGAGGCGCTCCAGGCGAGCCTCGACGGGCTGCGGGCGGCGGCCGAGGAGATGGAGCCATGAACGTTCGGATGCTCGCGCCCGCGAACGTCGCGGCGGCGGCGGTGCTGATCGGCGGCGCCCTCGTCGTCGCGCTGCCGGGGCACGCCACCAGCATCGTACGCCTCGTGGTGCTCACGACGGCCGCAGCGGTCGTGGTGCACGCGGTGGCCTCGGTCGTTCCCGAGTGGACGGCCACCGGCTGGTCGCCGTTCGGGCGGGCGGCGCGGCGGGAAGGGGAGACCTCCGCCTCCGGGGAGATCGACCGGATCCGCTCGAGGTTGTCGGGCCGGCGGCAGCGAATCGGGGACGGCCCACCCCTGCCCCCGGAGACGGTGCGCTTGCTTCAGCCACTGATCCGCGTCGCCCTCGAGCGGGAGGGATTGGGCTGCGGCAAGCTCGCCCGGACTTCCTTGTCTCCACTCACGCTGGCGGTGCTCGCCGCCGATCCGCTCCAGCGCCCCAACTGGTTCCGCACGCACCGGCCCGACGGACGGCAGGTAGCCGAGATCGTGCACGGTGTGCTGGACGACCTCGATCGCCTATCCGGTGCCCAAGGCGCCAGCCGTCATGCCGGCCCGCCATCGCCCCTCGACGCCAGCCAGGAACGAGCGACATGAACGTATCCCCGACCCCTCGGAAGTCGCCCCTCGGCGGCGCCCTTCGCTCCGCCGCCCACACCGTCCGGCCGGACATCGAGAACCCCGCGGCGCTGCCCGTCGAGGAGGCCGCTCGAATCGTCCACGCGATCCTCGGGGAGGTGTGCCGGGCGGTGGTCGGCAAGAGGGAGGTCGTGCGGCTGATCCTGGCCGGCCTCATCGCCGACGGACACGTGCTGCTCGACGACGTCCCGGGTGTGGCCAAAACGCTGACCGCCCGTTCGCTCGCCACGGCCGCGGGGCTCGACTTCTCGCGCGTGCAGTTCACACCGGACGTCTTGCCCGCGGACATCACCGGCTCGCTGGTGCTCGACCTGGCCACCCAGCGCCCCGAGTTCCGCCCCGGGCCGGTCTTCACGAACCTGCTCCTGGCCGACGAGGTGAACCGCGCGCCGGCCAAGACGCAGGCGGCCCTGCTGGAAGCCATGCAGGAGCGCCAGGTCACCGCGGACGGCGTCACACGCAAGCTGCCGCGGCCGTTCCTGGCCATCGCCACGCAGAACCCGATCGAGTCGGAGGGCACCTACCCGCTTCCCGAGGCCCAACTCGACCGCTTCCTGCTCCGCACGACCATGGGCTATCCGGCCGAGGAGGACGAGTTGGCGCTGCTGGCCGACCGGATCGAGCGAGGCGCGGACGAGGTGAGCCTGACGCCGGTGTGTGACGCGGCGACGTTCTCGTCCGTCCAGCGCTCGCTCGAGCGGGTCCACGTCGACCGGCGGCTTCTCGCCTATTGCGTGGCGCTGGTTCGCGCCACGCGCGCGGAAGCCCAGCTCGCGGTGGGGTCGAGCCCCCGCGGAACGCTCGCGCTCGTCAAGTTGGCCCGCGCCGCTGCCCTCCTGGCCGGCCGGGACTACGTGGGCCCGGACGACATCCGGCAGGTGGCGGTGCCGGCGCTGGCGCACCGGGTGGTGCTGAGCGATGAGGCGTGGGCCCGGCGCACCGATCCCGAGGACGTGGTCCGCGGGGCCATCGACCGGGTGGCCGCTCCGCAGGCGACGTGAGCCGAAGCGGAGCGGCGATGGCCGATCCCACGGCACCCCGGAGCGTCCGCTCAGGCGCGACGCGCGGGCAGGATGGACGCCGACACGGCGATCCCCGGCTGTCCGCCTACCTCGTCGGCGGGTTCGGGGCGCTGATCGCGGCCGTCGCCACGGGTCATCACGAGCTGGCCGCGCTCGGCGCGCCGTTCCTGGCGCTGGCCGCGGCGGGACTCGTCGATGGGGGGCCGGCGCGTGTCGTGGGCACCGTGACGGTTCGCGCCGACCGGGTCATCGAGGACGACCTCATCGAGGGTGAGGCCCGGGTCGATTGGGACGGGGAGGCCGAGGTGGACGTGATGCTGACCGGCTGGCGCGGGGTTGCGCCCGTCGATCCCGCGCCCGCCATCGGCTGGTCGCTGCCGGCCGGCCGGGGCCCCGTCACGCTGCCGTTCCGGCTTCGGGCGCGCTCGTGGGGCGTCCACGACCTGGGAACGCTGTGGGTGCGGGTGCGCACGCCGGGGGCGCTCGTCGTCCGGGAGCGGAAGCTCGCCTCGGCCCCGAGCGTGCGGGTGCTGCCTGCCCCGCTCAGGCTCGATCGCCTCCTGAAGCCCGCCGAGCCGCGCGCGGTGGCGGGCATGCATCTCAGCCGCTCGCGCGGCCCCGGAACCGACTTCGCGGAGCTGCGTCCCTACCAGCCGGGCGATCGCCTCCGCGATTTGTCCTGGGCCACGTCGGCGCGGCTCGGAGAGCCGTGGGTGACCGTCCACCACCCAGAGCGCACGGGCACGGTCCTGCTACTCCTCGATGCGTTCTTCTGGAACGAGCGCAGGAGCGCGGAAGGCCTGGCCCGCGCGGCTCGCGCGGCCTGGGCCGTGGCCTCCGTCCACCTGCGAGCGCAGGACCGGGTGGGACTCCTGGCGCAGGGACGGACCGCGGCGTGGCTTCCGCCACAGGGCGGGCGGCGGGCGCGGTGGCTGCTGCTGGACGAGCTTCTGAGCGTGGGCGGCGCGGCGGAGGATCGGTGGCGACGGCGGTGGCGCGACGCTCGCGTCATGGTGCCGGCGGACGCCCTGATCGTAGGCGTGACGAGCCTCGGGTCCCACACGTTCCTGCGCGACCTGCTGCGCTACCGGCGGACCGGCCACACGACGGTCGCGCTGGTGATCGACACGTCGGACCTGCTGCTGGACCCGGCGGACCGGGTGGACGCCGCGGCCCGGCGGATCCGGCTCGCCCAGCGTGATGCCGAGCGGCACGCGTTGGACCGCGGCGGCGTGCCGACGGCCCTGGTCACGACGAGCGAAGGGGCCGGCGCCGCCATCTCCGCCCTTCGCAGAAGGATGCGTCGCCTGCACGCGTCCCGAGCCGCCGCGGCGCCCCGATGATCACCTGGTGGCCCACCCGTCGACGGCTCGCCGTGATCGCCGTCGGGACCGCCGTGCTGACCGGAGCCGCCGCGGCCTGGTTGGGGGGCGCGGCCTGGCACGTCGACTACGCCGCCGTCTACGTCGCCGTCGCGTTGTCGGCGCTCCTCTCCCCTGCGGCGATCACGCTCCAGGTCATCGCCGGGCAGGTGCTGGCCGCCAGCGTCCTGTTGCGACCCGACGGGCCCGCGCCGCCGCTGCTGCTCGTGCCGGTCGTGGCCGGCGTCGTGCTCACCGCGGAGCTGCTCGGGCTGGTGGCCCGGCTCGATACGCCCCTCCGGCCACGTCCGGCTCCCGAGCTGCCCAGGATGGGACTCTCGGCGCTCATCGGCGGCGGCGTCTACGCCGCGGTGTCCCTGGCCGGGGGGCTTTCCGGGCCCACGGGCCTCCTGGCCGTGGCTCTGGGCGGGGGGGCGTGTGTCGTGCTGGCGGTGGTGCTGGCGAGGGGCATGCGGTGAGCGGCCGGGCGGTCGCATTGACCGCGCATCACAAGCCGCTTACGATACGTCATGAACGAGATCAGGCGCTATCTGGCGGAGATCGGGGCGCGTGGCGGCAGGAAGAGCCGCCGTACGCTCGATCCCGAGACCGCGCGTGCCATGGTCAGGGTGCGTGAGGCACGGCGCGCGTACCGCCGATTCCGCACCATGTGCTTCTGGTCCTACCGACCGGACCTCCGGATCGAGCTCGACGACGTTCCCTGGGTGGCCGAGCAGTTGATGAGGCACGGCAACCGCGACGCGTGGCGGGTCGGGGCCAGGCTTTGCCGCTGACGCTGTTCCAGCGGCAGGTGCTCGGCACGCTGGCGAGCTCCCCCAACGACGAGCGGTACCTGGCCGGCGGCGCCGCCATCCACTTCGATGCGCGCTCGACGCGTTACAGCGATGATCTCGACTTCTTCCACGACTCCGAGGCGAAGGTCGCGTCCGCGTTCGCGCGGGATCGCGAGACGTTGGAGCGCGGCGGATACGCGGTCGAGGTCGAGTTCGTCCTACCTGGATTCGTTCGGACCGTGGTGCGGCGCGACGAGGACGCGACGCGGGTGGACTGGGCGCACGACTCGGCGTGGCGATTCCTCCCGCTGGTGCGCGACGAGCTGGGCGGACTCCTGCTGCATCCCGTGGACCTCGCCATCAACAAGGTCCTCGCGCTCGCCGGCCGTGACGAGCCGCGCGACTTCGTCGACATCCTCTACGTGCACCGGCACGTCCTGCCGCTGGCCTGCCTGGCCTGGGCCGCGGTCGGCAAGGATCCCGGACTGTCGCCGCTCTCGCTCCTGGAGCTGCTGAAGCGGCACGGTCGCTACCGGCCCGAGGAGCTCGCCCGACTGCAGCTCACGGAGGCCTTCGACCTCGGCGCCGCCAAGCAGGAGTGGCTCACCGCTCTGGCGGGTGCCGACGCGTTCGTCCGGACGCGGCCGGCCGAGGAGTACGGTTGCCTCTACTATTCACCCCGGCTGGAGCGGTTCGTGATGCCGGGGGCCGACGCCAGCCTGGACGAGCAGGGGCTCGTGCCCCATTTCGGGGCTCCCGGAGGCGTGGTGCCCCGCATCGCCGATGCGCGCATCGAGCACCTCCCGCCACGGGCGGTTTCCCGGAGCGAGGCAGCCGATTCGAGGACGCACGAGCGCTGAGAGTCGACGTCCGTCGCGGTTGCACTCGCGCGCGCTTTGCTCAGGTGAAATGCCGATGGCTCAGATATCGCTCCAACGTGTCACCAAGCGATACCCCGACGGCGCCCTGGCCGTTGAAGGGTTCAGCCTGGACGTGGGCAACGGCGAGCTCGTGGTTCTGGTCGGCCCCTCGGGCTGCGGCAAGTCCACGGTGCTCAACATGGTGGCGGGCCTCGAGGAGGTGACCGAGGGCACCATCGCCATCGATGGACGCGTCGTGAACGACGCGTCGCCGAAGGACCGCGACATCGCCATGGTGTTTCAGAGCTACGCGCTCTATCCGCACATGACGGTCCGCGAGAACATCGCGTTTCCGCTGAAGATCGCGGGGCTCGACGACGCGACCGTGGGGCGGAGGGTCGAGGAGACCGCCGAGATGCTGGAGCTCCGCGCGCACCTCGACCGCAGGCCTGCCCACCTCTCGGGCGGCCAGCGACAGCGGGTGGCCATGGGCAGGGCCATCGTGCGCCGCCCCAAGGCGTTCCTCATGGACGAACCGCTATCCAACCTCGATGCGCGGCTGAGGGTGGAGATGCGCAGGCAGGTGGCGCACATCCAGCGCACGCTCGGTACCACGACCCTCTACGTCACGCACGACCAGACCGAGGCCATGACGCTCGGGGACCGGATCGTCGTGATGCGCCGCGGGCTCATCCAGCAGGTGGGCACGCCCCGGGAGCTCTACGACCGCCCCGCCAACCTGTTCGTGGCCGGGTTCATGGGCAGCCCGTCCATGAGCTTCCTGCCCGGCACGCTCGAGGGCGGGAGGCTGCGCACGCCGCTGGGCGAGGTGGAGCTGCCCGGGGAGGTGAGCGCGTCGGCGGGTCGTGAGGTGATCGCCGGCATCCGTCCCGAGCACTTCGAGGAGGCGACAGTGGCGGGAGAGCGCCCGGGCGGGAGGGCGCGCGTAAGCATCGACGTGGTCGAGCCCGTCGGCTCCGACGTGTTCGCCTACTTCACGGTGCCCGGCGAGCCGCCACCGGCCGTGGGGCTGAGCGGGCTCATGGCCGACGGCGAGGGCGGGCAAGACGGGATCCAGGTCGCCGCGCGGCTGGGAGCCGGCTCACGCGTGCGGGAGGGCGAGTCGGTGGAGCTCTGGTACGATGCGGCGAGGGTGCATCTGTTCGATGAGGAGTCGGGCGAGAGACTCGAAGCGTGAGATCCGTGGAGGTCGAGTGGCGGCGATGGCGGAAGGTCACCTCATGGGGACCTCGTCACCTCGTGCCGGCAGCCTAGGCGCCGCGTTCGTGCGCGTCAACGCCTCGCCTCGAGCGAGTGAAGGAGCGCGAACGGCTCATGCGTAGCCAGCAGCATGAGGGCGGCCAACCGATCGCTCGATGCGTCACGCAGGAATGCGGCGGTCCGCTCGCGCCGGCCGCTGCTCGAGACGCGCTTCATGATACAGTACTTGATCTGCGCCGTCGTCAGGTCGACGAGCAGCGTGGACCCGCCGCGGAAGACGTAATCGGGCGTGCCGGTGCTCTCGTCTCGCGGCACGTCCTGCGACTGCAGCAGTGAGACGACGACCTGCGGCACGTGTCCGCCGTCCGGACTCACGCGCATCGCGCGCCGCAGCTCGTGCACCTTGAACGAGCGCGAGCGATCGAGGCCGAGCGCCTCGGCAAGCGCGGGTGTCTTCGTGACGGCCGCCCTGAGCTCCCTCTGGAGCGCGATCCTGACGCGCCTAGACTCCTCGAAGAGTCCGGCGCGGTCCTGGAGGTAGAGGCAGTCACTGGCATACCGCTTCAGCCGTCGCAGCAGCGCCTCATAGGTCTGCGAGAGCTGCGGGTCCTTGCTCAAGGGCGTGACGTCGAGACCCTGCCAGCGCAGAGTGTCCACGGACAGCGTACGCACCACGTCGTTCGCCGGATCCGCCATGCTCGCGGAGTAGATGCCGCGACGACGGAACGCCTCGACGAACGCGACGCGGTAGTTGTGTGGATCCGACCTCACGAGGTCCCAGTCCGCGGTGATCAGTGCACGCAGGTACTCGAAGAACGTCATGTCGACCGGCGGCAGATAGTCGATCGCGCGGATGCAGATGCCGAGGACGTGACGCGCCGACTTCGCGGCCTCATCACTGAGGCGCTTCACCAGGTCCGGGTGGATCGCGCCGTCCGGCAGCTTACCGGTCCCACCCGTATTGAGGCGGATCAGGTCCTGGATGCGCTCACCATAGATCGCGAGGAACGCGTCGAACACGGCCGCGACGAGTATCGCGCCTCGCGCGTGCGGCGCCAGGTGCGTCTGAAGAGCGCGTGGATCGGGCTCGGAGCGTTTCCAGACGCCGTCCTCGATGCGGCCGATCGCTTCGCGGAGCGCACCGCGGCCGCTGGTGGCCATGCCGAACTGCACGGCGAGGCTGCCGATCATGGACTCGGCCGTCAGGTCGCCGCGCGTGCGACGGATCTCGTTCTGCAGCACCTCGGGGATCGTGAAGTGCTGCATCAGCGCGATGATGTCCGCGAACGCTTCGTGGAACGCCAACACGTCGGGATTGGTCGGCTCGTTGAACCGGCGCTGCATCCCGTCCAGGATCGCGTGCGTCGTCTCGTGCGCAATGATGTCGTGCGAGAGGCACGTGTACACGCGGCTGCCGGGCACCACGTCGACCGGACTGTCCGGCGGCGCCTCGAAGTAGCCGAACTGGAGCGCGATGTCCTGCGGGCTGTAGTACGCGTTCGCCTGCCGGAGCGCGTGAGGCCGGATGACCAGGCGCGGTGTGAAGATGCTGTCGTCGTAGGGCGCGCCCGGCTTGTGACCGTGACGCCAGAGCACCGGCCGGCCGAGCGCGCGCTCGAAGTGTGCGATCGTGGTCATCGCCACCGCGTAGACCATCTGCTGATGGAACTGCGGATTGCCTTCTGACGGCGGCCACCCGTCCTGCGCGAGCAATCGGGGATCGTCGAGGTTCACGCCGTTCGGCTTGCCCGCAATGGGCACATCCTCGACCGCGACGTACTCACCGACGGGCCCCGGCGCGAGCGACTCCCACCGAACATCGAGCGCGACATCGTTCATGGCGGCCGTGGCCAGACTCGTCGAGAAGCTCGGATCCACCGCGAACACCCGCAGCCGCCGGCAGGGCGGCGGCGGCAGCGCAGGCTGCGCGTCGGCGACCGGCAGGTCCCGCGGCACGACCGGCGCGGCTGCTCGCGTGCCGGGCGGCTTCTTGCCCGTGACCACCGGGTACCGCTCGACCAGATGGCGGCGCAGCGCGAATGACGCGCGCTCATCCTCGATGAGCGCATCCATAATGCTCGCGACCGACACGGTGCCCGGATCCTCCGGATCCTCCAGCAGCTTCTGGAGCTCCGCATTCAGCAGCCAGCGCTGCGCGATCTCGAGATTGAACATCAGCTCGCGCGGCGGCGGCGTCACGATGCCCAACCCGGTGAGCACGCGCAGGAACGCGAACGAGTCGCTGTCCGCCTTCGTCGGCTTACGCGTCAGGTTCGGCCGGATCGCGAGCGCGTCCAGCGCCCTGAGCGTGCCGTTGCCGAGCTCCTCCGGGTGCACGCCGTTCGCGCTCTTGAACAGCGCCTCGCGCACGGCCTCCACCCGGCGCCAGTCCCTCGGCAGCACGCTCTTGTACTTCTCGAGCCACAGGCCGGCGGCCGCGGCGATCTGAGGCGTTGCCGACGATGTGCCGCCGCCGTTGCGACGGACGTGGTCCGGACAGCCGTACACCGGCCACGGAATATTGGGCGTGTAGGCCGCGAGCGCGTACTTCATCACGCTCTTCGGACCGAAGTTGCCCTCCATCGTCCGCCCGGGCAGCCGCGCGTACGGCCGGCCGTCCGCCATCACACCGCACGCCGCGATGACACGTGAGTAGCGCGCCGGATAAACGACCTTTCGTGTCGGCACAGCATCGAAGTTGTTGCCCGCGGCCGTGACCATGCAGAGGCCGCGCATGTACGCGCGATCGACGGCCTCACGCCACGCCTGCGACGGCAGCCCGCCCATGCTCATGGACAGCACGTCCGCGCCGATCTCCACGGCGTAGTTGAGCGCGTCGGCGAACGCGCTCGTTCGCAGCAGCACGACACTGTCCGCGATGCGTATCGGGACGACAGCGGCCTCCGGCGCGCCGCCGATGACCTGGTTCAGCGAAGGGTCACGGCCCCCGGCCAGAATGCCGAGCGTGCCGGTACCATGCCCGGAGTTGTCGAGGATCAGCCGCCTGTTGTCCGGGTCGGCGGCACTGCCGCCGTCCAGCGTCTCGACGAAGTTCCGCTCGAGGTCCCTGCGCACGTGCGCCGGAGTCGTCACGTGCGCCGGAAAGTAGCCGGTGTCGAGATGGGCGATCAGCGTGCGGGGATCCGTGAAGCGCACCGCCTCGCGCGCACTGCCCAGCTGCGAAAAGTCATCCTCCAGATGCCAGGCGTCGGACGGGCCGACCGGCACGTTCCTGCCGTCCTGCGAGATCTGCTTGCAGGCCTTGCCGACAGCCGCCAGCCCCCCGCCCGCAGCCGGCTGGTCATCATCTTCGAAGATGTCATGAATGAGGTCCGGCTCCGCGAAGATCAGGTCCGACTCCGCGACGCCGAGCTGATCGCCCACGCGGGCGTGCGCGAGGTCCCACGGCGTCGCCGCACCGTCCGGGAGCTCGGCCAGAAACCAGCGAGGCTCGCCGCCCAAGCCGAGCGCGCCGGAGGTCGGGGCCGCCTCGTAAAGCGGCCGCATGTTCACTCGCGAGCGGGCGGCCTTCAGCGCGCTGGACGCGCGCAGCTTCACCAACACCCGACCATCGAGATGGGGCCCGTTCCCTTTCGGCATCATGCTTCCTCGTCCAGAGTGCCTGTCCACATCGAGAGCACAGCGGACGTGCCGGCCACCGGCGCGTAACGACTCGCGCCGCCCCTGATCACGGCGGGACGGAGGACGCTCCGCATGGCGATCCACGCATGACAGGCTACTCGCCCGGGTCGCCACCGTGCAAGGCGGCGGATGAGCGGCCGAACGTGGAAGTAACCTCGA
>Ga0302046_10003740_pt1 | contig 13671 bp, 9 predicted proteins | sample RVTome_11_FD_200261 | JGI IMG/M metagenome (GOLD analysis project Ga0302046, IMG submission 200261) | Soil microbial communities from uranium-contaminated site in the Upper Colorado River Basin, Wyoming, United States - RVT147D111 (version 2) ...
GTCGAGGCCGCCGGCGCCGAGCTTCCCTGCGTCGGCGAGTCGCGCGCGGGTGTCCCCTTCGCGGGCGCGGTGCCGTCTCGCTCCTGCGTCGAGATCTTCACCGGCGCGGAGCTTCCGGCGGAGTGCGACGCCGTCGAGATGGTCGAGTACACCCGCCGCGACGGCGAGCGCGTGACCTTCGAGCGAGCCGTCCGGGCGGGCCAGAACGTCGGGCACGTCGGCGAGATCCTGGCGCGCGGCCGCGCCGTGCTCGGCCCGGGTCACCGGCTCTCGGCCGCCGACCTGTCCGTGCTCGCGTCGATCGGCTGCGACCCGACCCCGGTCCGCCGGCGGCTCGTCGTCTCGGTTCTGACCACGGGCGACGAGCTGGTGCCGCCGACCGAGCTCCCCGGGCCGGGGCAGATCCGGGAGGGGAACACGCTCTACCTCGCCGCGGCTTGCCGCGCCCTCGGTCACGAGGTGCGCCGGAGCGGCATCGTGCGGGACGAGGAGGCGTTGCTCGAGGCCGCCTTCGCCGAGGCGCTCGACCGCGGGGACGCGCTGATCACCACCGGAGGCGTGAGCGTCGGCAAGTACGACCTGGTGGGAGCCGCCTTCGAGAAGCTCGGCGTCGAGCCCGTGCTCCACCGGGTCGCGATCAAGCCCGGGAAGCCGATCTGGTTCGGCATGCTCGGGCGCAAGCCGGTGTTCGGGCTGCCGGGCAACCCGGTTTCGAGCCTGCTCGGCTTCGAGGTGTTCGTACGGCCGGCCCTCGCGAAGCTGGCGGGCGCGGGGGAGGAGGAGCAGGCCGAGCGGCTCGAGCACGCCCTCTGGACCGGGCCCGAGCAGCGCTCGAGCGAGCGCCAGCACAACCTCCCCGCGCGTCTGCGACGCGCGGCCGACGGGGGGCTCGAGCTCGTTCCGCTCGCGTTCCGCGGGTCCGCGGACATCGTCGCCGCCGCACGCGCGGACGCCCTCGTGGTCGTGCCCGCGGACGGGGCGATCCGGACCGGCGAGCGAGTGGCCTATCGTCCGCTGGCCCGCACGGGTGCTCGGGCGGACTGCTAGATGACCCGGACCTCTCCCACGCCCGTGCGCCGGTTCGTGGGGCTGCTCGCCGGCTGGCTGCTCCTCTTCGTGGCCACGCCTGGTTGCGTCTTGCCCGCGGGCTCGTGGGTCGTGGCGATCCTGGGGCTGGGGCTGTGGGGGGCCACCACGGTCCGTCCGCTCGGGGAGCGACGCCGGCGCGCCCTCCTTCTCGAGTGGCTCGCGAACTCGATCGGCACGGCGTCCTTGATGTGGTGGGTCTGGTGGGTCGTGCCCGGCGGCCTGCTCTACATCGGGGGCGCGATGGGGCTGTACGTGAGCTTGGGAGGAGGCCTCGCACGCCGGCTGGCGTGCCGCTTCCCACCCGGCGTCGCGGTCGCGCTGGGGTGGTTCGGGGCGGAGCTCGGGCGCACGGTGCTCGTGCCGCCGCTCGGCCTGGGCTGGTTCCAGCTGGGGCACTACGCGCACGCGCAGCCGCTCCTGTGCGAGAGCGCGCGCCTGTGGGGAATCGAAGGCCTGACCTTCACCCTGGCGACGCTCGGCGGGATCGCCGCCGAGGCCTGGCTGCGCCGGGGAGTTCCCGCGCGCGCGTCCTCGTGGTTGGGAGGCTGCACGCTGGCGGTCTGCCTCCTCGCGGGCACCTGGACCTCTCCTCCCGCGACGGTCGACGGGCCTCGTCTCCTGATCGTCCAGCCCGGCTTCGCCCAGGGGGTGAAGCAGAAGGGCTCCCGGCTCGACAACCACCGCCGGCTCGTGCGCGCGACCCTCGACGGCCTGTCGGCGGAGGCGCGCGCGGCTCGTCCGGACGTCGACCTCGTCTGCTGGGGCGAGACCATGCTCCAGGTCACGCTGATCGGCTCCGGGGTCGAGAAGGCCCTCCAGGAGGGAGTACCGTTCCCCTCCTGGTGGTCCGACTGGTTCGACGCGCGGCGGATCGCCGGATTCCGGCAGGAGGAGGAGCTGCTCGTGCGCGGCCAGCTCCTCCGGCGCTTGCCGGCCGGAGTGTCCCTGCTCGCCGGCGCCGTCGTGATCGAGCACGTGGAGGAACGCATCGGCTGGCGCAACGCGGTCGTGCTCTACGACCAGGACGGCGTACGCGGTCCGGTCGCCGCCAAGCGCTTCCTCGTCCCCGGCGCCGAGACCATGCTCGGACTCGAGGCCCTCGCCTGGGTGCGCGCCGCCTCGCTCGCGGCGATCGACTACGTGCCGGACTTCACCGCCGCGCGGGAGACGGGCGTGCTCGAGCTCGCCACGCGCTCCGGCGCCGTGTTCCGGATCGCGACCACGGTCTGCTTCGACAACGCGTTCCTCGAGGCCTACACCGAGCCCGTCGCCGCAGGGCAGGTCGACTTCCATCTCGTGGCGAGCAACGAGGCCTGGTACCGCGATGCCTTCGAGATGGACCAGATGCTGGCCTTCAGCCGCGTGGCCGCGGTCGCCACCGGGCGATCCGTCGTGCGCGTGACGAACTCGGGCGTGTCCGCCGTCTTCGGGCCGGACGGTCGGGAGCTGTCGCGGCTGGTCGTGGGCGAGGCCGACCGGTCCGTGGAGGGGGTCCTGGCGGTCACGGTCCCGGTCCCGGCCGTGCGCGGGGGCGACGGGCCGAGGACGCCCTACACCGTCCTCCGGGGACCGATCCGCGCCGTGGCGGCGGTCCTGGTCCTCGTGCTCGCGCTGCGCTCCCCGAGGTCCCCGCGCGCGAGCCGTAACCGCTCCGGCGCTGCGGGTTAGTAGCCCCGGATCCGCGCGTCGCGTCGGCCCTCCGGCACCCTTCGGCCCAGCTTGACCGTCTTTCGAGGCGCCTCTATAGTGCGCGGCCTCACTCGGTTGGGGACGTGGGCCTCCAGGGCTCCGAAGCTCGAGCCCCCCCGAAGCACTTCCCCCTGACCCCCTGCCGCCAGAACCCATGAGCGCCATCGGTCGAATCTTCATCGTCCTGAACCTGATCCTCGCCGCCGGCGTCGTCGGCTGGGCCTCCAACGCGCTGGGGACGGTCGAGGACTACAAGCAACAGAAGGCGGATCTCACGGCCGAGATGAACACCAAGCTCGCCGAGAAAGACGCCAAGATCGCCGGCCTGGAGTCCGAGAAGAACGCTCTGACCGACAACGGGCGTACCTATCGCGAGGAGCGCGACGACGCCCGGACGCGCGTCACCGAGCTCGAAGGGCTCCTGGCGGACGCCCAGCGCACGAACTCCGAGATGCAGGGCCGCCTGGCGAAGATCGACGCGACCCTGGGGGACTACAACTCGACCATCGCCTCCCTGACGCAGCAGAAGGACGCCGCCGTCCAGCGCGCCCACGAGGCCGAGCGCCAGCGCGATACCGAGAAGGGCAACGCGGAGGCGGCCGAGCTCGCCCGCCGCGACGCCGCCGGCGCCGCCACGAGCGCCAACCAGCAGATCGCGGACCTGAACGCCCAGGTCGCCGCGCTCGAGAGCCAGGGGTCCCGACTCGACACGCAGCTCGCCACGGCGGCCGCGGTCTACGGATTCGACCTCGGCGACGTCTCGGACGTGCCCCACATCGAGGCCGCCGTGCTCAGGGCCAGCTTCGACTCAGAGCCCGGCCTGGTCATGCTGAACGTGGGCTCGAACAACGACGTCAAGCGCGGCTACACCTTCCAGATCTTTCGCGGCGGCACGTACAAGGGCGAGGTGCGCGTGGAGAACGTTCAGGCGGACTTCTGCTCGGCCGTGATCACCGGCATGAACCCGGGCACCACGATGGCCCAGGGCGACCGCGCCACCACGCTGCTCTAGGAGCTCCCATGGCCAAGACACGCACGAGGAACACGGCCGCTCCCGCCGCCGCGCCGGCCCGAACGGCCCGCGCCAAGTCCAAGAAGCCCGCCGGCACCGAGCTCGAGGTCCTCGAGGAGGAGGGCGGCGGCAACATCGACACCGGCATCGTGATCATGACCACGGTGCTGCTCGTGACGGCCTTCTTCCTGTTCGACCAGATGCGCGGCATGTACGGGGAGGGACTCTTCCTCTAACCGCTCGGGGCCGCGCACGGGAATCACGGGCCGCGTCCCCCGACCTGGGGACGCGGCCCGCTCTCTTCGACCCGTCGATGTCGGCGGAGGAGAACCGATTTCCTAGAAACGCGCGCCGGAGCCGCCGTGCGAAGGCGGTTCCCGGGGCTGCGGCGTGGGTTCGGGCCCTTGATCGCTCCTTGCGCGCCGCTAGACTTCCGGAGTTGGGGGTCCGAACGGTCGGATGCCCTCCGTCCCGACCCCGGGGGGCGCTCCCGGGACCGCTCGTGGGAGGTGTCCTCCTCCCTTCATCCCACCTCCTCCACGGCGCGCGAGGACCGTGCATGGCCACCGTCTTGAAACCGCTCGAGTGGGTCCTCGGCAACTTCTCGGTCGACATGGGCATCGATCTGGGAACGGCGAACACGCTGGTGTGCGTTCGCGGCCGCGGGATCATCCTGAACGAGCCGAGCGTGGTCGCGGTCAAGAAAGGGACGAACGAAGTGTTGCTCGACGGCATGGCCGTCGGCAACGCGGCCAAGGCGATGCTCGGCAAGACGCCCGGCTCGATCGAGGCGATCCGCCCGCTGCGCCACGGCGTGATCGCGGACTTCGAGGTGACGGAGAAGATGCTCCGCTACTTCATCAGCAAGGTCCACGAGGGCCGCAACTGGGTGAAGCCCCAGGTCGTCATCTCGGTCCCGACCGGGATCACGGACGTCGAGCGCCGCGCCGTCGTGCACTCGGCCGAGCGCGCCGGCGCCCGGCGCGTCTACCTGATCGACGAGCCGATGGCGGCCGGCATCGGCGTGGACCTGCCGGTCACCGAGGCGCGCGGCTCGCTCATCGTCGACATCGGCGGCGGTACGACGGAGATCGCCGTCCTGGCCCTGGCCGGCTCGGTGGTCGCCACGTCGCTGCGCGTCGCCGGCGACGAGATGGACGAGGCGATCGTCAGCCACCTGCGCCGCTACCACAACCTGATGATCGGCGAGCAGTCGGCCGAGCGCATCAAGCTGACGATCGGCAGCGCCTACGCCATGGAGCAGGAGCTCTCCATGGAGGTCAAGGGCCGCGACACGATCACCGGCCTCCCGGGTCGCGCCACGATCACCTCGCTCGAGATCCGAGAGGCCCTGGGGCACCCCGTGCGCCAGATCTGCGAGGCCATCCGGCACGTACTGGAGGAGACGCCGCCCGAGATCTCGGCCGACCTGGTCGACTCGGGCTGCATCATCGTGGGCGGGGGCGCGCTGCTCTACGGGATCGCCGACGCCGTCTCGAGCTTCCTCGGGATCCCGGCCCGGGTCGCGGACGATCCGCTCACGGCCGTGGCGCGCGGGACCGGGGTGTTCCTCGAGAAGCTCGACATCTTCTCGCGCGTGCTCTCGTCCGACGACGAGGGCTGATCGAGCAGTCGTACGGCGTCAGTCACTTTCCTCCACCCGCTGCGGGTGGAGGAAAGTGACTGACGCCGTACGACTGCTCGAAAGCGCCTCCTGTTTTTGTTGCCATTGGAGCCTCACCTCTCGAGGCTGCAACGTGCGACGGCAACACTCCACGATCCCCTGGTCTCTGACCTGGCTCGCGCTCTGCTTCCTGAGCCTGCGACCCTACGGACCGTTCCAGCGCCTGGTCGACCTGTGCACCGTCCCGTTGCGCGTCGTGGCCGAGCTGGCCTCGCCCCTGACGCTGCTCGAGGGATCGCGCGTGGCGGCTGCGGAGCGCTCCCTGGCGGAGCGCGCGGAGATCGCGGCCGAGGAGAACGTCCGACTCCTGGCGGACCTCGGGCGCAGCGCGCTGCCCAAGGAGCCCGCGCTGGCGGAGGGCCGGCGCGCCGTGCACGCCGAGGTCCTCGGTCACAAGGACTGGGACCACCTGATCGTCCGCCTGCGGGATCCGCGTGGCGTCGACGCAGGCATGCCGGTGGCGTTCGGGGACGCCTACGTCGGCCGCATCGAACGCTTGCTGGGGGACTCGACCGGGCAGGACCTGGCGCTGGTCGAGCTCGCGACGGCGGCCGGGTTCTTCGTCGGCGCGGCCGTGCAAGCGGAGCCGGGCACGGAACCGGTGTTGATGACCGTCGGCGGCGTGGTCGCCGGGAAGCGCCGCCACGGCCAGCGGCACGCCGACGTCCTGGGGCTGGCGGTGCACTACCCCTCCGACCGGACGCTCGCGCGCGGGCTCGCCCGCGTGCACGAGCACTTCCGCGAGGAGGAACCCTGGGCGCGTCTGTCGGAGGGGCTGCGGTTGGGCGAGGTGCGGCGCGAGGGCGACCAAGTGCTCATCGTCCCGGAGCTCGACTACAAGGACGGACTCACGCAGGTCGTCGTATTGGCGCCGCCCGACGCCGAGCTCGGCAGCGCCGTCCCCTTCGACACCGTGCTGTACGACTCGAGCTGGGTGCGCGCGCGACCCCTGTCGGTCGGCGATCCGAGCCCGGAGCGCGACACGCGCAAGCTGCGCGTCGGCCGGCGCCACGGAGTGCTCGCCGGAGCCGCCGTCACGTCGATCGGCGGCCACCTGGTGGGGCGCGTGCTGCGCGCGGGTCTGGTGACGTCGGACGTGGCGCTGCTCGGCGACCCGGGCCTGAGTCTGATCGTCGTCGCGCGCTTCGACGGCGTGGCCGCTCCTCAAGTGCTCGGCCGCATGCTCGCCCTCGGGCGCGACGAGCGGACCGAGGAGCTCTGCTTCCGCTGGATCGTTCGCGCCGCCCTGCCGCCCTCGCTCGTCGCGCGCGGCGGGACGTTGCACGCACGGCTCTACTCGGGCTCGGGAGACGCCGGGCTGCCGGCCGGCTTCTCCTTCGGCCAGGCGCAGCTCCCGCTCGACGTCCGCCCCGGCGACGAGGTCGACGTCCGCGTGCGGGTCGACGTCGAGCCGGACGCCATCCAGACGCTGTTCGTCCGCACGCTCGGCGCGCCAAAGGAAGAGCGCGGGGGAGACGCGTGAGCCGAGTCGTGTCCTGGTCCCTGCTGGTCGTCTGGAGCGCCTGGCTGTTCGCGCTCCAGGGGCTGCTCGCCTCCGGACAGGCGGGCCAGGAGCTCACGGCGTGGACGCCCGATCTCGGGATCTGCCTCTTGCTCGCGCTCGACCCGAGGCTCGAGCGCTCCGACGCGTTGCTCGCCGTCTGCATCGTCGCCGGTGCACGCGCCGCGTTCAGCAGCGATCCCGCCGTCGCCGTGCTGGTCGGCTACGCGGCTCTCGTGGTGTCGACGCGCCGCCTGCGGCGCGGGTTCGAGATCGACCACGCGCTGCCACGCGCGCTGTTCGCGGCCGTCTTCGGCGCGCTGCTCACGACCTACTGGTCCCTCGCACGTTCGGTCGCGTTGGCGGCGAGCGGGATCACGGTGGCGCAGGAAACGGTGAGCTCCGGACGCGTCGGCCGCGCCGCCGTCGCGACGGCGCTGTGCGCGGCGGTCCTCGGCCCGTTGCTCGTGCGTCTGCCCGGGATGTCGCCCCTGCGGAGGCGGTCCTCATGACGCAGGCCGTCGCGCGACGCATCCGGCCGCTCCTCGTGATCCTCGGGCTGGGCGCGCTCGTCCTGCTCGCCCGCCTGGTCGAGGTGCAGGTGCGCGAGCACGAGGTGTGGGCCGAGGAGGCCGCGCGCCTGGTGCACTCGGGCAAGGAGCTCCCCTACGAGCGCGGCCGCATCCTCGACACGAAGGGGCGCGTGCTCGCGCGCGACAAGCAAACCTTCCATCTCGTCCTGACCTATCGCGACTTCCGACGCGGCCATCCGCTGGGCCAGGTGGCGCACGCGCGCTCCCTGCTCGAGAACCGACCCGTGCCGATCCAGGAGGCCTACGCGCGCGTGTTCGACTGGGCGCGCGAGCTGGTCCAGCTCTCGCCCCGTGCGCTGGCGGACTTCGCGTCCGGCGGCGAACTCACGACCGCGACGCTCGCCGCCCCGGCGTTCCCGAAGCACGAGCGCGGCCGGCGGGCGCGCGCGGAGAACCGCGCCGGACGCGCGAAGGACGTGAGCTTCTACGTGCGCCGCCTGTTCCCCCTGGCGGATGCCGAGCTGCGCGCCATGGAGAAGGCGGCCCGCGAGGAGGGCGATCGCAAGGACGGTTCGGGACGGAGCTATCTCGAGCTCGCTGCCGGCGTGATGGAGGAGCGGCCGGCCCCGGCCACGCTGTGGAAGGTGGTCGAGCGACGCATCCAGCGCACGCTCGACCGCCTCGACGGCATGGCGAGTCTGCTCGAGTGGTCGGAGGACGCGAGCGCCCGTCCGCTCGACTTCCTGCTGGCGGAGCTCGAGGACACGCGCCGCTGGGTCGAGGACGCGACGGCCGCGAAGCTGTTCGCCGAGGCGGCCGGTTTCGTGCCGGGCCGCGTTGCGAAGGACACGCTGGTGACGCGCATCGACCTCTCGTGGATCGCGCGCCAGCTCGGCTGGGACGACGAGAGGCTGTTCGCCTGGGCCCGCACGACGCGCGAGGGCTGGGAGACGACCTGGCGCGACGGCTACGCCCTGCCGCGCCTGATCGCGGGCCTGCGGCTGGAACCGGCCGTCCGACCCGAGCCGGATGAATACCTCGCGCGCGTGGCGTCGCTGTTCCTCCCGAACGAAGCGCTCGAGGCCGCGCTCGACGGCGAGCTTCCCGACTGGCGCGACCCGGAGGAGTTGCGCGAGCTGGTCGTCCTGGGGCGGCTCGACGAGCTGTTCGAGGCACGTCTGCCGCGCGACTCGCCCTGGAACAGTCGCGCGCGTCCCGCCGTCCTCCCGCTGGAGCGCGCCGGCTTCGGCGAGATCGATGCTCGGCTGCGCGAGCGCTGGGAGACGGACAAGGACGAGCTCCACGCGCGCTTCGCGCGCGCCTCGGGCCAGAAGGACCCGGCGAAGCGCGAGGAGCAGGAGAAGCTCGCGCGCAGGGCCGAAGCCGAGCGCCGCGGCACCTACTGGTCGCTGGTCGACGCCGCCTGGACCGCGAACGGGCTCGGCGGCTTCGAGCTGCCCGAGGAGCTCGGGCCCGCCGGCGTGACGCCCGGCGCGCGGCTGCGCGAGCTGTTCGACTCGCCGGTCTGGTCCGCGCCGGACGACATCAAGGAGTTGACCGGGATCCTGGTACGCGAGTGGGACCTCGAACTCCAGTCGGCGATCCGCCAGGCGCTCGACGAGCTGCTCGCGAACGCGGACGAGGACGAGCTCGAGAACGGCCGGCTGGTGATGCGCGAGGACCTGCGCTCGCGCGCCGCGGAGCGCGCCGAGTTCTTCCTGAAGGACTACGGGCGGCGGATGAAGCCGCTCGTGCGCGGCGAGCCGAGCTACGACGTGCTCTACCTGATCGCGCGCTACGGGGAGGACTTCTGCGGCTTCGAGGCGCGCGAGGCGCGCGAGCGCGAGTACCCCGTGCTTCCCGGCGACGAGGCTCGCATCGCTCCGGGCCTGGTAGGCAGCGTGAGCGCCGTCGGCGTCGACGACGTCGTCGCCCAGCGTTCGGAGGCAGAGCGGCTGCGCGAGCTCAAGTCGATCCCCGAGAAGACGGACGAGGAACGGCTCGAGCTCGAGAGCCTGGTGGGGCGCGTGCTCACCACGGACCAGGTGAAGGGCGTCGTGGGTGTCGAGGGGTACTGGAACCGCGAGCTGACCGGACGCAACGGCTACGAGGAGAGCCGCGGTCTCGAGGACGTGTACGGCGACGGCCGCGCCGACACGGTGCGGACGCCGAGGGTCGATGGGCTCGACCTCACGCTGACGCTCGACGCCGACCTGCAGCGGGCCTGCACGCGGACGCTGCGCTCGGGCGCCGGGTTCGAGGACCCCGAGTCCGACCGCGAGTGGTACGAGAGTCCGGTCGGCGCGGCGGTGATCGTGTCGATCGAGGGCGACGTGCTGGCGGCGGCCTCGGAGCCCGACTCCCTCGAGCGCACGCTGCGCATCCCGACCTTCCAGCCGCCCGGCTCCGTCTTCAAGCCCTTCGTCGCCGCCTACGCGCGGTCGAAGGTGCGCCTCGACTGGCGGACCACGGCTTGTGCGGACATCGGGGACGGCCACGCCGGCTGGAAGGACGTCCACTGCGCCAGCACCTACGGGCACGGCGAGGTGGAGATGGAGCGCGCCCTGGTCGTCTCCTGCAACTCGTTCTTCGCGCACCTCGGGGAGTCGCTGTCGGACGACGACCTGCGTCAGGCCGCGAGACTGTTCGGCTTCGACGAGAGGACGGGCCTGCTGCGCGCGCCGCCTTGGGACGACGGCATCCGCGCGCGGAGCGGTTTCGTCGAGCACGTCGGGGGGATGCGCGGTCCGCTCCCCGGCTCCTTCGGCGAGCACGGACGAAGGCTGGCGGGCAACGGCCTGGGCGTGGTCGAGACCACGCCGCTCCAGCTCGCGCGCGGGTTCGTCGGCCTGGCGACGGGCGAGCTGCGCGAGCTGCGCCTGGTGCGCCGCGTCGGCGCCCGCGACGCGCCCCACGGGACGCGAACGCCGATCGAGCTCGATCCGGCCGCGCTCGAGTTCGTGCGCGATGCCCTGCGCCAGGTCGTCAACTCGGACGACGCGCAGCGCACGGGAAGGGTCCTCGGCCGAGAGCACCTCGGCTACGACGTCGCGGCGAAGACGGGCAGCGCCGACCTCGCAACCGGCAAGCGCCTCCTGCACGACGTCCTGCGCGTGCCGAAGCACACCTGGGTCGCCGGGTGGGCTCCGGCCCGCGACCCCGAGCTCGTGTTCGTCGTCTTCGTGCACGACACGCTCGCCACCGCGTCGCACGGCGCCGTCTACCTCGCGCGCGAGCTCCTGCGGCAGCCCGAAGTCCTCGTACACCTGCGCGAGGCGGGCGTCGACGTCTCTGCGGTCCCCGCGCGATGAAGGCCCAGGTCTGGAGCTGGAAGGGGACGCGGCCGCTGCGCGGCTGGCGCTCGGTGTTCGACCTGCGCATCCCCTGGTCGAAGACGGACTGGGGCCTGGTGCTCCTGTCCGCCGCGCTGGTCGCGACCAGCATCGCGATGGTTTACGCCATGGCCGCGAGCGACGCGAAGTTCGGCCGCGACGGGATCCTCTTCGACCGGCACGCGAAGAAGTACGTCGTCGCGGCGCCGTTCCTCGTGCTCGGCTACTTCGTGCGCCCGCGCTGGCTGCGGCGCAACGCCTGGCTGCTCTACGGCGGGACCCTCGCGCTCCTGTGCCTCGTTCCGGTGGTTGGCGTGGAGCACAACAACGCCCGGCGCTGGATCCAGCTCCCGATGATGGGCTTCGACCTCCAGCCGTCCGAGCTGGCGAAGATCGGGTTGATCCTGGTGCTCGCGCGCTCGCTCTACCGGAACCGCTTGCAGACCCTCGCCGACTGGGTCGGCCCGGCGCTCCTGGCCGCGGTTCCGGTGGTCCTGGTCGCGGCGCAGCCGGACCTGGGGACGGCGCTGACGATCGTGCCGGTGACGCTGGGGCTGTTCTGGCTGGCGGGGGCGAGGGGCGAGACGCTGGCGACCTTGCTCGTGGTCGGCGTCGTGTTGGCCGGTCTGGCTTGGCAGCTCGAGTGGGTGCAGGGCTACCAGATCAAGCGCATCGACGTGTGGGCGCGCTGCTTCGATGCCGGCACCCTGATCGAGGAGAAGAATGGCCCCGCCTTCCACGCCTACCACGCGCGCGTGGCGATCGGAAACGGCGGCCTCTACGGGACCGGGCTCGGCAAGGGCGTCGCGAACGAGGCCGGACACCTGCCGGAGCGTGAGAGCGACTCGATCTTCGCGGTCGTGGCCGAGGAGGGCGGCCTGGTCGGCGCGTCCGCGCTGATCGGACTCTACGTCGCCTTTGTCGCGCTGCTCCTGGTCGCGGCCGGACGCACGCGCGAGCGCTTCTCGCGCCTCGTCGTCGGCGGCGTCGCGCTGTACTTCGCGGCGCACTTCTTCATCAACGTGGGCGTGAACCTGGGGCTCGTGCCGATGACCGGCCTGACGCTCCCGCTCATCTCGACCGGTGGATCGTCGCTGATGGCGAGCTTCTTGGCGCTCGGCCTGGCGCTCGGGCTCTCGGCGCGCCGCGAGCCGTCGCTCGACCTGGACGCGTTCCGCGCCTGACGCGAAGCCGTGGCGGTGCACATGTCGGACGGGCTCGAGGTCCGTCACGCCTTCCTCTGCGGGCGACGGACTCCTGCCCGGCGTCGACCTCGAGCTCCACGCGTCGAGCGGCGTGCTCGAGTACGACCTGCTAGTCCTGCTCGTGCCGCAGCACGACGTCGTGCGCGGCGCTCCCGCCGAGGTCCGGCAGGACGGCCTGGTAGGGGGCGAAGCCCTGCGCCTGGACCTCGACCGAGCACGGCCCGCGCGGAGCCGCGTCCAGCTCCAGGGCACCGTCGGCGTCGGCCTCGAGCTCGGCGCGCCACCAGGTCATCAGGACCTCGTGCGTCAGGTCGACGCGCGCCGCGGGAACGCCCGCGCCCTGCTCGTCGATGACGCGCAGGAGGACGCGCCGCCCTTCGTTGCGCGTGGCGAGGTCGCCGACGTCGCGACTCGAAGGAGTCGACGACACGTCCAGGGTGAGCTGCCAGAAGCGGGGAGGCGCGGGCGGGAGCGCCTCGATCCAGAGCTCGAGCGCCTGCGCCCGCGCGCCGACGGTGGCCTCGAAGCGTCGATCGGCGTCGAGGATCAGGGTCCCCCCCAGCTCAGCCACATCGCCAGGTCCGCGCCGGCTGGGGAAGGCGTGGTAGGCGTAGACCGTGTCCACGTCGCCCGGCAGGAGGCCGGTGACTCTCAGCAGGCCCGGCAGGAACACCTCGATCTCATCGCTGGGGTGCGCCGGGACGTCGACGCGCGCGGCGCGAGGTGCGGAGGGGTCGCGCAGCGTGAAGACCAGCTCGAACGCTTCCAGCGGCTGTCCGCCCAGCTCGAACCGGCCGAGCTCGTCCGTGACGAGGTGACCGACCCGGTGGCTCGCTGCCGCATCGATGCGCAACACCTCGAGATGCGCGCCCGGCCTCCGGACGCCGAGCTCGTCGAACAAGACGCCTTCCAGGATGCGCGCGGGCTCCGCCTGGGCGACGGGAACACCCTCGACGCGCTCCGCCATCGCCTCGGGGTCCCAGATCAGTCGTATGAATGCAACGGCGTGCTCGTCGGGCAGGATCACGACCTCCTCGGGCCCCGAGGCGTATGGCGCCGGAAAGGCCGTGACGACGAGTGGGGTCGCGATCGGCAGGCCGCGCACCGCGAACCGTCCCTCCTCGTCGGTCGGCGGGAAGAGCGTGCCCAGGAGGTCACGCCGACCGGCCTGCACGAGAATCCCGACCTTGGCCTGCGCCACGCCGCGCTTGCGCGCGGTCGACCAGGACGCCTTCGACGCTCGGCCCCGCACCGAGGCGCACGGTCACGGTCGCGCCGCCGGGGGCCACCTCCTCGAGAACGACGGGCACCAATCCCGGCGCGTGCACCTCGAGCCGCCAGCGCGAGTCCGCGGGCAGCGGCCCGATTCGTCCGTGACCACGCGCGTCGGTCGTCGCGAACCCCGGATAGCGCTCCGGAACGGTTCCGGACAGGAGCTGCAACCCGATGTGTCCGGCGATGCCCACGTCGCCGTGCGCGTCGAGCACCTGCACGACGATCTCCGAGCCGCGCTCCAGCCACACTTCGATCGGACCCTGTACGCCGCGCAGCGCGCGGGACGCGGGCAGATAGCCCTCGCGATCGACGGTGAGACGGCCCCCACGCACAAGCGCTGCGAGCGCGAGG
>Ga0302046_10003741_pt1 | contig 13669 bp, 9 predicted proteins | sample RVTome_11_FD_200261 | JGI IMG/M metagenome (GOLD analysis project Ga0302046, IMG submission 200261) | Soil microbial communities from uranium-contaminated site in the Upper Colorado River Basin, Wyoming, United States - RVT147D111 (version 2) ...
CGGTCGGCGCCCCGATCGAGATGCGGATGCCGACCTCTCGGGTCCGGCGTGCTACCGCGTAGCTCACGACGCCATACAGTCCGACGGCGGCCAGCGCCAATGCGAGCGCGGCAAAGAGACCGACCGCGCTTGCCGCCAGATGTACCGGCAGGAGCATGACCGCGATGTGTCGCGCCATCGTGTTTTGAATCAGGATGTGCACGGACGGATCGCGTCGCTCGATCACGTCGACGACCTGGGGTAGCAAGACACCCGCCGTCCCGGTGGTACGCACCACGAAGGTCAGATATGACGAGAAGTCCTGGCTCAACGGCCGATAGTTTACCGGGGTTGGCGCTTCGGCGAGTGTGCGGACCTTGGTGTCGGATGCCACGCCGATGACCCGCACGACCGTGTCTCCTTGTCGATAGGTCTGCCCGACGGCATTGGCGTCCGGCCAGAAACGCTCCGCCATCGTCTGACTCACGATGCCCACTGGTGGGGACTCCGGTCCGTCCGCCGGACCAAAGTTGCGTCCCTGAACGATCCGAATGCCCGCCGCGTCAAAGAAGCCGCGGTCGACGATGGCATAGTCAATCGCGAAACCGTCCCGGTCGGGTGGTGGCTCGACTCCCTCGACTGTCACATCGCGGGTTGTGGTGCTCAGCGTGTTCAAGTGCAAGCGGTGGATGACACCGACCGCGTCAACGCCCGGCACACCTGACAGCGCACGCTCCAGCTCTTCGACAAAGAGGCGGCCTCGATCGGCGTCATAGCGACGCTCCGGGAGAACTGTTTCGACGACGGCGGCCGGCTCGTAACCGAACCCAACGTCGACGTCACGTGTTGCAATCAGGCTGCGTACAAACAGTCCAGCGGCGACCAAGAGCACGAGAGAGACCGCCACCTGCCCGACCACGAGAATCTGACGGATGGGAAGTCGTCCGCCGGAACGCGTTTCGAGGTCAGGCTTCATCGCCACACCGATGTCGGCGCGCGCGGCGTGCAACGCAGGGGCGAGGCCGAAGACGATGCCGGTGATCATCGAGACGACACCGGTGAAGAGGAGGACGCGACCCGTGAGCCGCACATCGAAATCGAGCGGAATCGGCAACGGCAGGTCGAGCGCGAGTAATCCTTTGAGGCCCGCCACCGCGAGGACGGAGCCGACGACACCTCCCACGATCGCCAAGACCGTGGTCTCGGTCACCAGCTGGGCCAGCAGCGACCGTCGTGACGCCCCCAAGGCCATGCGAATAGAGATCTCGCGACGGCGGTCCACGGCGCGCGCGAGCAGGAAGCTCGCCAGATTCGCACAGGCGACCAACAGCACGACGGCGACGACCGACATGACGAGCCATCCGGCGGCACGCACGAACCGATCGAGGGGCGGGAACACGATGACGTCCTCAGTGGGTACGAGCCGCAGCTCGAGATCCTGGGGCCATTCCAAGTCCTGCCGTACGCGTGAGACAATGGCCGGGGTCGCGGCCCTCGCCTGCGCATGATCCAGACCCTCAACCAGCTTGGCGCGTAAGAAGTACGATTGATTTCCCGGATTCTCGAGATCGTTTTCCCCGCTCGGTTCGAGAATATGTACCATCATGGTGGGGGCAAAGAGCGACGGTTCGATACCGAGCAACGACCCGCGGTACTCCGGTGGCGCAACACCGATGATGGTATAGTCACGCCCGCTTACTTGCAGGGTGGAGCCCACGACATCCGCGGCTCCGCCCGTACGTTGGCGCCAATAGTTAAAACCCAAGACTATGACCGGGTGGGCGCCGGGCGCTACGTCGTCCTCCGGCCCGATGAGTCGGCCCAGGTGCGCCTGGAGGCCCACCATCGGAAAGTAGTTGCCGCTCACCACCTCGACCGGGACCATCTCACTTGCGGCGTCACCATCGGCTCCCACACGCACCAGGTGGAGTCGCATCGCCGCGAGGTCGGAAAAGACATCGTCGTCCGCGCGTCGTAGTGCGTCGAACTGGGGATACGAAAAGACGCTGTAGTCGACCTGGTTAGTGCTCTGGTACACCTCGGTCAACCGGTCGATATTGGCATAGGGCCGTTCACGGAGGATGATGGCCTCTACCAGGGTAAAGGCCGCGGTGTTGGCCCCGATGCCCACGGCTAGTGAGAGCACGGCGATCGTGGTGAAACCCGGATTTGTTCGTAGTCGGCGAAATGCGTACCGCAGATTGCGCAACAGCGCGCCCACGGCGGCGGCGAGGCCGGATTCCGTGGTCATCGTCGTTCGCGTCGTCGGCCGTTTTGTCTGCGCGATCAAACGCGCGACGGTGGCCGCCTCGCCAAACGTGCGCAGTAGCTCGTCGAGGGACCGGCCGGCGGCCAGTCCGTCCTCGAAATGCGCTACGAACTCACGTGCGACGTCTGCACGAGCGGACGCATCGAGGGCGGCCCGATCCAGCACCGTGCGCAGGCGGGCGGTGACGTCATCAGGCAGGTCGGATTGCTGGAAGATGCGTTCCGCATTGATCGCGTTGCCGCTCATGTGCTGGCCTCGGTGTCCAGAAGCCCCAGTCCGCGCATGGCGGCTACGAGTTCTTGCCACTGCTGGCGATGGGTCGTCAGATGCTGCAGGCCGCGACGGGTCAAGGCGTAATACTTCCGGCGGCGCCCCGACGGAGCGTCGCGCCACGTGCCCTTGATGAGCTTCTTGTTCTCGAGGTTGTAGAGCAGGGGATAGAGCGTGGACTGCCCCATGGCCAGGACGCCCTCGGTGCGATTAGCCATCGCCTCGATCAGCTCGTAGCCATACATCTCCCGCTGTTCGAGGAGCTGGAGAACGGCCACTGGGCCGGCGCCTCGCATCAGCTCTCGCTCGATTCTCACGTTGCCTCCGGTCGCATACTATGTGTCACATAGTATACAGACGCGCGACGGAGCATCGCAACCCTCTATCATAAGCCCCACAGGTCCGGCGTCGCCACCTCGATGGAGTTACCAGCCGGATCGCGCACGTAGATCGATTGACCGCCTCCCGGCCAGCGCACCTCCGACTCGATGGGAACGCCGTTTCGCACGAACCGCTCGCGCCACCGATCGATATCCGAGGGGCTCACCGAGAAGGCGATGTGGCCCGGCCCAGTCGTTCCATGACTTGGCACGCTGGCACCGTCGATCGACGTGGATTCCTCCGCAGTGCGTGCGGGATTGAAGAGCAGCAGCACGCCGTCTCCACAGCGAAAGAACACGTGCCGATCCTCTTTTCTCGTGATACGCTCCAGACCGAACACATCACGGTAAAACGCATCGGCGGTATCGAGGTCCGGACAGTAGAGACAGGTCTCCAAGATGCCGCGCGGTCTCATGAGCCGTCCTCCTCCAACGCCGCGATGTATCGCTCCGCGGAACGACGTACCGCGGCCGCGGCGTCGGAGCGGACGTTGCGACGCCACCATGCTCCGTACAGCCGCTCGAATGAATACGGACCCACGACGTTCGTGATTGTCCGCACGGCCTTTGCAGAAAGCGGAATAAAGTTGGGATAGCTGCGCATGAAGCTCACGTGACGGCGGTCGAAGACGACTTGAATGATGTCGCCTGCCAGCAGGGCACCTCGACCCTTGGCGCCATCGGTCCAATGCAGGACCGTGCCTCCGGCAAAATGACCGCCGCACCTGAGCAGTGTCATGCCGGGTTGCAGTTCGTGCGTCTCGCCGTCCCAGTGTCGGATGTTCGAGTCCGGCCGCATGATCCATTGCCGGTCGTCGGCGTGAAGGTAGATCGGGACGTCGCCGAACGTTCGACTCCATTCGACCATGGTCGTGTAATAGTGCGGATGCGAAATGGCGATTGCGGAGAGGCCGCCCAGCGCTTCGACGATGTCGTGCGTGGCGTTGTCGATCAGCGCGACGCAATCCCAGAGCACATTGCCGTGCCGACCCCGAACGAGAAGGGCTCGCTGCCCGATGCCGAACTCCGGATTCGTCCCCACGCCCCAGAGCCCCTCCTCTTTGTGTTTCCATACGTTCAGATGTGTTCGTCGCAACCGCTCCAACGTGGTCCACTGCTGGCCGTCCCAATGCACGTATTGTCTTTCGTCGGCGCAGATAGGACAGTTCTCGGGTGGAGCGGGGCGGTCGTCGAACTGCGTCCCGCAGGTCACGCAAATGAAAGCCGGCATGGACGGATCCTCGGTAGATCGCATTGTTCGATGTCTCACGCTTCGACCGTCCAAGTATAAAGGCCGAGGTGAGGTGACGAAGTGGATATTCAAGCTGCGGAAACCCTTTGCCACAGAGAACACCGCCGGCCCGTCGGCCGCAACCAAACGAAGGTCGCAGGAGGGGGCAGTGGGGGCCGAAGGGGCAGGAAAGCACATGTCAGCGGTAGATAGCGTCCCTTGATAGACGAAGAGATCCGTCAATCGAACGCTGAGGATCATTCGCCGTGCACAGGAACCGAGAGTGAGCATGCCCGAGTTGCCTGAGGCCGAGTTTGGACGCAAGCTCGCCGAGCGTACGCTGGGCGGGCGGAGTATTGTGCGGGTCCGGTGTGCGCGCGACACTATCGTTTTTGACGGAGTATCCCCCACTCGTGTGCAGCGTGCCTTGCAGGGGCGCGTGGTCCTGGCCGTCCATCGTTGGGGTAAGTACTTGTGGTTCCAGCTGGATCAGAGACCGTGGCCGCTGTTTCACTTTGGGATGACCGGCAGCTTTCGCGTACCCCACCAGGCCGTGCTCGAGTTGGCGTCGAGTCCTCGCCGCCCATCAGGTGAATGGCCGCCCCGTTTTACGAAGATCCATCTCGTCGTCGATGGCGGCGGCGAGCTGGTCATGACCAACGCGCGGCGGTTGGGCAGGATTCGTCTGCGGGACGACCCCAGGAACGACCCGCCGGTTGGCCGACTCGGCTTTGATCCCCTTCTCGCGATGCCCAAGTCCCGCGAGTTTGCCGAATTGTTCGGGAAACGACGGGGCAACGTCAAGGCCGTGTTGTTGGATCAGCGGTTTGCCGCGGGGGTGGGGAATTGGATCGCGGACGAGGTGCTCTTTCAAGCCGGCATCGACCCCCGTCGCACCGCCGAGTCCTTGGGTGAGAACGAAGTCCGGCGGCTCCGCGCGAAGCTCGGTCATGTGATCAGGGCCGCTGTTCGAGTTGATGCCAATAAGGCGCGTTTCCCAGCTTCGTGGCTCTTCCATCATCGATGGGGAAAACAATCGACCGCGCGTACCAGCAACGGCGAACGGATCGAGCACATCACCGTAGCGGGGCGTACGACCGCCTGGGTACCAACCCGGCAGCTGTAGCGCATTGGCGTTACCCCCAGCTCTTGGCCGGCGGCGGCGATTGCCTCAGCTTCTTGAGAAACCGCATTGGCGAAACGGGAAGAGGCTCGGCCGTGGGGATCTGCTTCCTCAATCGCAGCGGTGTGAGTTCCTCCGCAATGACGTTGAACGCGCGGTCGTCTACCGACAGTGTTCCCGTAATCCATAGAAACGGCTCGCCGCGTACGGCGGCGCGATCTCGATCATAGATATCGGGCCGCACGATGACGTTGATCATCCCGGTTTCGTCTTCCAACAAGATGAAGACCGTTCCCTTGGCCGTGTGCGGGCGTTGGCGGGCGACGACCAGACCGGCCACTCCGATTGCATCGTCGTGCTTCAGCTTCCGAAAGTCGTCCGCACGGGCGCGATGAGGCGGCAATGATGAGCGCAACAACGTGAACGGGTGATTTCCCGCAAACCCCAGCATCTGGTACTCCGCCGCCATGCGCTCGGTGGAGTCGACATTCTTGAACGCCAGCGTCTCGAACGGGTTGTTGAGCGGTAGCTCGAGCTGGCGGCGCACACGATGATGATCCGTCCGTTCGTTCTTGGGCGGTAACCAGAGCCCAACCTGCCACAACAGCTCGCGACGCGTGAGACCAAAGCTGTCGCATCCGCCCACCCAGATCAGATTCTCGATGGCTTCCCGCGACAGGTCCGGAGGTGCCCGACGCACGAAGTCCCCCAGGCTCGCAAACGGACCATGGCGCTCGCGCTCCACGATCACCTCTTTGGCCACCTCCGTTCCCCAGTCGCGAATGAACGATACGCCAACCCGCAGCGCACCCTCAATCGGCGAGTGATTGCCGATCTGCGATACGCGTTCGACCGTACCATGGACGTCACTCGCGTTGATATCTGGTAGCCGGACCTCGACCTGGTGCCGCTTGGCATCCCGCGTGAGCGCATCCAACGAGTAGAACCCCATCGGTTGATTGTTGAACAGCCCGACGTAGTACTCGACCGGATGATAGTGTCGCAGCCACGCGGACTGATACGCGAGCAGACCAAACGCCGCGGCGTGCGACTTTGGAAACCCAAACTCCGAGAACGCAATGACCTGTTTGAAGACCTTCTCCGCAATCCCTTCCGAGACCCCTCGGGCCCGCGCGCCGTCTCGAAATTTGCCCCAGAATCCGCCCATCAGCTCGCGGGATCGCCGCCGACTCATTGCGCGACGCAGGGCCTCCGCCTCGCCGGCGGTGAAGCCGGCCAGCGCCTGACAGACTTGCAACACCTGGTCCTGATACAGAATCACGCCAAGCGTTTCGCCGAGCGCGTCGCGAAGGAGAGGGTGATCGACGGGAGGGATGTATTCGCGTCCCGCTTGGAGGGCGCGACGTTGATCCTCGCGACGGCGCACGTAGGGGTTGACCGCCCCGCCCACGATGGGGCCGGGACGAATAATGGCGACTTCCACCGCGAGGTCCTCGAGATTGCGCGGTCGCGATCGTCGCAGCATCTGGATCTGCGCGCGACTCTCGATCTGGAACACACCGATCGTATCGCCCTCGCAGATCGCGTCGTACACCGCGGCATCCTCGAAGTCGATCCGGCTTAAATCCGGTGTCTTCCCCTCCTTCTCCGCGACCAGTTCGACGCACTCTTCGACCAGCGACAACATGCCAAGTGCCAGAAAATCGATCTTGATGAATCTCGCGTCGTCGCATGAGTCCTTGTCCCACTGGCACAGCACGCGATCCGGCATGGCCGAGCGCTCGAGCGGAACGATCTCGACGAGCGGCTTGCTGGAGATGATCATCCCGCCCACATGCTGCGACACATGCCTCGGCAGCCCGGCGATTTGGGCGGCTAATGCGCAGAGATCACGCCAGAGCGGTGCCACGGATCGACCGGCAAATCCCGGCAGCTTCTCCAATTCCTCTCGCAAGGCATCCGGACTCGAATAGTGATCCGCGAGTTTCGCGATCTGTTCCAACTCGCCCATCGGCAGGTCGAGCGCCTTCCCCACCTCGCGCACGGCGGAGCGCATGCGATAGGTGGGGAACGTGCACACGAGTCCCGTGTGCTCGTTGCCGTAGCGCTGGTAGACCCGGCGGATCAGCTCTTCGCGAATATCGCGTGGAAAATCGAGATCGATATCCGGCACGGACGCCAGACTCTCGTTCAGAAATCGTCCGAGAAAGAGCTTGTTGGACACGGGGTCGATATGCGAAAGACCCAGAAAGTAACAGATGATGGAGGAGACGGAGGACCCGCGGCCGCGGCCGGGAAGGAGATTGCCGGTGGCCCGTCGTGAACCGGCGCGTACGTCCTTCGCGACCACCTGGGCAAGTTCCATGAGATCGCGATACACCAGGAAGAACCCGCAGAGCTTGTGATGTCTCACCAATCGCAGCTCTTCAGCGAGACGTTTCTCGGCTTCCTTCCGGAACTTCGAGCCCGGCGGATACAGCTCCTCGAGTTTACGGAGGCACATGTCCTCGAGTGCAATGGGAGCAGTTTGTGTCTCCTGTCCCCGAAAGTCGGGAAATGTGTATCCCAAGTCCTTGGTGATATCGAACGCGGTGCATCGCTCCGCGATGGCCGCGGTGTTGGCGACGGCGTCAGGCCGGTCGGCGAACAGCGCTTCCATCTCCGCGGGGGACCGCAGGTGAAATTCGCTGTTTGGCCGGCGGACCGTGTGCGAGCCGTCCAACGTCGTGCGATGACGAATGGCCACCAGCGCGTCCTGCAGCCGGTGGCGCTCGCGGACGTGGTAGTGCACGTTCCCGGTGGCAACGGTGGGGAGACCTACCGCGTCCGCGATATCCATGAGCGCGCGATTGCGTGCGCGATCGCCGCGAACCGCGTTCCGTTGCAGTTCGATGAAGAAGCGATCGGGCCCATAGATCTCGCGGCATCGCTCGGCCAGCCGGCGCGCGGCTTGATGGCCATCAGCAGCTAATGCGCTCGGCAGCAATCCCGATCGACAACCGGAGAGAACGATCAGTCCATCATGCCGTGCCTCGATGGAGCGGAGGTCGACCCGAGGATCGCGTCGATCCTCTTGCCCCAGATGGGCTTCGGTCACGAGTCGACAGAGATTCCCATACCCCTCGGCCGTCTCGGCCAGCGCCGTGAGGTGCGTACCGTCCAATAAGGTGAGCTCGGCGCCGGTAATGGTCTGGAGTCCCAGATCCGTGGCCACTTGCGCGAACATCATCGATCCGTAGAGGCCGTTGTGATCGGTGAGCGCCAGGGCCTGATACCCTAGCTGTTCTGCATGGACGGCGAGTTCTTCGGGGAGGGATGCTCCGTCGAGAAAGGAGAAGGCGGAGTGGCAGTGGAGCTCGACGTACATAGAACGGATCGTGAGGAGCAAGTTCCTCGTTGGATGAAGGCGGCGGGGAACGGACGTCGATGGATAATGTGCCGGCCGTCATCCGAAGTGGTACGAGCCGAAATCATGGATCTTGAACAAACCACTCCCCCGACACGAGATCCTGAAACAGGATGACATGCCCGCCGCCTTCGAGCGAAACGTCGACATACCGGCGGCAGATGTAGTCTCGCCACCACTCGTCATCCACCCGCCAGACTTCGACGATGCCTTCGACCGCTCGCTTCTTGCCATCGAACTCGACCATCGACGGCAAGCCGGCAAACGTCTGTTGTTGCGCATTGCCGTCTTCATTTGTGCCGGGCGCAGTCGTTACCACGGCCCGCCGAGGAACGTTCAGGGGTCGTAGTCGATCAGTGCGTAGCGCCGCTCGGGAAGACGAGACCATGGGTGGACCTCGATGATGTGATGGAGCATGGATTGGTTCATGCGCGCGCGAATCTCGCCCGCCGCCCACCGCAGCGCGCGGCGGCGACCCGCTCTCGCCGCGCTCGATGCGTCTCTCGCAAACAACTGCAACTCGGCGGTTCCCGGGACGAAGCTCGAGAACTCCACGCTCAGATTCTGAATGGCGCCGGTGGGCGGAGCCAGGGTGAGCCTGGTTCGCAGCGGCGCCATCAAGTGGTCGAGCGTTGCGGTGGGCTCGCGCAAAATCGACTCGATCATCCACGAGCCGCCCTGCTCCAGATCCCCCCGCGCGCGCACCCGATGCACCCGCCATCCGATGCGTCGCGGGTGGCGGAGCGCGCGCGCCAGCAGCTGTTGCATTGCGTGAAGCAGGATCGCGGAATCTGCAAACGGCACCGGAAAATCGACGGTCACGACGATGGGTTGGGGCGTTTCCCGTCCGGTAGCCGGCTCTACACGTTGGCCGGACGCCAGCTGCCATGCGAGCCTCCCCTCGCGGCCGAACTGGGATACTGCTGCGGCCTCCGGCAGCGCGGCCAGACGCCCAAGGGTGCGCAGATCCAGTCGCCAGAGCCGGCGGTACGTGTCGGTGTCCAGCGGCAACGTGGCAACGGATTGGCGATGCAAGAATGCCAACCGTTCCGATTCCGGCACGATGATGGAAGATCCGGGATTCGCTCGACATGCGGCAACCCACGCCGTGAATTTGCCGCGGCCCCATCCGATACGCGCGGAGGTATTGAAACACGACGGGATGGGACGAGACGGTTGCGCCGCGGAGGGCCGCGGCGCGTGGTGGTGTCGCTTCGCTGTGAGAAGTTGCCCGTCTCGTCTCCATCGCCGCCGCCGTTTTCCCGGTGGCGGTTTGGCCTGCTGAGGAGCTGGAGGAACCGGAGCGGGTGCGGCCCATTGATCGATGACACACGCGATCAACTCGATGACCCGTTGCGGATCTCCCACCAGTCGTTCGAGTCCATCGACGCCCACGTAGATGCAGCCGATGTCCGCCGGCTCGATGACGGGGCTCACGCCGCTCAGACGAAGAACGAGTTGGGAGAATCGCTCGTCGTAATACACCGGATCCGCTTCGAGCAGCGTGAGCGCGGGACAGAGTCCGATGGCCTGACTCACCGTCATGTTCGGCTCGACACCGTGTTTCTTGGTCAGCGGGGACGCCAACCAGATCTTGCGCGTGGTTTCCGGAGCCAGGATGGCCGTGGGCTTCCCCTGCAAATCAGGACGCCGGCATTCCTCCATGCGCAGGGGAAAGTGCGGGATCCACACACAGGCGACGGTGTCGCTGGTCAGAACGCGTGAGTCAGCCATGCCACAACTCGATTTGCTTTTTGTCTACGGTGTCGATTCCGGCGGAAGGATCGGGAATGTCGGTCGCGCCGGGCCGTACGGTGCGACCGTCGCGCCGCCACTGATGCGGAAGCGGCCGAGGAGTGCGGTCTTCCAGGATGGGATCTTTGACGGGAATGCCGTGCGCGAGGGCGATGCGGCGAAACCGGCGTGTCAGCTTATCCGTGTAGCTCTTGGGTGCGGAGCCGGTGCCGCGGTAGGCGCGTCGATAACGGTCTGCTAAATGAGGAAAGTGCTGCTCGACAACCGGCAGAAAACCACGATGCAGGGCGGGGTAGAGCCGAAGCGGAGACGGATGGGCGAACCGTCCACCGGTATGTCGTACCGCCCGGGCGAGCGCGCTGATCTGCTCTTCCGTATCCGTGATCCCGGGCAACACCGGGGCCACGATGAGCCCCGCGTTGATCCCCGCCTCGATCAGTCGATGCAACGTCTTGAGCCGCACGTGCGGCATGGGGGAGCGCGCTTCGAACTTCTTGATGATCTCGGGATCTGTGCTTATGAGCGATACGTACACGCTCACCCGATTGTGACGTTGCAGTTCGACCAAGAGGTCGATATCCTGCTGGACGAGCGGACTCTTGGTGATGATGCCGATGCCCAGCCCCTGTTCATCCAGCAATCGCTCCAGCACCGCTCGCGTAATCGCAAAGCGCCGCTCGGCCGGCTGGTAGGGATCGGTCGCCGTGCCGATGACGATGGGGTACGCAGCGCCTCTGCGTTTCCACCGATGAATGCGCCCCAGGTCCCGCGAGAGGGCGTCCAGAACCGCTTCGCGTCGTTTGACAAAGATCTGCCGCTCGAAAATCTCCCACGTGGACGACTGCCGATACTCGTCCAAATCTTCGTTGGAGATCTGGCCTGCATCGTTGGCACGCTCGACCACATAGCGGTGGGCATAGCGCGCGTAACAGTACGTGCAGCCGAACTCGCATCCCACGTAGGGATTGAGGGACCAGAACGGCATGTTGGTGCGGTCCGGCGAGTTCAGAATGGAGCGGACATTGTGCTCGACAAAGGTGGCGCCGCGGCGGCGTTGGTCCAGCACGTCGAGCGCACGCGATCGCGGCTCCTGGCGGAACAGTTCCGCCTGCACCGCTGCCGTCATCCGCACCTCCCCCAGCCACACACCAGGCATTGGAGACACCCGGAGCCGCGGAATACCGGGCTCGAGCACTCGGGGCACTGGCTGTCGGCAGGCGGTTCGGTGGCTTCCCGACGTCGTTCTCTGGGAAGTGACCGGCAGTATCGGGTGGGACGGAGCTTCGGTGTATCTTCGGTCATTGTTACCGAATATATGCCGAAATGCTCAGATCGCAAGGTGCGCTTAAATGCTTTTTAGTCAATGAGTTAAGGCCGCTTCTGTTACAACACGCGTCAGGAGTGGCAGAAGAGGCAGTAGAGGCAGTGGTGTGTTGCCAAAAAACTCAATCTCAGAAGCGGAGTTTTGATTCCTGCCTCTCCTGCCCTTTTTTCGCCCTTTCCCCTGGGCTTCGCCCCTCTCGTTTGCAACGGTCTTCCCAATCGCTCCGTTACAATTCATTCTTCCCCCGCCAATGACCACGCCCGTTCGTTCTTCCTCGCGCCCTCCTTCACTGCGAACGCCGGCTGCCGCCCAGGCGCCGTGGCTCCGTTTCGTGATCGTGCTGGCGCTCCTTTTCGTCTTTATGCTGGGGGTCAACGGGCTCGGGGATGGGTTCAAGTCGCTGAGCCGCGATTTCGTCGAGTCCTTTTTCGACGCCACGAGTAACCCTTTCGTGTCGCTCATGGTGGGTGTGCTGACCACCACGCTCGTGCAAAGCTCTTCGGTAAGCACTTCCCTGGTGGTGGGCCTGGTGGCGGCGCCGGAGAATCCGCTTCCACTGGCCAATGCCATCCCCATGATCATGGGCGCCAACATCGGTACCACCGTGACCAACACCATTGTCTCGCTGGCGCATATTGGACGCCAAGAGGAGTTCCGCCGCGCCTTTGCCGTGGCCACGTGTCATGACTTCTTCAACTACATCACCGTCCTCATCCTTTTACCGATCGAGCTATTCACCGGATACCTGCAGCGCACCGCCATTTTTCTCAGCTCCTGGGTCACCAGTCTCGGCGGCGCGGAGTACGACAGTCCGATTCGTGGTGCCATTCAGCTGGGCGGCGTTCCGATCCGCGCCGCCATCGGTCTCATCACGGATTCTCCGGAAATCCGCGCCATTCTGCTGATTGGCGTGAGCGGCGTGTTCATTTTTATCGCCCTCTTCTTGCTGGTGCGCACTATGCGCTCCGCCATGCAGAATCAGGTGGAACGGATAGTCGAGCGCACGATCGGTCAGAGCGCGATTTTGGGCATGATCGTCGGGGTCATTCTCACCGTCATGGTGCAGTCCAGCTCGATCACCACGTCGCTCTTGGTCCCGCTGGCCGGCGCCGGGCTCTTGACGTTGCCGCAAGCGTTCCCCATCACCATCGGCGCCAACATCGGGACGACGGTGACGGCCTTTCTGGCCGCGCTGGCCGCCACGGGGGTCAACGCCGAAGCCGGAGTAACGATTGCCCTGGTGCATCTCATGTTCAATCTCAGCGGCACCCTGCTGATATTTCCCGTTCCGGCTATCCGCAACATCCCGCTCGCGGCGGCACGCCGCCTCGCGGAAACCGCCGTACGCTCCCGCCGGTGGGCGTTGCTCTACGTTCTCGTGTTGTTCTACGGCCTGCCCACCTTGTTCGCGGTGCTGGACCGGCTGCTGTAGACGTTTCTGGAGGCCTCTATGCTGCGACACCTCTTGAGCATCTTTCGCACGGACGACCCCCTCGGTCAGCTGGGGAATCACTTCGCCGAGATGCTGCATCTGGCGCGGGAACTGACCGTTCGCGCGGGAGACATCTATTTCAGCGAGACGCCGGCGAGTCCGGAGGAACGTACCGAGATCTTTCAACAGGACATCCAGATCAATAAGCTGGAGCGCCGGATCCGCAAAGGCGTGATCTTCTTCCTCTCCTCACACGAGAATACACCCAACCTTCCGTACTGTCTCTTGCTAATGAGCCTGGTCAAGGACGCCGAGCGGATCGGGGACTATGCGAAGAACCTGGCGGAGGTCGATGAGATCCGTCCCGAGTCGCTGCCGGACGACGAGATCGTGGCCGAGATGAAGGAACTGCGCATGCGGGTCGAATCCGTGTTTGCGCAGACCGCGGACGTGTTCGCCAAGTCGGATCAGGAGGAGGCGATCGAGTTGATTCGGCAGGGTCGCGAACTGACCCATCGGTGCGATCTGCTGGTTGGGCG
>Ga0302046_10003742_pt1 | contig 13667 bp, 6 predicted proteins | sample RVTome_11_FD_200261 | JGI IMG/M metagenome (GOLD analysis project Ga0302046, IMG submission 200261) | Soil microbial communities from uranium-contaminated site in the Upper Colorado River Basin, Wyoming, United States - RVT147D111 (version 2) ...
GTAGCCGCCGGAGAAGTGCATCTGGGCGGCAAACGGATCGAACAGCCCCACGATGGGTTTAAACAGGGCGTCCAGGGCGATGGCGGCGGAGGCCGAGAGGTCACTGCCAAAGGACCCCACCCCGTTGTACACGCCCCGGGCAAAGCGACCGTCGGGGTCGAAATAGTTGATGGGATCGCCGCCGAAGGCGACGTAGAGGGATGGATCACTCTCGTGCCCCAGGGGATCGGCGGTCAGGAATCTTCCTGAAATGGGGTCATAATACCGGGTGCCCTGGCATGTAGTAGAATCAGTGGAGAAATCTCCAAACGTGCCGTTAAGCACCAGCAACAGGAATAAGCAGATTGAGCGAGCGAACTCAGTCATACTTCATCGTCCATTACTCAGGCTGGTTCGTATGCGAACCTTGCGACAAACTCGAAAAGGTCGTTGAACTCTGTGGCGGACTCGCCCCCGTCCTGGTTCCAATAAATTACCGGTTCCTGGGCCCGCCCATCTACAATCCTTAATGCATAGTTGCCACCTGCGAAGTCGTCCGAAATTGTAAGCAAATCTTCCGGGAGATAGTGGCGAGCCTCGCTCTGTTTAAGAGGGAGATACCATTCACTACTCGGGTCTGCTGAAAATATAGTAGTCAAACCGAAATTACCGCCTCCGAATTCGCGAAGAAACTGCCGATAGCTCTTCGGAAGTCGGACGCCAACCGCATGCTCAAGCGCCTCAATCTGCTGTTCTGATGCCGGAGGGTCAGGGGTCGATAACTCAAAGAGTTTCGGCTTTTCCTGACGGTAACGCACATCAATCTGTCGCAACTCTTCAATAGTCATAAATCAAGTCGGGAAAAAGGCTGTCTGCTCCTTGCTCACGAGCACGATACCACCAGTGCAACTGTCGATCCTGGGCTCTCATCAACGGTGTCACACCTTGGTTAAACTTGTTTGGATGTAATGCAGTGTTGCCGCGATGAAGATTGGGCAAGACTTCGTGAATTGCCGAACCAGGCATTTGGCCAGCGTGATGGAGATCAGGACGCCCAAGACTCGGTGGGGGGCGACCCTGAAGTGCGGTTTTGAAATCAACCTCAGTCCAAGATCCTTGAATACGTACCGGAGGGTCTGTTACCCCATAGCCTAGTCCGGTCAATGGATTTGGATTCGCCTTTGCAGGGTTACCCAAGAACCTCGATCCCCCACTACTCCCCGTCAACGTATCATCGAAGAACCCCCAGGAAGTCCTCAGATCGGTGCCAAACGCTGTCCCCCCGGCGCTGAACGTCCTCGACGCGCCCCATTCGTAGCCGAAGGCCGATCCGGTGCGCGTGGCCCCCATGCCAAACGCATCGCCAAACAAGCCCGCGCTGCCCGTGCGCGTCGCCGCAAAGGCGTCATCGGCAAAGCCCAGTCCTCCCCAGAAGGGCCTGGAGGAGATGCCCATGGCATAGCCCACCCCACCCAGGGGCGGGGCCAGGACACGGCCCAGGCCGTACCCAAGGGCGGCGCTGGTGCCCAACTCCGCCCCGAAATACCCGACCTGGTGCCCCGCCCGGAAGGCGTCGGAGCCGGAGTAGTACGCGTTGGCAAAGGCGGGATTGGGCTTGTAGCCGCCGGAGAAGTGCATCTGGGCGGCAAACGGATCGAACAGCCCCACGATGGGTTTAAACAGGGCGTCCAGGGCGATGGCGGCGGAGGCCGAGAGTTCGCTGCCGAAGGACCCCACCCCGTTGTACACCCCCCGGGCGAATCGACCGTCCGGGTCGAAATAATTGATGGGGTCGCCGCCAAAGGCGGCATAGAGGGATGGATCACTCTCGTGCCCCAGGGGATCGGCGGTCAGAAACCTTCCCGAAATGGGGTCATAATACCGGGTGCCCAGGCAATAGAGCCCGGTGATGTCGCCCCACCGCCCCCGCCAGGCGCTGGCCTGATCGACCATGGTCCCCGCGCCAAAGGCCACGGGACGGTAGCCCGGCACCGCGCCATAGGCGCTCACCCGGCTGGAGTAGTAGTGGAGAGTCGAATGCCCCTGGTCATAGACGGCATGCAGGTTCCCCTGCGCGTCGGAAATGACCGGGCAGAACAACTCAGCCCCAGGGATGATGGCGTCCAGGCCCCCAAGCCCGCTCATGGCCCCATAGGTGCCGCCATCATCCGGTCCATAGAGTTTCCAGGTGGTCCACCCGTCCTGATCGACGCCCACCTCCAGGAACTCCACTTGTGGGTCGTAGAACTGGCTGATGTAAACGGGCTGATTGGTCGAGGCGGTCCCATCGACCACGATCTGGGTGATGGTCTTGAGCCGTCGGCCCAAGCCATCGTAGATGGCCCGCCAATCATATCCGTCATTCCCGTCGTCCCGGTCGGTCACCAGGCGCAAACGCCCCTGGGCATCCCAGGAGTAGCTCTGCGTGCGCACAACCTGACTGGAGGCGTTCTTCCAAACACGCTGGGTCAACTGCCCATGGGCATCGTAGGCGGCCTCGATCCGCTGCGAGGCGATGCTGTTGGTGAACCAGTTGGTGGCCCCGACAGTGAAGAGCCCGCTGGGATGATGCGCCGTGACGGCCAACACGTGCGTGCCCGGCGTCAGATCCAGTTGGGCCTGCCACTTGAGCGGTTCGTACTGGGTGACGGGAACGGGCCGTCCATTCAGAAAGGCGGCGATGCGGGCCACCCCGTTGTTGGTTCCCCAGGCCAGGGCGCGATGAAAGGTGTTGGTCTCCGACGCAATGCGGGACAATCCGTCGGTGCCTCCATTCCACAGGGCCGACTCTGCCGCCGAACCGTTCTGGGTCAGGACACCGGGTCCCTGCGTCACGCCCTGATCGTACACAAATCCATTGGTCCAGGTCGTCGAGGCGTCCAGGTGCAGTTCCTCCTGGAGCAACCGCCGGGACGCGTTGGCGTATTGGTAGGCTCGTGAGTCGCTGTAGTTGGTCGTGGTCAGGGTGTGCGTGGCCAGGAGCCCGTCCCCGGTCCACCCCAATGCCTCGCCGAGCACGCTCTGGCCGCCCAGGGTATTGGTGCGGCTCAACGGCCTGCCCATCCCGTCCCGGCCATCAATGGTCACGGTTTTCGCGCCGACATAGCGCCCCGTCAGTTGCCCGGCGGTGTCGTAGGTATAGATCCCTCCCCCGGTGTCGCCCAACACCGAGGCCAGGAGCCCGTCGGCATCCCAACCATAACGGAAAACAAAGTTCCCGAGCCTCAGAGAATTCCGGCGTCCCGCCGAATCCCAGTTCTGCAAGGCTGTGGTATGGACCTCGCCGTCAATAGACACAGACTCGCTTTGCAACAGGCCGTAGGCATCGTAGGCCCGCGACACTTTGGTGTCCGGTCCGGTGGCCGGATCGTCAAAGCGTTCGGAGAGCGAAGTCAGCAAACCGCGAGCGTCGTAGGTCCAGACCGTTTCCAGATCATGCTCGTCCAGGGGGCCCGAATGGGTATTGGTGGCCGCACGCAGCCATGCGTCATAGGTGTAGGTGCAGGTGACGCCACGGTTGTCGGTTCGGGTGGCCAGCAATCCGACATGCGGGCTGGCGCTGCCATAGTAGGTGTAGGTGTTGGTCCGTGCGCCTTCGGAGCCGGTGCCCAGGTTGTAATCCTCGGTGACCTGGTTGGCGCTATTGTAGGCGGCATGCCAACTCAAGCCGCCGGGCATCACGCGGTTGGTCAGGTTGCCCGCCGCATCGTAATAAAAGGTGGTGAGCGCCCCGTCTCGATCATCCCGTTGGATCAGGCGATTCAGCCCATCATAGGCATTGAAATATGCGCTCCAGGCCACGAGCGTGCCGTTGCTATCGGAGCCATCGAATCCAAACAGAAGGTTTCCGACGCGATCATACCCCTTCACCAGGAACTGCCTTACTCCGCTGGCAGGGACGGCGTTCCGTGCCACTTCCCGCCCCTGATTGTCCGTATAGGTGGTGGTGACCAGGGCTCCCGCTCCCGAGCCCTCCGTGACCGTCATGCTGAGGTGATTGTCGGCGTAGTCAGTGGTGACTTCTCGAACCAGGGAGTTAGTGGCATTGCGAATCTCCTTCCTGGTGACCCGGCCCAAGGCATCGGAGTAGGTGATGGTCTTCTCGCCAAGGGCATTGACGTTGGTGACCACCAAGCCTGCCGCGTCGTAATAGTTGGTCACCACATGTTGGACGGGCGGCGGCGGCGGGGCGGGCTGAACCTCCACGATGGCGTTGGTGATGGCCGGGCCTGCGGTCCACTTCACCCGATCCAGCCCATCGTAGGCATTGGTGGAGGCAAACCCGGCGGCATCGACTTCGACGATCACATTGCCGCGCAGATCGGAATAGGCCACGTTGGTCGCCAAGGCAACGTCGCTGGCCGAGTAAAAGGTGCGCGTGACCCGACGATTGGCGTCATCATAGTCGGTCCTCCAGTAGGAGCCGTTGGACAGGGTGTTGGTTGTCTCTCGTCCCGACACGTCATAGCGCCAGGATTGGGTGGAGTCGTCGGGGTTGCGCTGGAATTTGATCTGGCCAAGCGAGGTGTACTGCTTCTCGGTCACGCCCCCCAGGGCATTGGTCTCGTAGGCCACCTCCCCGCCCGGCTCGTATGCCAAAAGGCGCGTGGAGAGGAGCGTGTCGGAGGCGTCGTAGAAGGACTGGCCAACCATCTGGCCGATGGCATCGTAGTCCATCTGGGAATAGTGCCCATTGGCGTCGGTGACGCGGATCAGATTGCCAAAGGCATCGTAGTCAAAGGTCGTGGTGTCGTACAGCGCGTTTTCTGCCAGTGCGCCCACTCCGCTACCATCCAACTGAGCCCCGCTGCGCCACTTCAACTCGGCAATCATGCGCCCTGCCCCATCGTAGTCGCGCCAGACATAGTCCTCGGGATCGTAGCGAGGACCATCCGACCAAACCAGTTCCCCATTGGCGTTGTAGTAGGAGTACTCCCCAGAAAGCGGCACCGATTGGCCCGATTCGAGCACTTCCTTGTATTTCAACCGGCCCAGGCCGTCGTAATCGTAGCGCGTCTGGCGTCCCGCCGCGTCGGTCTGCTCGATCAACTGATTCCTGCCGTCGTAAAAGTAATCCACGGCCACAGCCGGATCACCGGTTCCCGTGTGGCGGGTGTGGGTCGTCACGAAGCCCCGGCCATCGTACTCCCACTGGTTGGTGGCCGCATTGGCCGAGCCAAAGGCTCGAATCTCCCGGGTCAGGAGCCCCAGGGCGATGTTCGTGAACGTGGACGTGCCGTGGGTCACCACGTTGGTGACGTTGTCATACTCCAGGCGGTTGGTGCGGATGGCCGTCGCTCCGGCGTAGTAAACGATCTCCTCGGGGACATAGGGATACTGGGCATGATAGCGAAACTCAGTGGTGTTCCCAGCCGGATCGGTCGAGGTGAAGAGGGTGTGGTTGTTTGTGTCATAGGTGTAGGAACTCACCGATACCTGATTTCCCGTGCCATGACCGGTGAGATCACCGCCCCGGATGACCTGGGTCAGGTTGCCGTAGGCATCGTAGAGGTTTGTCGTCATGAGGCCCCGCCGATCCTTGGTGTACCACAGGCTGCGCGGATAGCCCGGTTCGGTGGCGTCGTCGGGATACCAATACTGCTCGATAACGGGATTGATCGGGTCGTCGATCTTGGTGATCAATCCGCTGACGTAGTCGTAGCGTAGCTCGTTGTCGTTGACATCGGTGATGAGCGTGTATCCGGTTACCGAGTTGGTCAGCGCATTGGTCAGGGAGAAATTGTTCGCGTATTGGAAGGTGGCGTTGGTGACCAGTTGCAGGTCCGGGCCCACCGTGGCCGCTTGGACGACCACGCGGCGCAGGTCGTCGTACCAGTTGGCCAAGACACGCCCATCGGGCTTGTTCTCCCTGGTGAGCAGATGGGTGGAGTAGTTGGCCTCGGTGATCTGATTGGTGCCGCTGACCAGGTTGGTCACCAGCGCGGTCAGGTGTTCGTACTCGTAATGGATGCTGTTGCCATCGGGCAGGGTCACGCTTTGCAGATCACCATACACGTCGTAGTCATACTCGACCCGCCTTCCGTCCCCGCAGTAGGCCGCGACGATTCTGCCGTAGGCGTCATAGTCGAAGTTGAGGTAGTTGCCATTGCTCGAATCTATCCGTCTTAACTGGCCGTATGCGGGGGAATTGGAGTCCGAGCCCATGGTGAAGGCGTAGGCGTTGCCCCGGTCATCGGTCCAGGTGTCCAGGTAGGGGCGGCTGCGCTCGACAAACAGCCCATTGGTGCCGATCACCGGATAGGATCGAACACTGAAGTGGCGCTGACTTCCATCGGGACCGCTCAAGACGTAATTGGTGCCATCGGCCAGGGTGATCCGGGCGTGAAACATGTTGGCCAAGCCACCCTTGCCCTCGGTGGCGTTGTTGTTGAGCGCGGGGTTGTTGGTCAAGACGGGTGCCCAGATGTCCGTATCCACCGGGCTGTACGCAATCACCGAACCGTCCATCTCGGCGGCGTAGATGACATTGTTGTTGGTGGCAATCTCCAGGAAGGGCATGCAATTGAGTTTCCAGCCATGACCCAGTTGATTGAGCGCCAGGTTGTGGCTGGAGTAGTTGCGCCGCATGACCAGGGGCATGGGCCCTTCGAGGCTCAGATCCACCTGGTCGATGTAAAATCCGCCCGTCACGGCGTTGACCGGATCGCTGACCCAGGAGCCCTGGCTCTTGTTCCAAGAGGTGGTCGTGTCGAGAGCGCCATAATCGAGATTGTAACGGTAGAGACTCGCGTGGGAGGGGGTGGGTAAACCACCCCATGTGCGGCGCATGCCCCAAAAAGCCAGGTCCGCATCGCTCATGAGGAATTGGTCGCTGGAAATCTGGTTCCACATGGCCTGGCTTTGGTCCCACCGTGTGACGCCGGGGTACATTTTGACGTTTGGAGATCCGAAAAGACGGTCCATCCAGTACGCCTCACGGTCACTGGATAACCTGTAGTCGTTGAAGGCATTGTAGGGCATGTAACCCAAGCCTCCATTCAGAAGGGAACTGCCACTGATCAATGCCGAAAAGTAGAAGTCCTGCACCAACAGTCCGCCCATTCCTGTAAAACCTCCATTGCTCATCTCTCCCGGAGTCAAGAATACGTGGATGTTGTAGGGGTTATAGTAGTTCAGCGCGAAGAAACTCTCGACAAAGGCCCACATATTGGTGTCGTGCTCATTCAACGGTGTTCCACCGTAGTCGGTATCGGCCAACGCCTTCCAATTTGCCCTGGTCAAATGCACCGCATTGGTCCCGGCCAACTGCAAAAGGCGCATGGTGGACGTGGCGTTGGTGATGTTAAGAAATCGGTTCATGACCGCATGCTCGGCGGCGGACATCTGGGCCGTGTTGACTATCCGATACCCATTCGGGAGGAAATACTCCGGCGCTATTGGAAAATCATAGTTGAGAGCAAAGCGTTCTGAATAGTAGGCAACGTCCATCCGTGGGATCACTGCCGATTGCGGCGGATTGAACGAGTTATCGACTCCCCCAACAAGACTTGTGAATAGATGGCCCTGACGAGTGGCCGCTCGCGTCTTGTGCAGGCGCTCATTCATATCGAAAAACCGGGACACGTTCTCCCAGTAGCTCATGCCCATCAGGTAGAGGGCAGTCCCATGACTGATCACGGTGTTGGTGGCGGCTCCCTCAAGCAGATCCTGCTCATAACGCCAAATCTCCTGGGCATGCACATCGAGCATGCGCTTGGACACCTTGCCTACGTTGAGACAGAAGGCGGTGGTCGTCCCGTTGGCGATGGTAGCCGTCGTTGTCGTGGTAGAGCGGGTAATGGTGGCGGCCCATTGCTCAGGCGACCCAACTACGGCAGTGGGTGCGGCATTGTCGTACGTTGTCTGGAAGAATAAATCGTAGCCGTAAGTGTATCGCACGAAAGAAAAGCATGGATTATCTATCGAGTCGTACCAACGAAGCCTCTTAAAGACATTAGTTCGGGCAAAAAACGCATTGGCTCCTTCGCTAAGATCACCCGTCCATGGGAAAAGATTTGTTGCGTTGTTATCCCATTCCATGGACCCGAGCCTTGCGGCAACCTCCCAGTTTATCACGTAATTCGACTCGGGAAGTTCCTCTGAAGTGATTAACAACTTTCGATTGATTAGATCACACGTTAAGAACTCTCCAATATTAAGTTCAACAGAATAGGCACTGGGTGTGGAAGCAAAGCAAATTGGATTAACGACATCCACCTTACCGCCAACACCTGAGAGCAAAACCTTCACCCGATTAAAGATGTTCGAGATGATCTTGAGACTCTCCAAAGTCTCGATGTCTTCGCCAACGGTAAACGGCTTGGGGAAATCATCCCACCTGGAGCGGAGGACTCTTCGGTTCAAGTAGCGAATGCCAAGGTCGTCCAATGAAACTCCCGGAAAGCGGTCGGCCAAGGACTGCGTGATGAACTTCGGCAACAGCGCCTGGGGTTCGTTGGACTCCGCATCCAGTGACAGGATATTGGTGTCGCCGCCCATGTAGCGAGTCACCCATTTGTAGCCACTGTTGTAATCCACCGGCAAGTGCTCGTAGAGGTTGAGTCCCTCCACCAAATCCACATCCTTGAGCCAAGGGAAAATCTGCACCCAACGCCCGGAGGGATTGACCTCATCCTCTACCCAGGCAGCCACCCAGGGATAGTTGACCACGATGGTGTTGGTGCTTTCCGAATCGCCAAACTTGATCCCCAAAAGTCGATTGACCTGCTCGGGCAGTAAGCGCACGCCACTGTTGGTGGGAAACACATAGGCGGCTGGAACCCCCGCTTCCCGCAGCAGATACACCAACAGGGCGCATTGCTCCAAAGGAGATCCCTGGCCTTCCAGGTAGGTTCCCAGGGCGCTGCGGTTGAGCCCGCCAATGGCGGTCAGGTCCCGGGCGCTACCCACGCCGGTGGCGTATTCCGACCCCGCGTCCGTCAATTCGATTTCGTTGAAGACGAAATTGGCCAAGGCCACCGGATCGCTCTTCATGTCGTTGACAAAGTCAATCAGGATTGAGTGCCGCCTTAGCTCGGGGCTGTGATCCAGTTCCAGGTATTCGCTCTCATTGGTAATCGAGATGGTGGGCAGGGTAGGTGCGGTAGCCAGTAACTCCATCGTGGACTTGCCCAAGTAGGTTGAAGGCAGGGGCCTGTATTCAAAGTGAGGTTGCTCGATGAACTCGTAGCTCCAGGCGGGTCTGGGCTCAAACTCCATGACGTAAAGTTTGGCAATGGCTGCATCAAGGACATCGCTTTGGGAGTGGGAATACACAGCGGCTCGGTTGAAGGGGTTCTCCTGAGTCGGAAATTCCACGTATCCCGAGGCCCCAAAATCGTAAACGTAATTGGTGCTCGTGCAGGTGTGCGTCACCAGGTAGGGGAAGAACGAATGCTCCCTATAACTATCCAGGGGCATGTCCCGAAAGTGTTCGATGAGGGTTGTCAAACCGTGGGCTTCCACCGTGATGCCGTGGTCGGCAAACTCCTGGTAGGCGACGGTGTCGCCTTGGGCGGGCAAGGTGATCTGGATGTTGGTCACCACGCTCATGTCCGACTTCTGGTACACCCCTATGGAAAAAGTGGAGGGTGTGCTGTTGGTCCATGGAATCCCCATGAACACCTCAAAGCGGTACGGTTGATTTAGGTAGAGCGCACTTCCCCCAACGCGGCGACCAAAGGCGGTCCACGGCAAATCGCTGGCATCAAGCTCGCCAAGATTGCTGGGCGTGTAGCGATAGATGGTGTTTGTCCAGGGATGGTTGGTCGAATAGAAGTTGGCCATGGTCTGGCTCATCCAGACCCCCTTTTGCCTATCCAAGCCGTGGAGATAGGCCCCGTAGAGGATTCCCAGTTCGGTATTCACGTCGTAGTCAGAGAAGTAAAAGTAAGCGTTCGTATCGGAAGCATACCTGGACGGCGGTGTATCCCTCCCCGCGTGCCATAGCCCTTCGGCTTGAAAGATGATGGAGTGGTAGGCGAACTCCCATTGCCGAGTGAACTTGAAGTCGTAATTCGGGGTCGGCGTGGTCAGGGCCGAAACCACGTCAATGCCAAGTTGGCCAAATTCGTTTGTTCCAAAGACTACGAGGTCCCCATACCGGGTGAGCAGCATCGAATGGTAAAGGCCAGCACTGATGGCAATGATGTTGGTCCCGACTGGGAGTTGCACCGCCACGTTGGTTGACGAGGTATTGCCAAGGCCAAGTTGGCCGTTGGCATTGTCTCCAAACCCCCAAACAGTGCCATCGGACTTCAACGCCAAGGAATAGCCTCGCTTATTACTCACAGGGCGAGGGGAACCACCCGCAGCTATTGCAACCACGTCGGACAAGCCACTCACCTTAATAGGGGTGATGCTGGAGGTGTTCGTTCCATTGCCCAACTGGCCTTGACTGTTACCCCCAAAGGCCCACACATCTCCACTGGAATCCAATGCGAGCGAGTGCAATCCGCTAGTGGAAACTGCCACAATGTTACTCAGTCCTGGCACACTGCGGGGTACATTGGAAAATCCTGGCAAACTACCCCATCCCAACTGATCGTTTTCATTCAGTCCGAACGCCCATACCTGACCGGTCGCATCAGCGGCTAATGAAGAATTGAGGCCAGCGGCGATGGCCACCGCATTGGTCAAATCAACCACCTGCACCGGGTTTGAGCGATTGTTGTCATGCGTACCGTCACCAACCTCTCCATACAGATTCCGCCCAAACGCCCAAATGCTGCCGCTAGAATCAAGAGCCAAAGAATGCAGGGCTCCCGCAGAGACGGAAATAATGTTGTCAAGGGTGGAGATTTGAAGGGGCTCGTCACTATCAACAAAGTTTCCCAGTCCCAACTGTCCATTGCTGTTGCGCCCGAATGACCAAACTGTGCCATCAGCCTTCAATGCCAGGCTGTGCCCACGACGGGCCGCTTCGTCAAGGCTGCAAGTGGAAACCGCCAAGATGTTCGACACATTGATCAAAGGCGTCGGCAGCAAAGCCTCATCCTCAGTTCCATTGCCGAGTTGCCCATGTTGGTTGTCTCCAAATCCCCATACCAACCCATCCGAACGCACGACCAAAGATTGAAATCCCCCAGCAGCAATCGGCTTCGGAGCGATGGATTGAGCCTGTGAAAGGTGCAGCGCGAATGAATACAAAACCGCCCACAGCGAGATAGCCTGGAATCCCTTGCCAATCATATCCCCTCCTTGAGTTATTGTAGGTTGCTGCCGTTGGCCGGGCTGATGATCGTCACGGAGAGAGCCAGGACATTCGTGTCGATGGGATCACCGTCCTTCCAATTCTCCACTCCATCCTGGTCCCAATCCAAGCCTGCCGTGGCCTGGAAGAAGCCCATGTTGGTGATGCCCATCGGAACCAGGAAGTTGGTCTGCCCCTGGCTTCCAACGATTTGTTCTGCCCAGTTGAAATTCGGATGAAACATCGGCCTTCGATACACCTCGTAGTTGGCCGTGCTCACCCCATTGGTAATGGTCAGCAGGAGATAATTGCTGCTGGTGAGAGTGATCGTGAGCGCGGGATCGGGCACCTGCCCGAATGAGGGCCAAAACAAGCCCACACCCACCAAACCGAAGAATACCCCAGAAGCACCGAAGCGGATTCCCTTAGATTTCATTGAAGCCTTCCCAGCCACTCCAAAGTGGCGTTTGACAACCCATCGTTGAGTTTAACCGACCCAACAACCGGAAGTAGAGCCAAACGACACTCCCTTCCCCAGATGACTACCGCTTCTACTCCCCCTCATCGGGAGGGTCAACAGGATTTTTTAGGAACTTTTGAGACCTCGCAAAAGCCTCGTAACCGGGCGTACTCGGATCTTGGCGACGGGATGCCATGGCCTTTCCGTCTTACCCCATGCACTACCGATGGTTAGGTGTGCTTCTTCTTGGCAAAATGGATGATCCTCCGGCGTGGGGCACGCCACCCTCAAACACCTGATCCGCCGCCTGCGCCAGTTGCGGGCCATCCACGGGCTTTCCCAGGAGGCGTTCGCCGAAATGGCCGGGATCTCCTACAAGTATTACCAGGCGGTCGAAGCCGGACGTAAGCGGGAACTTCGCCTCACCACCCTGGAACGCTTTGCCCGCGCCTACCGGATCGAGGTGTACCAGTTGTTGGCCCCCAAACTGCCCGCCACCAAACTCGCCCGCAAACCCTACGCCAATACCCGGCGCTCCGGGAAGAAGGCCAAGCCACGGGTCAGGCGCGGACGCTGACTCGCCCGTGCCTTAGGCCCCCGGCATCCGCCCCGCACCACATGGCAGTGCAGCACAGTGGCTCGCTGCGCCCGGCTTGTGCCACGAGCCCGCCATCGTGAAGCTATACGCCGGTGAAGAGCGTGCTCTCATCGACAAAACTGACCAGGCCCCCGAAGGGATCGCGGGCGTGGAACATGCGTTCGCCCCAGGGATAGGTCTGGATGCCCTGCTCGATGGTGCCGCCTGCGGCCCGCACCCTGGCCGCCACTTCTTCCAGATTCGACACGGCGATGTAAACGTACTGGGAGGGGTGAAACCGCCAGCCGCCCTGCTCCCCGTCCCCATCGGCAACCGGGTCGTAGCAGGCCAGAATGGTCCCTCCACAGTCAAAGTAGTGGCGTCCAGGGGAGACCCGCTGTCCCGGCATGCCGAGAACCGATCCATAGAACGCGCTCGCGCCCTCGATGTCGGGGACCGGCAGAATGATTCGATACAAACGAGGTGTTTCCATGACGAAATGCAACGGTTACCGACCGGATCGCGGACACGACTACCCCCATGAGTTCAGCCCCACCCTCGGGCACCGGTGCATACGCTCGATCACCCATCCTTCTCTGATGGTCATTGCTCCTTGGACCTGGAGACGGGCTCGGCGGGTTCCTCAGCCTTGTCGGCTTTCTCGGTTGCCTGTCGGCGGTATCCCACGAGATAGAGGTCGGTGTCCTTGGGTGCCTTGAACTCCTTGGGAAACGCCGTGCCGGAAAGGTCGTAGCACACGCGCATCGCATGGGGTCCGGTGACCTCGTAGATGGCCAGAAAGGTCTTGCCCCGATTGGGGCCTTCCGTGCTCTTGAGGGTCATCCGCATGGGAGTGACGCTCTCATCCAGGGTGAAGGTGCCCTTGTCCGAATGGTCCTCCCCCTCGACGATCACCTCGTATATGCCCTGGTGGATGGTGAGGGTGATGGCCTTGAGGGCGGGCGGGGGCAGGAAGACGCCGCGCATGATCGCTCCCCTGGGCTTCCAGACCCCATCGAAGCGGAATTCGGGGGCTTTGCTGCTTTGCGCAACTGGAGATGCGCGATTGGAATCGGCGGCACCGGCGCGACCTTCGAGCGCCAGGAGCCCCAGGAACAGGACGGGTAAAAGAATCTTCATGCCGTGGCTTTGAAGGCTAAATCGCTCCATCCGCGTTCCCAGTCAACCATAATTGCCCAGTCGCCGGGACCTGTGCATCTCGGAGTCCTGACATACCGATGGTGAGTCGCCTTGCAAACACTGCCGCGCCAGTCCAAGTCAACGGCAGGCGGGAGGTTGATAGAGACCGCTGCGGTTGTCGCCTCTTAACTGCTCTGCGATTCAGACAGTGGGGAGGGGGCCAGGGAAGTCCCGTAAAGCACGGCCCGGCGAGGAGGGCCAGAACTGTTCGATGACTTTTTGCGTTTGGAGCAGTTTTTCAGCTTGCAATCTGTATGTTG
>Ga0302046_10003743_pt1 | contig 13667 bp, 11 predicted proteins | sample RVTome_11_FD_200261 | JGI IMG/M metagenome (GOLD analysis project Ga0302046, IMG submission 200261) | Soil microbial communities from uranium-contaminated site in the Upper Colorado River Basin, Wyoming, United States - RVT147D111 (version 2) ...
ACACCAGCTGGATCTTGACGTTCATGGTCGACCGCAAGAAGCGCGTCGAGCGTATCCCCCAGGACCTGGTGGAAACGGTTCGCCGCCGGGTGGAGGCAGGCCGCGAGTTCAAGCAGGCCGTCTCCGAAGTCCTGGCGGCGAATGCACAGCTTCTTGCCTTGTGGCGCCGACAACGCAAGTGAAGGGTCCGACGCCGGGGCGTCTGAGACGTTTTGCTTGCAAGAGCTTGGCACTGGGCGGTTACCTCAACCGACCCGGGGACGGACGGGTGCGTGCTCAGATCCCGGCCCGGCACCTGCTGTGGGCTTTGATCGTCTGTTCCGTGCTGCGCGAGGGGGCATTCCATGCGATCGAGTCCCTGGTCAGGAAGTGCGCGCGACGGTTGGGGGTGGGGCATCGTTTCGGCGATGACACCTTGGCGTATTTCACCGAGCGACTCGATCCGGAGCGCGCCCGGGAGGGTCTGGCCGAGGTGGTCAGGCGCGCCAAGCGCAACAAGGCATTCGACGACCGTCGCTTCATCGGCCTGGTTGTGGACGGTACCGGTGCAGCACGTAGCCACGCGTCACGCTGTTCACTCTGCCATCCCATCTTCGACGCCGACCATGAGGTCGTAGGCTACAACCACCGTTTCGCGCTTCTCAGCGTGGTGGGAGGCGGCATGGTGCTCCCTCTCGACGTGGAGCCGTACGGTCCAGGTGACGGCGAGGTCGCCGCGAGCACGCGTTTGCTCGAGCGGGTCGTGGGACGGTTGGGCCGGCGTTTCGCCGATTACGTGGTGGGCGACGGGCTGTACGCCGGAGCCCCATTCCTGCACGCTGCGGGGAAGCTGGGACTCCACACGGTGGTCCGGCTCAAGGGGAATCTCCCGGAGTTGTACGCCGCCGCCCAGGCGCGCTTCACCGCTCTGGCCCCAACGGTAATCATCGAGGACGGTAAAGACCGTGTCGAGATCTGGGATGCCGAGGACTTCGATCCGTGGGAGACCTTGAACTGGCCCACGGTCCGGGTCCTGCGCTACCGGCAGTTCAAGCCCGACGGCAGCGTCGTCGAGGCCTACTGGCTGACAGACTGGCCCTCGAAGGAAGTAGGCAGCCGAGCACTGTATGCCATGGCGAAGAGCCGTTGGGGGATCGAGAACGGCGGCTTCAACGACGGCAAGAATCGCTACGGGATGGAACGTATTCGCCACCATCACCCCAACAGCCTGCTGATCGGCTGGCTGCTGATCTGTCTGGCCATGACCCTCGAGCGCCTGTATCGCTTGAGGTTTCTCCATCGCGGAGGGCGCCCGCCTCGGGCGGCTGCCGATCTGCTCCAGTGCTTCTGGCTGAGCCTGGGATGCACCTCTCCCGATACCAGCTGATTCCATTCTTCAAACCGCCCGTCTGCTACCCGCCGTCCGCCCGATTCTCGATGACCGTGCTCCTCCCGCCGTGGGCGAAGCCTTCCCGGAAGATGACCCCTCCCCCCGAGACCATCCTCGATGGGCCGATCGCCACGACCCGCACGGGTTCCTGCTCATCCTGCCACTACCACTTCCGAAACGCCTGAGCTTGGCTCCCACGAGTTGACAGCTCCGGCCCTGCAGGCGTATGCTCATGCGCATCAGCATGCTGATGGAGCGCCCGCTTGGCCGCGACACGCCGCACCCAGATCCTGATGGAGCCCGAGGAATTCCGGCGGCTTCAGGCGCTCGCCCGCGAGCGAAAGACCTCGGTCGCCAATCTCATCCGTTCCGCGGTCCGCGACGCGTACCTTGCCCCGGTGGCGGAGAGGGGTCCGATCGTGGAGGCGATCCTCGCGATGCGTCTTTCGATGCCGGACTGGGAGCGGGCCCACAAGGAGATCGAGCGGGGGCATGCGGGTCTTCGTTGATACGAACGTCTTCCTGTACGCGGCAGGACGCGCTCACCCGCAGCGTGAGGCGTGCGCGCGAGTCCTCCGCCGGGTCGCCGCGGGCACGCTCGACGCCACGGTGAACAGCGAAGTCATCCAGGAGATTCTGTACGTCCTTGCGCGTCGGTCCCGACGCGACGACGGCGTACGCCTGGCGCGGCACGTGGCGGCGCTATTCCCGGACCTGTTGCCGGTCACGGGCGAGGACATGCGCGGGGCTTGCGACCTCGTGGAACGATACCCCGCTCTTCCGATTCGCGACGCGGTTCACGCCGCCACGATGCTGCGAAACGGGCTGAAGCGCGTGATCAGCGTCGACGAGGACTTCGACCGGATTCAAGAGCTGGATCGCGTGGCCCCGGTCGACGCCTGACCATCGCTTCGCGGCGCGAACGGCTGCCCCGGCGGCGGCGTGTCATCGGTGCTCCTCCTGCAGTCGAGCGGGCACCCAGGCTAGACTAGAACCGTGGGCGTGAGACCGTCAACGCTCGGGCTTCACGGCCTGGAATCCACCCCGGTTCAAGATAGAATCGCCGCCGGTTGTCGAACGCCCGTGGCTGGATGCCGATACGTGTCGCCTGACAGCGCTGCGATGGAATCCGATCCGGTCGACGGCTCCCACCGGGGCGGGTGGTTCGTGGCGGCCGTCGTGGTGCTTGCCGCGGCGTTGCGCCTGTACATGGCCGTCGCCACTCCGCTGATCTTCGACGAGTACCTGTGGATCCACATCGTCGACGACGTCAATCTGCGCCCCGGCGAGATCCGCCTGCCGATCCACGGCGATCAGCACCCACCGGGCCAGGTCTATTGGGGTTCCTTGGGCACGCTGCTGCTGGGCAGCAACCTGCTCGGCTATCGGCTCGCCTCGGTGGTGCTCGGCACGCTGGCGGTGGTTCTCGCGTTCCGTCTCGGCGCGCTGTACTTCGGCCCCTTTGCGGGGCTCCTGGCCGCGTGGCTCGTCGCCATGAACGAGTACCTCATCGGCGGCGTCTCGCGCGTGTGCACCGAGAAGAACTACCTCGCGTTCGCCCTGCTGGCCGTGGTGCTGTTCGAGCGGGCCGCGCGGCGTCCCACTCGCTCCGCCTTCGTGTGGCTCGGAGCCTCCTTCGGCCTCGGCCTGCTCACGAAGCAGTCGATGATCCTGTGGGCGCCGCTGTTCGTCCTGGAGTTGTTCCGGAGGCCCGGGACACGCCGGCTGTGGAGAACACCCGGGCCGTGGCTCGGCCTTGCGACATGCGCGGTCGTGATCGTGCCGGACGTGCTCTTCTACCTGTTCTTCCGCACGGCGGAGGGGTACTCGCTGGCGGGCGTCGGGTACCAGCTCTCGAAGCTCGGGCTCGGGTGGGACTGGGGACCGACGAGCCTGTACTGTCGAAGCCTGATCTTCCCGCTCGTGGAGCCGGCGCTGTTCGACTACCCGGCGCTCACCCTCCTTCCCGGAGCGATCCTGCTGCTCGGCGCGGCGGCGAGCCTGCACTTCGTGCGATCTCCCACCGCACGGTTCCTGCAGATCTTGGGCTTCGGCACCTTCCTGTTCTTCTCGATCTTCGGAGGGAGCGGACGCGACTACTCGGCGTTCTGGTGGGCCGACGCGTCGATCCTGCCGTTCTCGATCCTGGCGGCTGCGGTCGTGTCGCGGCTGGCGAGGGGTCGCATGGCGCTGGCGGCGGGTCTCGCCGCCGTGTTCCTGGTCAAGGGCGTGCAGGTCACCGCGACGCGGGACAACGTCTTCCTGCCCGATCTGGTCCGGCCGGCGGAAGCGGTGGTCGAGAAGGCGCGCTACAGGCAGCGGGCGCTCGGCATCAGCCGCCGTCATCTCGATCACGTCGAGCTCTGCCGTCTCGGTCCGTGGTGGCTGCCCGCGTGGCGCTACTACCGTGACGGCTACGAGTGGTACCGCGGACATCTCGCCGCGGCTCCCGCGGACACCGGCGGAGAACCGGACCGCGAGTGGGTCGAGGAGCAGCTTGCGCGATTCCCCGAACCCCGGCCATAGCCGGGCTCGTTCGACGGATCCGTTCCCTCAGCTGACGTACGAGCGCAGCAGCCCCCTGAGGGAGAACAGCGGTCCCGGGTCGATGGTCTCGGCGATGATGCCGGCCATGGCGTTCCTCAGGAACCGGCTCCGCCGCGCGCGATGGGCCATGAAGTCCACGACCCACGCGCGGGACACGGCCCGCTGCGCGAGCTTGTAGCCGAGGTACTTGGAGCTCAGGCTGTCCTGCAGCCGGGAGCCGAAATCCACGAGCGACTCGAAGTCGCCGCGCAATAGCGCTCCGTGGATGGCCTGCGCGGCGAGCTCCGCCGTCTCCATCGCCTTCCCGATGCCTTCCCCACTGAACGGGAAGGTGGCGCCGATCGTCTCGCCGATAGCGAGCGTGTTGCCCGGACCGACCGGATCGACTCCCTGCAGGCCGCAGCGCAGCGGCGCTCCCTCGAGCGGGGTGCGGCTCTCGGAACGGCCGAGCAGCTCGCGCATCATCGGGAACTCGGCGCAGAACCTGCGGAACTTCTCGCTCAGGTTGACTCCATGGCGCCGGCCGTCGCGATAGAACAACCCGCACCCCACGTTGTACTCGCCTCCGCCCAGAGGGAAGATCCAGGCATAGCCCGGGAGGATCGAGCGATCGAACGAGATAACCATGCGCTCCACGTCGAGGCGCGAACGGACGTAGCACCGCAGCGCGACGGCGCTCGGGCCCTCCCGCTGGACCTTGCCGTGGCGTTGCAACAGGCCGACCCGGGCCCCGGTGGCGAGGAGCGCGGCGCGTGCGCGCAGCGGCTCGTCGTTCCCGCGGGTGCGGAGCACGACGGAGCCGTCCGGTGCGGCTTCGACGCCGACGACCTCCGCCACGCAGAACGTCGCGCCGCAGCCACGGGCGCGTTCCACGAGCGCGGAATCCAGCGTCCGGCGCTTGATCGTCACGAAGTCGCCGGGGATCTCGACCTCGATACGGGACGGACTGAAGACCGACGACAGCCGAATGCCGTGGCCGCGACGTCGAATCTCGTCCTCGAGACCCGAACGACCGAGCGCCCGGAGCGCATCGGGAATCAGCCCGTCGCCGCAGACCTTGTCTCGCGGGTGGGCGTCGCGGTCGAGCAGCAGCGTGCCGTGTCCTCTCGAGGCCAACTGCATCGCGGCGACACAACCGGCCGGTCCCGCTCCGACCACGACCACGTCCCACGGCGCTCGGAGCTGGTCGCGAAGCGAATCAATTGGCCGCGAGCGCCGAACGTCAGCGTCGTTCACGACGACGATCCCCCCCGGATCGGCTCGATCAAGGTCACTCCGAATTCGAAGGTCGCGAGATTATACGCGCTCGGAGTCGCAGTCGAGACGACCTCCTCCGGATGGTCCGGATGGCAAGGGTCGAGTTCGACTGGCAATTACCCCGGGATGCGTCAGGCGTGCGTTTCGGTGCCGGTGCACATGCCGGCGCCCACGGCTTCCAGGACCTCGTCTCCGGCGGGACGGTCGAGGGCGACGTCCACCGCCGTCACGCCGGCTCCCGAGGTCACGCGTTTCCAGGCCTGGAGCCGCTCGGTCCAGCGCTCGGGGGCATCGACCCTGCCGTGGTAGGTGGAAACGTCGATCAGGGTCAACAGCCCGCCCGGGTGCGCCCGAAGCGCGCCGCGGATCTCCTCCAGGAAGCGACCGTGGACCTCCGGCTCCGGTGACTGCGCCAGGTTGAACAGCATGACCCACGCGATCTCGCGATCTCGCTCCCTTCCTGTCGGATTCTCGGCCAGCAGGGATGCGGCATCATCACCGTAGGCCAGCGGCTCGCGCACGCGAATGTCCGCGCGTGCGCCGAAGAAGTCGTACAGCAGGGCCTTGAGCGCGTCGACGGAGCCGGGTTGCGGCCGGAAGCTGTAGGGAACGATCCTGACGATCCGCGTCGCCCCGCGCCACGGACCGAAGATGCGCCTGAAGTAAGTGTCCGAGAGATCCACCGGGATGCACTGCGCCATGAGATGGCCACGCCACGTCTCGTACAGCGCGAGCGCGGTGCGCGGCAGTATCACGACGAGAGCGGCGGTCACCGCATAGAGGTGAATCCACGTCATCGCCGGACCGGAGCTTTCCGGCCCCTCGAGGGGCGCCACGTCGGGAATCGGGACTCCCAGCACCCAGGATGCGGGGCCGAGGACCACGCCCAGGAACGCTTGCACCTGCGTCGCGCTCAGCCAGGTGCATTCCCAGGTCGCTTCGTACCCGAGCGTGATGCCCCTGACCCACATCCCGCCGACGGCGGCGACCAGGATCGCCGCCGCACCGATGTGCATGATGCGCCGCACGCGGACCGCGAGCAGCGGCGCGGCGACGCGATGCCACAGGGCCGCGAACCTCAGGATGGACCTGACCGCGATCGTCGTCCCGGGGCTGCGCGCTATCTTCCGGATGCGAAGGCGGCGCGACAGCGCGCCGCGCAGGAAGACTCCCGCCAGGCGCTCCACCGCCCCGCCCCCGAACCAGCCTCGCTCGGAAGGGCGCGGAGCGGAGCGCTTGCGGATCCGGCGCACGAGGGGCACGGCGGCCATCGCCGCGTAGAGCGCGACGTTCCAGGCCAGCAGGGCGAGCACGGGCAGCGCCAGCAGGTCGATCTTCCGCGGGTCGCCCACGAAGTTGATCAGCACGCCGACCGCGAACGCGGACCCGATCACCACCGGCGCCGTGCTGGTGCCGAGCTGCGCGATGGTGAGGACGCGGCGGAGAATGGGGAGCTTGCGATCGAGGCCGTCGAACAGGATCCGAGCGCGGCGCATGACCGTCTCGCCGTTGCGAATGTTGCGCGCCTCGCTCAGCTCGCCGTCGTACTCGGTGAGTCCCGTGACGGCGAGCGCGCGGCGGGTGGCCGTCGCGCGGGCGTAGGAGCTGATGATCCGGCCGTCGCGGTCCGATTCCTCGAACGCCCGCACGAGCAGGACGACCTGAGCTCGCCGCTCGCTCATGCCGGGGGGCACCGTGTCCGTCTGGCTCCGCACGCGGGGACAGGTTACGACGCCGGTTCTCCGATCGCCACCGGCCTCGGACCCGTCAGGGAGCGTTCTCGAGCCGCGACAGCGACGCCGCGGCCTCACGCTGACCCGGAGCGATCGCGAGCGAGCGACGCAACGCCCGTCGGGCTCCGTCGACGTCGCCGGCCATCTCGCAGGCCATGGCGAGGTTGTTCCACGCGCCGACGGACGAGGGCCGGACCTGAACCGCCCGCTCGAACCACTCGATGGCGCGCCGCGGCTCCCCGTATCGACCGTAGATGGTCCCGATGTAGGACTGCACGGCGGCATCGCGGGAACCGAGTCGTCCCGCCTCCTGGAACAGCTCGCCGGCCCGCTCTCGATCTCCATCGAACATCGCCCGCTCCGCGCGGGCCATGGGATAGGTCGCGGCGATCGCGAGCGCGACGGGATCCCCCGTGCGGAGCGCCTGCTCGGCCGCTGCGGCGGAGCGATAGGCCGCCCACCGCGACTCGGTGGGCTCGATCGCGTCCTCGGCGGGACGCATCCGGTACAGCAGCCCGACGGGCTCGAGCCGGTACCTCGGCGGCGGCTCGTAGCCGGGCCAGCCGAGGAACATGACCGCGCGCGGGTTCGCGCTCGCGAGCGCGACGTCGATGAACGTCTGCTCGGCGCGAGTCCTGTAGGACAGATACGACTCGCCGGCGGCGCGGGGGAGCGGGAACTCCCGGTGGAAATCGCGGAACAGCTTGCCGTTACGGTCGTAGATCGTGACGTCGGGTCGCTCCCCGAGCGTTTGCGTGAGATACAGCAACCCGAACGCATCCGCGGACTCGATGAACAGCACCCCGTTCGGAGGGACGGTGTCGAGAATGTCGCGGGCGTAGCTCTCCGCCGCCGTCATGCGACTCAGGTCGTGGGCGCGGAAGTTCGCGGCGAGCGACGCCGCCACGACGAGGGCGCCGGCGCCGAGACCGGCGATGCGAACCCAGCGGCGGGGATCGCCTCGCAGCGCGGCGACGCCGAGACCGGTCGCGAGCGCGAGCCCCACGAACAGCGGCAGGAAGAACACCTCCACGTCCGTCGTGACGTAGCGCAGCCCGAAGATCGCGGTGGCTCCCATCAACATCGCCAGCGCGACTCGCGGCTTGACGGGAGCGCCGTCCCGCGGACGGGGCCAACCGGCGATCCCGAGAACCGCGAGAACGAGGGCGACGGGACTGAGCTGGTCGAGGATCCCGGTCCCGAGGTGTTCCCAGGACGTCGCGCGCAGCAGGCCCGTCCACCCCAGATCGAGCACGCGGTAGTCGACGGCCTGAGCGTGACGCAGGAGAGCGCCGACCGTCACGGGGCGACCCCAGTTGCTCGGCGGCTCGAGCCGCGCTCGAAACATGAGGCTCGCATAAAGCGCCACGGGAATCGCGCTCGCGAGCAACACCGCGGAAACCCAGTGCCGCGGGGCGAAACGCGGCAACCACGAGGCGACACCGCGGTCGCCCTCGCACCCGCCGCACGCCGCCAGAATCGCCGCCGACGGCAGGGCCAGGACGACGGTGGGATGGTGCGCGATTCCGATCCCGAGCACCGCACCCGCGACCACCATGGCCCGGCCGCGGGTCGCGCCGTCGCGGGCGTCTCCCGCCACCGTCGCGGCGCCCAGCAGCGCCAACACCAAGAGCACATGGAGCGCGTAGACCTCGGTCATGGTCGCGTTGGCCCACAAGGTCGAGGAGACCGCGAGCGCCAGCCCCGCGGTCGCGGCCGCAGCCCGCGACGCGGTCCAGCGTCCGACGAGCCAGGTGGCCGCACCGCACGCGAGCGCGGCCGACAGAGACGACAGCAGGTTCATGCGCCATGCCGGTTCGCCGGCCGGCACTTGGAGCGCCAGCCACCCGAGCAACGTGTACAGCGGGTAGCCGGGCGGGTGCGCGACGCCCAGGCACGATGCCGCGGCGATCAGCTCCGAACCGTCGCCGAACGGAATCGTGGGGCAGGCCGTGGCCGCGAACAGGGCGAGGCTGCCGAGAGTCACGAGCGCGATGTCGGTCGCCGTCGTGGATCGCATTCGCCGGTGTCAATCGCGGCGGCCCGCGCCGCCGGGGGCGGAACGGGTGCGGCGCAGCGAGATCATCGGAAGATCATACCCGCGCCGGCGCCGAAGCGCAGGGCCGCCGAAGTCATTCAATCGCTTGAAGTTCCGGGGCCCACGTGGCGAGGTCGGATTCTCCTGGTAGCATGCGCCCCAATCGGAGGATCGATGGCGGGAGCCGTGGCGAACTGGCTCGTCGGACTCGGGGCCGCCTACATCGCGCTGGGTGTCGTGTTCGCGCTTCCGTTCGTGGCCCGCGGCATCGACCGCATCGACCGTGCCGCCGGGCGCGGAACCGTCGGCTTCCGCATCATCGTCCTTCCGGGCGTGGTCGCACTGTGGCCGCTGCTGCTCCGACGGTGGTATTCCCGAAGGCTCGACGACCCGGAGTGAGCGCCGTGGCGACACCTTCGGTCTCGAACGCCTCGAAAGGCTACCCGGTGTTGCCGGAGCTCGTCCCGCCGGAAGCTCTGGAGCGCGGCGCCTACCGCATGCGGTTCGCGCGCGACGCGGCGGACCTGGACTCCGTTCTGCGCCTGCGCTACGAGGTCTTCAACCTCGAGCTCGGCGAGGGCCTCGACGCTTCGAACGAGACCGGCCGTGATCGCGACGCGTTCGACGAGACCTGCCATCATCTCATGGTCGAGGACGCGTCGAGCGGACGGCTGGTCGGGACCTACCGCATGCAGACCGCCGAGATGGCCGCGCGGGCGGGCGGGTTCTACTCCGCCGGCGAGTTTCACCTCGACGAGCTGCCCGTAGACATCGTGGGCCGCGCCATGGAAGTCGGCCGGGCGTGCGTCGCTCAGGATTTCCGTAACCGGCAAGTGCTGTTCCTCCTGTGGAAGGGCCTGGCCCTGTACCTGACCCACAACCGCAAGCGCTACCTGTTCGGCTGTTGTTCGCTGACCAGCCAGGACACCGCCGAGGGCATCCGGGCCTTCCGGCAGCTCGAAGCCGGAGGTCACCTGCATCCCGAGCTGTGGGTGTCGCCGCGGGCGGGTCTCGAGTGCGCGGTGGCGGACGGTGGGACCGCGGGCGAGGGGGAGGTCCGGATCCCGATCCTGTTCAGCACCTATCTGCGGTACGGCGCCAAGGTGTGCGGCCCCCCGGCCATCGACCGCGAGTTCAAGACCATCGATTTCCTGGTGGTGCTCGACGTCGAAGCCCTGGAGCCGGAATTCCGCCGCATGTACTTCTGAACGCGGTGAGCTACTTTCGCGGCACCTTGAATCTCGTGGCGTTCTCTCTCCTGACCGCGTGGGCGGGCTTGAGCCACGTCCCTATTTCGGTCCTGCGTAGGGCCGGAATGCGTCGCGCGGCGTCGCGCGCCTCCGCCGGCGTGTTCCGCACCTGGGCGCGAGGCTCGCTGCGGATCCTCCGGGCGCGCGTCGACGTGCGCGGTCCCCTTCCCGAGGGACCGTTCTTCCTGGTGACGAACCATCTCGGCTACGTCGACATCATCGTTCTGGCCTCCGTTCTCGATTGCGTGTTCGTCTCCCGGGCCGACGTCGCCGGCTGGCCGATCGTCGGCCCGCTGGTCCGCATGGTGGGGACGGTGTTCATCGACCGCGAGCTGAAGCGGGACATCCCGCGGGTCCTGGCGCGCATCGAGGAGAACCTGGCTCACGGGAGGGGCATCGTGCTGTTCCCCGAAGGCACGAGCTCCAAGGGAGAAACGGTGCTTCCCTTCCGCCCTCCCCTGCTCGAGGTCGCCGCCCGCAGCGACCTCCCGGTGTCCTACGCCGCTCTGAGCTACCGCACGGCGCCGGGGAATCCCCCGGCGCACCTCGCCGTTTGCTGGTGGGGGGAGATGGGTTTCGGGGATCACCTCGTGAAGCTGCTTCGGCTGCCGGGGTTCCACGCCACGGTGACGTTCGGGGAGCAGACCCTTCGGCGCTCCGATCGCAAGGACCTGGCGCGGGAGACCTGGGAGGCGGTGCTCGGACAGTTCGAACCCTCGGCACCTGCCTCCAAGTATAATGGCCGCCCCGACTCCGATCGCCGGCTCGATTCGGACGACCGAATCGTGGCCACGGAGAATCCATGAACCCGCAACCGGACGCAGTCGCGGACAATATCGCCTTCCTGCGACAGGGAGTCGCGCTGGTGGAGCGGCTGAGCGCGGACGCGTTCACCGGCGCCTCGGGGCTCTGTCCCGGGGGAACCGTCGGCTCGCACGTTCGGCACTGTCTGGACTTCTACGTCTCGTTCCTCGACGGTGTCGGAACGGGCAGGATCGACTACGACGATCGCCGGCGCGACGCCGAGCTCGAGACCGTTCCCGCGCGCGCCCTTCAGGTCTTCGGCGAGGTCGCGGGGCGTCTCGAGACGATCCGCGCGGCGGATCGCGAGGCGGCGCTGCTCGTCCGGGGTGACGGATCGGCGCAGGGCGAGGGGGCCTGGACGCGCTCGTCGATCGGCCGGGAGCTGCAGTTCCTCCTCAGCCACACCATCCACCACTTCGCGCTCATCGGTTTCATGCTGCGTGCGACAGGGCTCGAGGTCGATGCGCTCTTCGGAGTCGCACCGTCCACGCTCCGGCATTGGGAGAACACCGGCGCTCGCGCATCGTGAATGTCCTCCAAGAGACCCTTGACGGTCGGACTGATCGTCGCCTACGTCGTTCTGCTGGCGGTGAGTCACGCGGTTCGACGTCTGCCCGCGAGGCACGCCGAGCCGCGTGACGGAGAGCGGGTCGCCGAGCTGCGACCCGCCGCGGGGGGGCCGCCGTCGAGCCGCGCCGTTCGAGTCTCCTACCTGGAGGTGGCTCCGAGCGGCGATCCCGACCCGCCGATCGTGCTGCTCCTCCACGGAACGCCCGGGGTCAAGGAGCACCTGGCCGCGCTCGCCTCCGCGCTGGCTCGCCGCTGTCGGGTCATCGTGCCCGACCTTCCGGGGTTCGGGTCGTCAACGAAGGACATCCCCGATTATTCGATGCGGGCCCACGCGCAGTACCTCGTGGAGCTCCTGGACGAGCTGGGCATCGATCGTGTCCACGTCGTCGGATTCAGCTTCGGCGGGGGCGTCGCCCTCGAGCTGTGGCAGCGCGACCCCGCGGCGACCGCCTCGGTGACCCTGCTGGCTTCCACCGGCGTTCAGGAGCTGGAGCTGCTCGGCGACCATCGTCTCAACCACATGCTCCACGCCTTTCAACTGGCCTCGCTTTGGCTGGTCCAGGAAGGGCTGCCGCACATGGGCGTCCTGGACGGCATGCTGGACGTCGCCTACGCGCGCAACGTCTACGACTCCGACCAGCGCCCCCTCCGCGGGATCCTGGAGCGGTTCGAGCCGCCGATGCTGATCCTCCACGGCGAGTGGGATCCGCTCGTCCCCGCGGCCGCGGCCCGCGAGCACCACCGCATCGTCCCGCACAGCGAGCTGGTGATGCTCGAGGCCAGCCACTTCGTTCCGTTCACGCGACCCGACGAGATCGCGAGCTACATCATCGCGTTCGTCGATCGGGTCGAGCGCGGCGACGCGGCGACCCGGGCGGATGCGGCGCCGCGGCGCGTCGAGGCCGCCGCCCTGCCGTTCGATCCCTCGAGCCTGCCGCCGGCGACGGGACTCGCGCTGATGGTCTTGTTCCTCCTGATCGCGACCGCGACGCTCCTGAGCGAGGACCTGACGTGCATCACCGTCGGGCTGCTGGTGGCGCGCGGGACGATCGGCTTCGTGCCGGGGACCCTGGCCTGCTTCCTGGGCATCTTCGTCGGCGACCTGCTCCTGTATGCAGCGGGAAGATACGTGGGGCGGCGCGTGATGGTGCGCGCACCGTTCCGCTGGTTCGTGAGCGCCCGCGATCTCGCGGCCGGCGCCGAGTGGTTCGAGCGGCGCGGCGCCGTCGTCATCGGGGCGAGCCGCTTCCTTCCGGGAACTCGAACGGCGACCTATCTCGCGGCGGGGATCCTCCGAGCGCGATTCCTGTCGTTCGCGCTGTGGCTCCTGCTGGCGGCCGCCGTGTGGACGCCGGGGCTGGTCGCCCTCTCGGCCGCGGTCGGCACGCCGAGCCTCGCGCTCTTCGAGCGCTACGGGACTCGCGCGGGTCTGGCCGTCGGTGCCACGGCGATTCTCGTTCTGCTCGGCACGCGGGTCGTCGCGCGATCGACGACCCATCGGGGTCGGCGTCTGCTGGTGTCCCGGTGGCGTCGTGTGCGACGCTGGGAATTCTGGCCGCCGTGGCTGTTCTACCCGCCGGTCGCTGCATACCTGTTGTACCTCGGCGCGAGGTTCCGCGGACCGTTGCTATTCACCGCCGCCAACCCCGCGATTCCGGGCGGCGGATTCCTCGGAGAGTCGAAGGCCGCCATTCTCGATGCGCTGGTCTCGGGGGGCGCTCCGGTCGCGCGGTTCGCGCGGATCTCGCGCGCGTGGGACGGCGAGCGGCGCGTCGCCGAAGCCCGACGCTTCATGGCCGCGGCGGGGTTGGGGCTCCCCGTGGTGGTCAAGCCCGACGTCGGCCAGCGGGGCGAAGGCGTCGTGGTCGCGCGCGACGAGGGAACCCTGCGCCGCGCGCTTCGAGAGGCCCGGTGCGACCTCCTGGTTCAGGAATGGGTCCCGGGGCGCGAGCTGGGCGTGTTCTACGTTCGCCTTCCGGACGAGGATCGCGGTCGGATCTTCTCGATCACCGACAAGCGCATGCCGGTGGTGGTCGGTGACGGTCGTCGCACGCTCGCGCGACTGATCCTGGACGACGATCGCGCGGTGTGCATGGCGC
>Ga0302046_10003744_pt1 | contig 13664 bp, 7 predicted proteins | sample RVTome_11_FD_200261 | JGI IMG/M metagenome (GOLD analysis project Ga0302046, IMG submission 200261) | Soil microbial communities from uranium-contaminated site in the Upper Colorado River Basin, Wyoming, United States - RVT147D111 (version 2) ...
CACACCAACGGCGCTGCGCAGACCGTCGACCGCATCATCAATTCCTTTCCAGCCGACAAGCAGGGCCATATCCGCACGATGTTGTCCACCTCGTTGCGCGGCGTAATCTCGCAGCAGCTCCTGCCGACCAAGCACAAGCCCGGGCGCATCGCCGCCCTCGAGATACTGGTCAACACCTCGGCCGTCGCCAACCTCATCCGGCAGGGCCGACTCGACCAGCTCGAAACCGCGATGCAGAGCGGCGGCGCCGTCGGCATGCAGACCATGGACTCCGCCCTCATGGACCTGGTCGAACGCCGCTTCGTCGCGGGCAAGGAGGCCTATCAGCAGGCCTCGAACAAAGCGAAGTTCCAGCAGATCAAGGACCAGACCTAGGAGCTGGGCTGCCCGTCCCGCACAGCCTCGCCCGTGCGATAATGCGATAGAATTTTTCTATCCTTTGCCGCCCGCGCTTCGCCGGTGCCGGCCGCTTCGATTGACGCGGGGAGTTTGAATCCGAGGCGCCTGTGGCTATGCTCCGTGGCGGGCAAGGCGGGTGTAGACCAATGACCACCCCGGCGGTTGGCCGATTATTCGTGGAGTTGCGACGGCGGCGCGTGCTGCGTCTGGCCGCGCTTTACGTGGTTGGCGCCTGGCTGGTGCTGCAGGTGGCCGACGTGCTCTTTCCGGCGTGGGGCACGCCGGAGGCGGCCAAGCAATATCTCGTGATCGCGGCGGTCGCGGGATTTCCGGTGGCGCTGGTGTTCTCCTGGATCTTCGAAGTCACATCGGAGGGCATCCGCAGGACCCGGCCGTCCTCCGCGGCCGAGCTTGCGGAAGCAACTCCGCTGCGTCGCCGCGACTACCTGCTGCTCGCGGCGTTCGGTGTGGTCAGCACGGTCATACTGTACGGGGCCATCGACAGGGTGCTGGAGGCGACCACCGACGGCGAGCCGGGACCGATGGCAATCGAGGTGGCCGAGCACTCCGTCGCGGTGCTGCCGTTCGCGAACATGAGCGGGGATCCGGACAACGAGCCTTTCTGCGACGGCGTTTCCGAGGAGATCCTGAATCGGTTGGCCGGATTCCGGGAGCTGCGCGTGATGGCGCGCACCTCGTCGTTCGCGTTCAAGGGCAGCGATTACGACGTCTCCCGTATGAGCTCGCTGCTAGGTGTGAAGTACCTGCTGCAGGGAAGCGTCCGCAAGGAAGGCCAGGCACTCAGGATCGCAGTGCAGCTCGTCGATAGCTCAGGGTTCCAGGTGTGGAGCGCGACGTTCGATCGTGAACTCACAGGCATTTTCACCATCCAGGCGGAGATTGCGGAGGCTGTGGCCACGAGCATCGTACCGCAAATCTCGGCGCCAGCGGTCGAGGAGTCGCTGCCGGACATCGAAGCCTATCAGCACTACCTGGTCGGGCGAGAACTGATCCAAAAGCGCACGACGTTCGGTAACGAAAGACCGATGGAGGAGCTCGACCAGGCGATTGCCATCGATCCCGATTTCGCGGAAGCGTACGCGGAGCGCGCGATTGCCCGATTGATCGGCGGATTCTTGACTGACGATCCCACGGCTCCGCTCCAGCGCGCAGAGCGGGACATCGACAAGGCCCTGTCGCTGAAGCCGGAACTCGCCCGCGCCCATGCCGCGCGTGCGCTGTTGCTGGGCGCCCGAAACGAATCGCCCGAGGAACGCGAACGCATCCTGCGCCGCGCGCTCGCCCTGGACCAAAACATGGTGGACGCGCGCAACTGGTTGTCCGGCGCGCTTCGTGAACAGGGCCGGGACAGCGAAGCCGACGAGGAACTCGAGCGGGCCGCCCGTCTCGACCCGCTTGCCCCGGCGGTCAACGCCAACATCGCCGGCGGGGAGGCCGCGCGAGGAGAAATGGAAGCGGCGGAGCGCCGGCTCAGGCGACTCGTCGAGCTTCCTCAGCCGCCGTGGCTGGCCTACATGGCGCTGTGGTGGCTGTACACAGAGACGGGGCAGCTGGCGGCAGCGGTCGATGTCGGGCGTCAGGCTTTGCTGTCGGCGCTCGCCATGGGCGGGAGCATGGACGTCTCCCCCGGGCTCATCGCGGGCTACGTCAACCTTGGCCTCTGGGACAAGGCCGAGTATTGGCAGGACCGATGGGAGCGGGGGTCGCCGAACTATCCCGCTCTCCTGTTCCCAGCGGCTGTCACAGACTCGGGCTCGCTGCCCCGGCAGGGGCGCTTTGACGAGGCCATCGCCCTGGTTGACGCGACCTTGGAGGAGCACGAACTCGAAATAGCCGAACTCCCGCTGGAGTTCAAACTGAATTTCGGCACGCTGCAGGCGTTGAGCGGTTCGTACGAGGATGCGATCGGGACGCTCGAGCCGCTGACGGACTCGGGCAAGCCTTTGCGACTTCTTCCCGGGGCCGTGTACGAGATCAATGCGCTCCAGGCCCTCGCCTGGGCCTATCGGGGATCCGGTAACCCAAAGGCCGCAGCTACCATCCTGGACGACCTCGAGAGCGGCTTTCTGCAAGAGCAGGCGGCGGGCCGGCTACATAGCAGCCACATGCGGTACCGGTTCGCCCTGAATGCGCTGCTCGCGGGGTCGGTCGACCTCGCCCTCGACCGCCTGGAGCAGGCGATCGACGCCGGCTGGCGAGATTACTACATGGTGCACAACGACCCCCGCTGGCGCCAGGTCGCTGGCAATTCCCGCTACCTCGAGCTGATGGCGGCCGTCAAGGCGGACCTGGATGCGCAGCGCGCCGAGGTGGAGCGGCAGGATGCGGAGGACGATTTCGTCGCGCGGCTGGACAGCGCCGTGGCCGCGCGCGCCGCTCAGCAACTGAAACGCAACCAGCGGCCATGAAAAGGTCGCAGGAAGCGATCACATCCGCCGATAGCTGAATCCTAAAAAGAACCGCCGGCCAAAAACATCGTAGAGCTGTGGCGCGGTGTTCGATTGCGTCGCGCCGAAGCCAAGTAGCGGCGGCGATTCCTCGAAGACGTTCGACACGCCGCCGTAAACCTCGATGCTGTGACTGGTATCGAAGCGCATGGACAGATCGATGTAATTCCGAGCGCCCGCCTTATCCAGCTCGCTGCGGAAACTCGTGCCGATGACCGCGTTGAGGATATCGATATGGTTATCCAGCTCGTCGATCCATTCCCAGCTCAGCGAAACCGAGACAGGTCCTGAGTAATAGGTGAAGCGAGTACTGGTTCTGTTTTCCGGCATGACGAAATTGCCCGTGCTATTGACGCATAGACCGCCGAAATATCCCGCGCAATCGATGAACGGACTGCCCGGCGTTTCCTGGCGCCCGCTTTCGATCATGTGACTACCGAAGAATCGGATCGCCATCGACGCTTCACCGCCGATCAACGACATGCTCTGCGGGAGCTCACGTTGATAATCGATGATGACATCGACGCCTCGGGCTTTGCTCTGTGCCAGATTGAACTGTGGATTTGTCAACTCAACGATGTCGCCCGAGGGCGCCCGGACGATCGAGCGGCAGAAGTCGCTGTTGATATCGTTTGAATCGAAGCAAAGTGCGATAGCCGCGATGGATGACACGGCTCCGATTGAGTTACCAATCTCGATGTCGTAATAATCGATTGCAAGGGACAGGTCGGGAGCCGTTGCTGGCTGTACAACAATTCCCACAGTGTACGTCTCGGCTTCTTCCGGATCGAGATTCGTGTTGCCGCCCTCCAGGAACACCGTCGCCGGAAAAAAGTCTGCCGCTTCGAAGACACCGATCTGATCGGCCGGGATGCCTTGCGCGATGCAAAGGTCCGCGACGCCGATCGCAACCGGGTCCCGGGAGGCGCTGCATTCATCGGCGAACTGCCCGAGGTCAGCTTCAACGCCTTCGATTGGGATGCGAAAAAGTTCATTGATGTTTGGGGCGCGAGTGGCTCGCTGGTGCATGGCCCGAAAACGCAGACCCTCGAGCGGCGCCCAGTCCACGCCGAACTTCCAGTTCAAGGAGTCTCCGGAAAGCGAGTAATACGAATAACGGAGGCCCGCTTCAATGCCCAGATAGTGGGACAGCCTCGCTTGTGACATCAGCGGCACCAGTGCCTCGGCGTAAATCTCCTTTACATTGAACGCACCGTCGACGCCGCTTTGCGGGAGATAACCGAGAACTCCCCCACCGATAAGATTCGGATCGGAGACGAGTTCACTGGAGAGTTCGCGCCATTCGACGCCGGCTGCAACGGCCACGGTGCCGGCCGGCAACTGCAGCAGATCACCGGTGGTATTCAGCGATACGATTTGCTCCTTGACCGTTTCGGAATCGGCGATATCGACCGCACGCAGGAACAGGACGCCTTCCGGGGAAAGACTCCCATCGCCGAACAGGCTGATTGGAACGCAACCGTCGGAAGGATCAAGGCATTCCCCGCTGTTCGGATCCGCCAGCAGCCCCTCCTGCAGCCGCGACGCGAAGGCGCCGTTGATCAGTTCGTACTCCTTGTCAGTCTCGGAATAACTGTAAGAGACTTCCCAGTCCCAGCCGAAGGCGAACTCGCCGTCGAAACCGGAAACGGCGCGCAAGCTGTCGCTGTCGACGACGCCGATACGCGGACCAACCTCCGACAATCGCCGTAGGATGAAGAAATTCGCGAGGCCGTCGCCGTCCGCGTCCCAGTTATTCGCAGCCAGGCTTTGTTGTTCCGGTGTCAGGGAGGGGTGATCGACGTTAGTCGCCAGAAAATCGCGAATCGGAGACGGCGCCAGTTGCTGAGCGGTTTCGCTCGCGGACCAGGTCAGTTCGCCGAAAAGAACCACGCCGTTCGTGACCGCGTATTTGCCGAACAAACCGCCCATCTTGCGGCGATGCGGTACCTGCAGATAATTCGCTGGCTGAAAATTATAGAGATCGTCGGGATCGACGAATGGCCGCGCCGTACCGTCAGGGTTAAAGATAATTGCGTTGGTCACCCCGATCCCGGGGAGGTCGGTCGGCGGAAAGAAGATCGCGCCGCCAGGTACGGATGGGCTGCCGCCTGGGACAATCTCCCCTGTCGGGCTGGCAAAGTTCTCGCTTAGTGCAACCCGGGTAAATTCCCTGTCGCCCGCCCACACGGCCTCACGATCCTGGAAATTAAGAAATCCCATGATGTGCCCGCGAATGCCATTAACATCGCTGCCGAGCGACAGGTTCGCATCGAGAACGCCGCCGTCGCTGTCGCCGAAAACATCGTATTGCGTGGACAGCTCGACGCCGCTGAACTCGGTATCGAGAATGAAATTAACGACGCCGGAGACGGCATCCGATCCGTAGACCGTGGATGCCCCGCCGGTAACGACTTCCACCCGTTCGACAAGCGCGGACGGAATATTGTTGATGTTCACGGCACCGAATACGTCATGCGGCGCGGCACGCCGCCCGTTCAGCATGACCAATGTTCGCCCGGGACCGAGTCCCCTGAGATCGAGTTGCGCCGCACCGTTAAAAGGGTTATTGCCGGTCCGGTCGAGATTCGGGACCAGCTGTGGCAAATCGCCAACGAGGTCTTCGAGGTTGGTGATGCCGCCAAACGTAATCTCATCGGCGTCAATCGTTGCGATGGGCGAAACAGAGTTGAAATCGCGTCGCTTGATGCGCGAGCCGGTGACGACGATCTCTTCTATGGCGAGAGTTACATCGCCGGCCGCCGCCGGGGCAGCTTCCCGGGATACAGCATTGTTCGCCGCGAAAACGACGGCCGCAATGACCGAGCAGCGAAAAGCAATTTCGCGCGGAACCGGGGCATTGACTTCATTGGGCATGCTCGCCTGCCGGCTCGGAGATCACTCGCCGCACTGATGCTGTCGCAAGTTACCGCAAAGCGTAGCCATTCCGGTGCATTGGCGCAACTAGTATCGAGCTACCGGGTCTGGTGCCTGTCTCAGGCATGCGCTTCGCCTTTACTGACTTGTGCTGCTCAATGTATTACTTCAACGCTCTTGGCTGTGCTAATGAAGGCATTCTCAGTTAACTCAGGAGTGAAATCCGTAATGCCGTCAGACACACGGCCAGAAGCTTCGGCGAAACGGGATGTGCCGTGGGCTGCCAAGATCAAAACAAAAGGTGGCTCGCGGAAGGTGAAGGAGTCACGGTTGAGATCGCCGACTGCCACCCAACGCAGGTCTACGGATACATCGAAGGGAGAGCCGGACACAGAGTCAAAGCAGCCAAGCGTAGTGTTCAGTGTAGCCGAGGCAAGATCCGGACCAGCAACTTGAAGCTCCCCGTCTGCCAATGGGGCAGCGCAGAAGGCATCGGCAAGCTGCGTGGAGGCGCAGGAGTCGAACTGCGAAATATCCAGGAAAGCTTCTGGTGCGAGGGGCGCACTTGGTGGTCCTGGGGGGTCGATAAGTTTAGATTCGGCGTCAACAGCGAAAACGGACACACTGGTGAAGACACATTGAGTCTCGTCGATACTTTCGAAGAGAGCGTCGGCAAAAATACCCTTGAAACGGAAGGTGTCTCCGTATGCTGGCCCTGCTACCGCAATAACTCCAAAAACCACTCCGATCACTGTTGGAAACCATTGCCAAGTCGGCTTGACTTGCCTTTTCATGTCGCACTCCTTACAGAAGTTATGCGCGTGCTTGCTCATTGTCGTCGTCCCCTGTCTGCTAAAGCCCGGGCTCGTGTGGAAACACGCAGCTGGTCGTACGCAAATGCGCTCATCCTATTCGGGCGTAAGGGCCCCGGCAAAAGGCCGCCATCCGATAACACGCTGCAGTACCGACGGGAAAAAAGCGCTACGGCAAGATGATCGTCCCTGACACGGCGATGATCGCGACGCCACCTGCCACCTTCACTCTGCCAGTCGCACTTCCAGTCGCGCCCGCCAACCGGCCTGTCCCGCCGACGATCGTCTGCGTGATCTCCAGGAATTGCGGATTCCCCGGCAGGCCGAATCCGATGTAACCGTGATCTCCTGCCGCTCCCGGGGAATGAAAGTCCGCGAGGTTCCCCTCCTCGATGATCAGGAGCGTGCTGCCATCGTCAAACGTGACGAGTCGCGTTTGACAGCCGACCCCACACGCGCCGAACACCACCTCGGTCGAGCCGTGGCCGAGCTGGGCGACCGTGGCTGTGCCGCAGGATGTTCCCGGCACACAGACAGACGGTGAGGCGTTCGGTCCCCCATACGCTTCGATAAATGTTGCATGGTAGAGGCTGGTCTCGGCTGTGGCAGGGGAGGTTACGGCGAACGATGCGGACGCCACTGCAACGGCGAGTAGCCGCGTTATGTACCCCTTCTTCTCAGAAATATTCATGGCTCGCTCCTTGTCACGCAAATGCGCTTACCCTATTCGGCGTAAAAGCTCCGGCAAACGGCTCACCGCTGGGATCGACGCGGAGGGGTGGCGAGCCAGCCTGGCGGAATGGGGCCGTCTCCGTGCCTGTGCTAGACTCTTTTGCTCTTTCCGGCGTCTGATCGCATTCATGTACGGGCCTGATCATAGTCATGTCCTCGCCGCCATCCGATGTCACAGGCCTCCTCCGCCAATGGGGTGACGGAGATCGACAGGCGCTGGATCGCCTCGTCCCCTTGGTATACGAGCAGCTTCGGCGCCTCGCGCATCAGCGCCTGCGACGCGAGGCCTCCGAACAGCCGCTGAATACGACGGCCCTGGTTCACGACGCCTATCTGAAGCTGGTGGATGTACGCCACGCCCGCTTCCGAGACCGCGCGCATTTCCTTGCGATGGCCTCGCGTGTGATGCGACGCCTCCTGGTCGACCACGCGCGCGCACGACGCGCGGTCAAGCGGGGCAGCGGTGCAGCTGACATGGAGCTTGGCGAAGCGCTGTGGGTGGCGGAACCGTCGTCCGAGGCGTTGCCTGATTTGGACGAGGCGCTGCAGCGGCTCGAGGGGATCGATCAGCGACAATGCCGGATCGTTGAGCAACGGTACTTCGGCGGCATGACACTCGAGGAGACGGCCGAGGCGCTTGAAGTGTCTCTCGCCACCGTGAAGCGCGAGCTGCGTTTCGCGCACGCGTGGCTGGCGGTGGAACTGGGTGCAGCCGGGTCCGCGGGAGGCAAACCTGCGTGAAGCGCTGGTCCGAGCTGAAGGAAACGTTCTGGGGGCTGGTAGACCGCGAGGCGGCAGACCAGGCGAGAGAGCTCGCTGTGCTCGCGTCGTCCGATCCAGAACTGTACCGCCAGGTCGAGGCGCTGCTGGCGGCGGACGCTCGCGGCGAGTCGCTACAGCATTTTCTCGAGTTCGCTCCAGTATTCTCCCCGGAACATCCGACATGCTTCGGACCGTTCGAAATCACGGGGGTGCTGGGAGCCGGGGGCATGGGCGAAGTCTACCGTGCGCGAGATTCCCGGCTGCAGCGTGAGGTCGCCATCAAAGTTCTTCCCGCGGTCTTAGCTGCCGACCGCGAACGGCTGCTGCGGTTCGAACGTGAGGCACGGGTGCTCGCGTCGCTGAATCACCCGCACATCGCGCAGGTTCATGGTCTCGAGGAGTATGACGGTCGGCGGGTGCTTGTGATGGAACTCGTCGAAGGGCCGACGCTCGCAGAGCTGATCACAAGCTATCCGGACGCGCCGATTGCACTCCCGACCGTTCTTTCGATCGCATCGCAGATCGCTGACGGACTGGACGCGGCGCACGAGAAGGGAATCATCCACCGCGATCTGAAGCCGGCCAACATCGCGCTGACCTCAGCGGGAAGGGTCAAGATTCTCGATTTTGGCGTGGCCAGGACCATGGCGGGCGACGCGATGGCGACCAGCACGATCACCGCGATCGATGATGGAATAATCGTCGGAACGCCTGCGTACATGAGCCCTGAGCAAGCGCGTGGTCTCCACATCGATAAGCGTGCGGATATCTGGGCCTTTGGCTGTGTCCTCTACGAGCTGCTCACCGGGCGCCCTCCGTTCACCGAAAAGACGGCCCCGGACACCATCGCTGCGCTGCTTACGCGTCCCCCGGACATGACCGCGCTCCCGGCCGACACTCCACCGGCACTCCGGTCCCTCGTGTGTCATTGTCTCGAGAAGGAGCCGGAGCATCGCCTTGCGAATATCGGTGATGCGCGTATCGAGATCGAGGACCTCTCGAGGCAACCCGCCGAGAAGCGTGCGGGGCAGTTGTCCGGGCCAAATGATCCCCGACCGAGAGCCATCTCGGTCGGCCGGACACCGCTCTGGACTGGCATCGCGGTGGCCGCCCTCGCGCTCTCGGTTGCCGGTTACTTAGCCACGACGATGTACCCGCGGCCGAACGCGCCGCCGGAGAACGCGGCGACCGTTGCTGTGCCGACTGAATCGCCAGTCACGGTGATTGCCTTCGAGAATCGCACCGGCGATGCTGCCCTGGATCCCGTCGGGCAACTCGCAGCCGACGCGATCGCGCAGGAGCTGCCCCTGCTCGATTTCGTGCAGCGGTTTCGTCAGGCTACTGCGCCCGGGCGAGCGTCGAGACGTGGAACGGTCACCGGGGCCTATTACATAGACGGCGCTAACTTGCGCATCCAGGCATCACTCGCAGAACTTGGCGGAACGATGCTGTACTCCATCGAGCCAGCGATAGGCCCGCGCTCCGATCCCGGTAGCGTCGTGGATCTGGTCCGGCAGCGGATGCTCGGGGCGATCGTGACGCACCTCGACCCGTTCTATATCCCTGGCCGCTTCACGCGTCCGCCGCTCTACCGCGCGTACCGCGAGTACCTGGCCGGCATGGACCTGTTTGGAAGCGACAATAGGGGCGCGATGGGGCACCTTCTGCGCGCGATTGAACTGGACCCCGATTTCTTCGCGCCCCGCGAGGCGCTCGCGAGTGTCTATTACAATACGGGCGACGGCGCCCGTATGCTCGAGACCATCCAGCAGATCCTGCCCATGCGCGATCGCCTCAGTCCCGTCGAGCGGCTGCGGCTCGACTGGCTGATCCATATGTCGAGGAACGAGTATCTCGATGGCCTCAGGGCCCTGCGCGAGTCTCAGAAGCTCGATCCGGACAATCTCATTACGGCCTATCTGATCGCGCTCTTCGCGCAGCGCGTCAACCGGCCGCAGGAAGCCCTGGACGCGCTCGCGAAGGTGAACGACGAGTTCTGGGACACCCTGCCAATCGGCTGGTGGCGATACGGTCTGATGACGGTGGCCAATCACATGCTCGGCCGTCATGAGGAGGAGCTCCGAATCGCGAGGCTGGCAAAGGATCTTTTCCCGTCGTCCCTTGTCACCCGAATCGAAGAGGCACACGCGCTCGCGGCTCTCGCTCGCCTGGACGATCTCCGCCTTGCGATTGACGAGGCTCTGGCGCTCGCGACGACGAACGATTTGACTGTGTCGTTGCTGACTAGCACGGCGGGCGAGTTGCGCATACATGGCCACCCGGACGAGGCATTGCGATTGGCGACGCGTGCTGTCGCCTGGTGTCGAAGCCGCCCGCCCGCACAGCAGGCCAGCGAAGGCAACCGGTGGGCATTTGCGAAGGCGCTGTACGCGGCAGAGCAGTGGACCGAGGCTCAGCAGTTAGTCGTCGAGCTGATGATCACCCAGCCCGAAAGCAGGGAGTACCTGGGGCTTGCCGGATCCATCGCGGCCCGTCTCGGCGATCGCGATCTTGCACTGAAGCATTCAGCGGGGCTCGTGGACCTGCGCGGCGAGTCGGATGGCACTGTCCCGCTTTTCCGGGCGCGGATTGCAGCAATTCTGGGAGACCATGAGGAGGCGATTAACTTCCTGCGGGATGCACTCGCAGAGCGTACACCCTACGGCTTTGCATGGCTCCACCGCGAGGGGGACCTCCAGCTGTTGCGTGGCTTCGCGCCGTACGACGAATTGATGCGGCCGAAGGGATAAGAGTTCAAGAGATTTGAGCTCGTGCGAGCTTTGACATGCACAAAGCCTCCCGCGCGCAAGCAGCTCGCCAGCGTCAACGAATGCAGCTGCTGATCGGACCAGCCAAACGTTCACGAATCGTGCGTCTGCGCAGGCCGTCCAAACGCATTCCCGACAACTTCTGATCCCCATGGCATAATCGCTGCCTTTGTAGTATCCGCAACGCAAGCTCTGTTTATGTCATCCCCCGTTCGCAAGATTCTGGTCAGCAGCGCCCTCCCCTACGCCAACGGCTCCATCCACCTGGGCCACATGGTGGAGTACGTGTATTCCGACATCTGGGCGCGCTTCCAGAAACTGCGCGGCCATGCATGCACCTACGTTTGTGCCAGCGATGCGCACGGCACGCCGATCATGATCAAGGCGCGCGAGGAAGGGATTACGCCGGTCGAACTCATCGAGCGCGTATCGAAGGAACAGCAAAGGGATCTCGAAGCCTTCGGCATTGCGTTCGACAACTTTCATTCGACGCATTCGGAGGAAAACGAGCAACTGGTGGGGCGCATGTACCTGGCATTGCGGGGCGCAGGGCACGTGTATGCGAAAACGATCGAGCAGGCGTACGACGCAACGGAAAAAATGTTCCTGCCGGACCGTTTTGTGCGCGGAACCTGCCCGCGCTGCGGCAGCGAAGATCAGTATGGGGACGCCTGCGAGATCTGCGGGGCGACGTATTCGCCGAACGACCTCATCAATCCTGTATCGGTCCTGTCAGGCACCAAACCGCTGTGGAAGGAATCGGAGCATTATTTCTTTCGCCTGAGCGAGTTCGGCGACCGGCTGAGGGAATGGATGAAGTCGGCGTCGCTGCATCACTCGATCACGAGCAAGCTGGAGGAATGGTTCGAGGCCGGGCTCAAGGACTGGGATATCTCGCGCGATGCGCCCTACTTCGGTTTTCTCATCCCGGGCACCGAAGACAAGTACTTCTACGTCTGGCTCGACGCGCCGATGGGTTACGTCGCAAGCTTCCTGAACCTGTGCCACCGCCGGACAAACCTCGATTTCGACGAGTACTGGATGCCGGGGCACGATACCGAGGTGTATCACTTTATCGGCAAGGACATCGTGTACTTTCATACGCTGTTCTGGCCGGCGGTGCTGGACGGCGCCGGGTTCCGCACGCCGACCAGCGTGTTCGCGCACGGCTTCCTCACGGTCAATGGCAAGAAGATGTCGAAATCGCGCGGCACCTTCATCAACGCACGCACCTATCTCGATCACCTCGACCCGAATCACCTGCGCTATTACTACGCCGCCAAGCTCGGCCCCGGCATGGACGACATCGATCTCAACTTCGACGATTTCGTGGCGCGCGTCAATTCGGATCTGGTTGGAAAGCTCGTCAACATCGCGAGCCGCTGCTCAGGATTCATCAGCAAGCGCTTCAACGGGCGTCTCGCCGCGAGACTCGAGGATCCCGGGCTGTATGACGAGTTCGCCGCCGCGTCGGAGACGGTCGCGGGTCATTTCGAGGCCCGGGAATATTCCAAGGCAATACGCGCCATCATGGCGCTGGCCGATCGGGCGAACCGTTACATCGAGGACAGGAAGCCCTGGGCGATGGCCAAAGACGACGACCAGCAGGAAAACGTGCATCTCGTCTGTACGCAGGGCCTGAACTTGTTTCGAGTACTGGCCATTTACCTGACGCCCGTCATCCCCGGGGTGGCGGAAGATGCCCAGACTCTGTTCGGCGAGGGTCCGTGGCTGTGGCAGTCGGCCGCGACGCCGCTTCTCGGTAACGACATCGCCACTTACAAGCCGTTACTGACCCGCGTCGATTCGCGGCAGGTTGAAAAGATGATCGAGCAATCGAGAGAACCCGCAGCGGAAACCGCTGCCGAACCGGAAACTCCTGAAATCTCGATCGAGGATTTCATGAAAGTCGATCTGCGAATCGCCCGAATCGTCGGCGCGGAACCCGTCGAGGGCGCCGACAAGCTGCTCCGGCTGACGCTCGACCTCGGCGCCGGCCAGCGCACGGTTTTTGCCGGCATCAAGGCGGCCTACGCCGGCCAGGATCTGGTCGGGCGACACGTCGTTGCCGTCGCCAATCTGAAATCCCGGAAAATGCGATTCGGGACCTCGGAGGGCATGGTGCTCGCTGCCGGGCCGGGCGGCGAGGACATCTTTCTGTTATCCCCCGACGACGGCGCACTCCCCGGAATGCGGGTCAAATAGCGCCGGCCGCAGCAAAGCCGGGAAACTGCGGCGGCGCGACGCGCGCGAGCCAAGGCTCTACAATAAGGGTCTGACAAACCGGCTCGGCCGGGCACTCCATAACCTTTCATCCGCCATGCCGCGTTCCGGCTAAACGATGCGGGCAACCCAATGACTGACCTCATTCTCATATTGGTTGCGACGGTACTGGTCAACAATTTCCTGTTGGTCAGGTTCCTCGGGCTGTGCCCTTTCCTCGGCGTCTCGCGCAACCTCGAGGCAGCATTCGGCATGTCGCTCGCGACCGCTTTCGTGCTGACGCTGTCCTCGGCGGTGAGTTACCTGCTGCACGAGTACCTCCTCGTGCCGCTGGATCTCGAATACCTGCGGACGATCAGCTTCATCCTGGTGATCGCCGCCAGCGTGCAGTTCACCGAGATCATGGTGCGACGGCTGAGTCCTCTGCTGAACGAGGTGCTCGGCATCTACATACCGCTCATCGCCACCAATTGTGCCGTTCTGGGTGTCGCGCTGCTGAATGTTCAGGAGGCCAAGGGCTTCGCACAATCCGTATTCTTCGGCTTCGGCGCCTCGGCGGGATTCGCGCTCGTGCTGGTCATGTTCGCAGCGGTGCGCGAAAAGCTCATTTCCGCCGACATCCC
>Ga0302046_10003745_pt1 | contig 13664 bp, 11 predicted proteins | sample RVTome_11_FD_200261 | JGI IMG/M metagenome (GOLD analysis project Ga0302046, IMG submission 200261) | Soil microbial communities from uranium-contaminated site in the Upper Colorado River Basin, Wyoming, United States - RVT147D111 (version 2) ...
TTTGTCGGAACGGCGACTGGATTTCGGCCGGCTCGAGGGTGAACTCAACCTGGCGCGCGAACGCCTTCAGAGTGCGAGTACACGCCGGCAGCGGGCCCAGGAAGAACGTGAACAGGCGGAGCGCCGCGCCGCACAGGCGCAGTTCGAATTGGATGCGGCCGGGGAGGAGCGCGAGGCCGCGCGCACGGCACGCCACTCCGTGCAGATCGAGCTGGATCTCCGTGCGGCCACGGAAGACGAAACGCGCGAACGATTGGTCACCCAGCGCGGCCGCGTGCGAGATCTCGAAGAGGCCTTGCAGCGTCACGGCGAGGCGGCGCGTTCCCTGGCGGGCGAACAGCAGGCGTTGGAGCGTGAGACGGAGGATCTTCGCGCGCAGGAGGTCGAGGTCACCGAACGCGCACGCCATGCACAGCGGCGGGTCGAGGAGTTGCGCAGTCAATTGGCAGAGGCACAGCGTGCCCTGGAAGCCGCCGCCGCGGAGGATCAACGAGCGACGCATGCGTTGGACACCGCACGGCATCGCGTGGCCGCGGCCCGCGAGCACGAAGCGGAAACGGCGTTGCGGCGCCGTGGTGCTGATGAGCGGGTCACGCAGCTGCGCGCACGGCGGGAGGTCCTGGAGTCGCTGGAACGCGACCGGGAGGGATTGGCGCCGGCCGTCAAACGACTGCTCGACGTGTGTGACACTTGGGAGCCGGATACCGTGCTCGGCCCCTTGAGCGATTTCGTCTCGCCGCGGGCGGAAACGGCGCGGCTGGCCGAGCAACTGTTGGGCGAGTGGCTGCACGCGGTACTGGTCCGCGATGATGCGGCGATCGATGCGGTCAAGGCGTGGCATCGGGACACGCAGCCCGGTCCCATCCTCCTCCTGCCCGTGACGCCTGGTCCCGCCGGCGACAATCCGGATCCCGGAATGGATCTGGACCTCGATGTCGCGGACGCGGCGCGGGGGTGGATCCATGCCCTGCTCGCCGGCCACCGCCGCATCGATGAACACGGAACCGGCATCCGCCGCGCCAACGGCGCCGTGTATCTCCCAGGCCAGGACGACGGAGGTGGACCGCTCGCCCGCCGCGCGGAGTTGGATCAGATCAGAGCGGATGCCGAGGCGGCCATCCACGAGCTGGAGACGGTCGAGCGCCAAACGCAGGACGCGGCGAACGCCTTCCGCACCGCGGAACAGCAGCTCACCGAGATCGGCGAGGCGGCCGAAAGCGCTCGCCACGCCTTCCAGGAACGGCGCAGCGAGGCGGAAGAGGCCGGGCGGGAGATGCAGCGCGCGGAACGCGATCAGGGTGAAGCCGACGAGGTGCGCCAGCGCATTGCCGAACGCATCGCGGATCGGGAACACCGCGTGGAGACCCTGCGGACCGACCGCACCGGACACGAGGAGGCACGCGGCCAGGTCGCCATCGATCTGCACCAGGAGCGGCAACGGCTCGCCAACTTCGAGGCCGAACAGGAAGCGGCGCGCGAACGCCGGGTGCACTGGCAGGTGGAGGAGGCCCAGGTCACGGCCCGAGAGACGGCCGCCGGCGAACGCGAGACGCGCGCGCACACCGCGCTCACCGAAGCGACGGCGGAGATGGGACGCCTGGACGAGGAACTCCATGAGATCCGCCAGACGACTGAGGAGCTGGATCGCCAGATTGCCGACGGTTCGGACACGCTGAGCGAGCGGCGCGTCGAGATCCACGAGCTGGAAACCGCGGCAGCTGATGCGGAACGCGCGGTCGGTCGTGCGGAAGAGGCTCTGCGAGCCGCCGAGGAGGAGATGCAGAAGGCACGCAATACCGTGCAAGCGCTATCCGACCGGTACCATCAGCTCGAGTTGGAGCACACCGAGGTAGGCGGCCGCCGGCAGGCCCTCATCGAACGCATCGAGGGGGAATGGAACAAGCCGCTCGACCACCTCCTGGCCAAGGCTGAGCCCCTCGAGGGCGAATCCGAGACGCTTCGCGAAGAAGCAACCCGACTGAAAGATGCGATCGACGCGATGGGGCCCGTCAATCCCCTCGCCGCGCAGGAATACGAGGAGGAGAAAAATCGCCTCGATTTCCTGCAGACCCAACGCGAGGACTTGATGGACGCCCGAACGTCGCTACTCCACTCACTGCGTGAGATCGACCAGACGGCGCGTCAGATGTTCGTCGAGACCTTCGAGGCCATCCGGGAGCACTACCAGCGCGTCTTCCAAACGTTGTTCGAGGGAGGCGAATGCGACCTGAGTCTCGCGGATTCCAGCGATCCGTTGACGAGCGAGATCGAGATACGCGCGGCACCACGTGGCAAACGGACTCAGCGTATTCATTTGCTCTCGTCCGGTGAGCGGGCGCTCGTCGCGATCAGCCTCCTCTTTGCGATCTACCTGGCCAAACCGAGCCCATTCTGTCTGCTGGACGAGGTGGATGCACCGCTCGATGACGCCAACGTGCAGCGGTTCATCCGGCTCTTGACGGAGTTCAAGGCGGACACGCAGTTCATCGTCATCACGCACAACCCCCGTACGATGCAGGTGGCAGACGCCGTGTACGGCGTCACGATGCAAGAGCCGGGTGTCTCGACGATCGTCGGCGTCCGACTCGGGGAGCATGCGGGAGTGTGACGATGAGCGGACAGTTGGACGGGCGGACAGGCGGACAGTGACGTGGAGTTGACCGTTCTGGGGAGCGGGACCGTCGCACCTACTGCGCATCGCGTGGCGCCGGCACACTGGGTGGCCACGTCCGACCTGCGCCTGCTCATGGATTGCGCGGCCTCCCTCGGAATACCGTGGCACCGGATCACCCACCTGGCCATCACGCATTTTCACGTCGACCACTGGGGCGAGGTTCCCCATCTGCTGTTCGCGTTGCGTTGGGGCGTCGAGCCGGCGCGCAAAGACCCGTTGCCCGTGATCGCACCAGCGGGGTTCAGCGAACGTCTCCAGTACCTCGCCAGTGCATACGGTGATTGGGTTCGTGATCCGGGCTACCCACTCGACATCCACGAGATCGCTGGCGGGGAGTCTGCACAACTGACCGACGCGGTCACCATCGAAGCGTATCACACGCCCCATACGGACGAGAGTCTAGCATACGCGGTTCGAGAGGGCGACCGCCGACTAGTGTATACCGGAGATACAGGACCAAGCGAGGAACTTGGGAAGTGGGCGCGAGGCTGCGACCTGCTCCTCTGTGAATGCTCGCTCCCCGATGACCGCGCGACCGACATACATTTAACGCCGCGGCAGGCGGGTCAGCTGGCGCACGGTGCCCACGCGGGACGCTTGGTACTGACCCATTTCTATCCGCCGGTCGAGGCCGTCGACGTGATCTCGGAAGCGGGGTCCGCCTATGGCGGACCCGTGCACATGGCACAGGACGGCGACCGGTTTACCATCGGGGCGTAACCGTATGCTGGTCGTGATGCGACACGACGCGACGCCCGATCAGATCGATCGGGTCGTCGCCGTCATCGAAGAACTGGGATACGCAGCGCGTCCCATGCCGGGAGCGCAGCGCACGGCGGTTGGGATCGTCGGGAACGACGGGCGGATCGACGCGGCGCGCCTGAGCGCGCTCGACGGCGTGCGCGATATCCTCCACGTCAGCCAGCCGTATCGACAGGTCTCGCGCGAATGGCGGCCCGACGACACCGTCATTCGGATGGCCGGGGGGGTGAGCGTTGGGGACGTAGACATCCCGATCATCGCGGGGCCGTGTTCGGTTGAATCCGAAGACCAGATCGTCGATATCGCCCATCAGGTGCGGGCGGCCGGCGCCACCATGCTCCGCGGCGGCGCATTCAAACCTCGTTCATCGCCGTACGCCTTTCAAGGCATCGGTCCCGAGGGTCTCAAGCATCTGGCGCGGGCCCGCGCGGAAACCGGGCTGCTGGTCGTGACGGAGGCGATGGATCCGGACGGCGTCGAATTGGTAGAAGAGTATGCAGACGTCATTCAGATCGGGGCCAGGAACATGCAGAACTATTCACTACTGCGCCGGGTGGGCCAATCGCGCAAACCGGTGCTGTTGAAGCGCGGTCTCGCAGCAACCATCACCGAATGGCTGCTCTCGGCCGAGTACGTGTTGGCGGAGGGCAATCAGCAGGTGATTCTGTGCGAGCGCGGTATACGGGGTTTCGATCCAAGTACCCGCAACGTGTTTGACCTGACGGCTATCCCGGTCGCCAAGCGCGCGTCACATCTGCCGATTATCGCCGATCCGAGCCACGGTACCGGTGCGCGGGACCTGGTCATTCCCATGGCCCGCGCCGCGATAGCCGCCGGAGCGGATGGTCTCATGGTGGAGGTACACGTCGCGCCCGAACAGGCGTTATCCGACGGCGCGCAGAGCATGTATCCGCATCAGTTCGCGGATCTCGTGCGTCAGATCCGCCGGGTCGCGGACGCCATCGGACGGCGCGTGGCCACTCCCTCATCCGCACCGGCCGCAACGTGATCGGGTTTCGGATCATCTGTGGCGGCGCGGCATTACTGGCGGCCGGGCCGGGCGCGGTGCACGCTCAGGGAAGCGCCGCCGCGGTGCTCGCGCGCGCGCAAACCGCGTACGACCAGACCACCACCCTGCGCGCGCAGTTTCGGCAAATGATCGACAATCCCATGTTGGGTGAGCCGGAACCCTCGTACGGAACGCTGTATCTTTCGCCGCCGGATCGCTTCGCCATGCGATTCAGCGACCCAGAGGGGGATCGGATCGTCGCGGACGGTGAGTGGCTGTGGTTGTACACGCCGTCCACCACCCCAAATCAGGTGATCAAACAACCGGTACCGTCCGCCGGCGCGGCCACGCCAAACTTATTTGCACAGTTCGTCGACCGCCCGCTCGAACGCTATGCCGCGTCCTACGTCGGAAGCGAAACCGTCGATGGCGTTCGTACTGACCGCGTGCGCCTCGTGCCACGGGTGGAGGGACTCCCCTTTCGGGAAGCCACGATTTCCGTGTCGCAGGCGAACGGTTCGCTCAAAAAGCTGGACCTGGTCGAAGAGTCGGGGCAGCGGCGGACGCTGGTGTTTCTCAGCTTGGAGACCAACATTCCGATTCCGGCCCGCGAATTGATCTTCCGCCCACCTGCGGGCGTGCGGATCGTCGAGCCGTAGGCTATCGCGAGGCGATCTCGAACAACTCGCGGGCGCTGTCCGCCTGTTGGAGGAGGTCGATGGCCCGCCTCACCACCGGATCGTCCATCGTTCGCTCGCGCATCTCCGCCTCGGTGCCGAAGGCGTACCGCAGGATCTGATACCGGAGCTGCCGATCGACGGCTTGGGCAGCGGCATTCCAGACTGGGCCGGGGACGTTCACTCCACGTGCTCGTAAGCCGCGAAGGATCTCACCGCGCATCACCGGAGTGACAACCACGCTGTCCCCTTCTTGATCCCGCGCTTCATACTCGACGGCGTAGGTCGCGATGACGTCGCGGAGAGCCTGAACGTCGGCGCCTAGCGCCCGGCTCAACTCCCCCTCGACCGTATCGTCCAGTTCCTCCGACACATCGACATCCGGCCGGATCCCGCCTCCACCGGTGAGATGTCGGCCACCGAAGGTTCGGAATACCTCGCTCGAATCGGCGGACGTGGAGTCATTCGGCAGGCCGTCGTGCCGCTGGATGGATCGGCCAACGGGCGTATACCACCGACCCGTGGTGAGCTTCAAGGCTTCCGCCCGCCCCAACGGAAACACGGTTTGTACGAGTCCCTTGCCGAAGGTCCGAGTGCCAAGCAGCAGCGCGCGGTCATGATCTTGGAGTGCTCCGGCGATGATCTCCGCCGCGCTGGCCGTGTACTCGTTGACCAGCACGATCAACGGCATGTCGCTCCAGCGTTCGGGCTCGGATGCCGAATATTCCCGAGACGCGAGCATCGCGCGGCCACGGGTCTCGACGACTTCGGCTCCATCTCGAAGGAAGAGGTCAGAGACCGCGATTCCCTGATCCAGGATCCCGCCGGGATTGAGTCGCAGATCGAGAATCAGGGTCTGCGCGCCCTCGCCACGAAGCCGTTCGACCGCCTCGACCACCTCCTCCGCGGACTTCTCGCTAATCAGCTCGAGCCAGACGTATCCGACCCGGTCCGCCACCAGCTGCGAATGCCGCACGGAGCTGACGTGGACGGACGCTCGTGACAACACAAAGGGGAGCGTCTCGCCGACACCGGCCCGGGCTATCTCGAAGTTCACGACCTCGTTCTCCCGGCCGCGCATCTGGGAGACCGCGCGATCAACGGTCCACCCATGCGTCGATTGCCCATTGATGGCCACGATGCGGTCACCGGGAAGGATCCCCGCGCTGTCGGCGGGCGTGCCCGCGATGGGACTCACTACCGTGATCCAACCGTCGCTCGATTCGATCCGGATACCGACGCCGCTGTAATTGCCGGTGGTATTGAGGGTCAGTTCGCGAAGATCTTCCGTGCGGAGAAAGGCCGTGTACGGATCGGCCAGGTTGCGCAGCATCCCGTCGATGGCGAGGTCGTACAGACCGCTCTGGGAGAGCGAATCCACGTAGAAGGACGCAACCCGATCGATGGTTTCGTCGAGGAGGCGGGCGTTCTCGTAAACGACTTCGGATTGAGGAGCGCGGCGCTGCATGAGCCACGCTCCAGCCAACAGCGCGACACCCAGAACCAGCCCCATCCACAGCAGATTGCTTCGACCGCTCACCAATCCGTTCCTCCGCTATTCGGCCCTGGGTTCAACCCGTGCCCCAGGGAAATGTTTCGCGATTCGGCGTTCGATGATGTCCATCGCCTCGGATGCGACCGCCGCCGCCGTCCGATCCGCCGAGAGGTGTTCGATGGTTGGTCCCTGCATCGTACGAAAGGCGCGTGCCACCCGCTCGTGCAACCCGTCGTCCTCCTGCTCCATGCGGTCCAGTTCCTTGCCCTGCGCCGACTGACGCGCCCTGCCCACACTCACCGGAATGTCGAGGAGCAATGTGAGGTCGGGCGCCAACCCTCCGGTGGCCAACCGATTGGCCGCCAGCACCGCTTCCCGGGGCAGTCCGCGACCTTCGATCTGGTAGGCAAAGGTCGAGAGTTCATATCGATCGCTGACGACGATTTGGCCGCGTGCAACGGCCGGGCGAATCACCTGGGCCACGAGATCCGCTCGCGCAGCGAGTATAAAGAACAACTCGGCAAGGGGGCTGGCGGATAGATCGGGATCGAACGCACCGCGCCGTGCCAGTTCGGCGGCCGGTGTGCCGCCGGGCTCACGGACCGGAACGACATCACCGCCCTCGGATCGCAACCGCTCGACGATGCGCGCCACCAGTGTGGATTTCCCGGCCCCATCCGGACCATCCACCACGATGAACACCCCGTCGGATTCGCTCATCCGTTGCGCGCGAGGAGGTAGCGGTCGCGGCCGAACAGATCCGGTTCGATCCGGACATCCCGCAAACCGGCGTCCCGCGCGAGGGCGGCCGCCTGGTCTCCTCGCCGTGCGTCGATCTCGAGGACAAGCGTACCGCCATCGGCCAGGTGAGGCACCGCGCCCGCGCAGATAGCGGCGATGTGCGTCATCCCGTCATCACCGCTGACGAGCGCGATGCGCGGTTCGTGGCATCGCACCGAGGGATCCAGGAGTTGGTATTCGTCCCGGGCAATGTACGGCGGATTGGAGACGATGAGGTCGAATTGCTCACCGGCAACGGGCGTCCACAGATCGCCCTCGCGCCATTCGATGACGGTCTGCGGCGCTACCACGTGCGCATTCGCACGGGCGAGATGCAAGGCCCCGGGACAGATATCGGTACCAACGAGACGGGCAAAGGCGCCCTCCACCGCCAGACTGATAATGATCGCTCCGCTTCCAACGCCGATCTCCAGGACGTGACATTCCGGCCGCGTATCTGCCTCCGCCAATACGCGGTCGACCAGTCCCTCGGTTTCCGGGCGTGGAATGAGGACGCGAGCATCGACGGCGAGCGTGACGTGCCGGAAGGCCGCTCGACCCGTCACATAAGCGGCCGGCACGCCCCGGGAGCGGGCGCCCGCCGCCGTCAGGAACCGCTGTGCCGCCGCCTCGGATATGGCGGCCGCGCGCCCGAGCCACGTTGCACCGGCCGTGGTATCGTGCAGAACGCTCCACAGCTGTAGGGCTTCATCCCGGGGGTCGGAGATACCGGCATCGCGGAGCATGTCCTCCGCCGTCCGGAGCAGACTCGCGACGCTGGGAGCGGCGGCCACGTCAGACGCGTTCACGTTCCTGCTCGTACACGGATCGCAGTTCATCGACGACCTCATCCAGATCGCCGTCCAGAATCTCGTGCAGTCGGTGGAGGGTGAAGTTGATGCGGTGATCGGTCACGCGGCTCTGGGGAAAGTTGTACGTGCGAATCTTGGCGGATCGATCCCCCGTCCCCACCATCGCGCGGCGCTCACGACTGCGTTCGGCCTCGCGTTGGGCCAACATGCGATCCAATAGGCGAGCACGAAGGACCTCCATCGCCTTGAGCTTGTTCTGGAGCTGGGATTTTTGGTCCTGGCATTGCACGACCAGTCCGGATGGCATGTGCGTGATGCGCACCGCACTGTCGGTGGTGTTGACGCTCTGTCCGCCCGGACCGGATGAACGGAAGACGTCGATCTTCAGGTCTTTGTCTTCGATCTTGACGTCGACGTCCTCGGCCTCCGGCAACACCGCCACGGTGGCGGCGGAGGTGTGAATGCGGCCCTGCGCCTCAGTTGCGGGAACGCGTTGAACGCGGTGGACTCCGGACTCGTGACGCATGCGTCCATAGACCTCGTTCCCACGCAGCTTGAACACCGCTTCCTTCACACCACCGACGTTGCCTTCGGATAGGTCGATCAGCTCCAACCGCCAGCCGCGGCGCTCCGCATAGCGCTGATACATGCGTAGCAGATCACCCGCGAAGAGGGCGGCCTCATCACCGCCGGTCCCAGCGCGGATCTCCATGATGGTGTCGCGATCGTCGAAGGGATCCGGAGGAACGAGCAGGATGCGCAGCTGCTTGTCCGCCCGTTCGATCTGGGTGGCGAGCTGTTCGACGTCCCCTCTGGCGAGGTCCGCCAGCTCGGGATCCTGATCGTTCGACATCTCGCGCGCCTGTGCGATTTCGTCGCGCAGCTTGTCCAGCCGTTGCGCCACCCGGCGGATAGCATCCAGCCGGGCGTGTTCGCGCCCCAACTCTCTGAGCTTTGCCGGGTCGGCCGCTACGGCGGGGTCGGCCAGACGCCGTTCGACCTCCTCGACGCCGGCCAGCGCGGCCTCGAGCCGCGCTTCCACGGTTACGCCCCCTGGGCGCCCGTCTGCTGGTACCGCTGCCGGAAGCGCTCCACTCGGCCGGCGGTGTCAACCAGCTTCTGCCGGCCCGTGAAGTACGGGTGGCACTGGGAACAGATCTCGACGTGGATCGACGGGTTGGTCGAGCGGGTTTCGAACGTATTCCCGCACGCACACTGTACAGCGGTGCGCTGGTATTTGGGATGAAGATTGGCCTTCACTTCGAGCACTCCAAGACGATTAGTGGCAAGCGTGGAAATATAACGGGGACATGGATTTGGCAGCAAGGACCCCGGAGCTCCTTCAATTGACAGGAAATCCGGGCGCCACTAATGTGTGGTTCGCCGACACCCCGAAGACTGCCCGGCCGGCATGGGGCGTCTTCGACCCGAGCCCCCCGACAGAGCGAGTTCGGCCCATGTCCGTGGCCAAAACCCTGCGCGACGTTCCGCTGTTCTCCAAAGTGCGCGATGAAGACATCGCGCGTATCGCGGAAGCCGCGCGCGAACGCATGTACCCCAAGAACAGCGTGATTGTGTTCGAGGACGACCCGGGCGACGCCATGTACGTCGTGTTGACCGGGAACGTGAAAGTGGTCCTCACCGGAGACGACGGGCGCGAAGTGATTCTGGCCACACTGGCAGCGGGGGAGTTCTTCGGTGAGATGTCCTTGATCGACGATGAGCCACGTTCGGCGCACGTCATTGCGATGGAGGACGCGCGACTACTCGTTCTGCGCCGCGAAGACTTCCAGCGCATTCTCAATGAATCGCCCAGAATCGCCATCGGCCTGTTGGACGCCCTTTGCAAGCGGTTGCGCCAGGCCGATCAGAAGATCGGAGGTCTGGCCTTGCTCGACGTGTCCGGTCGCGTCGCCCGGCTGCTCATCGAGATGGCGGACGAGCATGACGGTGTCACCGTGACCAATCGGATTCCTCATCACACCATCGCACAGATGATCGGCTCGAGTCGAGAGACCGTGTCCCGGACGATGAGCAACCTCTCAGAACAGGGGCACATCGAACTCACCCGCAAGACCATTCGGATCAAGAACCGGGCGGCGCTCGAAGCAGCCGCCGGCCGCGGGTGAGGCATCTCACACGGGTGTCGTGACCCTATGCATGGCAATGACTTACGCGTCAGGTGCATCTTATCTGAGCTGAGGCGCCGGGCGTAAACATGGGCTATCGGGTCACCATTTGGGGTACACGGGGGTCGATCCCCACGCCCGGTCCGGGCACGACTCGGTACGGGGGGAATACGCCGTGCGTGACCCTCCAGCACGTTCCCGACGACGGCGGGCTGGTGATCCTGGACGCGGGAACGGGGATGCGGGAATTGGGCCTCGGCCTGACCGGGAACGGCCGCGGGGCGGTGGTGGCGGATCTCCTGCTCAGTCATACCCACTGGGATCACATACAGGGGTTGCCCCATTTCGCACCTTTCTTCGCGGCGGGCAACACCATCCGCATATGGGGCGCCCGCCAGGCCCAGACGGACCTGGAAGACATCATACGGGAGCAGATGAAACCCGTAGTGTTTCCAGTCCCGCTGGACCAGGTGGCAGCTTCCCTGGCGGTGCACCATGTGGGACCGGGCGAATTCACGGTCGAAGGGTTTCGAGTCCGGGCGATGCAGGTGAGGCACCCGGGCGTCACGCTCGCCTACGCGCTCACCCCCACATCGGGTGGCAAGACTCTCGCGTACGTGTCCGACAATGAGTTGTCGGGGGGATCGTACGCGGTTGATCCGGGATGGCGTGGAAAGTTCGTGGAGTTCCTGGATCGGGTAGATGTCCTGATTCACGACGCCATGTACAGTCCGGACGAGCTACCACGGTACGTTGGTTGGGGCCACTCCTCCAACCTGGAAGCCGTGGAACTCGCTGTCGAAGCGAGAGTTAGCAAGCTCGTACTTTTCCATCACCGGCCGGAACATGAGGACGGCACAATAGATGCGATGTTAGAGCAGGCTCAGGGAGCCGCAGCGAAGCATGGCGGCGGTCTGCAAGTCGTGGCAGCACATGAAGGAATGAAGCTCGATCTCTAACGGAGGAAAGCGAATGCGGTGGCGCACACTGTTGGCATTGGCCCTCGTCACCGGCGTAGCCTCGATAGACGCGGTGGCCCAGGACAACCGGCCCGGAGTGGCCGTGATGTCGTTCTCGAACGGCGGTTCCTATGGCCAGGACGCGGAGGTGTTTGACGCGCTGGAAGTCGGTCTGCAGCAGATGCTGCTGACGGAGCTCTCGCAGAATTCCAACCTGCGCATTGTTGAGCGAGGGCGTCTCAATGAGTTGCTGGCGGAGCAGGATCTCGCGGCCGAGGGTCGCGTTGACGCGAACACGGCTGCCCGCATCGGCAGACTCGTCGGTGCGCGCTACGTGGTGTTGGGCGGATTCATCGACTTCTACGGTGATTTCCGGATCGACTCGCGAGTCGTCAACGTCGAGACCGGTGAGATCGTGAAGACCGAGCGCGTGCGCGACAAGCGCGAACAGCTCTACGACCTGGTCGTCGATCTTTCCGGTCGCATCACGGCCGGCCTCAATCTTCCCACCCTGCCCGCGGAGGTTCGGGAGGCACGCGAGGAGCGGGAGATTCCCACGGAGGCGCTCGAGCTGTATTCCCGCGCCCTGTTCTATCAGGACCGTGGCTTGAATGACCGGGCGATACAGCTCTTCCAACGGGTCGAGAGCGAGTTCCCGCAATTGACCGAAGCCTCGGAGGCGCTGCGCCAGCTCGGCGCGTCGTGACGCGTTTCCTCAACCGAATGTCGGAGCAGTTTCTCGGGCGCGCCGCCACCCGAACGGGTGCAGCGGCGCGTTCAGTATTTTATCCGAACTCATGAAGTATCGTCTGCTGCATACGAAGGACTTCGACCGCGGCCGCATCGCCCGGGCGCTGGCAACCGATCAGGTCGAGACGGTGGTCGTCGAGAGACCGTCAGACCTGTCGGTCGATTCAGGCCCGACGGTCTTGGTTCTGGATCCGAATTCCCGCGATGCGTTCGCCCGGGATGTGGCAGGTTTCGTCGAGCGAGGCGGTAGCCTCGTCTTGCTTGGCGACTCGGCGGAGCAGGACGTCCCGCAGGAAATTCCCGAGCACCTCGTCACCGCGTACGTCCCATCGAACCACTCGATCCGCCAACTGCTGATCGCGCTGCGATCCGGATTCCGCGATGCGGCCGGACGACTGGAGGCCACGCGCCTCAGACGGGAGGCGGAACAGCGAACGGACGAAGTGAGCGAGCTGACGCGCATCGGGATGCTGTTGAACACCGAGCGAGACTACGACGCCCTGCTCGAGCGTATTCTCTACCAGGCCCGCCGGATCACCGGCGCGGATGCCGGAAGCCTCTATCTCATCGAGGAACCCCGCCCCGATGACGTGAACTTCGTGACCGACGACGGAAAGCCGGGCACGCGGCGCTTGGTGTTCAAGCTCCCGCAGAATCATTCGCGGCCGGACATTCCCTTCAGTGAGTTCACGATCCCTATCGATCACAGCAGTATTGCCGGGTACGTTGCCAGCACCGGCGAGCCGCTCACCATCGACGACGCATACTTTCTGCCACCGGACGTCGAATACACGTTCAACCGGTCCATCGACGCCACATACAACTACCGGACCAAATCCATCCTCACCATCCCGATGATCGATCACAACGATGACGTCATCGGCGTGTTGCAGCTTATCAATCGAAAACGGGACTTCGACGCGAGATTGGACTCACAGGACGATTTCGACCGTCAGGTCATTCCGTTCAGCCAACGGACGGTGGATCTCGTCTCCTCGCTTGCCGGTCAGGCCGCCGTCTCAATCGACAATCGCCGTCTCATCAACGGCATCGAGGAGTTGTTCGAGGCATTCGTCAAGGCGGCGGTTCACGCCATCGAGCAGCGGGACCTTCCGACGCGAGGTCATTCGGGCCGAGTCGCGGATATGACCGTGGCCCTCGCGGAAACGGTGGATGGCGTCTCCACGGGCCCTTATGCGGACCTCACTTTCACGCGTGACCAGATCAAGGAGATCCGGTACGCCGGGCTGCTCCACGACTTTGGTAAGGTGGGCGTGCGCGAGCGGGTGCTCGGGAAGGCCAAGAAGCTCTACGACGACGATCTGGATCTCGTGCGCCAGCGGTATGCCTTCATTCGTCGGACGGCGGAACGAGATTTCTACCAGCGGCAAGCGGACTATCTCGCCAAGCATGGGCGGACCGGCTTCGAGCCGTTCTTCGCCAAACTGCAGGCCACACACGAGGCGCACCTCGCGGAACTCGAACAGTTCTGGCGACTCGTACACCGGTCGAACGAACCCACGGTACTTCCGGAAGGCAACTTCGACGCCCTGTTGCGTTACGGGCAGGAGTACTACGAGGACTTAGACGGCGCCGAGCACCCGTTCCTGACCGAAC